>Ga0316217_10003936_pt1 | contig 16465 bp, 6 predicted proteins | sample 1anoAmetaG_FD_203633 | JGI IMG/M metagenome (GOLD analysis project Ga0316217, IMG submission 203633) | Freshwater microbial communities from Trout Bog Lake, Wisconsin, USA - 1anoA | ecosystem: Environmental > Aquatic > Freshwater > Lake > Hypolimnion/Profundal zone | place: USA: Wisconsin...
GTTATCTGCTGGTTCATGTTAAAGTTGATGATTATAAGATAAGAATAGTACACTTGGATAAATGATTATAGTCTAAGACTGCATAACAATCTGCAGAGCAATTCACTGCAGTTCCATGCTAAGGCTAACTTGTTGATCATCCCTAGCCTCAATTATAAGTATCATCTTTTTATGAATTATAATTAGTTATGGGTCAAACCTGCCAACTTTACAACATGTCTACACGCTAAATTCATTAAAGGCACTTTGTAAATATCAATAAACATGAATAATCATAGAATTAGTTGAAAATACTCACAATTCCTATTTGTTTAGCCTCATAACATTTCCGTAGTCATTTTTTATTTGTTAGACTGCGCAAGTCACCACCGATAGGTAGTAGCCAGTCATTGAAATCATCTGGTTGTTGGTCGCGAAGTTTTAGAGGATAAACAAATGGGTGTGAAGCTGCTATACTCTGGCATTGACTATTATGTAGCAGAAGATAGAGAGGATTTGATCAGCATCCAGAATCCAGTTTTATCTTTTTAGACCATGGTCCCAATAAAATTTCTCAATCTATTGGGTAATACTTTCCGAGCAAGTCATAATAGCTTTCATTTTGTTGATAGGTGACTTTGTTTTGCTTAGCTAGCGAAGAGAGTTGATACATTTACTATATGGAGCCTCTTTGCTTTAAAGCACGATGTCTTTTAACTCGAAAGGTATATCTAGATCTTACTACATCTTGCTTAGATAGGTTTGAATAGTCTTTTAGTTCAAACAGAACTTTTACTTTATGTAAAATCTTTCAGGAGGACTATCTTTTAGCATATTCAAAACTCGCATGAACTCATCTTATGTTTGAGCATTAAATGCTGAAATGTACTGAAAGAGAGTATTATAAAAGTTTACGTCCTTAAACAAAATCGCAGTGAGCGCACTAAGAATGTTTTATTCATTCGAGAGAAACATATTTTGTGCTGCAAATTATTCTCTGAAGATTTCAAGACTATAATAGTCTATAACTGATTCTCTGATAAGTAGTAGATATTGCTTGACATTGTCCACAAAATGGCCGATATTCTTATCTGCTTTTGAGACGTTTCGATAAGTCTTCTCGATGTAAAGAATGAAAAGCCTTTGAATTCTTCCTAGAGTACAACTAACGTCATTCAAATGGTTTTCAAGGACCATTGTAAATTTGAGAAACACCTCAAGTTCTTTCGCATTTTTCTTGGAAATTTCTTTCTCTACTCCCATAATTTATGTGATAGTATCATCAACAAGCGAAGCTACAGATTTTCTGAGCACAACTTATAAGAGGCTGGAAACGCTGCTCCTTCTATATCGATCAAACTCTAGCTTGCTTTTCTTATCGGTTTTGCTGATGGTACTTATCATTTGCGGTTTTTCGGAGTACTCTGAATTGTTTTTATTAAATGCGCTCCCTGTCAATGATAATACAACTGACTTTTTTAGATTTTGCTTAAATTTTTATAGCTATTCTTCGTTTACTAATGCATCATCAATAGTTGCTTCAGTAATAGCTTAGCTTTTGATATAACTCATCTATCTTATATACTTTTCTTTAGACAACGAGCACACGAAAACCATTTCTCTCAAATGTTTGGCCCATTCGAACTAGCTCTATATTTGCTTGCAGTTGAGAATGAACCTATTTTCCCAGGTCACCTTTTCTAGGTAATTAAAAATGTACTCTTTACAGTTCTTTTGTATTCAAAGCCGCAGCACTGACTGATCTATTGGATATTTTCCCATCTTTCGGTCGAATTAGATAGTTCGCTGTTATTCTTTTTTTGGCAGGACTATGAAAATTAGATTCTGCTTTTTGTTTTTGTAGGAATAGTTGTCCCCATCAGAAAACCTTTATAATGTAAGCAATTAAACAAACTAACAAAACACAACACCAAACCCAGCCATCTTCTTTCATAATATCATATTTAATTTTCACTATAATATTTTTTATCAATTCATCAAGCTTTATGGAGGGGGATAAGCAAAAGAATTATCATATTGCCCAGCATTACAAAATGCGCTTCTATTAAAATTAGTTTCCTATCGAAGGAGAGCTAGTCATGGTAGCTCGTTGATTATGTAGGGACAGTCCGAAAAGTCAGAGGAAAATGGATGCTATGTTGCACTTCTTTAGTACAACAATAAAATCGGAATGATGCCTATCAATTAATATACCAAAACCATGGCAAAGGCCATCCATCGAGCTATGAAAGTTGGCAAAAAGGAAGTTCTGAGAGTCATCAGAGTGGACAAAGAAAAAGGTAAAACGTGTTTAATTTAGGGTATATAGATTTGTCGAAAAAGCAGGTGAATGTTTAGGACTAGAACTAAGGTGAGAAAAGATACGCTTACTCAACACAGCTACATTCTATCCTGATTCATATTGCAGAGAGCTGCAAAGTCCCCATTTTGTAGTTATACCGAAACCATATCTGGCCGATTTACAAGCTCGAAAAGTATGATCATCCACTCACCCTTCTCAAGCAGATCATTGCGTTAGTAATGTGTTATTCAGAAACTAAGAAAAGCTAAACTAACTACATATCGAAGACGAAAACATTAAGAAATGCTTGATGGAAGAGCTCAGACGAAGATTCAAGAGACCAGTTCTCAAAACGATGGCCAACTTTAGCATATCTTCTAGATCATTCCAAGGAATCCACGCTATAAAGAAGGCTCTTCACTCAGGAATAGCTCATGCTAAAGAGAAAGGATACGAAGTCAAAATCTTCATCATTGGAGCACCCAAGTATACCTGTTAAGTTTCTTCAGCTACAGTATAGGCAGGAAGGGATGCCCTCAACATCGCTTTGAACTTTATTGAGAAATCAGTCAAAGATGTTGGCGGAGACTTTACTATAGATAAGCAGGTAAGTTTGTTGTAAATTAGCCCTACATTGTGGGAGATACCAACCAGCACATTAAATAACTGATCAAAGAAGAGGAAGTAGCTTTGGTAGCCTAGGGAGATGACTCTGACATGGGAGACGCTGATGATTGAGTTATGTAAATTGAAATCCAATATTTTATTGACAATTTGTAAAAGAAAGCTAGATCTTTAAGTTTATGATAGCATAGAAGCTAGAATTTAAACGCGTAGTCTTCTATTCTTTATTTGTTTGAAGATGTCCGAATTCCCAATAATTTGCCATTGATTTGGTTATATTCCTCAAAAAAGTCTTTGTAAGGAACTGGCATTTATCTTCCAAAAATATATGATGAATAAGCAAGCATGTAAGAAAATTAATGAAGAAAAATTATCAATAGGCTATTTTAGAAATCAAAAGTGAAGATATTGGTCTTAAATGATAATGAAAGGAGTATTCATCACTATTAGCATGAGTTTATTACGTTTGAGTTAAGATATTTGCATTATTTAGTTTAGTTGATTGCCATGGATACTTAAAAAATGCTCTAAAGAGTTGGAGACCGGAACAAATATCAAGTCTATTCAATTATCTTCGTCAGTATGAAGTGGCTAGCAGTCTCACTTACAGTTTTTTTGCCCAGCTATCTCTTCATCTCTCCTACTTTTACGTGCGGAGCACAGACAAACGTGAAATAGGTTGATGCCTGCTAAATCATCACCACATGCAAAATCTAGCAACCTTACACCATTACCAACTACGCAAATCTCTATTGTGATCAGCTGTATGTGAGGAACTCAATCATATCTGCAGAATTCATTGGCAGTTTAGTGGGTCTGATCGTACTTTCTATCTTAGCGGACAAACTGGGTAGGAAAATCATAATAGTGACTACTCTTTTCTTGTCGACTGTTGGTACAACAAGTACTTATTGCTTAAGATAGCCCTGACTATTGGTGCCCACTATAAAATAATTCCCTTGATTTATGTAGGTATCGTCTTGATGGGATTCGGAGGTTACTCTTTAACGATGGTTTCATTCTCCTTTCTAAGTTAAGTTAGCTGCAACGAATGGAGGCAGCGAAGTCTAATCATGACCTATGCCTTTTGGTACTCCATGCTTTATTTAGGGCAGTCGGCTAAATTCTGCTTTACCCAATCATCTCTTATATGAACGATTGGCTATACATCTGCATTTTTATCTTTGTAGTACCACTAACTACTCTATTTATGATGTCTCTCTTCTTGGTTTAAACCCCTTAATTTTTGTATGTTCAAAAGAGATACAAAGAATGTCTTGAAAGCTTGAATTATATAGCAAGATTCAACGGAAAAGAATAGCTCACAAAAATTGAACTGGTTGAAAAAAGTGAAGAGCAAAAGGCTCTATAGATTAAAGACACAATTTCAAATGCAAAATTCTTGCTTCCATTAATAGTGCTAAGTCTGGCTCAAGTCTGCAATAATGGGTTTTATTATACCATACAATATTCGCTTGATGACTACGGCTATAGATTTTAAACTAACATGCTTGTAATCGGATGCATTTAGTTTTTAAGTTGCTTTTTTACCAATTTTTTCTGTGAAAAAATGAAGAGGAAGTTTTGGATTGTAGTCCTGATGATTCTTTCAGGAGGCTTCGGATTACTTGTACAGATAAGTGAGGATAAGACTTTGGATATCGTCTTTTTGGCAATTAGTAGGCTATTTAATACTGTCGGGTTTGCACTTTTTGGACTCATATCTTCAGAAACCTTTCCAACTGCTATTCGCTCAACTGGTTTGGGAATCACGGAAGCTATGTCGAACGTAGGAAACATGGGGGCGCCTTTCTTGGTGACACTTGCTCAATTCATTCGTACAAAAGCAGTTTTTATCGGAGGATTTCTGAACATCGGCGGAGGATTACTGATGCTGTTAGTAAAATAAACAAAGATCGATCGTCCTATTGAGAACTAAAATAGCTAAAATTAGGTTAAATAATCGCAACCGTCTACTGCTGAACTTCACCAGTCTTTAATGACATAATAGCCAGAAGAGGAAAAAAAAACATCCTGATTAATCAACTATCTTAGATTGGATTTGAAAAATATATTGACAGAAACTAATAAAATAGTCATTTTAGCCGACAATTTTATTTACTTTTAGCTAAAACATTCAATCACTTCAAATCTAAAAATATTCAAAGCTTTAGAAGGCTTGTCTAAGTATACCATTAATTGATTAGGATTAATAAACTTTAGTCAACTATCAAAATCAAGTCATTTTTCATGCTTGATAGTATTAATTATTTTTTTGTAATTTATTGGTCTTTTACATAACCTTCAGCTTACTTTTACTTGAACTTAAGACTCCCTTTCTGATTGGCTATGGTGAGAGCACAAGATTGATAGGTTTACTACTCACTGCAGCCTGCTTCAGCTTTTTTTGTTATGCCTTGCTCATCATTGATTGGTAATGAAAATTATTTCTTTCTTGCTTTTTCTCTTTACCCACGATATCGCTGTTATATTCTAGAGCATTTTCTGGGTTGGACTACGCCAGTTTTTAGTTTTATTTTGAGAGTTCAGCAATAACCTTTTAAAACTAACCATCTTTAGTGAATTCTCCTGCTAGGAATGTTTTATCTTTAAGTTACGCATGCTATTACTTACGTTGTTACAGGAAAAAGAAAACGTTAGGATAGTTCTTTTTGTAGGATTAGAGCTTAGGCAAAAGGCTTTTGCCCACTAAGCACAATATGATGTGCTTTGCCCTTGTTTTGATTTCAGCTTAAAGAATATTTTCTCCTGAGTAGCTTTGAATAAGGAATTTGTATTTCACCGCAATTGTGGTATATTTATTTCGCTTTTCAAAATCAACTAAGAGGACCAGCAAAGAGCCATTCAAAGACTTTTTTAGCTTCATAAATTCCTATTAAAGTGAGCTAACAACTGCTGATATTTTAGATTTAGTATTCTCAATTGCAGGCTGTAATCCATATTACTGCTCTATGACTGATAATTTGGGAGTTATTGATTTGCTCTATTGTTCGTAGGCTTTAAGATATTGGTTGACCTGCTAAACCTTTAGGCGTTTGACTGCAGGTACATTAGCTAGTTCAAAGTGAGATGTAATAGTGCTCAGATTTATATCAGTATTTTTGGGCAAGACCGCTTTAAGATTTGTAGTGTTGAATACTATCTCTTGTTTTTGTTTTTCGACTAGCTCAGTAAAGAGTTCCATCGGGATTTACTTCATGAAAAAGAGCATCAAGCTATTCACTTATTCTTTCATGAGTTTCAGCTAGCTGATACTATTGTATAGGACAGGTCTTAACTTTTAATTTTTGCTGCAGGCAACTAACAGCTATTTTTTGTTTTATAATTCCAAGTTTTGCTGATAAACTATGTAAATCCTTGAGTAATCTTCGATGTTGAGCATCTTAACTTTGCGACCATCCAAGTGTTCACTACTTTCAATAGGAAGGTTACCCCTGAAGCTTTATTAATCTTCCTTCTTTTTTTCACTTTCATTATGTTTTATACACGAGTGAGGACCACTTTATATGGCAAGTTCATATTAATCCCTGCCATCACAGCAGCAACTATATTCTTATTCCTTGATCTATGAAAAATTCAGAGCTAAGGTCTTACTTTTTTTGAAATTTTTCGGCGGGATCATTCTCTTCATCAGTACAAACTAGAGAGCATGCTATTAGTTAGCATTTACAATACTATAGCTGTTAAGTAGTCTGTCGATATCTCTTTTCTCGTCTTAAAAGCATATCAGAAAGATCTGTTTGTAGTGACCTTTTATCTATGCAGCAATCATTTAAAGTTCTGGTCTAATGTTTCTGAATGACTTTTATTCAATGTTCCCTAGTCCCCTTTCAGTAATAAAAGATTATGCTTTAAGTTTACCTTCAATCATATGGTAAATAATGAAGCTTCTTTTGCCTAATTTTTGTAATTTTTAGATATGCTTTACTGCTGGATTAATTTCTGTGTACTTTAAATACAGCTTTTTAGGATCCTCAGTAAATTTATTGTGCACGAAGATAAGTTTGATTCTTGTGTTAATTTCCTTACTTTTTTCTAAAAGAAGCTCAGGTTTTTTATCAGATTCTTAGACAAAAACAATAAAAACTTTATCTGTGCTTTGCTCATAATTTTGAATGACTTACTACTCCTTTTTAACTATGAGATCTTTTTCTGTACATTTTATGGTTTTCAAGTAAATATCTTCATATCTGTTAGTAGAAGTAACCATCATATAGGTCAATTCATTGCAGCCTTTGAAAGTACGATAGTCAAACATCTCAGAGAATAGTTTTATTTTTGCTGATAGCTTTATCAAATCTGTGCCACTATTCAGATTCCCCTATTAGTCTATCCAACTTTCATCTTATAGGCAAAACCATTTAAATTTGTCATTGTGCTTTAACTTTAGGTTACTCATCCATCTTTCGTTGTTTTTGCTGTAAAGAACGATTCCTGGAGTTTATTCAGCCTGTAATTTGGAAGTTAAGCTGAGCTCGTTTTGGTAAAATATCTAAGGCAGATCCCAAAATGCTAAAAGTGAGCTGTGGCTTTCTTAGGAAAAATATTTGAACTCTTTGATGTATAAAGGTCTTTACATGTAAACTACAGGCTGTAGAGAAACAACGGTGTGTGCTTGGTTGAATACCTTTAGCAAAAAGTTATTTAATCCTCTAAAAGCAACCACAACATAGCGATATAATTCATCCCAAGACAAATACTCTATTTTATCATAGTCATCGTATTTTGAGTCGAAAGCATAAGAGCACTAGGTCTTTTTAAAGAAAAGATACTTAGATAAAATTGAATTTTCTGGGACTTTCTTGGGTAATACGTTATTCAGGTAGTCCGCTCCTTCTGAGCCGTAGTATAAAGCAAATTTTTATATTTTGTAGAGGTAGAACTCATCTTATTTTAGCTCATTGCTGTCTACAATAAGAGCACACGAACAACTATTCTTGACTATCCCTTTGGCTTAGTGAAATTACTTCTAATCGATTACTACAATTACAAATGCGTTAGCCCTTCTTAGCCATTTATAGCTATCAAAACTTTTGTACTAAACTATTTTTATGAAACTATTAGCCAAGGATTCATACTTTGATTTCTTGGAGCTATTCACAAGAATGATATACTATTTACAAGTATAGAAGTTTTTAGGAAGCAGCTTAGCCTAAAAAGGAAGATTAAACTTTTTTATCTAATAGTGTGGTAAATGGTTAACTAGCTTTTAATGATCTTTGAGCATAAAATTGTCTGAAATTATAAAGTATTCCAGCTTATTTTATAACTTTTCCTTAAATGATTTTATATAAAGCTAGTATACAGTCTATGCTTCAGATAAAAACAATAAGATTTTGTCAAATTTAAGGATTTTTTAGTCTTTGCTCTTGTAATAATACTACAGCTCCTAATTACTGGCAAATGGAAGCAAAGTTACATTACTTTGCTCAGGCTACAGATTTCTTTTGAATATGTCTCCCAAATTATTGAACTAGCTCTACTAAGGATACAAAATAGCCAGCTTATATATAACTTTCGGCTTGGGTGGAAGTTAAATTGGGAGAAAACTACAAAAGTCGTCACTTTTTACTTTTATCTTGCTGAAGTAAGCGCATTCTTTTTACAAACTGCATTGCAAATAGTTATAGTTTAACACTTTTTCCTTGATCTTATTGAGCAGATCTACGCCTAAGGAATTGCAAGCAAATTTATCTGGCACGTGGGTTTTAGAGATTGTGAGGGTTGGAACTTAAGTATCGATGATTGTAGGCTAAAACTCCACAATTGCTGCCTATTTTTTCGGGAGCTATTTGGGGAGAAAAATTGGAGGAAGCTTTATCTTACTGAAGTGCGGAATAGCCTTTGATGTATAGCTTGAAATCTTTTTAACAAAATTACTATTTTTGTCTAATTCAATCCTGATGGGCTAGGGAAAGGGCTATTATTTTGCTCTTTCGACCTTAATAATGCTATGTTATGGAATTAGCTTCGAAGAAAAGTTATTTTTCAGAGAATGTTAGTCTTCAATTTGAAGTGTAGACACAGAGTAGTCAGTTTTTAGCAACTACTTTCTAGGGGAAAGCTTAGATTGATTCGTATTTATTTGGAGCAGCATTTGATTGCTTTTACTTTCTTCTTTGTGTTTTTAAGGTCTATCAGCTTTGTATTCCTTATTTTAGTACATTTCATAGTCGTTAATTTGAGATTCTTCCTCATATTAGCCAAAGTAGGATTTAAGGCTGCTGAATATGTCAGAAGCTGTGTCTGAAATTTACCATAAATGCCAATTTTTCTTTTCAGTATTTACGAAAGCTCTAAACTTTTTGATTTAGTCATTGTACTTACGACAAATTAGGATATTTTAGCCTTTTTCATCTATTTAGGTATTCTGCTGAAGCGACTGCTGGTTTTGCTATCTTTGGGTATCTATTTTAGGAAAATAAGACAAAGTAGTAATGACGTTTTGAGAAGTGTTGAGTTTTGAGGTGAAACTCTCCCCATATGAGCTTGAAAACTTGGAAAACTGGCTGGCCTATTTAATGGAAGAAATTTTGTTGATCTTCAACAATGTAACTAAATCTTCAAATTTAGCAAACTCGACTATGTTGATGTTGGAATTCCTAGTTTTGTGCTTGTAATTGAGTAACATCTTGTAAAGTATGTTTTCGCAGTAAAAGTTGATCTTTTTTTAACTTTACTTGCTTATTCTTTTGGTAGAGGCCCATCTCCTCACAATTCTACGTTCAGGCCCCACGGCTTGAGCTACTCGTTTTTTGATTATCTCTAAAACATCTTGAGCTAGTGTCTCATCTTTCATGTAGAAATGGTACACGTAGTCACTATTCTTGAATTTTTTTCGGTCATAGATTCTTTTGAGTTCTTTAAATTTATTTTAATTTAAGAACAGACAAAAAGCCCAAATATGAGCGCTATTATCATTCATTTTTCTCTAGTTTTCAATGAGCTCACTGCATTTTTCCCGGAGTTCCTCTCCTATTACCAAGAAATAGAGCTACTCATTTTTAAAGGTGATTTTTAGTATGTCTTTGTAATCTGCGAAGAGCTCTTATTTTACTCTTTCTTTAAAGGTCTCATTAAGCTACTAGAAAACGCGATCTATGATCTGATTTTTGTCTTGCTATTCTCTCAGTTTTTGCTGGACTATGAATCTTATTTGCCGAGTATGCATTTTTCGGTTGAGATGGGGGAAAGATGATTGATATTCGGAGCATATCTTAGATCCGTTTTAAAGATTATTGAGTGATTTGTGAGAGGGCAGTGGGCTGAAATTGGACCGGAGGGTGGCGTAGGGCGAGGCCATTTATTTATTTAGCGCCATGGTGAGCTTATTTATTAGTATTAAAATATAATGTAAACAGCGGCCTAAAACCATTAAAGAAAGTATTATGATTAATAGGTTTTCCAAGACGGAAGCATTATGGTGCTCGTCTTGCATTAGTATATCGGCAACTGAAGAAACAAATAATTTGGCATCAAAAAATATACGATATTATAGATTTGCCAGCAAAAAATGCTACTGAGACCTCAAACCACTTTTATCGTCATTTTTTGGCAATAGAAAGGTTGATGCAGAATGATGCTTGCTCGAAAGACGAAACTCGAATTTGATGCTCAATGTCAGTGAAAAAACACTTTTCTTTTATTTCAAACTACAAAAGAGCGGGTTTCAGTTATCTCGTAACTTAAAAATCTTCAGCCACATCAAAAGTCTTAATTTACGATGTTTATGTGTTTTTATTTGTATTTTAAGTGACCATATTTTCGAGATTCATCTAACTCTGAAGAAGGGTTGAAGTATGGAAATTAAAACTCTAATAGAGGGGGAATTTAAAATAAATTGCTTGCAATCATTGGTAGACCACTTCAAGAAGAAAGTGGTAATTGAGTCTACTATCTTAATCGTACTGCTTTCAATAGCTATTATGCTTTAACTCTTATCTTCATTCTTCTCTATTATCTTTCTTTTTCATCGTTCTTTGGGACCTTTTGGGATTCGTAAGTCGTGGTCAAAGGATTGCTAAACTTGTCGCTGAACTATGATAAGTTTAGTATTTTTTAGAACATAGGCTGTCCTAAGCACTGATAAAAGCTCGATTTTTCCCTGGAGTTCAAGGGTTTCAAAGCACTATCTTCAATCGAAGTGATAGATATAGAATTATCTTTGACCTTTTGGATCTTCAGTAGCTAGGGTTAATGAATTTTTTGACTTTTTGAACTCTAGCTCTCAAATTTGTTTAACTTTGACCCATCTCCCATATCCTAAATTAAATGGCTGAGTTCATATTATTCAATATTTTTGAGCTAGTGCTTGGTAATTTTATTTGCTTCAATTTCTTCCCCTACTTCCTAGAAGACATCGTACTCTTCGGAATCATATTCCAACTCTTAGCCCGCTTCTTCTGATTCATCCTACAGACTATCCCTGTCGATATCTCCCAAGATATAGTAGCTGGAGGGTTATAAGAACATTTTTTATTTGCCTTACTGAACAGATTCATCCGAACTTGCCTCTCCCGCCTGGATTTTTCTCAATCTTCTATCTCTTTTCATGAAGAGACTTTTAGTGTTCGTTACAATCATCATGGGGTACTAATAGTTCATGACTCTATGGTTAGAGTAATATTCTTCATCATGTATAAGTTACCTCCGCACATTTTCAAGCGATGGTCAATCTATTCTCTGCCGGAGAGGGTATGATAGTAATATACCCTTCTCAGGAACTAGGCGTCTTCGGAGTAGATCCGGATATCGCAGAGGTCGATGAAAGTTTTGCGATCATAGCTCCTGTTCAATATTTAATTAATGGGTCGGACTTCATAGAAGGTGAATTGCTGTTCGTATTTGCGGATAAGTTGCGCTCCAACTGACTTTGTAAAAAAATGTTTACTTCGGCTGGGTTGTATATTGGAAAGTGACATATTATATTGAAGCTGCTAAAAAACAGAGGCTATATTTGGGAGCTGAAGATCTTGAAAGCATAACAATTGCAGCAACTCTTACAAAAACAACAACAATTTTTATGCTTTGTTTAGCTTTTGCATAATTTATACAGAACGGAAACTTATTCTCAACCTTGACCATGTACATATCTTCTATATCATTTATTGATTTAGTTTCTACATCACTCGTTCCAATTCCTATCATCATTGAAGAAATGTCCTAGCATGTTAAAGGTGGATTATGGCTGGTCCATAGGCACGAAATGTCCTGCCTTGTTGACCAAAACAAACCAAAGGTTGCCGTAAACCTTCGCCCATCCTCTTATTTCGCCGTAAATTTTCCAGACTTCTTTCTTTGCGTACTTCCATCTTGATATCAGCTACCAATTAAGGCTGTTCAGATACTGTAGCACTCCAGCAGTATTAACCACATAGTCGTTCTGCCCATTGTATACTATAACTCTGATATTTCTCAGTAAAATGATTAGATCGGAAGCATAGCTTTTCGAAGTATCAGCATGGAAGCTGTCGTAAACTTGATCACTTGCATAGATATAATCTATGTTTTTGGGCACTCCCAAGCTATCTTTATAGACCTGCAGAAATTTGGAATGAGTTTAGTAATCGGGGAAAGTATACTACCTAAAATTTTAATTGTTCAGTCCTCCTAAGTAGACTTCTTTCACAGTATCATTGTTGGTCAAAAAATCGAAATAGGCTGTCGCCTAAATATCAAAAAAGTTACATCAATGAAATTCTGTTTAAGAATGCTAATGATAGCTTGTGTTTGGAACCAATTGCTGACATCTCTGAATTTGTTGCTGATGATTCCAGCGGAGTATAGCAAAGAGTCATAGTAGTTTATTTGGTTAGCAGGGTCCACCCAGCCGTCTCCAATCGCAACTCCTTTGAGATGAGTTTGGTTGCGTTTTTAAAAGTGGAGTTCAATAAAATGGCGCGAGCGAAAGCAGGGATATAATGGCCAGCAAAAGATTCACCTGTGATATAAACAGGGCTCTCTCGCAGCAAAGGCCACTCATTGTAGAAGTTATACATAAAGTTTAGCAAGTGATCTGCTGCTTAGTTTGAGGTACTGACTTGTGATGTTCCCGTTCGATTTCCTGAGTAGGAAAATCCAACGTTGAGAGGCTGGTCGATAAAAAGCATGTGTCCGAAGAAATTCCATGAATATTGGAATAGTTTTGGTTTCCCCTGAACTAGTTTTATAGGACCAATTTATGCTAAGGCACTAAATAATGAACTAAATCCAGGACCGCCTTGAAGAAAGATTATAAGAGGAATTTTTGGAGTTGCTTGACCAAGGGTTGAACCCATTGCGCTGTAGAGCATATAATACATTCCACTATCCATTCGGTACCAATCGATACTTTGATAGCCTGCATATAGAGATATTGACCTGAAAAGCATTCAAAGTGCATGTCTTTCGGTTACAGGTTAAGCTGCTGTCTCCAGAATTCTGTGGTGTTTGTTGCTGCCAAGGCAGATACTGAGATCAAAGCAACGATTATCAAAGGTGAGAGCCTCATAGATATATAATCAGATACGATAACAGAAGAGTTATCGTATCCTTTAATTAAAAACAAGTTTGCCTATTAAACAGGTTTTGGGAACAGGAATGTTGGTATGAGCCATTTTATTGAGTGTTCTTAATTATTGTAAAACCGTAATTTAATAAAATTAATCATAATGGATTGGGGAGAGCTGGCTAAAGTCCAGGACCAAATAGCCAAAGCCGAGGACCTCAAGCAACGTTAGCGTGCAAATCAGCATAAGATACTTTATAAGTATTTGGGTTTTAACTGAGAAAGGAGTTGGAAAAAATGATTCAAGAGAGGAGGAATTATCACAAAAGTATTGAAGAGCAGTAGAGAAATTAGAAATAAATAAATTACCTAACCTTAGTAAGCAGTCTAATAACTTAGAGCTCAATGATTGGCGATTCACCTCCCAAAATGAAGTTTGAACATATGCTCAAATAGTCGGCTCAGTACAATCTTAGCCTCGGAAAGTAGAAAAAAACACGACTAAAAAGTGAATTGTAAGAATAGAAATCAGTTTTAAGGGAAAAATACAAAAAGACATAAACTGAGATCTCTGAAGAAAGACAGAAAATTTTGCAGTAGAAATAGAAGAAAAAGAGATAATTAGCTCTTTGCTATTAAGCACAAATCAGCAATCAAGATAGCAAAAAATATTTATAAAGACTTTAAAATCAAAAATTCTAACAATTGGCTCACGAGCTATAGCTCAGAAAAGCCCAAGAAAGAGATCGAGTAATTTTTCCTTAATACAGCATATCAACAAGATAAAGTTCGGATATGTCCAAAACCCTGAATCTTTTGAACGTGTGAGGCAACTCTACCATAGTAAGTAGGAGTAAAAGTTAAGCTTCATCAAAAAAATAGAAATGGAGAGAGGTGAGATCAAGCATTAGGACAATAATAAATAGATTAAACAGTTGCAAACCATTGAAACAGGCAGATTCAATAAGAACCATTTTTTGGAAAAACAGTTTAAAAGGAGGCAGCAGCATGAGTAAGAGCTTTAGAGCTAGAAAAAACAAATCATTTAGATTCAGCATCACCTAACTGAGGAAGAAGATAGAGTAAAGATGAGAAAGTCCTTGGAAAGGCAAACTTTAAAGACCTAGCTTTAGTATCAAATTAATTCTGAAAGAGAAAACCGCCTTAAATTTAAGAGAATGAGCGAAAACTAATCCAAAATAAATAGACCTTTCTTTGATAATAAGCTAACGATGTTGCCAGGCCTTTCCAAAGACCACAAAGATCTAAAAAAATAGCTAATCCTTGATACTTTTCTAAGCGGAATAAGGCCTTCTCCAGTCAGCTAAAGACTACTCAAATGAACTAATATGTCAATCAGATTTGTTTTCTCTTGTTTGGATCTCAATTCTTTATTAGAATCTTTCTTTTTCTATTGATGATCAATAAATAAATACATTTTTTCAGTTGATTTAGTCCTCAGAGACAACATGCTCTTTTACTGGTATACTCCATAACTAAGAAATAATAATTAGCTTACCTATAATTGATAGTTATTAGTTTCTCAATAAAATAACGAGAACTAAACTTCTCAACAGCTTCATTTTTTGCCATCTGTTCAATAGCTTTTTCACTACATTTTAGAGCCGTCTTAAACTCATTTCAGCATTTTTTGCTGACTTATGAAAAGAAAGTTTTTCTAACTATTGCTTAAAGATAAATTTATTCAATCTAAGAAAACAATAATAATTAAATTCTATTTCGATTCCCGAGGAATCTCTATTTGATTGACTAAAAGGACAGTTGCTAAACTAACTGTTGCCTTGCTCTTTATTTCACTAATAATATTTTTTGGCATGGAGAACGAGGATAGCTTAGCCCCTATTTGTGCAACAATTTAGTTGTATAACCCTGGTAACAATCTCCTCAATAATCTTCTTGAAGAGGGCCTTCCAGATAGAGACGCTTTTCACTCTTATCCAATAGCTTCACTCAAATAGTAGCCTCTGGAGAACCACGATGCAGAGGAAAACCAGCGGTTTGATCTTAGAACCATTTAGGTACTTAGTTCTCTAAAGCAGAAGGAGGAATTCAACCGTACGTTTCCAGAAAAAATATTTTCTGAGGTGCCTGAAGAAGATGCATTCTAGATGAATATCGCGTTCAGAAAATGCCTGGATGAGTCGATTCTACTCTAAAAAAAACCCACTCAGATCAACAAAACTGCCTACCTCAATTAAAACCGATATGATAAGATAGCGCGGTATCGAGAGAAAAAAGCTAGGAGGATTTGGGAGAGGAAGATATCCTACGACTGTCGAAAAGTGGTAGCAGACAAACGAGAGAGGAAAAATGGACGTTTTATCAAAAAGGAAGAGGATAAGGGGAAAGAATCGCCCGGGAAAAACAGAGAGCCAAAAATATAAATAATTCTAAAACAATAGTAAGACATACCCTTCAAAGTCTAAGCATACTACGACTGATGCATTCTACTTATTTTGGCCTATTATCACTTCTATTCATATTCTTCAGCCTAGGCTAGTCTGCATTTTGACTGTCTTGATTGTTATGACTCACTCAGCAGTTTGTGATTAACGTATTTAGAAAATAAATAAAGATCAGTTTATGACTTGTTTGCGGCACCACCTGTACAACTTTTAGGCATCTTCGAACCGAGACTAAACGTCAGTACAATTTAGAACAATGACAATCAATTATCGATTTCCGATTCGATAGGCAGCACTTAAGCAGGGACCTGCGCCTGGCGTAAGCCCGGTTTTTACCCCTAAACAGTCTCTTATTCTATAGAGATGCTTATTGGTGTTATGCCACACTACTTATCTAATTTAGACTATATGTACCGATTGTAGCCTAGCTTGTTGTTCTTAACGAGGCAACCGTGCATTTTTTGGCGAAAGATCAGCCTCAAAAGATGCTTTTTGAGGCAGGCGGCAGTTAAAGCAGCAATATCTTTGGCAGTAGAGTAGTTATTGGTATTGGTTAGTCCGGTTGGGTTGTCGAAATGGGTGTTTTGTAGACCCAATCGCCAGGCATACCTGTTCATCTCAAAAACA
>Ga0316217_10003937_pt1 | contig 16462 bp, 7 predicted proteins | sample 1anoAmetaG_FD_203633 | JGI IMG/M metagenome (GOLD analysis project Ga0316217, IMG submission 203633) | Freshwater microbial communities from Trout Bog Lake, Wisconsin, USA - 1anoA | ecosystem: Environmental > Aquatic > Freshwater > Lake > Hypolimnion/Profundal zone | place: USA: Wisconsin...
CATTACATGTGGACGCACAGAGTTAGCTGACTGGACATAATCCTCCGCAAGAGAGGCCAAGAGGATTATCTGAGAGGATGGTTTTGGCGGCACCGTAATAGTTGTTGTTTTGGATTTGATAGATGAAGGATCGGATGTCTATTCCGACAGAGCAGGCTTTCTGGCAGGGACTGTCTGCACATTTCATGCATCTTGAAGCCTAGGTAATAGCCTCCTTTTCAGTATAGATGCGGTTGTGGAAATCTCTAGTCCAATTGTGGCTGAGCTCAGTTTTCGGAATCCTTTTAAATTTGATTTTGAACTCTTCTCTATATTTCTAACGGGATTGTGTATCAATGACCTGAGGTTTGTTGAGTTGCGGGGCTGCATCGAATATGCCCTCAATTACCTCTTTTGAGTATTTAGTGATGGCGAAGGGGTTGAGATTGAATCTAATAAGCTTCGTCAGCATCCACACCTGTAAATAAACAATATAATAAGCTGGTCAAGATAAAATCCAGATTTACAATAAATAGTACTCAATTTTAATCACACTTGTGCAGAATATTTGCGAGATGATTTGAGCCATATAACAGTATTCATAATTGCTTGATAATTGTTTTACTGGGTAGCTCGATTATTTTGAAAAAATAAAATTGAGATAAAGTAAACCTCAAAATCAAGCTTTAAGAAATTTCTTTGGTTTTTTAACAATCAAATCACCTTCGAATCTACTCTTACAAGAAGTCAATATATAAGATGTACCAACTTTGAGGGCATCATTGATACATGAGTCTATGATTAAGATACGTGTTATGAAAACAGATTGGATAAGACTTTACTTTGTGATAAAAATAGATAAAGATCATCACGCACTTCTCAGATTTGCTTTTATTCCCATTACTCAACCCCATCATTCTAAAACAACTAAGCGTCTTATTCAATTTTTCCCATCTTGCTGTCCAAACCAAGATTGCCGCCCAAGATGTCAAGAACCTCTTGGCCGTCAACTGATTCATCGAAAATCAGCTAAAATTTGTTTTAATCTAGAGTATTTTCACCGATTTGCATCTTTTTATTTGTGGACCACTATTAAGGTGGGGGAAAGAATGGGTCAACACAAATTCTAATCGTTTGCTAAACAAGGCAGGGAATGATCCTGCTCAGCAGAGGACAACTCAGCTATAGGCAAGGATTTGTGTTTATTTAGATAAGCCAGGGTTTGCATTCTTCATCAATCATGAAATCCATGCCAAGCAGCTCGAAGTTGTGCTCTTTTCTGTTTGGATCAAGAGAAAGATAAGTAGATTTTATCGCCTGAGTAGCTAGATTCTTCATTTGTGGTAATATTTGAGTAGAAAAGTAATTTGTTTTGGACTAGTCTAAACTTTTGTTGAGATAGACCTCAAATTTTTAGTAGCTTATTTTGTTTCCTTTTTCGAATTTGCCATAATCTTCGGCGTGTTTTTGGACTGCATCATTCGTAAGATGAATCAGTAGGTTGGTCCCTCTCTTCAAAGTGTATGTTGATGAGGAAGTGCGGATATATCCCTCGGGGAACCAATAGGCTTTGAGAATGCCATTGAAAGAGGTCAGCAACATATAATGACGGATGTCGAATTTCCGACCTTTGTAGAGGAGAGGTTTTTACATGTACTTCTGCACTATGAAAGTTCGGAGGGAACCGTCGCTGCTCTTTTCTTTGGACTTTAGACGCAACTTGATTTCTTAAAGGCTGTAGCAAACAGTTATTCCGTTTCCTCTGTTGCTATTTTCTCCAGGTTTCATAATCCAAACATTTTTTACGTCTGCCCCTTTTTTCCTTTTGAGCTAAAACTAATTAAAAGCATTGAGAAAAACTTGAAACATAGGATCATCAAGTCCTTTGGAGATGTGAAAAGTGAGGGGTAAAGCTTAAAAGACGTTGAGTTTTTGGAGCTAGTAGTATTTCATCATGTGATAAAAAAGAGACTTTTTGTTGCCAATGTAGTAATTTTGTTCAAGATGGTTGTGCACAGTGAATTTAGAGGAATTCTCTATCCTGATTATCTAACGGTCATTCAAAAACTATGCTCGGTTTTTGTATGTTTTATCATTTATGGCAGATTCGCTCCTGCGATGCTTTTTCATATGCCTGCTCCAATGCAGTAAATCAATTTTGTTGAAAATCCGTTAATGACCCTCCTGTAGACAAGCTATTGGCTCGGTTTTGAAATTATTTTCTATTTATGTGTGCTTTGAATAGATCTTTAATGCATTAGTTTGAGAACTTTTTTGATCTTTGAAGATGGAATTTACTTTTAATTGAGTCCAAACGAAGTTACAGCATTAGCTACGATCTCCTAAAGTCCACCAATATCTTCTTTTTAGTATACTTTTAACTAGGTTTGAGTTATTTCCAGGACCTATAAAAGCTTTGTAAATGACCTCTTCTTCTGAAGGTTTTATGTAGAGTCCATTAGAGTAGTTGATTTTCCACAAAAAGTCATGGTAGTTTACTAACTTCTACCTAGTTTTCTATGGATTCAGCTGCTTTTCACTCAGCCCAAACACAAAAGGCTACTTTCTGGTAGTATTCTTTCTAATCGGAATGAATTCTTCAATCGAATAGTTCCTAGGATGCCGAGTTGTTTGAGTCACGATTGTCATGTTTTCCAAGGGCTTTTCTAATTTTGTGGAATTCGATGATCTTTCTGTAATATTTGTAGTCTGTAGCAGAACGTCTTCTAGTTTATTCTTTTGATTTTTCTTCAGGATCAAAACTTTGGCAGCTTGTTTGGGCACAAGGCTGAATTCTGCCAAATTGACTGCCTTATTTTGAACTCTTTTCTTGAAGCTAAAGCTTTCCTCCTTTTATTTCCAATCCTTGGTAAAGAGAAAGGTGCTATAGTCTATCTTTTGTATGGCATGGGAACCGATGGTAAGATTAATGAGATTGTCCTAGTTCTTCAAATTTCTACTGTTTTTGGATTGCTGATATGTCTGCTTGATGGAAGAGTAATAGTTATTTTTCTTGTAAAGATAGTATTTCTCGCTAGAAGTCATTATCTTCCGTTTCAGCTTAATTTACTAGGGTTGTTTGTTCTTGCTATTTTCCTGAAATTCGATTTTGACCATTTTTGAGATAGTTCTGCCAAAATAGTCATTGGACGTTACTTGTTTTTCATCTCTGACGAGGCATGTTTCTCTAGAAGTATTGTAGGTCAATTAGTTTTTGTTTGGTGAGCACAAATTTTTGGAACCTCTCAGGGTTTAGCTTAGCAAATCGTCGTAGGTTTTTAAGAGTTTTTTGCTGCTCTATAAATTTATCATTTACAAATTTATTACCAAAACATTATAAATCGCTTCCTTTAATTATCATAATGATTTTTTAAGCCTAAAATGCATTTTATATGAATATTCCTTTCATCCCATTCATTAGTTCTAAAAAATTACGTTAAGATCCTTTATGAAGGCAGCCATAAAACAATAGTCATAATTATTGAAAAGTGTTTTAAACGATAATGAAAAAAAAGTTCAAACCTTACATAGCTTGCAGAGGAAATCAACCCAATGTGAGAAATCATGATGCTTACTTCAAACTATATATCATCAATAAATAAAAAAGGCTCAGGTTGTTTCTCTTTGATACAAATCAAAAAGTAACTAGTGAGAAATCATCTTTTTAAGTTGAAAACTTAGAATTTAAGTCATTCTTTTATGGCCTATCTCTGTAAGTTTTTTATCATATCCTAGGTCAAGACCATTTTGTAATGTTCTCTTAATTACGATCTTTAGTAATTTGACCAAGATTTTAAATTGCTTTCTTGTTTTGAAAATTTTCAGCACTAGTTTTGGTGGAGAATCTTTTGTGAAAATATGGGCTATAAAGGGTCAATTTATATATACAAAAGCGATTGACCTTTTAAGACTTTTCAGATGCTTGGGAAGCAATTTCGCCAGTTTAAAACGACAATTGATGAATATATATAACACCAAAATGGTTACTGAACAAAGTTAGAATCTAAAAGTTTCTGCATCATTTCTAAACATTTTCGAACCTCAGCCAGAAAGAGATCATCTTCATAAGCTTTTCGTTTGAGTTTTAGTTGTTGTTATGAGCCATCGGCTGACTTTAAATTTTATTGGACCAACTCTTTAATTTATCAAATCTATGATAGGCATATCAACTCCTCCAAGCTCCAACCTTACCAAAAGAAAATCCAAATAAGAAAAGATTGTCTACAAGCTCACAAAAACTGCATTCATGAAATTTCGGCCTTAGAGAGTCTCAAGGATTCAGGAGACATCTTCTACTGGACTGTTCTCAAGATTCAAATCCTTAGTATCTTTTAGAGGCAGCAGTCGGAACGAAACACTTCGTAACAGTAGCAAATAGAAAATTTAAGGAGATACTTCCAGAGCCTCCAACTTCGAGCAGCTGAATTACCTGTTCATACTGGATGCAGATAGTTACTTGATAGGAAATAAAACCCAACTAGATGCGATTAGCATCAGTTTGGTCGAGGACTACATTTAGGCTGAGCATCTCTGGACTTTTAAATTGAAATGGCCAATTTTGCATTTATTGGTTGATTCCAAACGTAAAAATTTACTGACTTAGGCAAGTCTATAATTGCAGTGGTGCAAGGCCAGATTCTGCTTTTTGGGTATTAGTCAAGAAAATCGAAAACCCCTCCCCAACTTCTTAAAGAATTCAAGTTGCTTGATGAAGTAAGGATGGTGCAATTTGCCAAAGATTCCTTGCTTGCGGTCTTTTTTGAGCATTATGCAAGTTTTTACTTGATAGATGGACAATCCAGTCGTCAATTTTCCAAAAAAGAGTACAAAACAAGCAAAAATTTACTTTTGTATCGATCTTCTCTTTGCGTAGAGGGCATACTTAACTTATTTTTTACTGAAACAAAGCTAAACGATTAAAGCCCAAAACCTTTATTCACCCTTTGGTGCTTGCCCTTTGACTTTTCAGGAGTTAATTGCTAAATCGGGCAAATAAAAAGTATCTACAATGTTTAACAGCGATTTAGGTAAAGTTTGAAAATTGAAAGCATAGCAAAGGACTGCTTCCTGATGAACTTAGGCAAAGAAATATACATGTTTAAGAAAGGCTATTGCGTTGACAAAGTTGCAGTCAACTTTCATGACAACAATACTGTTCTGAAGTACTTTTCAGACAGAAAATTGGTTCATGTTGCTCCTACTCAAATCGACTTCTACAACGTTGTTATCGATTTGGCTGCTAACCCTCCAAAAATTCAACTCAAATCTACTGATTCTATCGTGGTGCCAGAAAGAAAAGGAAAATACCTGTTCATGGATCTTTTGAGATTTTAGGAGCATAAACTTGGATTTTTCTACCAGACTCCATCCGCTAATCTTACTGGAGAGGTAAAGTATGAATTTGTATTGACTTCCCTTTGGGATTACGACTAGAAGGTAAACAGCTTGCTTCCGAAGGTTAATTCTTTCAAAGGAGAGCGCAACTCTGAAAATCCTTAATTTCAAGCATTTATGCAGTTAATTGAGCAGAGATGCGATTCAGTAGCGAAAATGGGAATGTCTCGAAAGTAGGCCTATCTTCACATTTGGAGGGAGTCAGGAAAAAACTCAGTCTAAGAGTTCAAACTTTTGCTTGATACCTTAGACTATAACACTATTCGGGAAGAGATTACATTGAAACTGAAATCTAAATCAATGATGTGGGTATAAGTTCACAAAATCTAACAAGGGTGCCTCGGATTACTCTCAGATTCCCTCTTCAGTCAATCGAACTTTACTCCTTAAGGGTTGAAAAACTATCTAATTTCTCACTTCCTCATACGCAAGCTCGAAATGTTCAAATAAATCAAGCTATACCAAAAAAAAGCAAACAAAATAAAGCAATCTGATTTAGCTCGCTAAGGAAAGACATTCATGATTAACATACAGTAATACACAACCACAATCCAAATGGACATCAAAGCACACCTCTTGGATCTGATATACAATCTCTGCAAGAATAAAAAAGATTTGGTGACCTAAATTCGGATCATCATCAAAAAGTTCAGGTTTCCATTAAGACACATTTATCCAACTCTAATCAAAGATATAGTGGGGCTAGCTAAGGAAGAGCTTCATTAGCTGTTGGTAAAAATACCTTAAATACTTCCTTATATTCCTGCTTCCGAACATGAACATTAAACTACATAGGGTCCATCTTTACATGGAGTTTGGGGCGGATTGACAGACGAGTAGTGGTAACGGGCTCTTTATTTGGGCCAAGTCTCAACCGTTTTCAACAGAGATATGATCAACTAACTCAGCTTAACTGTATGGACTAAGCGTAACTGGCTTACATACCACGATATGATCTTCCTTTCAAGAGCAGAGATCGAATCCCAATTTCTTCAGGTTGAATAGTCAATTTATTATGGTCTTCTTGAGCACATTTTCTCTCACTTTAAATCTGAAGAAAAGTTAAAGGTCTTAGTGAACCATATCCAAGACTTCTACGTCAGTTTTCCTCCTCATCTTTACAACAATGTCTTTCTTTATCGCAAACTATTCCAATATTTCAAAGCTAACAACTTTTTAGCTGAAAATTTCAGTGAGTTCCTTCGTAGGAAAGATGAAGAAATTTTCAAAAGAATTTTCGATCACTAAAAACACAAGAAAGGATCTCTTCTCAAAGAAGTGAAACCAATTTATTAAGAACTAAACCAAGGCGACAAATTCAACAACAGTTTGTTGAAATTCTTCTCTTGCGATCTTTCTTAAGTCTCAGACATTAAATACCTTTTGAACCGAATCAACAACTAAAAGAGAGAATTTCATGCCTAAAATGAGGAAATGTATGAAGTGCTGATCAAAGGAATGCAGATTAACCTGAAGATAGGATCTTAAAGAGACATTCCTATTTAGTAAGTGCTGATATACATCACAAAGATTCCAATACAAGAAAATAGCCTTATTTCAGGTGATTTGCAAGTCCTAACCCAGTTGAATGAAAAATCTCTGAACTCTTTGTTTAAATAAATGAAGATCAATATGAGTGTATTTGAAATAATCCGGAACAGAGACACTGTACTAATAAAGGTCATTTAACACTTAATAAAAAAAACGGATCTTTCATCACATTTGAATGAAACTTTTATTGTTGAATTCAGCCTTAAGACGATGAAATTGATGAGCGATATTAGGCAAAAAGTGTATGGAAGTTTCAATGACAACGATTTGGTTTTCATGTATCTTGCCATTTTGATGGAAAATGCAGCAACTTTTCCTTTTTTACACAAAGTGATTTAGAGTTTGAATAATCAAGAAGGAGTAACTACGCCATTTAGCAAAAATCAACTTTAAGCAGCTGTTTATTATAGCTACCGCAAAAAGACCTGTGAAAGGCCTCATTATGTTGATAATGAAGTTTATTTATCTGAAATCATCACTCTGCTCGATTAAGATAGCAACTTACGTATATTCATTAGCACTTAACTGGAACTGGCTAGAATGTTCACAGCTGCAGGCCTCTAAATGATATATCCTATCTGTGGAGAGGCAGGAGTTATCTCCAAAAGAATAATTTAGGGGCTAATAGATCTGTTGTCAGGCTAAGGGCTTCTAACTTTGAACATCGAAACACTTTATAAGCTATAGTTAACACTTTTAAAATGCATAGGAATGCCCTAAAATTCAGTTTCCCTTTATGAACTCTACGAAAAGCAGATAGTTTGCCTAATGAATAAAAAGCATTTGAGGTAGGCCCTATAAAAAATGTAAATTTTGTTTGAAGTTGACCCTAACCATCCAGATAACATCATTTATCTTGTGTTGATGTTTAGACAAATCTCTTGTGAACTTATTGAAGAGAACAAACAGCTTATGCTTCGACTTATTTCAAAGCTATTTATGTATCCTGATCAGTTACTTTCTTTCTTCAAAGAGCTCACTTCAAAATGTTACAGTAATGATTAGCAGAAATAACTGTTGATGGGGAAGATATATGGAGGTCTCACTACAGCTGACTCAAGCTTCAGTCCTTCAAACATATTATTCGATTAGGTATTCAAGCAGTTTCTGAAGTAAAAACCTTAAAAATATAAAGAGACAGAGACATTACTGCAGCACCAATTCGTTCATTTCGTGAATAGTAATTTCCACGAATACGTAAAAAGCATTGATTTACCTATTATCCATATGATAACTCTTCAAAGGCCATAGCTACTAATCAAATACATAAATAGGTCAATAACTTTCATTAATTTGAGGGAAGTGAGATGCTATTTGAGCTACCTTTCGAAGTATGAGTTATTTGACTGCTTCAGAGTGTTATAGTTCGGAAAAAGGGTTTTCAAAGTTCTGTACCTTTGTGAAAAAGATGCAGTCAATTTGGACTCACTAGTTACTTAAAACTTTGCGACTCCTTTGAGTGAACTAGATAATTTGTCCTTTTTACCCTCAGATACATAAAATCTGAACAAACTTTCCAAGTGTGTCTAGAAGTTCAGGTCAAAACTTAAAACCAAACTCAACTCAAGCTCAATGCTCAAAAAGAAAAGGGCAAGTACTATTTAGCAATCACTGGAATAGAAATATGCAAAGCTGGAACTTTTACTTTCTGACCATTCGATATACCTTAGTAGCTATGAATATCCTTTCAATGACTCAGACAAATAGATTGAAAAGCATGAAGTTATTGCTTTCTTCGCTTATCAACAGCTCACAAAGCCTGGGGTTTTCAATTTTAAGAAGTATCTCGCATGGATGCTGAAAAGGACTAATCAGCCTATTGAGTATTATCTTATCAAAGCAAATGAGGCATAAGTCGATCTATAAATGAAGAGAAGGTAAGAAGCACTAAAGATGAGTTTTCGTCGATATCCTTCAGATAAGTATATCAAGTAAAACGCACCTCTGATCTTAGGAGCGCTTTAAAAAATTGAAAAAGTATAAAAAGGAGAATACCAGCCATAACAAAGAAGAGAGCTTGCCCCTGAAGGCATGAAAAACCTTCCGTTTCTTTCAGCTATTCCAATAGTACAAGGTTCAGCCATTTCAGAGTTGGATATTAATCCCACTGAGATCTAGTAAGTAGAAGAAGTATGTTTAGGAACTTCAATCCTTAAAGATGAGATATTGGCGAGTATTAAACGAAGTTCCTAGGGTAAGTTAACCTTTGATGTGGAGTTGATCAGGAATTACGGAAGTTCTTACAAGTTGGAGCAGACTTTACCTGAGGTTTTGAAAGAGATATACCAAGATGAAAAAGTCAGTTTAACTACTGTTTTGGAGCTATTTATTGAGATTCAGGTTAAGTTCTCAAAGTTTACTCAAATAAATAACGATTTCCTGTAGATCTACAAAAAAATCGATCATCTTCATCGAAAAGTGTCACTTTAGGTGCCCATCAGGTTATTGCTGCCATTTGAAGGCTTACTCTTAAAAGACTCAGATAGCTCTGCGTTATTTTACTTCATCAAAGAGGGTATTCGCAAGCAACTCACCTAGACTAACATTTTAACGATCTCAAAAATAATAGCTTTGGCCTTTAAGCGTCAGGATTTGAACTTTCAGCAAGTGCTTAAAGCTGAATTTATGAAGAGTAGCAACATAGTTATTTGATTGTTTATCTTTATTTATTGAGAAAATACGAGGAATGCTATAATTATTATTGAAAAAGAATTATAAATGGAGGTCGCGAATGATAACCTTAACGAGTATAGCTTTAGGATTAGCACTTAGAAACTTTAGCATTAGTTCCAATGTACAGTCTGTCTGAACCCAATCACTGACTGCTATATCACCCGCTGCGGGCATGTATATTGCGGGCATTGCATTGAATAAGCAGTGGGAAGGCATCACCGGTGTCCCTTCTGCAATCAGGATCTAAAAGACTTCAAAATGGACGTCTTCAAGAACTATCACTTCAACACTCTAAAGAAGATAATTGACGATGAAAAGAAGCTGGAGAACCAAAAATACTTGAATAAAGTATTTGACAAGATCTCAAAGATGAACGAGGACAAAGAGGGCTAAAACCTATTAATGGCTCCGATTTAACATGTAATTTAGAGATTATCAAGAGAATAATTTAGATTTGCCAAGAAGCTTTACTGAGATACAGAGAGTATATGCTTTAACTTTACTCTTCCTTGAAGCAAGTAGAGGAGAAGAAGATTTTACTTGGCTTTAGCGAGGTCAAAAGCAATATTCAACTTATCAAGGATTTGCAATAGACCATCGTATCGTCGTTGCCAAGCCCAGTTATCTCACCCTAAATCATTACTTTGTCCACAGAAGTTTAGGTAGTTTTGCCTAACAAGAAAAGTTTCAAATCTTCATTGAGAGTTGCTCCAGTTGCACCTTTTTCTTCTATTTTACCTTTCCTTAAGAATATTTGCTCATAAAACAATGCTAGAATTCAAGGTAGTATCCCTTAAAAACTTGTGATCAATGGTGAACTCCGCTCTATAGACGAAAAATTCGGCTCTCTTTGTGGCAAAAAGATAAAAGTGGAGGGAATTCCTTTTGAAATCAACACATTTTGCTTTACCTATAACTGGTAAAAAGGTAGAGCAACAAATTTCTACAGCTGTAAATAATGCGTCGTGAAATGGATTTGCGAGAGCTGCAGAAGTCTATGCCATAGAGACCACGGCTGTATGTTGCAACTAAAGGATCATGCTCCGGATTGGGCATGTTGCTATTGTGCAACAAAGTGCGATTGCCAGGCCTTTAACAAGAATTCTATTATTAAAATGTGAGTGATTGAATGTGTAAGTTTTATAGTGAAATTTTTGGTTGAGTTGCTCAAAATATAACAGGCTAAGACTCTAACTGCCCAAAATATGGCGATATCTGAATTTCTTGCCAAAGTTTAAACCTTTCTAAGTTAAAAAATCAATTTTCGCTGTGATTAACTTTTTTACTTTTTTTGAGTTGCTAATAAACAAAGGTGCTAATTATGGAGCAGTGTATTTACTACAATTAAATCTAAGCTATGTCCTCTAAAAAGCTGATAAACCTGTCTTGTATTTTGGACCTCTCAAACTACCTCTCTAGCCTTGAGAGATGGCTCTAAATATACAAATTACACCAAGCCAACCCCGTTTAAGAATAGCGATTCTTCAATCTTTACATAAAAGTTGTGAAGCCGAATATTCACAAATACCATCACTGTAAATGTTTGTCAAGCTAGTGACTTCAACTCTCGATTAAAAGAGCTATGGCTTCTTTAGTGATAAGCTTCAAAAACAGCAAATTTAGGCATTGAAAGATGTATACAGTATTTGAAGCTTAACGTAGGTTAGCTGAGTAAGTTCGAAATACTATCAATGAATGAGCTAAAATAGGCTTAAAAAGGCACATAATATCATTTTTTATCATCAGACAGCGTCAAAAGTATTCTTTTATTAACCAAGATCTTCTAAAATTTCCAGTCACCAATATTTTTCGCATTTAGCTCAATGAGCAGCCAAAAAATGAGGAACTTAAGTATTGGGGCTCCTATATGAAAGTAAGTGAAGTCGAATTTCAATCAGTAGTCATTCACGGAAAAGGCATTGCGAAAAAGTAACTTGGTTTTCCGACTGCCAATCTTCATGTAGATTAAACCGCTGAATTGACACTTAAGTAGCATCCGAATGGTGTTTATTTGGTGGAGTTTACTTTTTTAAAGGGTCCAAAATACTTCGGAGTTTGCTGTATTGGGACGAATCCACATTACTAAAACCTAAAGTATAAGAGGCTTATTGAAGTTTATCTATTCCATGAATTCAGCGAAGATTTCTACAATGAAGAGATTAAAATGAAACTTTTACTTTTGATTAGATTTGAAGGAAAATTTGAGACTTTTGACTGCTTCCTTAACGCAATGCACAATGATATCGAAATGGGGAAGAAAATCGCCAAAGATTTAAACTTATCTAAAATTTGATAATTCAGGCTTTAATCTTCTCTATTCCGTGCTATTGCTTATAAAGAAAGTATCTACTAATTCCAATTGATATTTCTAGTATCCTGAATGTAAACTTAAAATGGATCTTAATTGAAATTTCCAGCAGTTTCTTTTTTCTCGGGCCTCTTGAATATCTTTGGTATAATTTTTAAATGAATATTTCAGTTAGTTTTAAAATCAAAGCTGCGTTCCTATCTCTAAGCCTTTATATTTCAAGCTGCTTTTCAAAGCAAACCTATGGTTTTGATTCTTTTCAACTTTAATATTTATTAGTCTGTTCATCTTTCATCTTTATTGCCACGATTTCAGTAGTGCAATTAAAGTTTTGTTGATATTTAATAGAGTTAAATACATGGAAAAAGATGACTTTTTGATTCACAAATAGTCCTTTATCAAGAGTAGAAGAGAGAATATCCTGAAATACTATGATTTTGTACCCAAAGTATTACTCATCTAAAGAAGGAACTTGGAAAGGGAGCATACGGAGTTGTGTATAAGGCCAAGCAAAAGTCTGGAGGTCAAGAATGGAGGGCAGTCAAAAAGATTGCCAAGAAAAATATCAAGCAGCCTTAGCTTTTGCTCAATTAGATAGAAGTTTTGAAAACGATTGACCATCCAACTTGCATCAAGCTTTACTAGACTTTTGAAGATTAGAGCAATGTTTTTCTTGTGACTGAGTAATTTTGAAATTATCAAGCCTTTGCGAAGGGGGTTAGCTTTTTGATAGACTTGATGAAGTTGGAAACTTTTCAGAGGAGGATGCCAGAATAGTCTTCAGACAGATTATAGAGGCGATCAAATACTGCCATAATCATAACATCGCTCATCGAGACTTAAAGCCCTAGAATTTCCTATTTCTTAGCAAAAACAGCTTGGAATTAAAACTAATTGACTTCGGGCTTGCTTATCGCTGGAATACAAACATGCGAGAAGAACTAAAAGCCAAAGGAGAGAAAAAGTTAGTTGGGACTGTAAATCTAAATTAAAGTAGTCTTATTATATCGCTCCGGAAATAATCAAGGGTTCATACGATCAAAATTGCGATGTTTGGTCAGCCGGAGTCATTCTCTACATTTTGCTCACAGCAGTGCCTCCTTTTGATGGGGATGATGATAAGGCGATTATTGACGAAGTCAAAAAACTCAAATACAACATGGAAAGTAAATACACTCTTATCTAGTTCCTGAAATGAATAATGTCAGTAAGGACGTAAAATAGCTGATTGCGAGAATTCTGTTGCCTTAAGCTAAAAGAATTTCAGCGATTGATATCTTTAGCGATTCTTGGATGCTGAAATAAAGCAGTAAAACACCACTAAAGCTCAATTTTACGAAGTTGGCTAACTTTTCAAAATACTCAAAAGTAAGCATATTAAAACTAAGCTAAAAAAGTTAGCAGCACTTTATATAGCAACCAAGCTCTCCGAAAAGTAAGTCTAAAACCTTAACACCCTATTCAAGCAAATAGACATAAATCACGATGGAGAGATAAGTATGGAAGAACTAAGGTTGGCCCTAAAGCACGAAGACAATCAAACATCAATAAAAGAGCTAGCTAGCGTTATGGAATCTATTGATGCTGATAAGAATGGGAGGATAAATTATACTGAGTTTTTAGCGTCTTGCATGGATCAGGCCAAACTTTTCAGCGAAGATCATATTAAATCAGTGTTTAATATGATTGACAAAGATGGTAATGGATTTGTGGAAAGAACTGAGCTTTACTAGGTCCTCCAAAGTAAAATCTTGGTGATTTAGATAGCGGAACAAACATTTTGAATGGAAAGAGTGTGGATGAAATAATACAGAGTTGTGATAAAGACGGAAACGGGGTGATAGACTATAACGAATTCAAGGCAAGTATGCTTGGGTGATTTATTAACAGAAACTGTGAGTGACCTTAAAATATAAGAAGTACAAAGCTTTTGAGTGTTAAAAGCTATGTTTTAGCTAATTAGATTTTTGAGACTTTAGAGGATGGGCAATATGCTCTTTGAGTGGTTATAATCTTTAAATAATGTTAGTAAAATAACTATGGAAGTAGCCTTAAAAGCTGTAATAACAGCCAATAGAAACGAAAATGAGTAAACATAACTCAGTCAAAAGCAAGAATGGAAAAAGACTGCTTCGTTTGGTTTAGAAAGGATAGATCATTCAAAGGAAAGAGGGACAGAATAAAAAGAATTCGCTTTCATTGACTTAGTAGAATGAGTAGCTTTTTGCAACTGCACCCAAGCTTCCTCAATTTCTTATAAAGGATACTTAGAAGCAAACTAATTTTCGGGATAAGAAAATCCAAAAAAAGCAAATGAAATCCAAGGAACAAATATAGTTGGAAAAAACGATCAAGCTAAAAGAACTTTACAGCAAAAAAGCTGACCTTTTGCACAAGCTGAAGATACTGAATAGACAGGCAAGAATAAAAACTGTTCCTTTTGCAGATGATATCAAAAAAAGCAGTAATAGTCAATTAATATCACAAAAAGATGCTAAAGAACCTTTTTTAGACAGCAGTTCTCGGTATTTGCCAATCAGACGAGGAAGCCGACTAAGCTCTTTGGATAATAACTTCCAAAGGCCAGGAATAGTTGAGCCTGTGTCAATCGATTCAGTATAACACAACAGAAAAGTACTGAAATTCATAGAGAAAGCCCATTAGTAAACTGTGAAAAGAGATATTAATCGAATTTAGCAGTTCCATTTACTCTTGAAATCAAGACTTTAAGGTGACATCTAACAAAAAGTTCAGAAAAGCCAAAACGCCAGTTACCCCAATCAGAAACTTGATTGATAGTCTTTTCGACTGATTTAGTTAAATAATATGAATAAACTTAATCATTTAACATGCGTGTAGATTACCAATAGAAGCACCAAGACAAGAGCCAAGATTGTTGTTGATAAGATGTACTTATTTTTTGACATTTTTTGCTTGATTGAGCCAAGAAGCTGTTTGGCTACAACCAGGTTGCTATCTGTATAAAGCAAAGAGTACCAATATCGCCAACTCTAGTAATATTTTTCAGCAACTTTTCGTTATTTTTCTTGACACCTACCGTTACCTCATCTGAAAGCTCTACATTCTCGTACATTTGTCGTTTCGCCTCTTTAAGAAGGTTAGTCCCTAGATCTTATTATTTGTCCAAAGTTTAGTCACTTAATCGCTCTTTATCTTAACTTTTGGCTCTATCCTCCGATAGCTTCCGCTTACATGATCTGAGTTACTCTTTATAGAGGTTGATCTCAATTAAAAAGTGGGTACTTTTGTTTTCAAGTCGCGATGGCGAGACATCCTGTATTCAATCTACATTTTGCTAAGCTGAGTAAAGATTGGCATACTTATTGGGTTGCTTCAGAGATCGCTTAATTCATTTCTGCTGTGTTACAATCTTTGTCTTCTCTCAGCTTTTATTGGAGCAAGCGGATGCTTTTAAGGAAATTGGTTTCGTAAACTTCAAAGATTTCCGACATTTTGATTCTTAGCTTATAAAAAATTATAAATACTTCTCATAAAAACTAAACTATTGTTACCATAACGAAGAAACTAAGAGATTTTGGAGTACTATAAATAAAAATATTCGAGATTCTTTATGTAAGGAAGGAAGCTTTTGAATAAGCTATATTTGTTGTAAATCCGAAAATTTAGATTTTTTTCTGATTAAAAGCAAAAGCAAGAAGGGCACAGTTAAGTCCTTTGCTTGAAGGCATTCGTTAAATTTATTCGACTTTTGTAATCATCTTGTGTTACTTTCTGTAGGAGTATAAACTTCGTTGATTGATATTGCAGAAGTTCTTGTGTTAGCTATTCTCTCTACAAATTTTTCAGCAAATGCTAAATGTTGATCATCATTTCTAAGGGCATAGATTCGTTGAAAGATTGCTTTCATTAAAGGCATTGATTCAGTAGAAAAAAAATCTCAAACATTAGACTGCGAAGTCTCAGACATCAAAAGCCACCCCATTTGAGCCCTGGGTCATTTATGCGACCATTTCTCATTTTTCAAATGTAATATAATTCTATTAATAAATAAACTTAGTTAATTTTGGTGTGTTTTAATGAGGAATCAAACTGTAGTGTCTTCCCAGGTGAACGAAGTCGTGAAAGGCAGTGATTTGAGGGGAGTCATGTTTTCAGCAAAGGAGCTGTATTCGTCCTCTTTGTGGCTGCAGGGAAGGGCAACGTTTTTGAAAGTGAAGCTCGTCAATGAGGCCCTGGCCAAACTCTCGTGGAGTATTTTGGTGTTCTCAGCACAAAGACATTGACCACTTCTGTGACATTTAGCACTTTGAGTTTTTTGTACCTCCGCTATGGGAAAGCTACTTAGCCTCCAAGCTTCTCTGAGGTCACTATTTATTCTAATTAGTTGCGTTTAGCTAAAAACCAATAGGTCAAGGACTCGAATTAACGAAAATATCCGTTTAAAAAGTGTTTTCTTTCCTATGATTCGATATTTTGCTACTCTTTTATCACAAAATTCGTTAAATAACGTGTTTTTCAATAAAGACACGGATACGACTGAAAAAATTATCAACAAAATTCGACTGAAAGGACTCA
>Ga0316217_10003938_pt1 | contig 16457 bp, 13 predicted proteins | sample 1anoAmetaG_FD_203633 | JGI IMG/M metagenome (GOLD analysis project Ga0316217, IMG submission 203633) | Freshwater microbial communities from Trout Bog Lake, Wisconsin, USA - 1anoA | ecosystem: Environmental > Aquatic > Freshwater > Lake > Hypolimnion/Profundal zone | place: USA: Wisconsin...
GACCCCGCCAGGAAGCGCCGGTTGCCGTCGGGCTGGAGGGTGAAGATCGCAAGGTTCGAGTGGTCCGGGTCTTCCGTTGAAGCTTCGCAGAACACGATCTTGTTGGTCGGGTTGGTGAAACTCCTGGGCTTCGAGCCAAACGCCCCCCGCCCGCCGAAGGGGTACAGGAACGGGCGCAGGGACGGGAGGAACGCACCCGGCGAGGCTATGTTCACCAGGGACCGCTCGCCGCCCGCGTTCAGGTTCGGTTCCACCTTCAGCACGAAGACCCCCTTGACCGAAGGGTCGCTCTTGTCCTCGGCCACCACGGTGAAGGACCGTTCAGTGAGGGTGACGGGGGTCTTGAACCGGGCCTTGTCGGGCGCGATGGGCTCCAGAAGGTCCGCGCTCTCCCCATGGCCGACCACGTGCCAGCGCCAGTCCCGGGCCACGCGGTCGCTGTGGGCGACGGTGAGGGTGCAGGCCACGCGGCTCCTGGCCGGGTTAGGGTCGGCGGTGATGGTCACCTGGGCCTGGGCCAGGGTGGCCAGCATCAGCGGCGCGCCGCCGCGCAGCAGCCGGGCCAGGGATCCTGGGGACATCATCATGGGCGCCTCCCTACGGGAACCTCCAGGATTCCATAATAATGTTTTATTAATATAAAAAGTTCCCGTTCCCTGTCAAGCCGGCCCACCGCGCACCCGGTCCATCCAACGGCCGCTGTCGGTTCTGGCCGGGGTTGGCCAGGGGAAAGGAAATTTAAAGGCCTCGAACAGTTAATCACGCCTGGGTGCCCCGCACCTTATCCGCGCTGGAGACCCGGCGCCGCCTACGCCTTCGAGTTGGAGTTGGCGACGACATCGAGCGGGCCTTCGGGGTGGCGCGCTGGTGCCTGGACCACGGCCTGATCCTGCCGCTGCGGGTGCGAATTCAAAAGCCCCAAACGGCCCGGGAGCACGAACCGGATCCGCAGGCCGCACGACTTGAACGGCCCCGCTTCCCTTGGAGCCGATTCGGCCTTACCCTTGCGCCGGACGCCGCCTCCCGCACCGGGCCGTCGGCGCCCGCTCTCCCTCACGTCCGCTTTCCGGAGCGGCAGGATTCTATCTATCCAGTTTTTCAAAAAGGAGAAGATCATGCAGAACGGCACCCAGGAAATCATGTTGGGGAAGTGGCATGAACTCAAAGGCAAGGTGAAGCAGAAGTGGGGCAAACTCACCGACGACGATGTGACCCAGATGAGCGGCCGGATGGAAGAACTGGCTGGTGTCCTGCAGCAGCGCTACGGCTACGACAAGGCCCAGGCGGAGCAGGAGATCAACCGGTGGCTGGGGGAGGACAAGGACCCCCACTGAAGCTGAAAATACAGGAACAGGCCCCGTGAGGCATGGCTCCACGGGGCCTCGTCGCGCATCCTGGCGCACTGTCATCCCGATATCCATGCCCTGAAATGATGATTGCAGCCACCAAATTCGGGGGGAAGGATCGGCGGATCACCCGGAGGGTGCGGCGCAGGGCGATCGGGCGGAGGATCGCCAGGAGGGGTGGGATCCGGTTCCGGCGGGTGGGGCGGCCCACCTGGGAAAGGTCCGGGAGAAGCCGGCCAGGCCTGCATCATGGCCGCGCCACCACTCTGAAGTAGGCGGCCAGGGCGAACATCGAGGGCGCCCAAAGCCCGACGAACAAGGCCAGGCGCTCAGCCCGGGCCTTGTCCTCGACCTGCCGGCCCTTGGCCTGGAGCCAGAACAGCAGGGAACCGAAGACCGAACCGATGCCCAGGAAGAAGCAGACTCTGCTCATGCTGATGGGTTCCATGGAATCCTCCCCGGGCCGGCTAATGGGCTTGCATGCCGGCAGCGCGTTTGGCTGGTGCCAGCAGGCCGCCGATGCCCTTGGACTCGACCTCGGTCATGAGTTCGCCCTTCCGCCGCAGGATCGCCTCCCCGAGCGCTTCCAGGTCGAGCCTCGCCTTCCGGACCTTCGGGAACATTTTGTCCTGCTCTTCCTGGACGTGGTGCCGGACGTATTCGTGCAGCACCTGGACGGTCGGGACGTACAGGGCCTCCGCGGGGTCCATGCCGACCAGCAGGCCGATCAGGTGCTTGGCTTCGGCATGCTCGACCACGGCTTCGCCCATGAGGTCGCCATCACCGATGACCTTGGCCACCATGGGATAGACCAGCTGCTCCTCGATGGCGGCGTGGATGGCCAGTTCGAGGCAGACTTCCTCGATCCGGGCGGCCTTTTCCCGGTCGTCCTCCTTGTTCCTGGCTTTTCCGAACGCCTTGAACAGCTTTTCCACCCTTTCGTGGTCGCTGGTCAGGATGGACAACGCGTCCGGTTCGCTGGAACGGCGGGTTTGAGTGGCCATGGGTATTCCTCCTTTCGAAACGTGCCTGCTACCGGACCGCCATGGAGCGCTCCAGGATGGGAGGGTGGAGGGAGAGGTGCGGAGGCAGCATGCCGCAGCCTTGAACATGAATGCCGGAATGGGTCTGGACGTTCACGGTGCAGCCGGGGAGGGGATGCGACTCTGGGCGAAGTTCTTCGCGTCCTGGACCAGGGGCGCATCGACCGGTGCCGAGGTGAAGGCGCCGACGATGGCATCAGACTGGGAAGGCGTTCCGCGCGGGATGACGGCCTGCGCGTGGGCGGCAAATCCCACCAGGGAAACAAGGGCGGTCGTGTGGAAGATACGGTTCATGGAATACTCCGAATTTGGGTAAATGGCACGAGGGACCGGCTGGGGTCCGCCATGGGGAACTGCTTAATGATGCTGAGACTGTGACTCAGTTCACAGTTCAAAGAGTATTTTTTATTGTGATATTTGTAAATGGATAAATTCTGTGACTAACATGTCAAAAACATGTTAATTATCTGGAACGCAGCGGCCGGACGAGCCTTCATTCATGCTATTTTTTCAGTATAGTTCCCATTAATGGTGTGTTAACACGGAATATTGTATCCGTCCTGCTGCGATGGACCGGATGCGCCATCTCAAGCCGCCGGTGGGAGTGCCGTCAGTGCCTCCGGGGAGCGCTGCTGGCCGCCGTACAGAGTTCGGGTTGGCCGAGGGGTTGGAAGCCCTGGCCGGTCTGCTTTTGGTCGCCCTGGGTCGATCCCTGCTCACGCCCGCCTGCGCCGGTTCATCTTGACTTCCGCCGGAGACTGCGTCCCGGCCTCCAGGCTGTCAGGCAGGTGATGATTTCTTTGGAGATGATCAGCCCTCTTACGGCATTCTCCTTAGGGTGTGGCTCTGCACCCTACCCGGAGATGTAATTTTTATGAGGTAGGCACCGGATCAGGTTTCAACCGCGGGTCTCATCTAGATGGAATTCTTTTTCAAGGGTGCACCGTGGCCAGACCACCCAACCTCGCAGTCCAGATCCCGGCTTTCACCCTCATCCGGGTGATCTTCAACACGCCCTATCGGATGATCTATCCGTTCCTGCCGGTGTTCGCCCGGGCGCTGGGGGTCGATCTGGCGTCCATGTCGCTGGCCTTGACTGCCCGGAACCTGGTCGGGACGCTCAACCCGGTCGTATCCTCCGTCGCGGACCGCCGCGGGCGCAAGTTCGGGCTGCTGCTGGGCGCCGGCCTTTTCCTGGCGGGCGCTTCGCTGGTGGTGTTCCTGCCGACCTTCCCGGCCCTGGTCGCCGCCATGATGCTCATGGCCCTGGGCAGGTATGTGTTCGATCCCGCCATGCAGGCCTTTCTCAGTGACCACATTCCCTATGAGCGGCGCGGACTGGCCCTGGCCGTGACCGAGATCGCCTGGTCGCTGGCGTTCATCGCCGGCGTGCCCCTGATGGGGTTCCTGATCGCGCGCGGCGGCTGGAAGGCGCCGTTCCCGCTCATGGCCCTGCTCGGCGTGCTGATCATTGCCTGCGTGGCGCTGATGCTGCCGAAGGATGTCCGTCCGGCAGGCGGAGGCCCGGGCATGGGCGCCAATTTCCGTACCGTGCTGACCTTCGGCCCGGCCCTGGCGGGCCTGGGCCTGGGCCTGTTCCTCAGCACGGCCAACGAGATGGTCAACCTGGTCTTCGGGGTCTGGCTGGAGCGCTCGTTCGGGCTGAAGATCGCCGCCCTGGGCGCGGCCGCGGCGGTAATCGGCCTTTCGGAATTGTGCGGGGAGGGGCTGGTGGCGGCGTTCGTGGACCGCCTGGGCAAGCCCCGCGCGGTCGCCCTCGGCCTGGCGGCCAATTCGCTGGCCGCGCTGCTCCTGCCGGTGGCGGGAAGGACCGAGGCCGGGGCGGTGGCCGGGCTGTTCCTGTTCTACCTCTCCTTCGAGTTCAGCGTCGTCAGCGCCATCCCGATGATGACCGAGGTCATGCCGGGCGCGCGGGCCACGGTCATGGCCTTCAGCGTGGCATTCATGACGCTCGGGCGCGCCATCGGCGCCCCGGTGGCGACGCTCCTGTTCAGCTTCGGCTTTCCGGTGGTGGCCGCCGGCGCGGTGGTCTTCAACCTGTGTGCCTACCTGGCCTTGCGACGGATGCAGGCGGGTCTGGAGGCGAAGGAGACCGGGCTGCCGGCCGTGGCTTCTTGAGGCATCTTTTCACTTTAAAAGTGAGATGTTGACTCAATATCAAAATGAATTATGTTTCGTTGACTTTGCCAAGGACAGCAGCCGAACGCGCGGCCAAGGCGCCTGTGGCGGGTCATGTCGCATTGACCGGCAAGGAGGTACCATGCCTACCACTATTTCCGTACACAAGAACGTCGAGACCGTGCGTCGCGGCTACCAGGCCTTCAACAGGGGCGACATGAAGACGCTGAGCGAGCTCTTCGACGAAAAGATCATCTGGCGTACGCCGGGGCGGGGCCCCATGGCAGGCGTCCGCAAGGGACGCGACATGGTCCTCGAGCATTTCGGCCGGCTGGCCCAGGAGACCGGGGGCACCTTCAGGGCGGAACTGCGCCATGCCCTGGCCGACGAGGACGGCCGCGTCGTCGCCATCGAGCACATCACCGGCCAGCGCGGCGCCAGGCACCTGAGCCTCGACTGCTGCCTGGTCTTCGAGTTCAAGCAAGGCATCGTCGTCTCGGGCACGGAATACATCTACGACCTTCACGCCGCGGATGAATTCTGGGCCTGAAACGGCGGGCGGGGATCCGCGGCCCGGCACGGTGTACCATGGCACATACCGCGGAGGTGCCATGGCCGGATGGAATTCCCTGATCACCGCCGCCGGGCTCGGGCTGCTGGCCGTGGGAACCAGCTGCTCGGCCCCGGTGGCGGCGCCTCCCGCGGAGGAGGGCCAGCTCATCGGCCAGGAGACCCTGGACGGCTTCGTGCACGGGATCACCACCCGGGAGCAGGTGCTGATGGCCCTGGGCCCGCCCACCAGCCAGAAGGCGAACGCCCAGGACGGCAGCACCACCCTGGCCTGGCACTACGTGCACACGGACGCCAAGGGGACCTTGTCGATCCTGACCCTGATGCAGTTCGATGCCCAGGACAAGCTGCTGTTCAAGGGCGCGAGCCGGGACACGCGCAGCAGGTAGCCTACGGCACGCGGTAGACCACCGAATTGATGCTCATGCCGGCCCCGACCGAGGCGAACACGGCGGTGTCGCCGCTGGCCAGGGCGTGGTCGGGCAGATCGCCGCGCTGGATCAGGTCCAGCAGGGTGGGCAGGGTTGCAACCGAACTGTTGCCAAGCCAGGAGATGGTCATGGGCATGATGTCGGCGGGGATCTCCTTGGCACCGTAGAGCCGGAACAGGCGCTTGAGGATGGCATCATCCATCTTGCCGTTGGCCTGATGCAGCAGGACCTTGTCCACATCGGCCAGGGTCAGGCCGGCCTTGTCCAGGCTGCGCTTGACCAGGCCGGGCACGGTGGTGAGGGCGTACTCGTAGAGCTTGCGGCCCTGCATCTTCAGGACCGGGTTCTGGATGCCGGCTTCGCTGTTGTAGGAGGGGCCCATCCAGAGCAGCCGGGAGTGGTCCAGGGTGTCCGAGCGTTCGGCGTGGGCCAGGATGCCCACCGGCCGGGCGCTGTAGCGGGCCTCCAGCACCGCGGCGCCGGCGCCGTCGGCGTAGATCATGCTGTCCCGGTCGTAGGGGTCGGAAACCCGGGACAGGGTCTCGCTGCCGATCACCAGGGCCCGTTTGGCGTCTCCGGAGCGGAGGTAGTAGTCCGACTGGATCACCCCCTGCAGCCAGCCCGGGCAGCCGAACGCCAGATCGTAGCAGACGCAGCCGGGATTGGCGATGCGCAGGCGCGCCTTGACCCGGGCGGCCAGCGTGGGGACCTGGTCGGAGCCGCCCAGGTCGCTGCGCACATCGCCGAAGTTGTGGGCGACGATGAGGTAGTCCAGGGTCTCTGGATCGATGCCGGAGGCGGCCAGGGCCTGGCCGGCGGCGTTGAAGGCCAGGTCGGAGGCCACCTGGCCGTCGGCCACGTGCCGCCGTTCGGCGATATCGGTGATCTCCTTCAGCTTGTCGACGATGCGGGGGACGGCTTCGGGAGCGAAGGGCTTGTCGTAGTCTTCGAAAAAGGGATGATCCAGGAAGGCTTCGTTGGGGATGGCCCGCTCTGGGATGCACCTGCCGGTGCCGATGATCACGGTCTGCGGCTGGCCGGACATGTCTCTCGGGGACATGGTGTTCGAAGTCATGTAGTCCTCCCTAGGAATTCTACATGGACTTGTCAAAACCAAGGGTCAGTTGTACTGACGGCTGCCTTTCACTTCGCCCCCGACGCCCACCACCACCGCCGTGATGGGAACCTTGCGGGAAGCCCGCTGGGCGGCCATCTGGGCGGTGCGCAGCAGGCCGCCGCAGCATGGTACCTCCATGATCATCACGGTGATGGATTTCAGCTCGGCCTCGTCGATGAGGGCGGTGAGCTTGGCCAGGTACGATTCCTGGTTGCCGTCCAGCTTCGGGCAGGCGATGGCCAGCTTCTTGCCGGGCAGGTGCTTCTGGTTGAAGTCCGGCATGGCGAAGGCGGTGCAGTCGGCCGCCAGCAGCAGGTCCGCCTGGCGGAACACCGGGTTCTGCGGGGAGATCAGGTGCATCTGCACCGGCCACTGGGTGAGCTGGCTGGTGAGGGCCTGGTTCTGGACCACGACGGGCCTGGGCGCGAGAGTCCGGGCTGCCGAGCCGGGGCAGCCATGGCTCTGGGCCGGCTGGCGGAAGGCCGGCACCGCGACTTCCAGTTCGGCCAGGTAGGCCAGGGCCTGGGCCAGGTAGGCGGTCTGGCTGTGGTCGTCCAGGTGCTTGAGATGGGCCCGCAGGGTATTGGCGCCCATGGGCAGGATCTGGTCCAGGGTCCGCCGCTCGTCGTACGGCGCCGCTTCCCGGGTCTCCACTTCGATGGCGCCCTGGGGGCACTCGCCGATGCAGGCTCCCAGGCCGTCGCAGGTGATTTCGCTCACCAGCCGGGCCTTGCCGTCGATCATCTGCAGCGCGCCCTCGGGGCAGCCCTTGGCGCAGAGGCCGCAGCCGTCGCACTTCTCTTCGTCGATCCGGATGATCTGGCGTTCCATGGCGGTCTCCTGGAAGACCAGATTGCGGCATCGGTCCGCCGGCCGCCTTGATCTGCGTCAATTCCCGCGGATTTTCCACGGCGGCCGGTTTCGGGCAAGATGGAGTTCCCGCAGGCTTTCCCCAGGATCCCCCATGGCCAAACGCCCCACCGACCAGCCCGAAATCATCTATTCCATGATGCGGGTCAGCAAGTTCTACAACAGCAAGCCCGTCATCAAGGACATCTCGCTGTCCTACTTCTACGGCGCCAAGATCGGCGTGCTGGGCCTGAACGGCTCCGGCAAGTCCACAGTGCTGCGGATCATGGCCGGGGTGGACACGGACTTCAACGGCGAGGCGGTGCTGTCCAAGGGCTACACCACCGGCCTGCTGGAGCAGGAGCCCCGGCTGGACGACGCCAAGACCGTGCGCGAGGTGGTGGAGGAGGGCGCGGCGGCCAAGGTGGCGCTGCTGCGGGAGTACAACGAGATCAGCGAGAAGTTCGGCGAGAGCCTGCCGGACGCCGAGATGGACCGGCTCATGGCCCGCCAGGGCGAACTGCAGGAGCAGATCGACCACCTGGACTGCTGGGACCTGGACAGCCAGCTGGAGCAGGCCATGGACGCACTGCGCTGCCCGGACCCGGACACCTCCATCGCGGTGCTGTCCGGCGGCGAGCGGCGGCGGGTGGCGCTGTGCCGGCTGCTGCTGCAGAAGCCCGATATCCTGCTGCTGGACGAGCCGACCAACCACCTGGACGCGGAATCGGTGGCCTGGCTGGAACTGCACCTGCAGCGCTACGAGGGGACGGTCATCGCCGTCACCCACGATCGCTATTTCCTGGACCACGTGGCCGAATGGATCCTGGAGCTGGACCGGGGCGAGGGCATCCCCTGGAAGGGCAACTACTCCAGCTGGCTGGAGCAGAAGCAGGCCCGGCTGGCGCTGGAGGAGAAGGGCGACCAGAAGCGCTCCAAGACCCTGGAGCGGGAGCTGGAGTGGATCCGCATGTCGCCCAAGGGCCAGCACGCCAAGAGCCAGGCCCGCATCACCCGCTACGAGGACCTGCTGGCCGAGGAGGGCGCCCAGAAGGAGAAGGAACTGGAGATCTACATTCCCGCCGGTCCGAGGCTGGGCGGGGTGGTGGCGGAGCTGAAGGGCGTGTCCAAGGCCTACGGCGACAAGGTGCTGTTCGAGAACCTGGACTTCGCCATCCCCCCCGGGGGCATCCTGGGGGTCATCGGCCCCAACGGCGCCGGCAAGACCACCTTGTTCCGGATGCTGGCCGGCCAGGAGCAGCCCGACGCCGGGACCATCCGCATGGGCGCCACGGTGAAGCTGGCCGTGGTGGACCAGCTGCGCCAGGGCCTGGACCCGGAGCGCAGCGTGTTCGAGGCCGTCTCCGGCGGCGGCGACATGATCGAGCTGGGCGGCCGGCTGGTGAACGCCCGGGCCTGGCTGTCCCGGTTCGGCTTTTCCGGCGAGGCCCAGCAGAAGAAGGTCAGGGAACTGTCCGGCGGCCAGCAGAACCGGCTCAACCTGGCCCTGACCCTCAAGAGCGGCGCCAACGTGCTGTTCTTCGACGAGCCCACCAACGACCTGGACGTGAACACCATGCGCGCCCTGGAGGAGGCCATCGAGAGCTTCGCCGGCTGCTGCGTGATCATCAGCCACGACCGCTGGTTCCTGGACCGCCTGGCCACCCACATCCTGGCCTTCGAAGGGGACAGCCGGGTGGTCTACTTCGATGGCAACTACTCCCAGTACGAGGTCTACCGCCGCGAGCAGCTGGGCCTGGACGCCCGGCCGCACCGCATCCACTATCGCAAGCTCACCCGGTAGACGGGTTCCTTGTTCTGCGCTGGTCCTTTCATGGAAAGGGCGTGCCTGCGCACGCGCTTTCCATGAAAGGTTATTCCGGACGACCCTGGGCCGTGCTGCGCCATCGCGGGTTGTCCGGGAGGGGGGAACGATGGAAGGGTGCTGATTGATTTTTAATTGGCGATGAGACTGACATCATCCAGGACGAAATCGGTGGTGCGGCCGCACTGGAAGTCGGAGGCCACGAAGGAGAGCTGCACGGTCTGGCCCTTGTAGGCGCCCAGGTCGACGCTCTGCAGCTGGTAGCCCCGGCCGGCCCGGAGGTTGGAACAGCTGGCCAGGATGGCCAGGACGCCGTTCCGGCCGCGGGCCTTGACCTGGAAGGCGTCCAGGGCCAGGGGTGAGGTCTCGCGGGTGGCGGCCATGAGCCAGAAGCTGAGCCGGGTCGAGGTGGCCCCGGCGGGGATCGTGACGGTCTGCTGGAGCACGGCGCTTTCGCCGCGCCGGCCCGGGAACCGGGCGCTGGCCGAGCCCTGGTGCGCCGGGGCCCCGGGGCTGTTGTCGCCGATGGCCACCCCCCGGGCGGTCCAGCCCTGGGCGCCCAGCTCGAACCCGCCGTTGGCGATGCGCTCGCCCGGCGCCGGGGCGGGCAGCACGGTGATGGCGCGGGTGTCGGAACCCTGGGCGCCGGTGCTGTCCCGGGCGGTGAAGGTGACCAGGTTGGTGATGGGGGCGGCTCCGGGGTTCCGGTAGACGTGGCCGCAGGCGGCGCCGGCGCCGGAACTGCCGTCGCCGAAGTCCCAGGCGCAGCCCAGCGCGGCCCCGGGGTCGCTGGCCTGGGCGGCGCCCCGGAACTGAATCTGGGCGCCATCGGCGATGGTCCGGTCGGAGGCGGGGAACTCAATGACGGCGTTGACGTTGCCGCTGAATTCCGCGGTCCAGGCCGCGGCCAGGGCGGCGGCGTCCACGCTGCCAAGCCCGGTGGCCAGGTCGTAGCCGGGCCGGCAGTCGTAGCCCTGGGTGCCCGGGACGCAGCTGGCGCCGGTGGTGATGTCGTGGAAGACCAGAGGGCCGGTGCCGCGGTACTGGGCGCTGCCCAGGCGGTACAGGGCGGGGGCGGCGTTGCCCTGGCGCCCGGCCTTCTGCACCACCAGGGCCATGATCCCGGCCATGGCCGGGGCGGAGCAGGAGGTTCCGCCGGTGACCTGGCTGCTGCCTCCGGTCTCCACCCGGTAGCCGTCGTGGTGGGCGGCGGCGGCCAGGGCCAGGTCGGGCAGGCAGCGGAACTGGTACTGGGGGCCGTTGGCCGGGACGCCTGGGCAGACCTGCCAGCCGGGCTTGGGGTAGATCACCGAGGTGCCGCCGCCGGTGGCCCAGAGCCCGGTGCCGCCCGGGATCCAGGCGCTTTCGTTCCAGGCCCGCTCGGGGATGTAGCCCAGGGCCCGGTCGCCGTCCCAGTAGGTGCCTGAGCCCTCGTCGAACTGGGTGCCGCCCACCGCCAGATCGTAGGGGGTGGACGCCAGCCCCGACACCGCCCGGCCCGATCCGGCGCCGGCCGAGCCGGGATCGCAGCCGGCGGGACCGCTGTCGCCGGCGGCGGCCAGGACAGTGATGCCCTGGGCAGCGGCCTGGGCCCACAGGTTCTTGTAGAAGGTCAGCTCGGCGGCGCCCATGAAGGGCTCGCACTGGCCGAAGCTGGTGCTGAGCACCGGCGCCAGGTTGTGGTCGACGATGTACTGGGCGGAGAGGTCCACCCCGTCGGTGGCGGCGGTGCTGGCGGAGGCCACGAAGCGGATGGTCGCCCCGGGGGCCACGGCGCCGGACCACTCCAGGTCCAGGTCGGCCTCCCCGGCCTCGCCGCCGCCCAGGTAGCCCGGGTCGGGTCCGTTGACGATGATCTCCGGCGGCCGCGGCGGCAGGCCGGACTCCTGCCGGAACCGGGCCAGGTCGGCCAGGGGGACCCGGGTCCGGCCGGCGATGGCGATGCTCACCCCGGCGCCGTCCAGGCCGTCCCGGTACAGGGGGCCGAGGTTGTAGATGGCGGCGAAGTCCGCCGGGGCCAGGGTGTGCTCCGCCGCCGGGGCCGGTCCGAAGCCCAGGTTCTGGGCGGTGCGCGGAAGGTCGTGCAGGGAGACCACGCCGGCCACCACGCCGGCCAGGGCGGCCGGGATGGCGGGGTCCAGGACATTGCCCTGGCGGCGCCGGCCGTCCAGCTCGAAGGCGCGGATCGGGGTCCGGAACGCCCGCTCCACCTGGCTCACGGTGCCAGAGAAGGCGACGGACATGCGCCCCGCGGCCACCTCCTCCACGGCGAAGCCGGCGGTCCGGAGCCAGCCGGTGACCCGGTCCAGGGCCTCGGGCCCGGGACCGAACCTCTGGCCGAACCGCTCCGGGGTGAGCCAGTGGTGATAGTCGGGAGAGCGGCGGTCCTGCAGGTCGGCCAGGCACTGCTCCAGGCGGGCCTCGGCCCCGGGCGGCAGCTTGAGCGCCAGGAGCATGCGCCCCATGGGGCCGTCCGGCGCCGGGCCCAGCGGCCGGGCCGAGGCAAGCCGGGCGGGCACATTGCCCGCCGGCCGGATCCAGGCGGCGTCTCCGGCCGGCGCGGCCGCCGCCAGGGCCAGGGCCAGGCCTGGCGCGAGGAAGGGCAGGGGGGGGCAGGTCAATGCGGGCTCCAAAAACAGGTCATAAAGCGATGAGACTGACATCGTCCAGGGTGAAGGCGGTGCCCACCCCGTCCGGGGAATCCTGGGCCACGAAGGACAGTTCCAGCTCCCGGCCCCGGTAGGCGCCCAGATCGAGGCTATGCTGCTGGTAGCCGGGCGCGTTGTCCAGGTTGGTGAAGGCGGCCAGGGGCACCAGCTCGCCGCCGCAGGGCCGGACCTTGACCTGGAAGCAGTCCACGGGCCTGGAGGCGACCCCGAAGGTATCGATGTGCAGCCAGAAGGTGAGCCGGGCCGAGGCCGTCCCGGCCGGGATCCGCACGGTCTGGCGCAGCACCTCGGGCCCGCTGGACATCCAGCCCGAGAACCAGGCGTCGGCCCGGCCGGAGCGGGCTGGCGCCTCGGGACGGGTGTCGCCGATGGAAACGCCCCGGGCGGTCCAGCCCCGCGTGCCATATTCGAAGCCGCCGTTGACGATCCGTTCGCCCGCGGGCGGGGCGGGCAGGACGGTGATGGAGCGGGTATCCGAACCCCGGGCGCCCGTGTTGTCGGTGGCGGTGAAGGTGACCAGGCAGGTGGCCGGCGCGGGGCTGGCATTCCTGAAGGTGTGGCTGCAGGAGGTCCCCTCGGTGCAGGCGCCATCGCCGAAGGTCCAGGCGCAGGCCAGACCGGCGGCGGGATTGCTCTCCCGGGCGATGCCCCGGAACGGCACCGGGGTCCCGCTGTCCACGGTCAGATCGGCCGCGGGCTCGGTGACCAGGGCGTCGACGTTGTTGCCCAGGCCGGCGCTCCAGCCCTCCACCAGGGCCCGGGCGTCCACGCTGCCCAGGCCGGTGGCTAGGTCGTAGCCCGGGGTGCAGGGGTAGCCTTCGGTGCCGGGCACGGTGTTGCCGCCTTCGGTGATGTCGTGGAACACCGCCGGGCCGGCGCCCCGGTACTGGGTGCTGGCCAGGGTGTACAGCGCGGGGCAGGGGTTGCCCTGGCGCTCGCCGCTCCTCTGGACCACCAGGGCCATCAGTCCGGCGAAGGCCGGGGCCGAGCAGGAGGTGCCGCCCACCACGGTGCGGATCCCGCCGGTCTCCACCACGTAGGCATCGTGGCTGCCGGCGGCGGCCAGGGCCAGGTCTGGAATGCAGCGGTGCTTCTCGTCCGCGGGCACGCCCGGGGCGAGCTGCCAGCAGGGCTTCAGGTGGTAGCCGGACGGGCCTCCGCCCGAGGCCCAGAGGCCCGAGCCGCCGGCGCTGCCGCTCTCGTTCCAGGCTGTTTCCGGGATGTAGCCCTTGGCCGAACTCTGGTCCTTGGCCCGCTGGTCCCGCCAGTAGCTGCCCCCGCCCTCGTGGAACTGGGTCCCGCCCACCGCCACGTTGAACGGGGTGGAGGCCAGGCCCGAGACCGCCCGGCCGGACCCGGAATCGTCGTTGCCGCCACCGCATCCGGCCGGGCCGGAGTCGCCTGAGGCCACCACCGAGGTGATGCCCTGGACCGCCGCCTGGACCCAGAGGTTGCGCCAGAACTTCCGCTCCGCGGAGCCCATGCGGTCCTCGCACTGGCCGAAGCTGGTGCTCATGACCGGGGCCAGGTTGTGGTCGACGATGTATCGGGCGGACAGGTCCACGCCGTCGGTGGCGGCGGTGGAACCGGAAACCACGAAGCGGATGGTGGCGTTGCGGGCCACCGCTCCGGCCCATTCCACATCCAGGTCGGCCTCCCCGTCCTCTTCGGTACCCTGGTCGCCCGGGTCGGCGCCGTTGACGATGACCTCCGGCTCCCGGGCCGGCAGCCCGAACATCGCCCGGAAGCCGATGATGTCCGCCATGGGGATGTGGGTGCGGCCGACGATGGCCACGCTCACCCCGCCGCCGTCGATGCCGGACGCGTAGAGCGGCCGGAGGCCGTAGATGGTGGCGAAATCCCCCGGGGTCAGGTCGTGGTTGGCCGGTTCCGCGGCCCCGGTCTGCGGGCGGAATCCGCGGTTGAGGGCGGGGAGCGGCACGTCGTGCAGGGAGACCACGCCCTCCACCACGCCGGCCAGCGCCGCGGGGATGGACGGGTCGGCCAGGTTGCCCTGGCGGACCCTGCCGTCCAGCAGGAACCTGCGGATGGGGGTGCGGAACGCCCGTTCCACCTGCTCCACAGTTCCAGAGAAGGTGATGGACAGGCGGCCCGCGGCCAGGTCGTCCACCGTGAAACCGGAGGCCTGGAGCCAGCCGGTGACCCGGTCCAGGCTGGCCGCCGAAGGGCCGAACTCCTCCCCGAACTGCTCCGGGCTGAGCCACTGGTGGAACTTGGGCGAGGCGCTGTCCTGCAGTTCGGCCAGGCGCCGCTCCAGGCGGGCCTCGGCCCCGGGGGGCGGCTTGAGCGCCAGGATCATGTGCTCCATGGGGGCCTGGGCCTCCGCCGGGCCCAACTGCCGGGCCGCGGCCAGGGCCGGGGGCACGTTGCCGGGCAGCCGAAGGAAGCCAGGGTCCAGGACCGGCGCAGGGGGCGTGGCCTGGGCCAGGACGGGCACCGGCGGCGGCGCCTTGCCCGCCGCTGCCGGAAGGCTGGCCGCGACGCACCAGAACAGGCGCGGCAGGAAACAGGAACGGAGGCGCAAGGCACGGCTCCTCAAAGGCATCTGGGATGGGCAAGGCGTCAAGGCTGTCGGACGGAAAGGCGGTACGTAAAATGGGTGATCCTGGCCCACAGTATCGGTATTCAACCAAGGCATGCGGAGAAAAATTTTCCGTTTTGAATTAATTCAAGCTTTATTGCAATTAATTCATTTCGTGTTGATGAACGGCCATGGGGCGGCGCGGGCGCGCTGCTGATAGGATGGCACCTGGACCTGCCACCCCGACCCGGATGCGCCCATGGCCTTGCCGGCCCCCAGGAGCCTCGCCGATGCCCACCGCCACCACCCGGATCGACTTGCCCTCCCCCGCGCCCGGCACCCGGCGGACCCTGCTGGCGCACCGCTACGGCCAGCCCGGGGCCCGGCCCCGGGCCTACCTGCAGGCCGCCCTGCACGCCGACGAGATCCCCGGCCTGCTGGTGGCCCAGCACCTGCTGCTGGCCCTGGAACGGGCCCAGGCCGAGGGCCGGATCCGCGGCGAAGTGGTGCTGGTGCCGGTGGCCAACCCCATCGGGCTGAACCAGAACCTGAACGGGCGGCTGCTGGGGCGCTACGACTGGGAAAGCACGGTCAACTTCAACCGCGGCTTCCCGGACCTGGCCGGGGCGGCTTTGGAGCGGGTGCGCGGCAGGCTGGGCGGCGATGAGGCTGTGAACGTGGCGCGCATCCGGACGGCCCTGCGGGAGGCGCTGGCGGAACTGCCGGCGGCGGGGGAGGCCGAATGCCTGAAGCATGAACTGCTGGGCCTGGCCCTGGACGCGGACCTGGTGCTGGACCTGCACTGCGCCGGCGAATCGCTGCAGCACCTCTACGGTTCCCGCTGGCAGACGCAGGAGACCTCGGCCCTGGGCGCGGAACTGGGCGCGGCGGCGGTGGTGCTGGAGGGCGAGCCGGGCGGCGTGTGCTTCGACTACGCCTGCGCCAGCCCCTGGTGGAAGCTGCGGCAGGAACTGGCGGCTGAGGGGCCGGTGCCCCTGGCCTGCTTCGCCGCCACGGTGGAACTGCGCGGCCAGGCCGATGTGAGCGACGAACTGGCCTGCGCCGACGCAGCTGCCCTGGTGCGCTTCCTGCAGCGCCGCGGCGTCCTGGCCGGCGACCCCGGGCCTCTGCCCGCGCCGGTCTGCGAGGCCACGCCGCTGGAAGGGCTGGAGTGGGTGACCGCCCCGGTGGCCGGGGTGGTGGTCTACCGCCGGCAGCTGGGCGAGCGGGTCGAGGCGGGCGACCTGGTGGCGGAGATCGTGGACCCTCTGGGCGAGCCCCTGGGCGCGGCGCGGACGCCTGTGCGCTGCGCCACCTCGGGGGTGTTGTTCGGCCGTGCCATCGGCCGGCTGGTGCGCCCGGGGCAGCGGATCTGCAAGGTGGCCGGGGCGGAGCCGCTGCCGGCCCGCACGCGGGGCAGGCTGCTGGCCGATTGAATGGTCAGGCTGGCCCGGGTTAGCATGAAATATGCAAAACGGAATCATCTTCGACCTGGACGGCACCCTCATCGATTCCAGGGCGGATCTGGCCCTTGCGGTGAACCTCACCCGGGAGGAACTGGGCCTGGCGCCCATTCCCCAGGCCATGGTGGTGGGCTATGTGGGGGAAGGGGTGCGCCGGCTGCTGAGCCGGGCCATCCCGGAGTGCCCGGAGCGGCTCGAGGAGGCCCTGGCCATCAACCAGCGGCACTACCGGGCCCACCTGCTGGACCGGACGGTGCTCTATCCGGGGGTGGCCGAGGCCCTGGCCCAGTTCCGCGAGCGGGGCACCCCGCTCATGGTGGTGACCAACAAGCCTCAGGCCTTCACCGACCTGATCCTGGAAGGCCTGGGGGTCGCCAGGCTCATGGCGGCAGTGGTGGGCGGCGGCGACGCGCCGGTACTCAAGCCGGACCCGGCGGCCCTGCTGCTGGCCCTGGAGCGGGCC
>Ga0316217_10003940_pt1 | contig 16452 bp, 12 predicted proteins | sample 1anoAmetaG_FD_203633 | JGI IMG/M metagenome (GOLD analysis project Ga0316217, IMG submission 203633) | Freshwater microbial communities from Trout Bog Lake, Wisconsin, USA - 1anoA | ecosystem: Environmental > Aquatic > Freshwater > Lake > Hypolimnion/Profundal zone | place: USA: Wisconsin...
TCGCAAGCTCGACCAGCGGCCACTGGATCGCCTGATTGTCGGAGAGGGGCTTGCCGAAGGGGCGCCGCTCCATCGCGTATTTGACGCTTTCATTGATGCAGTAGACCGCCGCGCCCAGGGAGCTCGCCGCCTGACGGATGCGGTTCTGGTGGACAAAGCTCTGCCCAAGGCCAAGACCCTTGCCGACCTGCCCCCAATAGCTGTCCTCCGGGACCCAGACGTTCGTATAGCTGACCCGCGGATGGTCGGTGGGCATGTTGAAGGTCCAAAGGTACTCCTCGACCTTCACGCCGGGGCTGTCGGCGGGGATGACGAAGCAGGTGATGCCGTGCGCGTCCCCGTCCTTGCCAGAGGTGCGGGCGAAGACCATGCAGTGCGTCGCGACATGCATGCCCGTCGACCACATTTTCTCGCCGTTGATTAGCCAGCCGGGCTTGCCGTCGCGCTCGGCCCGCACGGCGCGGGTGTCCATGAAGGTGGCGTCGGAGCCGTGATCGGGCTCGGTCAGGCCAAAGGTGGTCCGCATCGTCCCGTCCATCAGGCGCTGACCGTCCCTGGCGAACTGCTCGGGCGTCGCAAATTCCTTGAACATCAGGACGAAGGGGTTGTTGCCGACGATCGAATGCTCGTTCTGCAGATCGTTGAACAGGCCAAGGCCCTTGGAGGCGAGGTGCTCGCGGATCACGGCCATGTCGAACTGGCTGCCGCCGCGCCCGCCCATGGAGACCGGCCAGCCGTAGCGATAGTGCCCCGCCTGGTCCGCCCGCCGACGCGCCTCGGCCAGCAGGGCTTCCCACGCGTGCCGGGGCAGGCCGCCATTGTCCCAGTCGGTCCGCTCGTACTCCCGCCGATGGTCGAAGAAGCGGTCGTTGTCGTCCTGATGCTGCAGGGGCATGATCTCGGCCTCGATAAAGGCGTCGAGCTCGGCGAGATAGGCGACGAGTTTTTCGGGCAGGTCGAAATCCATGAGCGGTCCTCCAGACGGGCAGGCTGAGGTCTTGTCGCCGACCTTGGCCACGTCTGAGATGAGGATACGGCTGTCCTTGACCTGCGCCAACGGTGACGCAGGGTGAAGCGACTAAGATCCGTGTAGACCGAGGGTGCGTTTGAAGAAGTCGAGCTCGGTGCGCCACCGCTGCAGCTTGCGCTGTTGTCCCGTGACGCCATGCCGCTGCCCTGGGAACAGCATCAGGTCGAAGGGCGCGCCTTGTGTCTGCAACGCGGACATCACGCGGGTGGAGTTCTCGAAGATCACATTGTCGTCCGCCATGCCGTGCATCAGCAACAGCCGTCCGCTCAGGTCCTTCAGCCTTGGGATCACCGCGCTCTGGTCATAGGCTGACCTGTCCGTGTCCGGCATGCCCATATAGCGCTCGGTATAGTGGGTGTCGTAGAGCCGCCAATCGGTCGGCGGCGCGCCTGCGGCGCCCGCGGCAAAGCCCGCCCCCGGCTCGGTCAGCAGGCGCAAGGTCATGTAGCCGCCGTAGGACCAGCCCGAAACGCCGATCCGCTTGGGGTCGATGAAGCTCTGCGACTGGAGGAAACGCAGGCCCGCGATCTGGTCGCGCACCTCAGGTCCGCCCATGTTGCGGGAAATCGGGGCCTCGAAGGCAAGGCCCCTGTTGGCGGCGCCGCGATTGTCGAGCTGGAACACGACGAAACCGGCCTCAAGATAGAGCCGCTCCGTCGGGCTGCGCCAGGCGGCGCTGACCTGCTGGACGCCGGGCCCGCCATAGACCTCCACGATCGCAGGATAGCGCCGGGTCGGGTCGAAATTTGCGGGCTTGAGGAGGAGATAGTCGAGCTTTTGCCCGTCCTCGGCGGTCAGCTGGCCGAACTCCGGCTTTGGCAGACCGGCGAGATAGGGGAAATAGGGGTGGCTGGCGTCCAGCCGGTTCTCCACGATCCAGCGGCGGCGCACGCCATCGACGCCGAAGAGCGCCGAGCGGGGCGGGGTGTCGTAGCGGGAGAAGGTCCCGACATAGGCGGTCGCGGTCTTGTTCATCTTGACCGTCCACCAGCCGTCCTCCGCCGTCAGGCGCTTCAGCGCCCCGCCGGTACGATAGCTGACGACATAGAGATGCCGCTGCAGCGCGCCGTCCTTCGACGCCATGACATAGGCAAGGCCCTTGTCTTCATCGACGCCGACCAGGCCGGGGTCGCGCTCGTGACCAGCTATCGGAAAGGCGCCGGAGGTCACGGCCCGGATCAGTTTTCCCTTGGCGTCGTAGAGATAGAGGTGGCGATAGCCCGTGCGCTCGGAGCTCCACAGGAATCCCCCGTCCTTCAGCGGCGTGAAGTCGGCGTTGAGATTGATCCAGGGCTTCTGATGCTCGGTGATGAGCACCTTGCCCGCGCCTGTGGCCGGATCGACGGCGATCAGCGAAAGGGTCTGCTGGTCGCGGCTTTCGCGCTGGACATAGAGCGTCCTGCCATCCTTCGACCAGGCGACGCGGGCGAGATAGATGTCGGCGTCCGGGCCAAGGTCGACCTTGACGGCGGCGCCCCCCGACAGGCGCTGGACATAGAGCTCGACCATGGCGTTGGGCCGACCGGCTCTGGGATATCGCTGGCTGATGACGGTCGAGCCTTCCGCGCCGATATCGATGCGGGGGATCACATCCACCTGGCCTTCGTCGACGCGGGTGTAGGCGATGGCGTCGTCCTTGGGGCTCCACCAATAGCCGGTGTCGCGACCCATCTCTTCCTGCGCGACGAACTCGGCGGTTCCGTAGGTGACTTGGTCATGGGCCGCTGGGGAGATGGCTCTGGGCGCGCCGTCCTTTAAGGGGGCGGCATAGAGCACGCCGTTGCGCACGAAGCTGACAAAGCCGCCGGAGGGGGAGACTTTCGCGTCAGTGGCGTCGCCGCCCTCCGGTCCCCGGGCGATCCGCTTGGAAACCGCACCCGTCTTCGGGTCGGCGATATAAAGCTCCCCCGACACCGGCACGATGATCGCGGCGCCCTGATCGTCCCACGCATATTCGACGACGCCGTGCTCCCGGATGCGCTGACGCTCCCGGCGCGCGAGCTCGGCCTCGCTCAGCGTCGCGCCCTTGACCTCCAGCGCTGCGGCGTCGACCAGCCGTTTCGCGGCGCCCGAGCCGTTCGTCGGAACGGCCCAGAGGTCCAGCGCCGTCTGGTCTTCAGGTTTCGCCTGAAGATAGGTGACGAGCTTGCCGTCGGGAGACAGGGCCACGCCCCGCGACACAGGTCCGGAGAGATCCGGATCGGCGAACACGCGCTCTGGCGTGTAGGCGGCGGGGGCGGCGCTAGACAGAGCTGGAAGCGCGAAGGAAAGCCCCGCGCACAGGATGATGGTCAGGGCGTTCATGAACATTACCGCTCTGGGGCGCTCCGGCGCTGGGTCTGGTTAAGACGGCCAATCAGGCGGCGTCAGGCAGGCTCAAGGCCTCATAGCGCTTGAGGTGGTGGTCGACGGAGCCGAACAGGCCCTCGATCATCGTGCAGCGCTTGAAATAGTGGCCCACCGCCAGCTCGTCGGTCATGCCCATGCCGCCGTGGATCTGGATGGCGCTCTGACCCACGAACTTGCAGGCCTTGCCGATCTGGACCTTGGCGGCTGAGGCGGCCTTGGCGCGCTCCTGCGCCGGCTCGCCAAGCTTCAGCGTCGCCATATAGGTCATGGAGACCGACTGCTCGACGTGCATGAACATGTCGACCATGCGGTGCTGCAGCACCTGGAAGCTGGAGATCGGCACGCCGAACTGCTTGCGCTGACGGGCGTAGTCGAGGGTCATGGCGTGCGCCGTGCGCATGGCGCCGACGGCTTCCGCGCACAGGGCCGCGATGGCCTCGTCGGTCACCTGCTCCACCAGGGGCAGGCCGCCGTCGAGGGCACCGATCAGCGCGTCGGCGCCCAGCTTTACGTTGTCGAACTGCACTTCGGAGGCGCGCAGGCCATCGACGGTCGGATAGTCGCGGCGGGTGACGCCGGCGGCGCTGGTCGGCACGACGAAGACGCTGACGCCGCCGAGGTCCCGCTGGCCGCCGGAGGTGCGGGCGGTGACAATGAGGTGCGTGGCCCAGCTTGCGCCGACCACCACCGCCTTGCGACCGTTCAGGACAAAGCCCGCGCCGTCCTTCTTCGCCGTGGTGGTGAGGTCCGCCAGATTGTAGCGACCCTGCGGCTCGGCATAGGCGAAGGCGAACACGGCCTTGCCTTCGATGATCGCGCCGATCAGTTCGCCGGCCTGCGCGCCGCCGCCATGCTTTAAAAAGCCGCCGCCGAGGACGACCGTGCCCAGATAGGGCTCGATCACCAGGCCTTTGCCGAACTCTTCCATCACGATCATGTTGTCGACCGCGCCGCCGCCCAGCCCGCCATGGTCTTCAGAGAAGGGGGCGCCCAGGATGCCCAACTCTTCGGCCATGACCTTCCAGTAGTCGGCGCGCCAGCCCTCCGCCGACTTCACGATCCCGCGGCGGGTGTCAAAGTCGTACTGGTTCTGAACAAACTTGGCGACCGTGTCGCGCAGCATGTTCTGTTCGTCGGTGAAGTTGAAATCCATGGAGCCTCTCCCGTAGCAGGCGGCGGTTGTTGTTTTTGAAAGCGTGCGCGCTGGACCCGGCTGTTAGAGGCCGAGCACCATCTTCGCAATGATGTTGCGCTGGATCTCGTTCGATCCGCCATAGATCGACGTCTTGCGCGCATTGAAATAGGTCGGCGCGGTGCGGTGCGCCGTGTCCGGCCCGATCGGCAGGTTCGCCCCGTCGCTGGGGAAGCCCCGGAAATAGGGCATGCCGTAATGGCCCGCGGCCTCCAGGGCGAGTTCGGTGATCCGCTGCTGGATCTCCGTGCCCTTGATCTTCAGGAGCGAGCTTTCCGGTCCCGGCCCCTTGCCCGCGCTTTCGGAGGCGAGGGTGCGAAGCTCGGTATATTCAAGGCTCGTCAGATCGATCTCCAGCTCGGCCACCTTGCGCTTGAAGAAGCTGTCGCGGATCAGGGGCGCGCCGTCCTGGGACTCGGTCCGGGCCATGGACTTGATCCGGTCGATGCCGCGCTTGGAGCGGGCGACGCCGGCGATGCCGGTCCGCTCGTGCGCGAGGAGGAACTTGGCGCAGGTCCAGCCCTTGTTTTCCTCAAAGATGCGGTTCTCGACGGGCACGCGCACATTTTCGAGCCAGACCTCGTTCACCTCATGCTCGCCGCCCAGGGTGATGATCGGCCGCACGGTCACGCCCGGCGACTTCATGTCGATCAGGAGGAAGCTGATGCCTTCCTGGATCTTGGCGGTGGGATTGGTGCGGACGAGGAAAAAGCCCCAGTCGGCGTGCTGGGCCAGCGTCGTCCAGGTTTTCTGGCCGTTGACGATGTAGTGGTCGCCGTCCCGCTCGGCCTTGGTCTTGAGATTGGCGAGGTCAGAGCCCGCCCCCGGCTCGGAATAGCCCTGGCACCACCAGATGTCCCCCGACAGGGTAGGGGGCAGGAACTTCGCCTTCTGCTCCGGCGTGCCGAAGGTGTAGATCACCGGCCCGACCATGTTGATGCCGAAGGGCAGGATCGGAACCGTGTCTGCGGCCGCGCATTCCTCGGACCAGATGTAGCGCTGCACCGACGTCCAGCCCGGACCGCCGTACTCGGTCGGCCAGGCGGGGGCGACCCAGCCCTTTTTGGCGAGGATGCGATGCCAGGCGAGGAAGTCTTCCTTGCGCATCTCCTCGCCCTCTTCCTGCACGGCGCGAAGGCTTTGCGGATAGTTTTCGGCGATGAAGGCGCGCACCTCGGCGCGGAAGGCGTTGTCTTCAGGCGAAAAGTCGAGGTTCATGGGTCTTCGGCTCCGTCCGGCGGGGCGTTTCGATGAGCACGGGGCGACCATACGCCCACGCCCTCCGCCCATGCGCAACTGGGCTAAATGATAGGGCCGCAGGCTCAAATCGCAACGGTGACGCTTGCGTCAAGGTCAAGCTTTCTTGCGCTTTTGGATCCTGACCGGCCTTTGACCTCACGGTGCGGCCGTGCCTAAGCTGACACAAAGACATCGCATGCCGAACCGACCCTGAAGAGGACCCGCCCATGCCGAAGGCTCCCGCCGTTCTGGCCGCCCTGATGCCCGAGCCGAAACACGCGCGCATCAACGGCCTTGACTATCACTGGTACGAGGTGGGCCAGAACACCAAGGGGCGGGCCGGCGTGCCCGTGATCTTCTGCCACGGCTGGCCGGAGCTGGCCTTTTCCTGGCGTCACCAGCTCAAGGCCTGCGAGGCGGCGGGGGTGTGGGCCATCGCGCCGGATCAGCGCGGCTATGGCTTGACCGAGGGGCCAAAGGGCGAGGGCGCCGTGCCCGAATATGACATGGCGCACCTGACCGGGGATCTGGTCGGCCTGCTCGATCATCTCGGCGTCGACAAGGCCATCTTCGTCGGCCACGACTGGGGCGGCATCGTCGTGTGGCAGATGCCGCTGATGCACCCGGCCCGCACCGCCGCGGTGGTGGGGCTGAACACCCCCTATATGCTGCGCGCGCCGGTCGATCCCATCGCCATCATGCGGGCGCGGATGGGGGAGGAGATGTACATCGTCCACTTCCAAAAGTACGGCGAGGCGGACGCGATCCTGGACGGGAAGGTTTGGACGACCTTCGACATGTTCATGCGCCGGCCGCTTCCCGGCCCCGCCGCCTCGGCTGGCTTTGCGACCGCGCGCACCGGCGATGAGAGCGTCTTTCCTCTCGTGCGGCTGGTGGAGGCCTATGATGCGAGCCTTGATCCCCGCGAAACCTTCCTGTCGCCGCAGGAGTTCGAGGCGTTTGTGGAGACCTTCACCGCGACCGGCTTCACCGGCGGGATCAACTGGTACCGCAACTTCACAAGGAACTGGGAGGCCTCTGCGCACCTGCCGGTCCGCATCGACGGGATACCCTGCCTGATGATTACGGCGGAGAAGGACGCAGTGCTGCCGCCGTCGGCCGCCGAGCACATGCCAGAGTTCATCGACGATCTCGAAACGGTGCTTGTGAAGGGAAGCGGCCACTGGACGCAGCAGGAAAAACCGGACGACGTGAACCGCCTGTTGTTCGACTGGCTGTCCCGGCGGTTCCCGGACCTGTCAGTTTAAGCTGGAGACAGGGCGAAGCCTTCATAGTCCTTCGCCGCCACCTGATCGCAGAGCTCGCGATAGACGCCGACGCCGCCGACATAGGGCATGAACACCCTGGGCTTGCCCGGCACATTGGCGCCCAGATACCAGGAGTTGGCCTGCGGAAAGAGGGTCATGGACGCCGCCTCGTTCACATGCGCGACCCAGCCTTCCTGCGCCTCGGCGCTGGCCTCCATCACCGAAAGCTGCCGCTCGCCCATATAGCGCAGGCAGTCGGCGATCCAGTCCACGTGCTGCTCGATGGAGACGATCATGTTCGACAGAACCGACGGGCTTCCGGGACCGGTGATGGTGAAGAGGTTCGGAAAGCCCGCGACCATCAGGCCAAGATAGGTCTTGGGCCCCTCCGCCCAGGCGGCGTTCAGGCTGACGCCCCCCCGGCCCCTGATGTCGATCTTCGACAGGGCTCCCGTCATGGCGTCAAAGCCGATAGCGAAAACGATGGCGTCGACCTCATAGGTCTTATCGGTGGTCGAGACGCCGGTCTCGGTGATCGTCTCGAGGGGCGTCTCCTGCAGATCGATCAGGGTCACGTTGTCCCGGTTGAAGGTCTCGTAATAGCACGTGTCGACGCACAGGCGCTTGGTTCCAAAGGGGTAAGACTTGGGGACCAGCTTTTCCGCCGTAGCCTTGTCCTTGACGATCGCGCGGATCTTTTCGGCCACGAAGTCCGCGGCGACCTTGTTGGCCTGCGCATCGACGCCGACATCGGCAAAGGCGCCCAGCATCGCAAAGCCGCCTCTGGCCCAGCGGGCCTCGAACTCGGCGCGGTGCTCTTCGGGCGGGGCTTCGGACACCAGCCGCTCGCGGGGGGCGTGATAGGTAAAGCCTCCCTGGCTCATCCGCTGAGCGGCCCGGTTCTCCTCACGCCTCGCCTGCCACGCCGCGACAACCTGCGCATCGATCGGGGCGTTGTGCGCGGGCACGCTGAAATTGGGCGTGCGCTGGAAGACATAGACGTGGCGGGCCTCCTTGGCGATCTCGGGGATGGACTGGATCGCCGACGACCCCGTGCCGATGACCGCGACGGACTGGCCGCAGAAGTCCACCTTCTCGTGCGGCCAGCGGCCGGTATGGAAGGTCCTGCCCCTGAAACGATCCTGACCCTTGAAGTTCGGCTCATTGGGCGAGGACAGGCACCCCGTCGCCATGATGCAGTAGCGGGCGGTGATGACGTCGCCCCGATCGGTGCGCACCGTCCAGCGCGCCTTGGCCTCATCGAACACCGCCTGATCGACGCGGGTGTTGAACGCGATATCCCGGCGAAGGTCATAGCGGTCGGCGACATGATTGGCGTAGTTCAAAAGCTCCGGCTGGGGCGCATAGCGCTCGGTCCACGTCCACTCCCGCTCCAGCGCCTCGTCGAAGGCGAAGGAGTATTCCTGGCTCTCGATATCGACCCGCGCGCCGGGATAGCGGTTCCAGTACCAGGTGCCGCCCACGCCCGCTCCGGCCTCGATCACGCGGGCGGTGAGGCCGAGGCCCCGGAGGCGATGGAGCATGTAGAGGCCCGAAAAGCCCGCCCCGACGATCACGGCGTCGAAGGACAGGGCGGCGTCTGATCCCTTGGAGCTGGTCGACATGAATTCCTCCCGTAATCTTGTTTTGCGGGGAGGCTAATCCATTTGGCGATGGAAGGGGACGGGTTTGCGCATAAAAATTGCGCGAGGGCGCAGGCGCTCGATCCGACCGGCGCGTCAGCCGTCGGCGTCCAGGGCCTGACCGGTCATCTGGGCCGGATTGGCGAGAAGGCTCGCCACCATCGCCGCGGTGCGGTCAGGGGAGGCGGTGTGGCGGCGCACGACATTGACCCGGATCTGGTCGGCTTCGCCTTCGATGGCGGCGATCTTGGCGAGCTGGAGTGCGCCCGCCGCGCTCGCCGCCTGCGCCGCGACGCCGGCTGTGGGGCGCGTCGCGCCGTCGGGCGTAATCAGCACGATGGACCCGCCGCGCCCGCCGTTCGCCCGCATGAGGCGAAGGCCCGCCTGAAGGGTCAGGAACGCTCCGTCCAGATTGGCGCCGACCGCGCGCTTCCAGGCGTCGAAACGCAAGGTCGCGATCTCTCCCGTTGCGGCGATGTCGGCCCGCGCCGCCACGTGGGTCAGGCCGCCGAAGGAGATGCGGATCCTCGTCTCCGACGCCGCCCATTCCACCGGATCGGCCAGGTCCTGGGTCAGGCGGATGATCTGCACACCCGGTCGCTCCAGCGCATCGGCGAGGTCGGCCAGGGCGGCGCTGTTGCGGTCGAGAAGCGCCAGACGCACCGCGCCGCGATCGATCAACCTTCGGGCGCAGGCGGCGCCTACGCCTGACGCTGCGCCAGTGACAAGGATGGACGCGGTCTGCAGAGGCATGGCTTTGGCCCTCGCTGCGATTTTCCCACGAGACGTGTCGCCGTGAGACGCCGTCGCCTGTATCCTGACAGCGGGGCGGTGAGTCATGCGACGGCGACTCAAGTGATCCGCCACCGACGGAGCCATCAATGTTCGCCGCAATCGGCGTTGTCGCAATCCTGATCCTGGGGCTTTTGACCCTTTCGGCGATGTTTTCAGCCGCCGAGACCGCCATGACCGGCGCGAGTCGGGCCCGGCTTCACCAACTGGAGCGCGAGGGGGATCGCGCCGCCAAGCGCGTCAACCGCCTGATCGAGCGTCAGGAGCGGATGATCGGCGCGCTTCTGCTGTGCAACAGCGTCATCAACATCCTGTGCGCGGCGCTCGTGACGGACCAGCTGGAGCATCGCCTGCCCAGGCCCTGGGGCGTGGTGGTGTCGACGGGGGTGATGACGGTGCTGGTGCTGGTCTATGCGGAGGTTCTGCCCAAGACCCTCGCCATCGGGCGCCCCGACGATGTGGCGCGGGTGCTGTCCTGGCCGACAGAGGTGGCGGTGCGCGTGTTCGGGCCCGTGATCTCGGGCATCCAGTGGGGCATCGTCAAGGCGCTGGCCCTGTTCGGCTTTGAGGTGTCGCCCGAAGCCGACGCCTCGGCAGCGCAGGAGGAGATCCGCGGCGCCATCGAATATCACCACGAGGAAGGCCTCGTCGAAGATCGGGACCGGCGCATGCTGGGGGGCGTGCTGGATCTGTCCGACATGGATGTGACCGAGGTGATGGTCCACCGCAAGAATATCGTCACGCTGGACGCGGACCTTCCCACCACAGAGCTCATCGCCGAGGCGCTGGAGGCGCCCTATACGCGCCTGCCGATCTATCGCGGCGATCCTGAGAACATCATCGGCGTCCTGCACGCCCGCGACCTCGCCAGGGCCATTGCGGCGTCCAAGGGCGATCTGTCGACCTTCGATATCGACACGGTCGCCAAGGCTCCGTGGTTCATCCCCGACACCACCAATCTGAAGGACCAGCTTCAGGCCTTCCTGAAGCGCAAGAACCACTTCGCCCTGACCGTGGACGAATATGGCGCGCTGATGGGTCTTGTGACCCTCGAAGACATTCTGGAAGAGATCGTCGGCGAGATCGAGGACGAGCATGACTTCGCCGTGGAAGGGGTGCGTCGCCAGCCGGACGGGTCGGTCAATGTCGACGGATCGGTGACCATCCGCGATCTCAATCGCGCCCTGGACTGGGACCTGCCGGACGACGACTGGGTGACGGTCGCGGGACTGGTCATCCACGAGGCCCAGACCATCCCCGAGCCTGGCCAGACCTTCATCTTCCACGGTCACCGGTTCCAGATCCTGAGGCGTCAGCGCAACCAGATCACGGCCCTTAGGGTCTCTGCGCCCCTGCCGCCAGCATCGCCGTCCTAGAGAAAAAACTGATCCGATCGAACCGGATTTTTCTCATAACTCCATATATCTAGGCCTTTTCTGCGCCGAGCCGGCGTCCGCTTCGTCGAAAAGCGTCCTAGTGGAGCCTGCGGCCTTCGCCGTCATTGGCCATGGCGCGGTCGAGCATGGCCAGCGCCACGTCCTCGCCGTGCGTCCGCTCGATCTCGACGACCTTGGCGATGACCTTTATCAGCATGGCGGCGTCGGACGGATTGAGCTGGTCGAACGCAAATTCAAGACACGCGCTCTCCCGGTCCGAAGTCTCGGCCACGGCGAGGGCGGGACAGCGGCGATCAGAGGGCGTCGGCAAGGGGTGGGCAGTCATGGTCTTCATCTCCGGTTCTAGCCTGTTGCAGGCCTTCTGACCGGATGACGTCACCGCCGCGCAAAACCCTCAAAGGTTTGCAGCCCATTTTGGGCTGGCGCGAGGGCCGTGCGTTCAGGGGCGGTCCTTGGAGTCCAGCGCCTTGGCTTCGGCGTCCGTCAAGGGACGGATCGACTGGATGATGCAGGGCTCGGTAAAGCCGTTGGAGTCCTGAACCGACAGATCAAGATCCAGCGCGTCGCACACCATGTCGCCGGTGCGCACCCGCGTGACCAGATGCGAGGTCGGCGAGCGCAGACCGCCGCAGGTATTGGTCATGTCGATCCGCCAGAGGTCCGAAATGCCAATGCGGATGTACATGGTCTTGCCGTCCGGCGTGCGCCAGCCGTTCCAGTCGTGAAGGCGGAAGCAGCGCTTGGCCGGGGTCGTGGGCAAGGCGGCGGCCACGCTCTTGTCCGGCGCGGGCGCGGGCGCGGGCTTGGGATCCGCCGTCGCCGCCGCCGTCGCCGCCGCAGCGCACAAGACGCCCAAGGCCACCAGAGACAGCCTCACGATCCGGTCGCGACGGTCAAAGCCCTTAAACATCGGAGTTAGCTCCACTTTAAGCACGGCGAACTTAGCTCAATGCATCCGCGGCGCAACCCTTTCTTCATCGCCTTCCCTAAGGGCGCGCCTTGTCAGCGGCGCCCGTCCGCTCCAGTCTTGCGGCCAACGCCTTTTGGAGGAGACGAAACCCATGGCCCTGACCTTTGGAGACGACTATCCGATCCATCAGACGCCCGAGCCGATCGCCTTCGCGGGCACGGACCGCAACTTCTATGACCGCTACTTCTTCAACGGCTATGCCGACGTCGGCGACGAGGCGCGGGCGGGGCTGATGTTCGCCGCCGCCTTCGGAGTCTATCCCAATCTGAACATCGCCGATGCGTCCTTCGTCTTCGTGCGCGACGGCGTTCAGACCGCGCTGCACGCCAGCAAGTGGCTGAACATGGAGCGGATGGACATTTCCGCAGGCCCCATCCGCATCGACATCCACGAGCCGCTGAGGGTCTTGAAGCTGACCGTCGATGCGCCGGATCAGGGGGTGAGGGCCGAGATCGTCTTCACCGGCCGCTCCGCCCCGATCGAGGAGCCGCGCTTTACCCGCAGGATGGGGCCGCGCGCCTTCATGGACTATACGCGCCTGACCCAGAACGGCCGCTATGCCGGGTGGATCGAGCTGGACGGCCGGCGGACGTCGGTCGACGGCTTTGTCGGCACCCGCGACCGGTCCTGGGGCGTGCGCCCCGTGGGGACGCGGGACCCGCAAGGGATCGTGCCGCCGGCGCCGCCGCAGTTCTTCTGGCTGTGGTCGCCCTGCAATTTCGCCGACGGCGCCTTCTTCTTCCACACCAATGACGATGAGACCGGCAAGCCGTGGAACCGGCGGGCGGTCTGGGCGCCGGTCGGCGGGCCGGCGTTCGAGTTCGATCACGGGGTGACGAGCGAGGTGGTCTGGCGCAAGGGCACGCGCCACGCCGCCTCCGCCATCGTCAGGATCGAGACGCCGCGGGGCGCCCTGTCGGTGCGCTTTGAGCCGGAGCAGACCTTCTTCATGGTCGGCCTCGGCTATGGGCACCCGGTCTGGGGACACGGCATGGCTCACGGCCCGGTGTCGGTGGAGCGGGAGGATATGACCCTTGCCGATGCGGACGTGCGGGCGCCGCACCTGTTGCACATCCAGGCCCTGTCCAAAGTGATCTACACCGCATCCGATGGGACGCAGGAGATCGGGCGCGGGGTGTTGGAGCAGCTCGCGCTCGGCCCCCACGCGCCGTCGGGCTTCAAGGAGATGCTGGACTTCGCTCCATAATCAGGTCGCCGCCTCAGCGCTTGATGAGGCGGCCCGCCCAGACATAGAGCCCGACCATGCCTGCGATGAAGGCCGCCGCCGCCAGCGGCATGGCCAGGGCGAAATCGTCGCCGACGAGGCCGAGGGGAAAGTCGGTGTCCGCCACCTTGAAGGCCCCTGACTTGGCCAGCGCGATCGCCCCGGCGATCGCCACGCTGAAGAGGCTCTCCCCCACGATCAGGCCGGAGGCCATGATGACGCCGATCCGCTTGGCCGCGTCGCCATTGGGGCGCTTGTCCATCGCCTTGTCATAGGCCCACCCCGCAAGGGCGCCGACGACGACCGTCGAGATGGTGCCCGACGGCAGATAGATGCCCAGCGCCACCGCCAGCGGCGGGATGCGGATGCGGCCCATCCGGCCAAGCCCTTCGTCCGCCGCGATCAGCACGCCGCCGAGGAGGAAGCCCAGCCCCAGCATGGTCCAGTCCGGCTGGCCGCCGATCAGCTGCTTGGCCAGCGTCGAGATCAGCACGGCCTGCGGGGCGTTGAGCGCATGCGCGCCGGCTCCCGGCACGCCGGTGAAGCCATAGGCCTTGTTGAGGAGGTCGAGGATCGGCGGGATCACCGCGGCCCCGGCGATGACGCCAAACACCAGCGCGACCTGCTGACGCCAGGGCGTCGCGCCGACCAGCTGGCCGGTCTTCAGGTCCTGGAGATTGTCGTTGGAGATCGTCGCCACGGTGAACACGACCGAGGTGAGGAAGAGGGCCAGCGCGATCAGCGCCTGCACCCCCGCTTCGCCCACCAGCGGCTTGACGAAGATCAGCAGGAGCCCGGAGGCGGACGCGACGCCCAAAATGCCAAGGCCCGACACCGGACTGTTGGACGAGCCGATCAGCCCGGCCATGTACCCGCAGACCGCCGCGACCAGGAAGCCGACCACGGTGATGAAGACAAGGCCTCCCGCCACAATGGGGATGGCGTAGGGCTGAAGCGGTCCGCCGGCGATGAAGCTGAGGATCAGTCCCGCCAGGGGAATGAGGCAGGCCGCCGAAATGACCGCCACCCAGCCGATGGGAATGTCCTGCTCGACAATATCGAGAGCTTCGCCCGCCTTGCGCCGCTCCGCCGCCGAAAGGGCCGAGGTAAGGCCCCCCCAGAGGGGAACGGCAAGCTTGGCCAGGGACCACAGGGCCGCCGCCCCGATGCAGCCCGCGCCGATGAAGCGCACCTGATGCTTCCACACATAGAGCGCGAACTTGGCCGCATCGTCGAAGTGCGGCATCGGCGCGCCGGGGGCGGGGTAGGGGAAGAGGGTGAGATAGGGGACAAGGACGCCCCAGGCGATCAGCAGGCCGACCCCCATCGCAACGCCGACGGAGAGGCCGACGAGGTGGCCGGCGCCCAGCAGCGCGAACTGAAGATTGAAGCCCAGCCCTGTCGCGCCCGCGCCGACGCGGACGTACTTTGCGGCTTCCCCGACAAACAGTTTGGTCGCCACCACGGCGGCGTAGAGGGCCGAGGCGACCGAGCCCCAGAACACGGCGGAAAGCCCTGCTTTTCCTTCGGCCGCGGCCGCTTCAGCCTGGGACGGGTCCCGCGCGCCGGCGCCCACGATCAGCACCTCGGCCGCCGCCACGCCTTCGGGGTAGGGCAGGTCCGACTGGGTGACGAGGGCCCGGCGCAGGGGGATGGAGTACATCACGCCCAGCACGCCGCCGACCGCGCAGACCAGGAACGACTGCCAGAAGGGAAACCCCGTCCACCAGCCGATCATCAGAAGTCCCGGCAGGACGAAGATGATGGAGGACAAGGTGCCCGCCGCCGACGCCACCGTCTGGACGATGTTGTTCTCCCAGATGGTCGAGGTCTTGAACCCGCGCAGCACGGCCATGGAAATCACCGCAGCGGGGATCGAGGAGGCGAAGGTCAGGCCCGACTGCAGGCCAAGATACACATTGGCGGCGGTGAACAGGACCGTGATCGCTGCGCCCAGAAGGACGCCTCTGACGGTCAGTTCGACTCGCTTGGAAGTGCTGGATGGAGGTGTGTTCGCCACGGTGCGTTCCTGATCGTTCCAAATGATTTTGTTCGAGCCTAGAGGAGTTCACGCGGCTTGGCGACGGAGGTCAACTGTCCGGCGTATCCAGATGATTCATAAGTAAAAACAGCGGCCGGGCGAAACTCTCACTGTCGCACGGCGACATAGCCCTGCCTTGCAAGTTCGGCCTGCACGCTGTCGGGGCCCGCCAGGTGGCCCGCCCCCACGGCGACAAAGATCACGCCGGGCTTTTGCATCCGCGCGATCAGACCGGCGGCGAAGCGCACGTTCCTCTCTTTTATCAGACGCTTGTAGAGGACCGGCGGCATATCCTCGCGCATCAGCCGGTCGATTTCCTGGTCATCGCCCCGCTCCCACGCCGCTTCCAGACGGTTGAGCTCGACAATGGCGGTGTCGAACTCGTCGAGCGCCTCGCGAACCATGTCGAGCTGGAGGTCCTTGGGCAGGTCGGCCAGATAGTGCAGCTGGGCCTCGCTGGTCTCGAACGCCTCGACGTCCAGACCTTTGGCCTTGGCGGCGGCTTTCAGCAGCCGGTCCACCCCCGCCTCGGGGTCGTAACCGCCGCGCTGCAGGGGGGCGAGGTTGAGGGTCAGGGCCGCAAGCCAGGGGCGCATCGGCTCCAGCGCCGTTTCGGGATAACCGACGCTTTTCAGGGCCTTTTTCAGCTTCTCCTGATAGGCTGGGTCCAGCATCTGGCTGAGCGGATGATCGCGATCGACGCCAAGGGCGGCGACCAGCGGGCGCATGGCGGCCGGATCGTCCACGTCCTTGATCTCCAGCCACAGTTCCTTTGCTTGCGACAGGGCGGCCTCGACCTTGGGCGTGTCCCAGACCGCGTCGGACTTCAGAAGGTGGACGCTGCCATAGAGATAGGCGGTGGTCTGGCCGTGGGTGACTTTCCACAGGGCGGGCTCGGCGTCTGCGGCGCCGGCCGCCATCGCGGCGGCGGTGAAGACGGCGGCGGCGATCCTTTGAAGACGGGTCATGACGAATCCTGCAGCGAAGCGAGCGCCCCATTGATGCTTGGCGCCGAGGCGGGACTATGACAAGCGGCGTCCATGGCGGACGGCTTTTCCATCGGCGATGTGACCATACCGGGGCGGGCCCTGATCGCGCCCATGACGGGGGTCAGCGACCTGCCGTTCCGGCGCGCCGCCAGCCGACTTGGCGCGCCCTATGTCGCCACGGAGATGGTCGACTGCGCCGAGTTCGCGCGGGGCCGGCCCGACGTCGTGCGCCGCGCCGCGGTGGGGGAGGGCCTGCCGCTGACCGTGATCCAACTCGTCGGCCGCGACCCGGAGGCGATGGCGAAGGGGGCGGCGCT
>Ga0316217_10003941_pt1 | contig 16448 bp, 9 predicted proteins | sample 1anoAmetaG_FD_203633 | JGI IMG/M metagenome (GOLD analysis project Ga0316217, IMG submission 203633) | Freshwater microbial communities from Trout Bog Lake, Wisconsin, USA - 1anoA | ecosystem: Environmental > Aquatic > Freshwater > Lake > Hypolimnion/Profundal zone | place: USA: Wisconsin...
CGGGGCGGCCATGATCCGAAAAAAGTGTACGCCGCCTACCACGCCGCCGCCGCACACAAAGGGCAGCCAACCGTGATTTTGGCGAAGACGGTCAAAGGCTACGGCCTCGGCGAAGGCGGCGAAGGCCGCAACATCACGCACCAGCAGAAAAAACTGAACGAAAAAGAACTCCGCGAATTTCGCCAACGGTTCGGCGTGCCGATCAGCGACGAGGAAATTGCCGGCATGCCGTTTTACCGGCCGCCTGCCGACGGCCCGGAAATCAAATACCTGCTCGACCGGCGCAAAACGCTCGGCGGGTTCCTGCCGAAACGCGAAGTCCGGGCGCCCAAGCTGGACGTGCCGGCGCTCGACTACTTCAGCGAAGTGACCAAAGGCTCCGGCGCAATGGAAGTGTCCACCACGATGGCCTTCGTCCGGTTGCTCGCCGGGCTGCTGCGCCACAAGGAAATTGGTAAGCGCATCGTTCCGATCATCCCGGACGAAGCGCGCACGTTTGGCCTGGACGCGTTGTTCCGGGATGTGGGCATCTACTCGCAACGCGGGCAGCTCTACGAGCCGGTGGACCGCGCGTCATTGTTGTATTACCGGGAAGACAAGCAGGGGCAGATTTTGGAAGAAGGCATCACCGAGGCCGGTGGCATTGCCTCGTGGCTCGCCGCCGCCACCGCCTACGCCACGCACGGCCAGCCGATGATTCCCTTTTACATTTACTACTCCATGTTCGGCTTTCAGCGGGTTGGTGACCAGATGTGGCTGGCCGGCGACATCAAGGCGAAAGGCTTCCTGCTCGGCGCGACGTATGGCCGCACCACGCTCAACGGCGAAGGCCTGCAACACCAGGATGGCCACAGCCTCCTGCTCGCCAGCACCATTCCGACATTGCTGGCCTACGAGCCGGCGTTCGGCTATGAAGTCGCCGTCATCATCGCCGACGGGTTGCGACGGATGTACCACGACGGCGAAGATCTGTTCTATTTCCTTGGCGTCCACAACGAAAATTACGTCATGCCGGCCCTGCCGGCCGGGTGCGAGACCGGCATCCTCAAGGGCCTTTACAAATTCCGAACCGGCGGGAGCGGTCTGCAAGCCCGGGCGCAGATCTTCGGCAGCGGTACGATTCTCCGCGAAGCCTTGCGCGCGCAGGAAATTCTCGCCAACCGGTATGACGTTGCCGCCGATGTCTGGAGCGCGACCAATTACAAACAACTCCGCACCGAGGCGCTCAACTGCCAGCGGTGGAACCGGCTCCATCCCACCGCACCGCCGCGGCAATCCTATCTCGAAACCACGCTGGCCAGTGAGACCGGTCCGTTCATCGCCGTCAGCGACAACATGAAAATGGTGCCCGACCAGATTGCGCCGTGGGTGCCCGGCGGCCTGACCACCCTCGGCACCGACGGCTATGGCCGGAGCGACACGCGCCCGGCGTTGCGCCGGTTTTTCGAAGTGGACGCGGAGTGCACGGTCATCGCCACGCTCCACGCCCTCGCCCAACGTGGCCAGCTCGACCGCCAGGTCGTCGCGCAAGCGATTCACGACCTGGGGGTGGATCCCGAAAAGAATTTCCCGCAAATCCTGTGAAAATCGTCAAGCTCCAGCGGCAACATCTGGAAGAATGGTTCATCACGGCCTCGGCGAATGCGCGCGAAGAATGTCACCGGGTTGCGCGCGATGCCGGCGCCGTCATCGTGGCCGAAGATCTGTTTGGCATTACCGGCGCCGCGGCAACCGATTGGCCGGTGACCTGGCTGTGTGGCAATCCGACGTTACCCGGCGTCCACTTGCATGCGGTCAAAGGCACACCAGTGGGCCGGCTGACCTTTGCCGGCCGGGTCGTCGGCAGCGTGTTTACCGATGGTGTGGCGCGGCATTGCCGGTTGGGTGGGCTGCGACCGGCAACAACGAGTGAATCACCGGCCGGCCAAGCGCGGGCAACGTTTGAATTGCTGGAGGCGGCGCTGCGGGACGCTGGGATGACGTTTGCAAATGTGGCGCGGACCTGGTTTTACCTCGACAATATTTTGGCGTGGTACGGTGACTTTAATAAAGTTCGCGACGACTTTTTCCGGAAGCGCAATGTTTTCGCTGGCCTGGTGCCAGCCAGTACCGGGATTGGCGGGGCGAATATTGATGGCACCGCCTTAGTTGCCGGTGCGTATGCGGTGACCGGTGGCCAGCTGGCGGCGGTGCCGTCGCCATTGCAGTGCCCGGCCTTGCAGTACGGCAGTTCATTCAGCCGGGCGGTGGAGTTGAACCTGCCGGGTCAGCGGCGGCTCTGGGTTTCCGGTACGGCGAGCATTGCGCCCGGTGGGAAAACTGTTCACGTCAACGACGTGCCCGGCCAAATCGCGTTAACGATGCAAGTTGTGGCGGCGATTTTGGAATCGCGGGGCTTGAATTGGCGGGAGACAACCCGGGCGATTGCGTACGTCCGCGCCGCCGCCACGGCGCAGCAGTTTCAGATGTACCGGGCCGTGCATGGACTAACCGACATGCCGGTGGTAATGACGGAGAATGTCATTTGCCGGGACGATTTGCTGTTCGAGATCGAAGTGGACGCGGGCCGACTTACGGCGGCGAAATCTCAATCGGGATCGGCGGGACCGACTCCAGCGGGATAACTTGCTTGTTGGGCGCGGGCGTTTTCTCGACCCAGGCGCGGATGGTCACGCGGCCTTTTTGGCCCGGTTTGACTTTCAGCGGATCGCCCCGCAGCACAAGTTCCATGCAGTCCCGGCCCGGGGCAAAGCTTTGGAGCGTGATCCCGTCGGGGGCTTCGTTCAGCTCAAATTGAATTTTACCGGCCGGCGTGCCGCTGGGAAAACTGATCCGCACGTGGCCGGTGCCGCCGGGCGGAATTTCGATGGGTGTGGCGCTGAGAATTTTGGGCTGCGGCCGCGGGGGCGGCGGGATGGTCACAGCGACTTGCATTTCGTTCACCGGCACGAGATGCCGGTAGAGGAACGCTTGCATCATATCTTCCGCCGGCACGGCGGTGTGAACAACTTCTCGGCCTTGAATGACGGCGCGGCCTTCGAAGGTTAGTGCGACCGGTTCGGGGAGCGGCCGGGCCGGCACGTTGAGCGTGAGCTTAAATTGTTCCTGCGTTGTGATCACGCTCTCTCCGCCCAACCGGAACCCCGCCGGCGCGGTTTTCAAGGCAATGGCGATCGCGTTGGTGAACCCGTCGCGTCGCAACGCGTACACAGTGATCGGCGCGCTGCCGCCCGGGCGGGCCGTGACGCTGGCCGGGACGACGCGCAATTCAAAATCCGGACGCGGCGCGCTGAGGCGGAGCCGGTAGGCGAAGTCGGGGCCGCCTTTGTGCTGCGCGTCGCCGAGGAAAACGTAATACGTCCCGTCGGCCGGCAACGTCGCGGTCAAATACGAGTCGGCGTGGTGCGTCTCCAAGCCAAAGGCTTTATCCTCAAAATCGTCGTTGAACGCGAGTTGCTGGCCGGCCGCGTCGGTGAGTTTCAACACGGAATCAAGCGGCGAGTTCAACCGGCGCGCGCGGACTTCGGCGACCAATTGCTGGCCGGCCTGGCCGTCAAACCGAAACACACGCGCAGCGCCCGGGTGATCAATGTGCCCGTTGATGATGATTGGCAAGGTGACGCGCTGGGCGGTTGCGGGTGTGCCGTTCGGCACCGTCTCAAGACATTCCGGCAATTCGTCCACGATGAACGGCATCACATTGGAAATCCAGTCCGCATTGCGCACCATCAGTGGATACGTCCCCGGCGCTTTGGCGGTGGCGGCAAACGTCAGGTGTGTGTCCGGTAAATTGCCACCGCGCAATGTGACCGTGGCGGTTTGGCCGGTCTGGCAGCCCAGCGGGAAAATACCGGTGATGAACGGTAATTCACCCAAAGCCAGCCGGTAGACAAAATCCTCGCGCCCCCGGTACAGCGAGTCGCGCACCTCCACGACGTAGTCGCCATCCTTCGGGATTTCACAGTACAAGACCGGATCCGGCTGAAACCGGTAATGGTCGGCATAATCGAGCTCGTGGCCGGTGGCATCGTACAGCGCCATCGTCACTTGAAACCAGCCCGGGACGGCATCTGCCAGATACGGAATCAACTGCCGGGCGCTCGCCACAACGACCAATTGCTGGCCGCGTCGCGCCGGGAAACGATACTGGTCCACGCCGCCCGGGGGGATCTGACCGTTGAGCGTGGCCGGCAAGGTGATCTTGACCGGTGGTGGCGTTGGATTGGACTGGGGCTCCAGGTTGAATCGCGATTGCGGAACGCTTTTCCAGTCCTCCTTGGTGAATTCCGGCAACTGGCCGACGCAGAATGTGAGCGGGTTTGACAGCCCGCGTTCCGTCCCGAGCCGGAGCTCGCGCGCCCCCAGCGCCGCGTCGGGCGCGAGCGTGACTTGCACCGTGACAAATTCGCTGAGCGCCGGATTGGTCAACCGCCGGCCGAACCGGATCAGCTTCATTCGGATGCCCTCGATCAGCTTCAGATCATCGGCCGAGAGGCGGGTGCCGGCCTTGCGCATTTCTTGAAGTTTGTTGAGTTGTTCCTTCAAGTCCATCTGCTCTTGTGGCGTCAATTGCCGCTCCTGTTCAAGGATCGCGACCCGGACCCCGCCACCCGAGACGAACACATTGGTGGCAAAGTTCAGGTATTGTCCGCCGATGGTTACCTCAAACGTTGTCCCCTGCCGGCCGCCGGCTGGATAAACGTAACCGATGTGCGGGAGTCGTTGCTGCGCCCGCGCGGCCGGCAAGACGAGCAACCCCGCGGTCAACAGCACCGCGACGTCCCGGTAACTTATCGGCAACATGCGCATCGGTTTGGACTCTCCCAACACCGCATTTGTACGCTGGTTTCCAGGTTTCTGCAATGCGCGGGCGGGTTGGCAGCGGTTAGCGCCCGGCCTTGAGACGTTCGGCGACAAAGTCCAGCATAACTGGATCTGCCAGCAGTGGTGGCGAAACTTCCCACGTGATGGCGGGATAGTGTTCCAACGCCGCGGTAAAAATCGCCGGGATGTCTTCCTGGAAATGGGCGCCCGGCACGAGGAACAGCGCATAGCCGAAAATATGGTTGCAGCCTTGCTGGACCAGTTTATCGATGGCCGCCGGGATGGTTGGCTGGCCGAGTTCCATAAACGCCGGTTCAATTAGTTCGGCGCCGAGACGCTGCCGAAGTTTGGCAACGAATTGAATGAGCGCGGTGTTGCCGGCCGCGCGCCGGGAACCATGCGTAAAAATGATGATCCCAATTTGACGTGGCATGGCGGGCGTCACTCGGCAATTTCGTCGATCGGCAAAGTTTCGGTCGCGCCCAGTTCGCGCGCGAGGCGGAACTGGTGTTGCGCCTCAGCGGCATCGTCCCTGCGCAGATAGTGCTGCCCCAGCGCGACATGGTACGAGGCATTGCGCGGATCGGCATCCAGCGCAAGCTGGTACGCCGCCAGCGCTTCGTCGCGCTGGTCGAGCGCGTCGTGAAGGCGACCGATTTTGATGCGGAGGTCGGTCGCATACCGGTTCAGTGTGAGAGCGCGGTTGTACCACTCGAAGGCGTCTTGGCTGAGCACTTCGCGGTTACGCAGGTTCCAGGTGGCACGGGCGGCGTACAGGTCGCCGAGCGCGGCGGCGACCTGGTAGTTCCGATTGTCAAACCACCAGGCATACTGGAACGTCTGCTCGGCCCCACTCCAATCCAACCGTTCCACCGCCTGTTGGCCGTGCCGCAGCAGCAGCGCACTGGGGTAGGTCTTGACCAATCGACCGCCGAGCAGCAACACCAGCCCGGCCAGACCGGCCACGATTGCAAACCGACTCGAACCGAACAGCCGGATGGTGACATGATGGCCGGGCTTGATGCGGGGCTGTTGTTCCTCCATGCGCCGGTGGACACCGCACGTCAAGGCGACCGCGCTGACGGCCGTCAAGGGAAACAGCAACCCGCCGGTATGCAGTCGCAAGTCAACCCAGGCATCCACGACGCCCGCCGCCATGATTGCCAGGCCGGCCACCACAAACGCGTAGCGGTTGGAAAGGCGTTGAGCCACATATTTCGTGTCCCGCAAGTTAATGATACGCAGCAAGGCCAAGACCAGACTCGTGCCGATCCAAAGCAATAACCCAACTCCCACCAGTCCATACGAGGCAAAGATGTCCAAGTATTGGTTGGGGCAGTGCTCGATAATTCCCTGGCTAGGGCGACTGCGCGGGAACAGCCACGGGAACATTCCGCCGCCGCCGCCGATCCAGATATTGGGTTGGCCAATGGCCAAGGCCGCTTGCCAAACCGCTTGCTGGCTCATGACCGACACCGGGCTGGCCGACGGCGCGGTCTGGGAACTCACCATGGCATCTAATTCGGTGTGCAAGTTGGGGCCTTCATCGGTTGAACTGCCGCCGTGCTTCGCCAGCGCGCCGGCCACCACGATGACGCCCACCAGCGCCAGGACACTCAGCCCGGCAAGGACCCACCGAAAATGCCAAGTGCGCTTGCGGGCCGCAAAAATCACCAGCACGCAGAACAGCACGCCCCAGCCGAGCCAGTGCCCGGGCGACAAGGTCAGCAGCAACCCGCCGCCGATCGCCAAACAGGCAAAGGCAAACCCAAGTTTCTGGGGCTTGGAGCGGTGCGATAAGATGAAGTTGGCCGCCGCGATGGCAAAGGCAATTTGGAGAAAGACTGCCAAGTCCGCCGGCCGGAAAAACGTCCCGCTCACACGCCCCCAGTATTGCGCAAACTGGGGCTGGCCCAGCACCCATTGCCCGCCCAGCGCGGCTTGAAACAGGCCGTACACCGCCAGCACTGCGCCCAGGCCGGTCAGGATCCACACGATCGTCGTGATCTGCCAGCGGTGCCGGATGTCATTCAAAACAACAAAGAAAAAAATACCGGCCGTCACCGGCATCAACATGCTGGACCGGCCGACCGGTTCCACTTCGGAGAGCGCATAGCGGATAATCAAGTAGCAGCCGGTTACCAGCAGCGGCAAGCCGAGCGGCGAGAAAACCACTTCCGCGTCGTCCACAATCGCCAGGCGAATCGCCCAAAATACAACCGCCAGCAGGACGGCCAGAATGACCGGCCCTTGCGTCCAGGTCTGCGCGGTCCCGTACGCCACCACCGAATAACCGAGCACAAAAACGATCAGCGCAAAAATCACCCGGTGGCAAAACTGGACGACAGGAAACCGTCGTTGTTCCCAAAACCCGGGCCGATGATGACTACGCGTGTTAACGAGTGGTCCCTTGGCGTGCGACTTACTCCACAAACCCGAGATGCACCGGGCGCGGCAGCAAGGCCGCGTGATAACCGCGGGTGAGCAACTGACTGATGGCGCTCCGGCCGTCTTCACCCATGTCGACAGTCCACTTGTTGACGTACATGCCAATAAACTTGTTGGTCGTGCCGGCATCCATCCCGCGCCCATATTTCATCGCGTAGGCCACCGCTTCGTCCCGGTGCGCCATCGCGTAGTCAATACTTTGGCGCATCAACACGGCCAGCTGGCGCATCGTGGCTTCGCCGAGGTCCTTGCGGACGGCGTTCACGCCCAATGGCAAAGGCAGATTCATGTCGGCCTGCCACCACGTGCCGAGATCGACAATCTTCCGCAAGCCATGCTTTTTGTGCGTGATTTGCCCTTCATGAATTAACAGGCCGGCATCAACTTCGCCGTTCAGCACAGCGTCCATGATCTTGTCGAACGGCACGACCTCGAACTTGAAGTTGATCAACAACAATTTCAGCAGCAAATACGCGGTCGTCATCGTACCGGGCACCGCGATCCGGTCATCCGCCAACTCGCCGATTTCCATCTTTTTCTTCGCCACGACAATCGGCCCGACCCCGTCGCCAAAACTCCCCCCACACTTCAGCAACGCATATTTGTCCATCGCGTATCCATAGGCGTGGACGCTGAGCGCGGTCACTTCCAATTCGCCCTCGACGGCTTTGTGGTTGAGCGTTTCGATGTCGGTGATGTGATGTTTGATCTTCAACCCACCGGTATCCAGCTTGCCATGCGTCAACGCATAAAACATGAATGCGTCATCCGGGTCGGGGCTGTGGCCGATGGTAATCTCGCGTAGTGCCATGGGATTAAGTCTCCTGATTCGTTGCCAAAGTTGTTGTTGCCCGCCAACTTTAGGCGTCTGCTCCACAGTTTGCACGAACAAAATCGCAAACCGCACCGCCAACGCCGCGATGGCCACTTGGTCAATAACCGGTATGTTTCCGTGAGTCAGGGGCATTGTCAAAATCATCAACAATCACTATTTTCCTAGTGTTTCACAAACTTATGTCAAGATGGTCAGTCCTGTCTCAAATGTGATGGGTCAACAAAGCATAAGTGATAAGCATGAATACAATCAGCAATCGCGAGACTTTTCGGGCCGCCATTACCGGCAAACGCTTCGTGTATGGCGCGGAATTGGTCAGCACACGCGGCATTCCGGCGCCGGGCGAACAACACAAACTCATCGAGCTGGGCAAGGCGCTCGCGCAGGATCCGCGGATCGACTGGCTGTCCATCACCGATAATCCCGGCGGCAATCCGATGTTGCCGCCCGACTGGATTGCCGGAATGTTGGCCGGGCAGCCGGTCCCGATTGTCATTCATCTCACCTGCAAAGATCTGAACCGGAACGGTCTGGAATCCGCCGCGTGGCGGTATGCGCTGGAAGGCCTTGACAATCTGCTCGCATTGACGGGCGATTACCCGATTACCGGCTACGGTGGCTTGGCCCGGCCGGTCTTTGATTTGGATTCGGTCAGCCTGATTGCAATGCTCAAGGCGATGAACGAGGGGCTGGAAGTCCAGCGGCCGGGCGGCAAGACTGACAAGTTCCCCCAGACGAAATTCTTTACCGGGTGCGCCGTCTCGCCATTCAAACGGCAGGAACGTGAGTTAATGCCCCAGTATTTCAAGCTCGCCCGCAAAATCCATTGCGGCGCCGAGTGGGTGATCGCGCAACTCGGCTACGACATGCGGAAGTTTTACGAGATCAAGCTGTTCATGCAGTGGGCGCAAGTCCAAGCGCCGGTCATCGGCAATGTTTACGTGCTCAACAAAACCGTGGCCGGCTTGTTCAATAAAAACAAGATTCCTGGCTGCGTCGTCAGCGACAAACTGTTTGCCGTAGCCGAGAAATACGCCGCCGGCCCCGACAAAGGGCGGGGCTTTTTCAACGAACTCGCTGCGAAGCAATTGGCGGTGTTCAAGGGCCTGGGCTTTGCCGGCGGCTACCTCGGCGGGCTCGGCAAGGCGGAATCATTCGGCAAGATCATCGAGCTGGCGCAAAGCTACGGCGAAAATGATTGGCAAGAATTCGCCAAGGAAATCCAGTTCGCGCAGCCGGACGAGTTTTATCTGTTCGAAGCCGATCCGGCGACCGGCCTCGGCGACATCACGCAGTTGAACCGCGCCTACCGGGCCGCGTTGAAACAGCCCGCACCGCTCGGGTACCGGCTCACACGCCAGGTTCATGCCGCGGCCTTTACACCGGGCCAAGGGCTGTTCCCCGTCCTGCAGAAAGTTTACGCGCGCCTCGAACAGAATGGCGACAATCTCGCGGCGCGGGCGCTGCACTCCATCGAACGCGTCGCGAAAGAAATGGCGTTCGGCTGCAAGGATTGCGGCGATTGCGCGTTACCGGATACGGCGTATCTTTGCCCGCGCCAAGCCTGTTCCAAGACCGGCCGCAACGGCCCGTGCGGTGGCTCGGCGAACGGGCGCTGCGAACTCAGCGACAAGGATTGCCTCTGGGCCCGCGCCTACGACCGGCTCAAAGCCTACGGGGAAGCCGACCACATGCTTGACGGCCCGGCGGTTTTTTACAACGCCAGCCTCGACGGCACTTCGGCCTGGGCCAACACTTACCGCAACCGCGACCACCACGCCACCAAGGAGAAATAACATGCCACTGCCCGGTCTGACCATCATCGGCGAATCCATCAACGATTCCGTCCCGTCCACGCACAAACTTTATGAAGCCAACGATATTGCCGGCTTGAAAGAGCTGGCACGATCACAGGATCTCGGCGGGGCGACGTATATTGACGTCAATGTCGGCAGCCGGTCTCCGGAATTTCTCGCCGAAATGGTCCGCCAAGTCCAGAGCGTCACCGCCAAACCGCTGTCGATTGACACCCCCGACCCGGTCATGGCCGAGGCGGGACTCAAAGCCTACGACCGGCACCGGGCGGGTGGCCAAATCCCGGTCATCAATTCAATTTCACCGCTGCGCGCGGAAATGTTTGGCCTGACAAAAATCATGCCGTTCAAGCCGATCCTGCTCGTCTCCGAACGCAACGCCGGCGGCCGCGGCGAGCCGAATCACACGCCCGCCGAAGAATTCGCCACCGCGAAAGAAATGCTCGCCGAAGCCAAAAAACACGGCATCCCGGTTGAAAACTGCATTATTGACCCGGCCATCTCGCCCATCGGCGCGGATTCGGAAGGCCATCTCAAACGCATCGTCGGCGCGCTGCAATTGATCCACGCCGACCCGGCCTGTCGCGGCGTCCACATGTCGGTTGGTCTCAGCAATTTCACCGTCATGCTCCCGCCGAAACGTGCCGACGGCTCGCCGACGAAGGGTCCACTCGAAAGCGCGTTCCTGACCCTGGCCATGCCGCTCGGCCTCGACCACGTGATCGGCTCCGTCAAACGCAAATACGAATTGCTGCCGCCCGCTCACCCGGCCCTGCAATGCCTGACCGACTGCCTCAAGCTCGACGGTCTCGACGTGATTCTGCGCGTCCAAGAATTTTACGCTTGAGGAACAACCATGCCACTCACCGACATTGAAATCGCGCGGCAGTCCAAAATGCTGCCGATTGAAAAAATCGCCGCCCGGCTGCACATCCCGGAAGATGACATCGAGCGGTTTGGCAAATACAAAGCCAAAATTTCGCTCGATTACTACCACAGCCTCGACAACGCGCCGACCGGCAAGTTGATCTTGGTCACGGCCGTCAACCCCACGCCCGCCGGCGAAGGCAAAACGACCGCGACCGTCGGCTTAGGTGACGCGTTGAACCGGATCGGCAAGCGCGCCATCATCTGTCTGCGCGAACCATCGCTTGGCCCGTGTTTCGGCGTCAAAGGCGGCGCGGCCGGCGGCGGCTACGCGCAAGTTGTGCCGATGGAAGACATTAATTTGCATTTTACCGGTGACTTTCACGCCATCGGCGCCGCGCACAATTTGCTCGCCGCGCTCCTCGACAACCATCTCACGCAAGGCAACGCGCTCGACATTGACGTCAACCGCATCATGTGGCGCCGCGTCGTGGACATGAATGACCGCGCGCTCCGGGAAGTCGTCCTCGGCCTCGGCGGCCACGCCAACGGCATCCCGCGCGAATCCGGTTACGACATCACCGTCGCGTCCGAAGTCATGGCGGTGTTCTGCCTCTCCGAGTCGCTCAAGGAACTCCGGGACCGCCTCGGCAAGATCGTGATCGCCTACACGCGCGCCAAAAAGCCGGTCACCGCCGCCGACCTCAAAGCCCACGGCGCGATGACCGTCCTGCTCCGCGACGCGCTGAAACCCAATCTCGTCCAGACGTTGGAGAACAACCCGGCCTTTGTTCACGGCGGCCCATTCGCCAACATCGCCCACGGTTGCAACAGCGTCCTGGCCACGAAGCTGGCCCTGCGGCTTGGCGAATACGCCGTTACCGAAGCTGGCTTCGGGGCCGACCTCGGGGCGGAAAAATTCCTCAACATCAAATGCCGCCATGCCGGCCTCCAGCCCAACGCGGTCGTCATCGTCGCCACCGTCCGGGCGCTGAAGATGCACGGCGGCGTGGACAAAGCCGACCTGCAAACGCCGAACCTGGCCGCGATCGAGAAGGGCATCGCCAACCTCGAAAAACATCTCGAAAACATCCGGCTGTTCAACTTGCCGGCCATTGTTGCCATCAATCATTTCACCAGCGACACCGCCGAGGAAGTGGCACTGATTGAACGTCATTGCCAGAAGCTGGGCGTGCGCGCAATCAAAGCCGACCACTGGGCGCGCGGCAGCGCCGGCGCCGAAAACCTGGCGCGGGCCGTTGTTGAAATCGCCGAGCAGCCGGTCACCAACGACTTCCAATTCCTGTACACCAACGAAATGTCGCTCTGGAACAAGGTTCGCGTCATTGCCCAAAACATTTACGGTGCCGACAACATCATGGCCGAGGCGCGGATCCGGGCGAAGTTCAAGGAATTTGAGGAAGCTGGTTACGGGCGCTTGCCGGTCTGCATGGCCAAGACCCAATACTCGCTCTCGACTGACCCGGCCCTGCGGGGTCGCCCGAAAAACTTCGACGTGCCGATCCGCGACGTAAAACTGTCCGCCGGGGCCGGATTCGTGGTCGTGGTGCTCGGCGACATCATGACCATGCCGGGCCTGCCGAAAGTTCCGTCCGCCGAAGTCATCGACATTAACGACCAGGGCGAAATCGTCGGCTTGTTCTGATGAAGCGCTGGCTCATTGCCGGTCTGGGCACGGTGCTGCAACTGTGCCTCGGCACTGTGTACGCGTGGAGTTATTTCCAGAAACCGCTCGTGGCTGGCTACGGCTGGAGCAACACGCAAGTCGCCTGGACGTTCAGCTTCGCGATCGGGTTTCTTGGCGTAGCGGCCGCGGTCGGCGGGATTCTGCTCCCGAAATTCGGCCCGCGCAAACTTGCCGTGACCGGCAGCCTGCTCTACGGCACCGGGTATCTCCTTGCGGCGCTGGCATTGCGGTTGCACTCGCTGCCGCTGTTGTGGCTCGGGTACGGCGTTGTGGGCGGCAGCGGCCTGGGCCTCGGCTACGTGACGCCTGTCGCGACCGTTGCCAAATGGTTTCCTGACAAAAAAGGGTTGGTCACCGGCATGGTGGTGATGGGTTTTGGCTTCGGCGCGCTGCTGATGAGCAAAGTCATCGCCCCGGCCCTCGCGGCCGCTTGCCAGCAGCAATTGCCGCTGGTCTTTGCCGGCAGCGGTTTGATTATCGGCGTGACCAGCCTGATTGTCGCCGCCGGCCTGCGCAACCCGCCCGACACACCGGCAACTTCCACAACCACAGTCAGCCTGGCGCCAGTTTGGTCACGGCAGTTCGGACTGATGTGGCTGGTGTTTTTTTGCAACATTGTCGCCGGGATCGCCATCATCAGTTTCCAGTCGCCGTTGCTCCAGGATTTGTGGAAGAAAATTGATCCGGCCCTGACGCCGGTCACGCTGGCGGCGTCCGGCGCGACATTGATCGCAATCAGCTCAGTGTTTAACGGGTTGGGCCGGTTATTCTGGGGCGGCCTATCCGACCGGCTCGGCCAACTCCCGACCTTCCGCCTGATGCTGGCAACGCAAATCATTGCCTTCATCGCGCTGAGACGAACCGGCAACCCGTGGTTGTTTGGCGCGCTGATTTGCTACGTGCTGCTCTGCTACGGCGGCGGGTTCGGCGTCATGCCGGCCTTCGTGGCGAATGAGTTTGGCCAACCGCGGATGCCGGTCGTGTACGGCTGTATCCTGACCGCGTGGTCGGCCGGCGGCATTGTCGGTCCACAAGTGGTGGCCTGGCTCAAGGACCATGCTGGCCCGCACGCGGCGCCGCACGCCTTCGCGCTCAGCGCCGGTTTACTGACGCTCGGCTTGCTGGTGTCGCTGTTCCGGTAATCCCGGGCGGGTTCCGGCGCCGACAGCACCTACTTCGCCGTGCCGGTTTTGTTTTGCACTGCGGTGTAATGGAGCTGCGGTTGCGGCACGGCGGCAAACGTTTCATTACCAATGAGCAAATCCACAGGCAGCGTCACCAGGATGCCGGGACTCTTATGAGTCGCCGGATCCAACCCATAATTAAGCAGTTGCGTGCGCCAAGTGCCTTTGCTCAGATTAATTGTTGCGGTCCAGTAGCCCCCCGGTAACTTCTTTGTCGGCTTGGTATAGGTAAGCTGGCAGGTGCCGTTTGGGCTGACACCGTGCCCCTTTTTATCAATGGTGAATGGCACCTGCACGTCGCCCACGTCCACATGCAGCGGCACACTGGCGAGTTGGCTGATGTTCGTGAGGCCCGGGGGAATGAGTTTGGCCGTTAGGCTGATGGTATCGGCATTCGACTTGGCAAAGTTTAGATTCACCTGCAATTTCGTGACGATGGCCGGGAGAATCTCGACAAAGTTTGCCGCCAGATTTTGATTCGTCGTCGCCATGAACGTGTAGCTGGGATTCGTACTGACCGCTGTTTCACCGGCCGACCAGTTGATGAACCGGTACCCCGTGTTTGCGGTCGCTGTGACGGTCGCGTTCGAGCCGTAGTTCACCGTCCCGTCACCACTGGTGATGCCGCCAGCGGGCGGGGACGCACTCGTGGTGATCACGCAGGTGCCAAATGTAAAATATGCCACCGCCGGACCGATGGTCGTGCCATTCGCAGTCACGGTTGCCGACGCATAATACGAACCGTTCGGAATGTCGGCGGATGGTGTCCACTGGGCGGTCAAGTTCGTGGTCGTCAGACCGTCCACCGCCTGTACCGACTCTGGAATCTCGCCAACCCGTTCCCCGCCCAAACTGAAGATGGCGATATCCACCGTCGCAGTCACGGCTGATGATGCCATGTTTTGGAATGACAATTGCAGCGTGCCGGATTGATCCGCCGTCAACGTGTTCGGCACACTGACGCTGATGGCCCCATTATTGACCTGCACATTCGCCCCGCCGCCGCCGACGGCACCGGCTGACCCGCCATCTGCGGCAGTCATGTCGAGGTGGTAAAGCCCCGGGGTCGCGGGCGCGGTCATGGTGATTCCAATATCGGCCGTCATTCCGCTCTGAATCGTTTGGTTGGTCGTTTGCGAACTCACAATGTTACCGGACAAATCTGCAATCTGCACCGTGACCGAAAACACCGCATCCGTACTCGAAGTATTCTGGATGGTGGTCGTGGTTGGGATGCCCTGTGCCGGCGCATATTGCTCGCCACCGGTCGTGAATTGACTGACCACACCCTTGGTGGTGGTCGTGTAATTCACCGTCAATGTCAGGTTCTTGGCCACCGTGGCCTGTTTCGTCCCGGTGTTATACTGCAACGGGAACACGTCCACCCGGACCACCTGCTTGCCGCCAATCGTGGCGATCAGATGGGACTCCAGTGACGCCGGGTAGACGCCGAGATTGTTTGGAGCATTGATGTAGCCATTGGGCGGGTAAGTGGGATCAAACGGCGGCATTGGGGACGGGCGCTTGTAGGCGGGGATGTTTAGCACGCCCAAATTCACCACATTGGATGGCGTGATGGTCACCATGCAATTCTGGGCGTCAGCGGGCAAATCGAACAGATACGTTGCCGTTGGGACGACTGGATTGCCATCGACAAGCGACAAGGTGAAGCCCGCGCTATTCACGACCGCGTAACCGTTGACAGTCGCAACTTGGTAGTTGGAGGCATCAATGTTGATAACCTGGGCGGATGTCCCTTGACTGGCCATGATTCTAGCCGCCGTGATCCTGGGCCCGGCTTGTTGTTTCCTTGCTCCCCCATGTTTTCCAGCCAGCGCGGACTTACTTTTTGCGGGAAGCTCCAAGCCGGCCCACGGGCAGCCAAAGTAGTTCATTTGAAGCTTCGTATATGTCGAGTCAGTATCCGTGCCTGAATAAGTTTTGTTTGCGAAGTTCAGGCTATATCCCACCGTGTTTCCGAGGAATAGTTGCCCCGTCAAGATATTGTTGTGGTCACTACAATTATCGCTGTACGTGACACTCGAAGCACCGAGCAGGCCACCAGGGGAAACGCGCACCAGGGCATTAAACAAGGCACTTTGATCAGACCCGTCAACCAGGCCGATCAGACAGTTGTCAAACATGATCAGTGGGGAATACTTCGAGAAATTTGCACTGATGGCGGCGGCATTGGACTGAATGTCTTCGCCGTCGAAATACGTGGTGTAGTTCGGTTCGCTGCTCATCACCCCGTCAACGCTACCGTGGGCGATCATGCGATAGAGCTGAAAGCCGCGGTTGGTAAACAACATTGAGAATTCGTTGGGCCAACGCGCCGGATCGTCGCCGGTGCCGGCGGTCAAATCCAGCGTGACGCCATTCACATTCGTGATTACATTATACCCGGCTGCCGGCGCTTGCTTATCATAGGCGTCTAGACTTCCGGCTCTCATCCGGTTCTGAACTGCCACCACGTTTGCGCTACCATGAGCTGTTGAATCGCTGGAATTAAGAAATAAGTTCATCGAATCAATATCGGCTCCCGCAATCCGCCCGACATATACATCGTCGACTTTACCAGAGGTCCAACTCGTGCTGTTGGTGGCGCGATAAGGTGTGTCAGTCCAGAAATAGTTATGATTGGCGTCAGTGCTGGTTAGTGGAGTCGCATTGTAGGCCCATGAATCATTTGTGGCAGTGCCGGTTGCGTCCCATCTCCTGTAAAATGGCACAATGTTGTCACCGCCCAGGATCACCACTTCCCGGCC
>Ga0316217_10003944_pt1 | contig 16424 bp, 1 predicted proteins | sample 1anoAmetaG_FD_203633 | JGI IMG/M metagenome (GOLD analysis project Ga0316217, IMG submission 203633) | Freshwater microbial communities from Trout Bog Lake, Wisconsin, USA - 1anoA | ecosystem: Environmental > Aquatic > Freshwater > Lake > Hypolimnion/Profundal zone | place: USA: Wisconsin...
GTCGGAAACGGTGATTCCGGATCCGGATTGTCGCCGGGGGAGTGATTCGGATTGAAGGGCATGATGATTCGCACCTTGGTTCCGCCGGTTGGACTGGAGCCGACTTCGCAGCTTCCGTCAATTTCCGCCAAACGATCCCGCATATTGCGAAGTCCGTTTCGGTTGGGCGCTGGTACGGTGACGTCGAAACCGCAGCCATTGTCGAGAATCTCGACGACGAGGCTCGCCGCCTCTACCCGCAAGGTGATCTGCAGCCGCGTGGCTCGGGAGTGCTTAAGCACATTGGTGACTGCTTCGCGGCAAGCCAGCAGCAGGTTGTGACGGATATTGGCAGGCACCTCGACCGCCGGAACTTTTGGGGGGGTGGAGAACCAGCAGCGTACCGTTGAACCTTCGCACAACTCGCGCGTGTTTTGGCCGAGGTATTCCACCACGCTCTCCAGATTGTCATTCTGGGGACGCACGGCCCAGACGATTTCATCCAATGTCCTCGTGAGACCGCGCGACACTTGGCCCGTTTTTTCGGACTGGGCACGCACTTGTTCGGCGTCTTGCGGGTTGAGGATAGCCAGGGAACTCAGCAGCGAGATTTGCGTCAGACCGGCGCCTAATTCATCGTGGATATCGCGCGCAATTCGGGTTCGCTCTTTCTCCATGAGCCGTTGATGCTCGGCACGCTCGCGCTGGCGGATTTCCTGCCCAAGCTGGAGCGTGCGCTCTTCGACACGGCGACGCAACAGCGAAATCCAGATCCCGGCCACCAGCAAACCGGCCAACAGTACGCCCGCCACCATGCCAATATGCCGGGCGGTCCACCAAGGTGGCTGAGCCAGGACGACCACATCCGCCGGAGAGTTGAGCAAGAGAGCCAAGGACTCAATTTCGACAGTCCCGATCGGACCCCGCCCGGTGCCCGAACAGACTCCGGTCAGGCCGAGGCGGCTACCCGGATTTAGCTGCGGCAATTGGCTTTGCGTGGCGGCCAACTTGGTCGCGAAGATGCGGTCGCCCAGCCGGCATTCCAGGATTTGTTCCATGCGGTTGAAGGTTTGGTTGACCAAGACCGCCTCCACCCGGACCAATGTGGAGTCGCATTTCCCGCTGAGTAAATCCTCAAGCGAGCACGGCCGAGGGGCAGGCAGTGGTCGGTGGCCGGTCGAGCGCATCAGAGCATCGCGCAACGTGGGAGCCACTCCGCCCACCTCCGGGTAGCCCACCACCTCCACCACATCGCCAAGTCGAACCTGTTCGGGATTCTGGAGGGTAAATCGCAGCCCGTTGGTCCCGTCCATGAGATAGCATACCGGATTCCCGGCATGTACCACTTGTCCCTCTGCCTTGACCCGATAAAGCGAGGAAACCGCCTTGGGGTCGAAAAAGAGCCAATCTGACACGCGCTTCAGTGGAGCTGAAAACGGATCGTCGGTGCCCGGTGCCTCAACTTTGACAAATTCGCACGAATTCACAATCAAGTAGAAGCTTTGAACCTGGTGCTGTTTGAACGTCGGCATCACGACACCGATGGCCCGAACAGAGGCGTTCAGTAGCGCCTGAATTTGCGCCGGCGCTCCAGATTGCAACCTGACATTGAGGTCTCCCCACTTGGTCCGCAGAGTCAACTGCCGATCCAGGATCTTGCCCACCACTCCTTCGACTTCCACCCACTGCTGATCCAGACTTCCGTTCATTAACTGCTCCTCGTCGGCCCGCACGGGTGGCGGGAAGGCGGCCCGGCCCAAGCTGGTTTGTTTGGCGTCCGTAATCACTGGACCAAATCCTCCCTTGTAAGTCGTGCCATCAATTTGAACGTAATCACCCACTTCCGGGAAGCCGTTTTCGAAGGCAAAGGTGCAGCCGATTCCGTACGTCCCGTCGTGGACAGAAAAATACTTTGGTGCCATGAGGCTGGCGGTCACTACTGCCCGGATACTGACGGGATACCCATTCGATTGTGATGATCGAATCTGCGCCACTGAGGTCAGCACGAGTGAGGAAGGGCTTTGGCCAGATGTAACTTTGAGGTTGCGAAGCGCGGCTGCACGCAACGCCAGGTTGGTTCCTTCCATTTCGGCAATTCCCAGAGCCTCAATCGGCACCTCCAAACTGTCCATCGGCTTCTCGTTGTCCGGCAGCAAGCACGGGCCTGAAGTATCCTCCAGAACCAGCGATTTCTCGTTTGAAGCGGAACGCAAGGTCCCTTGCAAGTGACCGAGTTCAGGGCGCAGCGGGGAGGAGGGCTGCCGCATATCATCACGCAGCAAGCCGCTGACTTGGGCAACCTTGCAACGTCGCCAGATTTCCTCCGGTAGCTGTAAAATCTGGAGGTCCCGCAGAGACGGGCAGGAGAGTTCGAAGCCAATCGGCCCTGCGTTTGGCAGGTGCAGTCTTCTGCCCACGCCCCGGATCCGAACCCGACTGTTTGGCAGCAGGGACGAGAGATCAATTTCAGCATTGATTCGAACGCGCGCCGAGCCAGCCTCAGACATCACTTCCAGCAAACACTCCCGGTCCGTTCGGCCAACCGTGGTCACTACGCCTTCTACTTCGGTCCAAAGGTATTCCCGATCCAGGGCGATATCCCAACCGGTGTTTGCCAGCAGCGGCCTGGGAAATTGTCCTTGGCCCAAAACGGTCAAGCGCAAAGCTGGCGGGTCAAAAACAAACCGCGTGTCCGAGGCGCCAATGCTAAAGGTGTAATTACCGGCTTGTTCAACGCACAAGGCTCCGGTTAATTGAATACACAGGTTGCTCTGCCCCATGGCCAAGGTGGAGTCGAAACCCGCCGCCGTCCCTTCCCGGAACGGAGCCAGGCGGCCAAGGCTGGATAAGGCATTACGATTAGCCTCAAAAAGACCGTAGCGCAGACCTGGCTCCCAATTCGTTCCCTGGAGATAACATAGCCACGTGTCAGGAATCGGCTGCCACGGAATTCCCGGACCGGAGTAGCGCACGCCGAGTTTCCTTGGCTCCGCAGCTTGGTAATGCTCCAAATGAAAACGATGGCGCCCAGGTGCCAAATATATAGCGTTGGTTTTGCATTTGGAAGCTCGCGGGTAGTCCAACAAACAGGCTTCCCGCCAACTGGCGCTCTGGTGTCCGAGGAAGATCTGCCCTTCCAGAAGAACCTGCCGTCCGGGACAAATGTCCGGCGGAAGGTCGCCCGTCTCAAATTTCATGGCGCCTGAATGGTCCTGAATCACGACGGCATTGGTTTCGGCATTAATCCAGGTCACAACCCCTTCGAGGCGAATGGGGCGGAGGGCCAGATTGGTGTCACCCGCCACTTGACGCACCTGGCATATATTGGTCAAGAGCATGCCAGGAGAGGACGACTGCCCAGCCGCCCCATCGCGCGGAGCAAAAAGCCCGACCAGAAAAAGTGTGAGCAGACCGCTGAATTTCCGGTTGCAGGCACGCTTTATAATGTGGAGCAGCTTCTTCAAGACACAGTGCTATTTTGACCTCGGACATTAGAGGGAAACCAGAAAAAGTAAAGGGGTGTTTTTGCGTCAGCCGGGTGCTGTTTTGCATCAAGAAGCAGGCGCAATTCGGTTTAATGGCCGAGAGCAAATTCCTGATCGAAATGGCAGCACCCTACCGAATGGGGGGATGGACGGAGGCGAAATTCCGGCTAAAATAGTTTTTGATGATCCCGTTGTTTAAAAAGCCGATGCGATACGCGACCGCAAGTTGGTTGCAGTGCCCTGGTGGCGTCTCCTGCCGCTGTCGGAATCGCCTGAATTGCGGACCGTTGAGCCTGCCGGGCTCGGGACGGGAACCATGGAAAATGTCCGCACTTGGAGTCGCCGATACTGCCACGCCACCTCGGAGTTTTGTATGAGCTCAATGCGCTTCATTCTATGCGTGTGTGGCACGCTGCTTTCCGCCGCGGATGGATTCGCGAGTTCGGCCATGCTTTATCAAATGGACCAGACGCCAGTGTTTGGCAACAACCAGATTGTGGACGCTGCCAATTCCAACTCCAGCTATTGGGGAACAATTGTCGGCAGTACGCTGCCGGCGCTAACCAACGGGGCTCGGGCCTATACCAGCAACGCCTGGCAGTTCAGCGCCAAATCCTGCATCAGCGTTGCCAATAACATCATTTCCTCGCTGGGTGACATCACGAACACCCCTGGACTAACCATCGGTTTCTGGTTCAATTGGCCGAACGCTGCGGGGTATGATTCAATCTGTACGATCGGCCAGACTTATGGATATTATGCTGTCACGGTTGGTTACGATAATTACCAAAACGTCACTTTCTCCTTCGGGGACAACAAGATCATGCCTCAGATCCAAATCTCTTCCGGTGGGATTAATCCCCGGGATGGCAATTGGCACCACTTGGTGGCGACCCTCGATTTTCGTCGGTCCAGCAACAACCTGTGCTTGTATCAGGATGGAGTGTTGCATAATGCTTTCACCAAAATCCCCCCCACATCATTCAATTACCCGGGCGTGCCGCTGCAAATTGGCTCTCCGGGGTTCATGAATGGCTACTATCACTACTTCAACGGCAAGCTCGACCAGTTCATCGTCTGCACCAACGCCTTGAGCGCGGCGGAGGCGCAGCAGCTTTACACGACCGGCGTCATCACCAACTACGCCCCGATTGTCATGGCTCGCGCGGACCAAACCGCGGTGATTTGGCCCAGCAATATGGTCAATCTTTCCGCGTCCATCAGCGACGACGGGCTGCCCAGCCCGCCGGGCGTGGTGACGAACCTTTGGACGAAGATGAGCGGGCCTGGCACGGTGACTTTCGGGACGCCCACGACCAATGCGACCACAGCGACGTTCTCGGCTCCGGGCGAATACTTGGTGTGCTGCACGGCGGGCGATGGCCAGTTGACCGACTATGACGAAGTGTTGGTGCGGGTCGTCGCGAACCAACCGCCGGATATCGCCGCCTGGGTTTCGCAAGGCCAAGGCGTGGCGCAGAGCATCACCCTCCTTGGCACCAACTCCGGGACGGTTTCCCTGGGCGGTTGGGTGCAGGATGACGGGCTGCCAAGCCCGCCTGGCGTGACGACCAGTTGGTGGACGCAAGCCAGCGGGCCGGCATCGGTCGGTTTCGCCAACGCGGCGGCGATCAACACCACGGCCACGATTCCAACGAACATTGGCGTCTATCAATTGCAACTCAATGCCACCGACACGGCGCTGACCAATTTCACAACCGTGACCATCACCGTGGTCAGCAATCTGGCGCCGACCGTTTCCGCGTGGGCAGTGCAGCCACTTTTGCAGTGGCCGTCCAACATCTTCAGTTTGCAGGCGATCATCAGCGATGATGGCTTCCCGAAAGCGCCCGGCATTGTTACGAGCTGTTGGTCGCAAATCAGCGGACCACTGACGGCATCAGGAACCGTGGCGTTTGGAAGCCAGTCGGCGCCCAACACTTCTGCCACCTGCTCGCTGCCGGGAATCTACCAACTTGAGCTCGTGGTTTCAGACGGTCTGTTATACGCGACGAATGACGTTTGGGTGAATATCTGGTCTAACAACATCGGTGTTTTGCCTCCGCCCTCCATGCGCCAGCTTTCTGCCACGCCGCCGCCGTACCAGCATCCGCGCGTGCTGGTCACGGAGGCGGATCGTTCGAACTTGCAGGCACGGGCAGGCAGCGATTCGGTAGTCCAAGATGGGCTCTATGGCAGCGACGGTTTGTTTGCGGATGTCGCCGGCAGTATTGATAATTCCAGCAGTCTTGCGGGTAATGTCTATGCCAGCTTGGCTGCGGGCAACAACACCGTTGACACCTCCTCGGAGGTGCAAAATGCCAATTTCTATGGTCACTTGGCCAACGCCTGTTATCTCGCGTGGCTGTGGCCGACCAATGCGCTGCGCTTGCAGCAGTTGGCCACCGCGGTCGGAACAGCCGCTTCGGCGCAAGGTCGCTGGTACACCACCGGACAATATGACGGCCTGGGCCTGGCTTACGATTTCATTTACAACTGGATGTCGCCGGCGCAACGCAATGTGACACGGGCAATGATTTCCCAGATGTACACCAACGTGCACTCGTATGCGTGGGGTTTGCCGACTTATAATCGCCAGAACTGGATTACGGAGGGCATGAGCCTGGTGATGTCGGACCTGGCGATTGAAGGCGAAACGGGTTTTGACGCGCAAACGACGGCGGACCTGCGCACCCAAATGCGAAATTATTCCACCCAGTGGGGGATCATGGAACAGGGCTTCACTGGTGAAGGCATGGGTTATTATGGTTTTGGAATGGGCCTTGGCGGCGCGCAAGCGAGCGTGGCGTTGGCCCGGCGCCAGGACAATATTTTTGTCACCACCCGGCTTTACCAATCCATGATCGAGGCCTTTTACCAAATGCCACCCTGGCTGGGGGGCAATATGTTTGGCCATCAGGACCAGGCCGGCTGGTCCGGCTCGGCTCAGGCCACCATATACTTCGTCGAGAAATACATGTTCCCGGATGACCCGATGGTGGATCTGGTCTTCCGCAATGCGCTTTTGACGGGCAGCCAGAATCAAATCGGGCTTTACAAAGCCATTTTCGGCGTCGCGCCTTCGACCGTTTATACCAACTATGCCGTGACCGCCCCGGCCTCGGGCTTGTGGTTGACCAAGTTCGACCCGCAACGCGGTCTGGGGACAGCGCGCTCTGATTGGAGCACCAATGCCCTGCAACTGGATTTTGATTGCCGTTTCGACACTTTCGGCACCGGCCACATGCATACCGACCGCAACAATTTCGATGTGTGGGCCAATGGCCGCACGTGGATCGGCGATCCCGGTTATCACGTCACCGAAAACGACGCGCACTCGACGGTGTTGATTGACGGCCTCGGCGAGTCGGGCACTTCCATTGAACCCGAATGGCCGAGTTTGTCCGGCAAAGTGGTCGAAGTGCGCGACCAACCGGGTATGGCGCTCTTTTCCGGCGACGCGTCCATCGCCTACAGCTACACTGAAATCAACAATGACCCGACGGCCACGCAAGGCGTGACAATTCCGGTTCGCTGGGTGGACTGCTGGTATAATGCGCCCTCGGTGTTGTACGGAGACGACCAATTGATGACGAATTACCTCCACGTCAATCCTACGCCTTACAATCCGGTCCAGCGCGCATTCCGCAGCGCGTTGCTAATTCGCGGCACCAAGCCTTACGTGCTGGTTGTGGACGATATTCAAAAGGACACCTTGCCGCACGCTTACACCTGGTCCGCCAACACCATTGGTTGTGATAACATTAAAGACATGGCCATGCTGGCCGGTGCCGATGCGACGAATGCAGTTCTTTATCACACCAACGACACCGGCGCATTCCAGCCGCGAATGTTGGTGCGCGTCCTCAACGCCACGGGAGCCCGCCCGCCGATTCAATTGACCAATTACGTGGATGGTCTCGGAGATCAAAACATCTGCATCGCCATCACCGCGTCGAACACCGTCGCGCCCGATTTCAAAGTGCTGCTCTTTCCGCATTGGAACGGTGATGCGATGCCAACAACCACTTTGAGCAACAATCTGCTCACCGTCACGATGAGCGATGGCCAGAGCGACCACATTTATTTCACGCCGAATACCGACGGCCGCACCCGCATCGCAACGTATCGCGTCGCGGGCACCAACTCCGTGCTCGGCCCGGTCAGCGGCCTGAGTGCCACGGGTGCCGTCGCGCAAGTCAGCCTGGCGTGGAGTCCGTCCGTTGGCGCTTTGGGCTACACCGTGAGCAGCGCGACCGTTAGCGGCGGACCTTACACAGTGATTGCCAGCAATGTCATGGGCGCCGCTTACACCAACAGCGGCCTCGTCAATGGCGTTCCTTATTACTACGTCGTTTCCGCGCTCAATACGAACGGCGGCGGCGAACCTTCCAGCCAAGTGACGGCCACCCCGAATGTCGCCGGCCACGTCCCGGCCAGCCTGACGTGGATCGGGGACGGGCTGGCGAATGTCTGGGACAGCCAGGACTCCGGCAACCTGGTCTGGCTCAATGGCCTGAATCCGACCGTTTTTTTCAATGGCGACATGGTCACTTTCAACGACACCGGCTCGAACGCTCCGCCCATCACCTTGGTTGGCCGGCTCGCGCCTGGCTCGAACGTGGTAGTGAACGCAGCGCAGAACTTTACCTTCAGCGGCAGCGGCGGCATCACCGGCGCAGCCGGGTTGGTGAAAAATGGCGCCGGCGTCTTGAACTTGCTCACGAGCAACGACTATACCGGAACGAACATGATCACCAGCGGCCTGGTGCATGTGGGCAACGGCGGCACCAACGGCGCCCTCGGCGGCGGTGGCATCCTGCTCAATGGCGGTGGACTAATCCTTGACCGTTCCGACTCGACGACCCTTTCGAACTGGCTGAGTGGCTCCGGCTCCCTCACGGTGCAAGGTGGCGGTTTGGTGACGTGGACCGGTAACAATGCCGCGTATTCCGGCAACCTCACAGTCAATCCGGGGACGCTGGCAATGGGACCATTCAGCGTCATCGGCACCGGCCCGATAACGGTCAACGGCGGCACCTTGTGCGGCGCCTACGCGAACCTGAATGCCATCGCCGGGTTGACGCTTACCAACGGCGGTGTGCTGACCGATGCTGACAGCGCCAACGTCAACTTCACCCGGCCGCTGTCGCTGGCCGGGGGCGGCGGGGTGATTAACAACAGCAATACGCTCGTGATCCAGAGCGTCGTCACCGGTTCGGGCACGCTGACCAAGATTGGCGCGGGCACACTGGTCCTGGCCACCAACAACACCTATTCGGGCACGACGATGGTCAACGCCGGCACTTTATCCGTGGACAACGGCGGGGGGACGGGCATGGTGCCGACCAACATTGTGCTCAATGGCGGCAATCTGCTGGTGAATCGCACCAACGCCTACTCGCAAAACGGGTTTGTCGTATGCGCGAACCCCAACAGCACCTTCTTCAACACCAGCACCAGCGGTCCAGTGACGCTCACCCTGGCGGACGGACTGAACAACTTCAGCAATCTGAACCCGGTCTCGACCAAAGGACCCTTGGTGCTGGCGGGCTCGCCTCGCTCAACGAATGTATTCAACGGTAATCTCAGCATCAACGGCGGGGCGGCCTTGATCTTCAGTGGTGGTGCATACCAATTTCCCAATACTGGGTTCGGCAATAGCGGGCAATCGGGCAAGGGCTCCTGTGTGGTGAGTAACGGTGCCAGCGTGTATTTGGCCAACGGCACCTGGAACGATTGGACCAACATTCTGGTCAGTGGCAGCAATAGCATTTATATGGTGAATGGCACCCTCATGTTCAACGGTAACAACGGCGTGGTAACCCTGGCCAGCAACGGAACCATGCTCACCGCCAACGGCGCGGTAAATGTGGGGACCTACTACAGTGCCAGCTACAACGGCTACCAGCAATCCGTCACCGTGAATCAGAGAGGGGGGAACATGCAGCTCACTGGCAACAAGGCCCTCAACATGGGCGGAGCTGCGCCGAACTACACGACCCTGTACAACTTGTCCGGCGGAACGTTGAGCGCGTTGGGCGGGACCAGCGCCAGTCTGACCTTGGGGGCCGATACCGGTGGCGTCGGCATTACCCGGTTTTCGCTCACCGGCAGCGGCAAAGTGCTGGTGAACGGCACGATATCCGGCAGCCAGTCCAGCGGTACGCCCAGGCAATTGTTTGATTTTTCGGGCGGTACCCTGGCGGCGGGCACGATTACGACGACCTGGCTTTCCTCGACCAATGCGCCCACGGCCTACGGCGCCTTGATAAACAACGGTGGCACGCTGGCCCCGGGGGATGTTGGGGTGGCCGGGAAAACCACCCTTGCGGGCAACTATGCGGTAAGCAACGCCGCCGCGGCGCTCGCTATTGATTTGGGAGGCACCAGCCAGGCGAATGCCTTTACCAATGCTTCGGGCTATTACGATTACGTCTCCATCAATGGTTCGGCCGCCCTCAATGGCAACTTGAATGTGAGCCTGGTCAACGGGTTCAGCAACACCGTGACTTCCGCTAATTCCTTCACCATTCTGAGTGCCAATGCCGGTATCGCTGGCGCGTTTGCCAACCTGATTCCGGGCGGTCGCGTCTATGTCGCGGGTGATCCCACTCGAAGCTTCGCGGTGACGATCAATAGTAATGCACCCGGTTCCGTGGTGCTGGGCGGCTACGGCCTGTTGCGGGCGGGCTTTACATTCACGCCGACAAACGGCGGCGCGCCGCTGGCGGTGACCTTCACCGACACCTCCGTTTCCACCGCTGGCATCACCAACCGGTGGTGGGATTTTGGCGATGGCCTCACCACCAACACAACGGCTACGAGCGTCCTTCACACCTATGCTTCCGCAGCTACCAACCTGGTGACCCTCACGGTCAGCGGGGCTTTGGGGCTGAACGCGGCCAGCCAGTTCGTCGTCATCACGAATCAACCGCCGCGCTTCAGCGGGGTGTTTCTGGCCGGGTCCAATTTCATCTTGAGTGGGACCAGCGGACTCTCGGGAATGGGATACTATTTGCTGACTTCGACGAATCTGAACCTGCCCTTCTCGAACTGGAGCTTTTTGGTGACGAATCAATTCCGCGCGGACGGCAGTTTTGGATACACGAATGTCGTGGATCCGGCCGCGCCCCAACGGTTCTACCAACTCCGCCTCCCATGATCTCAGACCCTACCAAATGGGGGAATAGACTGTTTCTGCCTTTGAGGTAAAATCACCACCCTATGAACCCATTGCCGATCGAATAACCGAACCGAAATCGCAAAACTTTATGAAACATCTGCACAAAAATGCATCCCCTCATGTTCTTGGATTGTTCGTCATCCTGTTAGCTGCTCCCTTGACCTTGGCGCCCGCAAGGGCGGCCACGTTGCCTAAAGCTGATGTCCCCAATCTGCTGACGGATCCGGCCAGTTGGGTGGGAGGGGCCGTGCCCGGCCCCGCCGATCAGGCGCTCTGGGATGGCACCATTGTGACCCCCGCCAATTGCTTCATCGCTTTGGGTGGAAGCACAAATTGGGGCGGAATTGTCATCAGTAATCCACCCGCCACCGTGGAAATTCCCGACGACGGGAGCGTACTCACACTCGGCGCGATGGGCGTTGACATGTCGGGCGCTTCGCAAAATCTCACGTTGGATTGTGCGCTGAGTCTGGGCGCGAGTCAGGCGTGGAATGTCGCGCCTGGCTTTACCCTCACGATTACCAATGTCGTCGGTGATGGCGGCGGCGGATATGGGCTGACGAATTTTAACGGCGGCACCGTCACCCTTTCCGGCGGAAACACGTTCGGCGGCGGAATTACCCTGAGCAATGGCTTTCTCCACCTGAACAACGCCGGCGCGCTCGGGACCGGTCCCTTCACCATTTTCGGTGGCACGATTGACGATACTTCGGGGGGCGACCTCGTTAATGCGAATAACAATGCCCAAAACTGGAACGGTTCGTTTGGTTTTGCAGGCACGGCCAACCTTAATTTGGGGAGCGGCGCGGTGAGCCTGCCGGCGGCGGCCACGATTACGGTCAATGCCAATACCCTCACCGCGGGCGGCAGCATCTCCGGGGCCGGGGGGATCAATGCGCTGGACATCACGAAGGCCGGCAACGGCACGCTGGCGTTGACAGCCAATGTCACTACCTTGCGCCCCAGCCAGACCAACACGGTCAACGCGGGCACGCTTAGCCTGTCCGGGACGGTTTCCGGCAGCCCCAATTTGAACGCGCTGGACATCATCAAGGCGGGCAACGGCACCCTGCTGCTCTCGAATAATGTGGCCCTGCGCGGCTCGCAGATGGCCATGGTGACCGGCGGCAAGATGAATGTGGCCGGGGTCATATCCGACGGTGGAAACGGCTATGGCCTGACCAACGCCGGGGCGGGCACGCTTATCTTGAGCGGAACCAATACTTACACCGGCTTGACGGTTGCGAGTGGCGGCACCCTGCAAATCGGCAACGCCGGGACTAGCGGTTCAACCGCGACCAACATCCTGATGAGCGGCGGCGGCCTGACCTACAGCCGCACCGACAATTTCACCCAGGCTGGCTTCGTCTCGGGCAACGCCACTAACGGCACGCTCCTGGACAGCGGCACGACTGCCGGCAACGCGGCCCTGGTGAACCTGGCCAACGGCAGCAACAGCTTTGGCGGCTTGCAGAGCACCTGCCCCGGGACCTTTGTCGTCGCCGGTTCGTCGAACTCAACCAATGTGTTTAACGGTCCGCTGAACATCGGCACCGGCAGCACCTTGGTGTTTGCAGGTGGTAACTACTCCTTCCTCAATAGCGGGCTTAGCGGTGGGAATGGGTCCGGCAAAGGGAGTTGCATCATCACCAACGGGTCCAACTTATACCTGAACAGTGCCCAATACATTGGCTGGGTGAATTTTTCCATCTCTAACGCCAGCGTGGCAGCAAGCGCTCAATACGAGTTCAACGCTCTCAATGGGGTTGTCAATATTGGCCCTAATGCCCTCATCCTGTCCACCAATTATGCGTTCGTTTTCGGGAGCCATTACGGGGCTGGCGCCGCAGGCGGTGCCCAAAACAATTGCACGGTCAATCAATTCGGAGGAATCATCCAGATGAATGGGAACGCTACCTTCAACTTGGGCGGTCAGAACGCCGGCTACACCGACATTTATAATATGTCCGGTGGAACCATTTCGGCAATCGGACAAGGTTCGGCCAAGCTGACCTTGGGCGCGGATCCCGCTGGGACCACCACCACCCGTTTTTCGCTGACCGGCGGCAAGGTGATGGTCAGCGCGACCCTCGCGGGCGGGGCCAATTCCGGCACGCCCCGGCAGATTTTTGATTTCTCCGGCGGAACGGTGATGGCGGGCACGATTGACGCCACGTGGTTGTCGTCCGCCAATGCTCCGACCACCTATGGCACGCTGGTCAACAATGGTGGCACCCTGGCGCCTGGGGACCTCGGCAAGCCAGGCAGAACCATTATTACCGGTAATTACCTCGTCACTTCTCCCAGCGCGGTGCTTGCCATTGACCTCGGAGGCACGACCCAAGCCAGCACGTATCAGGCGACCACCAATGTTCAGTACGATTTTGTGTCCGTGAGCGGCAGCGCATCCTTGGGCGGCCAGCTAGCGATCAACTTGCTCAGCACGAACGCCAGCGCCACCAACCTCTTTATCCCGGCCACCAATAACGCCTTCACGATCATGACTGCCGCCGGTGGCTTCCCCATCGGCCCCACGAATTTTGCCACTTACAATGGCTATATTCCGGCGTACACGAACGGCCTGCTCTATGTCGGCAAGTATTTTCGGGCGCAGACCATCGGCAACAATTTGGTGCTGACGAATTTCAACACCGCCCCCGAGCCGGTGGCGAGTTTCGTGGTCACCAATTCGATTGGTGTCGCGCCCTACACGGTGGCGTTCACGGACACCTCGACGGGCGTCCTGACCAACCGCCATTGGAACTTTGGTGACACGGGAACCGTGGACACCATGGCGACCACCGTCAGCCATACTTGGGTGAGTCCCGGCACGTATGCCGTGGTGCTGTCCGTCATTTCACCCGACAACACGCTTAGCAGTGCCACGGGCACGGTGGTGGTCGCGTCGTCGGCCGGCCCCCTCCTCACTTGGACCGGGGCCAAGAACAATACGTGGGATTCCTCCACGACCAACTGGATCAACGGCGGCACCCCAATGAATTTTACGAACCTGGACGGCGTTGCTTTTGATGACACCTCCGCGGTGACGAACGTGAGTTTGACCATCAACGCGTTTGCCGCCAGCGTTTCCTTTAACGCGGTGAACAAAAATTATTTCTTGAGTGGTTCCGGCAAAATCACGGGTGGCGCCGGCCTCACGGTGGGGAATACCGGGCCGGTGACGCTGCTGACCGTCAACGATTATACCGGGCCGACCACCATCAACGCCGGCGGCACGCTGCAGGCCGGCAATGGCGCGTCCACAGGTTCGTTTGACAACAGTTCGGCGATCAACGACAGCGGCACGCTGATCTTCAATCAGCCGGACAATCATACGATTGGGGCGACGATCACCGGGGCGGGGGCGTTGGTCAAGGTGGGGGCTGGCACGCTGACCTTGACGGCGAATAACAGCGCGACCTTCACCGGCGCGGTTACGAACAATGGCGGCACCCTGGCGATTGCGGCTGACACCGCTTTGGGTCAGACGGGCGGCGCGGTGGTGCTCAGCAATGCCACGTTGCAGGTCAACAGCAGCACCACGCTCAACCGCACGCTGATGCTGGGCGGCACGAATGACAGTTTAAATCCAGGACCCAACGCGACGGTAATTCTGCCCAACTCCCTCGTTGGCACGGCGGTGGTGACAGTGGGTGGGAGCGGCACTTTGCAGGTGGACACTGGCGGCGCCAGTGTTTCGCTGCCCACGAACGTGGTCTTGAGTGGCGGCAGTCTGGCCTATGCGCGCTATGACAATTACACGCAGCCGGGTGTGATCAGCGGCACTTCGACCAACAGTTCCATAAACGACTTCGGCACCGCGCAGGGCAACACCAATACGCTGACCTTTGCCAGTGGCGTGAACCTCTTTGGCAACCTCCAGAACTATTCTGTCGGCGATCTCGCCCTGACCAGCGCGGCCAACTCGACGAACATCCTGTATGGCACCTTGGGGATGCGTTACACTAATAGTACGGCCGGCACTTGCTTGGAGATTGACGGTGGCGTGTACACGCTGACTAATGCGCCCTTGACGGGTGCGACGGCTGCCGCCGCCTTGGGGACGCTGGCGATCAACAACGGCACGGTCAACGCCATCATGGCCGGCACTGGCGGCGGCGCCCGGGGGATCCAGGGCAATCTAATGCTCAACGGCGGCGCCCTTTATGTTGGCGGCGGCGGATTAAGCATGGCGGCGGCCAACACCCAAGTGCTGACCATCAATGGCGGGCTCTTGCAGGTCAATAGCACCTCCCAAGGTATCCGGTTGGGCAATGCTGCGGGCGCGACTGGGGCCGGCAACGGGATCACTTGCGTCCAAACCAACGGCACAGTGTGCCTGTATGCCAACGCTCTGGATCTGGGCAACAATACCGCCGGCAAAACCGTCAGCTACCTGTTGAGCGGCGGCTCGGTGTTGTGCTACAGCAACACCGGTTTTAACCTCGGGGCGTACGCCACGAACACCAGTTCCACTACGTTCACCATCACGAATAGTGGTACCCTGGTGGTCAGCGGCTCGATTACTGGGGCGCAGGCCAGCGCGCAGTCGCTGCAGGTGCTGGCGCTGGCGGGCGGCACTTTGGCGGCGGGCGCCATCAATGCCACCTGGCTGCGCGACAGCGCAACCGATCCTTATGGCACGTTGGTCAACAACGGGGGCACCTTCGCTCCGGGCAACTTGGGCATCGCGGGCCGGACGCTCATTACCGGCAACTTCGCGGTGAATAGCGGCGCTTCCTTGTTGGCCATTGATATTGGCGGCGTAAACCAGGCCACCAACTTTGCCACCAGTGTGACGATCACCAACCTCGTCCCGGGCGTCTCCACGAACATTGTGAGCGTCTATACGAATCTTCCTGGCTTCTACGACAATGTTGCGGTGTCCGGCTCGGCCGCCGTGCTGGGCCGGGTCAGTGCGAATCTCATCAGCGGATTCACGCCCGTCGCCACCAACTCCTTCACGATTCTGGCGGCGACCAACGGCCTGGCTGTGAACCTGGGCAACCTCGGGTACAACGGTTTCATTCCCGTGAGCACCAATGGCGTGACCTATCCTGGCACCTACTTTAATGCGGTCGTCAATGGCAACCGGCTGGTGCTCACCAATTATGGCGTGGCCCCCGCGTCCTTGGCGGCCAGCTTCACCCCCAACAACGTCATCCGGGCAGTGGGATCGCCGGTGGTCTGGACGGATACTTCCACGGGCGTGATCACCAATCGGCAGTGGAATTTTGGCGATCCCAGCAACCCGACCGTGACGAATACCACCGTCGTGAACGTCAGCTACGCTTACGCCAACCCTGGCACCTATACGAATGTCCTGACGATCACCGACATCAACGGCGCGACCAGTTCGGCCACCGGGTTGGTGATGGTGGCCAGTTCCGGCGCGATTCTCACTTGGACCGGCGCCAATTCGACCGCTTGGGATGCCGTCACCACCAACTGGTCCGCCTCGGGAGTCCCGTCGTTGTATGCGGATCCGGACGACGTGACGTTCGACGACACCTCGACCCGGACCAACGTCACCTTGAACCTCACCGTGGCACCCAGCACCATCACCTTCAATAGCACGGTCAATAACTATGCTTATACGCTGGGCGGCTCGGGAAATATTAGCGGCACCACGGGCCTCACGCTCAACCCCGGTGGAGGGCTGACCTTGCTGACGACCAATTTTTTCACCGGCGCGATTACCATCAATAATTCCAGCACGCTCCAGGTTGGCAACGGGACCAACTCGGGCGGGATTGACAGCGCCTCGAGCATTT
>Ga0316217_10003945_pt1 | contig 16424 bp, 13 predicted proteins | sample 1anoAmetaG_FD_203633 | JGI IMG/M metagenome (GOLD analysis project Ga0316217, IMG submission 203633) | Freshwater microbial communities from Trout Bog Lake, Wisconsin, USA - 1anoA | ecosystem: Environmental > Aquatic > Freshwater > Lake > Hypolimnion/Profundal zone | place: USA: Wisconsin...
TGATCACGGTTTTCTGCTGGGCGAACACGACTGTTGGGCGAAGATTGTGATGCCGTTTTATGAGGAAATCTCGCACACGCCGTTTTTTGTCTGGGACCCGCGCTGCCGCAAGGCGGGTGAACGGCGGGACGCGTTGGTGCAACCGGCGCTTGATCTTGGTCCGACATTGCTCGGGTATTTCGGGGTGCCCGGCACGGCGGACATGCAGGGGCGGGATTTGGCGGCGACGATTGCAACGGACCAACCGGTGCGCGCGGCCGGGTTGTTTGGCTTGTTTGGCGCGCAAGTGAATGTGACCGATGGCCGGTATGTCTACATGCGTGCCCCGAAAGATCGCGCCAACTCGCCGTTATTCAACTACACCGTGATGCCAACGCACATGCGGGCGATGTTCAGCGTCCAGGAGTTGCAACAGGCCACGCTGGCACCGCCGTTCTCGTTCACGAAAGGCTGTCCGTTGTTGCGGATCCCGGGGAAGACCTGGTTCACGGATGAGGCGGTGTGGCAGACCGCGTTGTACGATCTGGCCACCGATCCGCAACAGCAAAAACCGATCCGCGACCCTAAAATTGAGCAGATGATGACCGACCATCTCGTGCGATTGATGCGCGAGAATGACGCGCCGACCGAGCAGTATGTGCGGCTGGGGTTGTTGTAGGAGCGGCGTCTACGCCGCGATCCCCTGATTTGGTCCGACCGGTCGCGGGTGGACGCCGCTCCTGCCAAGGAGGGATCAGGCCGGTTCGACGCGAATCGTGGCGCGCAAGGCGTGCGTCTGACCGGGCGCCAGCGTGACGGCATTGCCACGGGCGTTGACGGTCTCGATGCAGAGCATGGCCGGCCATTCGGCGTCGCCAAAGTCCGGCATTGCTTTGGCCTTCGCAATCCAGGGATTCCAAACCACGGTTGAATCGGAGCCGTCTTTTTCAACGACGATTCGCCGTTGCCAGCCGGGATCGTGGATGACGCAGGTGGCGCGCGTGTTCAGGTAGAGCCGGTCGGTCTCGGCGGTAAACTGGATCGGCGCGGTGCCTTGCGACTGACCGGTGACGCCTTCGACTTTGCTGTCGTACCGCGCGTTTTCCAAGCCGGTCACGGTGCATTGCCGGATCTCGCTGACGGCAAAGTAGGTGTGCAACGCTTCCTCGAATTGCAACGGACTCTGGCTGGTGTTGTGAACTTCCAACGTCAGTTCCAGTTGCCGGCCGATCGCGACGCGGTATTGCAGGAACGGAGGCAACGCGAAGACCAGTTCCACAACGCCATCGGTGCGTTGCGCGGTCGCAATCAAATTCCAGTCCGTCAGGCGCGCGGTGCCGTGCGCGGGTGCAGTGGCATCGGTCGGATGCGGTCCGAACCACGGGAAGATGACCGGCACGCCGCCCCGAATTGGTTTGCCGTTTGCATACTGGCTTTGCTGGCTCATGAACAAGACCGGGCGTTCGCCGTGCGGTTGGAAGAGCGCGACATGGGCGCCATGGCGGTAGATGGTGGCATTGGCGTGCGGACCGGTAACGGTGATGCGCGTCAGGTTGCCGGCACCGGGTTCGGGTTTCAAGATGCCCGGCAGATTGAATTGGGTATTCATGATGTCGGCATCATACCGCGTCATCGCCCGGACGCAACTGTCTCTCGCAACCGCGCCGGCTGCGTCCAGGACAGCTAGGGCGCGGGGTGGAGGAGGTTGGCGGTGACTTCTTTTTGATATGGTTCTTTCAAGTCACTATCGGAAGCTTCCACGGCGATCAGCTTACCATGGGTCTTCAGCAGGAAAATATAACCAGCGGGCTTGGCCCCGGATTTTTCGCGGTTCCCGACCGGATACATGACCCAATTACCATTGTCGTCCCAGTCGTAGTCATACCGTTGGATTTCATTTTCGGCCAGCGGTTTGGATTGCACTGCGAATGTTGTGGAAGCGCCGCCCTTCACTACGACTTGGTTTGTCCCGTGGTCGTAGACATAGTTTTTTCTCGTCGTCACGTCGGTTGCCAGGAATTGCCATTCCACCAGACAGTCGGCGGGCGCGAACTGCAGGTTGTGCACTGTGACCCGGAAAGTCTCCGTCCGGTTGAACGCGCTTTCCGCCGTGTCCCCGGTTTCGGCCAAACGTTGGGGATGTTTGAGTCCCGCGTTATCGGCGACCGCGACGACTTGCAGCCGCACGGCTTGAGCATTGACCGAGACCCCCGCGCCCGCCATCCCCAACACCAGCGTGGCGGCAATCCGGAAGACGCAGCAAGTTCGGCGCAGATTCATTTGTAAGATATAACACCACGGGACACGCATTGTTGCGCGACCAATCGGATTTAGTCTTGCGATCGGGAAAAATCTTGCAGGCACTGTCAGAGAGAATAAAGTGCTGGCCAATGAGACTCAACGTCCCGCGATATCCAGGGAGGTAAGTCAGATGGGATATATCGGAGAAACTTATGAACAACAAAATTCTTTTGGGACTTGGTTGGTGTTGGTTGGTTTTTAACGTGTCGGTTTTGGCGGCAGCGGTGACAGATCTTCGTTCGTGGGTTGTGGAAGGCGGTGTGCACCTGGATTCCGGCAAGCTCGGGCCCGATGGCTCGCCTGCGATCAGGATCGAACCCAAGGCGCGGGCGCTGTTGAAGCTGCGTCAGGCCGAAGGCTCCGGCAAGATGACTCTTTACCTTTATGACGACGGAACGGTTGCCAGTCCGGATCAGCAGAAAACCGTTGGCCCGCGCTGGGGGTTGACGCAAGCCGACGGGCGCATCCTCGTGGGCGCGATCATGTATGCGAAGTTTCTCCAGCCGGCCGGTTCGTTTTGCCTCATCGAGACTGACCCGAAAGCGAAGGACGCCTGGTCAGCTATGAAGTTCCTCGCACCGCGCGGCAAGGCCGGCTGGAAGAAGTGGGACTTTGAATACGATCCAACTGCCGGACTCAAGATCAAGGTGGATGACAAGCCGGTGCCACAGAAGAATTTCGATTGGAATATGTCGCAGGTAACCGGATTCAGCGGCATCGTTCTGTACGGCGATGACTCTCCCGGTCAGACCGCGCAAACCGTTTGGGTAGGCGGCATCACGTATGAACTCGGCGGCGCCATGCAGGTCAAGCCCAACCCCGAAACGGCGTCGTCCGCGCCGAAGCTTCCGCCCGCTCCGATCGCAATGGCAGTGAAGACGCCCCGCCAGTCCCATTCCCCGGCGCGACTTTGGGCGATGACTTGAAAGGGCTGAAGGTTCGGCTGATGCCGGACTATGGGGCAGCCCATCCGCGATTGCTTTTCGCCGCCCAAGACCGGGCGGCGATCCAACGCAAGGCACAGGAAAATCCGTCGCTCTGGGATGCAGTGTTGGCCACTGCAAAGGGCACGGCCACCGTCCCGACCCCTGAGGTGATTCGGACCGGCTCGAAGTACTGGCGGATCACTTGCGCGGAATCGGCTGCGCTGGCTTGGTTCGTTACCGGGGATGCGAAGTACCGGGGTGGCGCAGTTCATTGGATGACGGCCCATTGCCAGGAGCCGGTCTGGGGAACGGACTACCGGCCCAACCTCGACCTCGTTGCGGCTTGGTATCTCTATTCCATTTCGCTGGCCTAAGACATCCTTTCGCCCGACCTCAGCGAGGCCGAGCGCAGCGTCATTCGGCAGGGCCTCGCCCAGCATGCCCAGGCCATCTGCGCTGAGTACGCGCGCGCCGACGCCAAGGAAACGATTCCCTACGATCAAAACCATACCTACATCCCTGCCGTGGCGCTGACCGCGGCTGCGTTGGTGCTCGCCGACGAAGTCCCCGATGCCCGGGAATGGTTGCGGCGTTCCTCCGCTGTCATGCGCCGGTGCCGGTATGTGTTGAGCGAGGACGGGTATTACTACGAAGGGTTTGGCTATTGGATGTACGCTTTGCACTGGCATGTCCGGTATGCGGATTTGATGAGCCGCGCCACGGGCGAGAAGCTCTACGACTTGCCGGCATTGCGGGACAACTGGTGGTTTGCCATTCACATGAGTTTGCCGGGCGCGCCGGGCGGCTTTGATGTGGGCGACTCGAACATCTGGGGTGGCAACAACCCGCGCCACAATCTCACCACCCCCAACATCGCGATGCTCGCCGGGATTGCCGCCGCCACCGGTTCCAAATAAAGTCAAACCGCCTTTGATCTCTATCAATCGCGTAAGTCCGAATCCGCCAGCCCCACCATGGATTTTCTCTGGTGTCGCCAGCCCGTCCAACCATTGCCGTTGGAACAGATCCAGCCGTACCAATATTTTGCGGATCAAGATGTGGTCGCTTGGCGGTCGAGCTGGGAAACGAATGCCACCTGTTATCTTTTCCGCTGCGGGCCGCCCCTCGGCCATGCCGCCGCCGCGAAGACCGGCCAGTTGAAGGACTGGGTCATGAATTGTGGCCATGTGCATCCCGATATCGGCGCGTTCTACCTGTACGCGAAAGGGGCGTACCTGGCCGTGACGACCGGCTACACCGCCGAGAAATGGACGCGCGACCACAACACACTGCTGGTCGATGGCAAGGGGCAGGCCGCTGATGGTTCGTATCACAATGAACACGGGTTCCCCTATGCGAATCTCGACCACGCGCGCATTGATCGGTGCTATCTGACCAATACCTATGGCTTCGCGAGTGGCGAATTTGGCAGTGCGTACTCACGGCAACCGACCAACCTGAAATTGCGGCGCAGCGCGTTGATGACGGAGCGCTGGTTGCTCCTTGTGGATGACATGGCCGCACCGGCCGAGCACATATTAACTTGGCTGTGCCATGCGGACGCCCCGTTCCAAGCCGAGGGGACCGGCTTCGCCGCGCATCTTCCCAATGCCACGCTTGCGGTCATCCCGCTCTCCCCGGCGGGACTGGCATCAAAACTGGAACCGACCATAGTGGGTGGCGGCACCACGCTGGCAGAAACCAAACCCGGCTCGAAAACCACTACCCAACGCGGTTACCACTTGAACTTGAGTACGGCGCAGCCCTCCAAGAGAGCGCGCTTTGTCACACTGCTGGTGCCGTTGCAGTCGAATGCGAAGCTACCGGAGATCCACGCGATCGCAATCGAACAAGATCAGATCCAATTTGGATTAAAATGGCCGGACGGCAAGACCGAGAAGGTTAATCTTAATCTGTGTTGGCGACCTGAAGGCGGCATTGGTCCAGCAACAATCAATTTCGAGTAGATTGAGCTGCGGTTGCGATTATTTTTGATCACCAAACGGAATTTGCGATTGGCGTTTGTTCGGGGCTTGCCCCACCAGAAGCCAACCCCTTGGATTTGAGAGGTGTCCTGCGCCCCATGTGAGTCACCGGAATCTTCAGTGTGGTCGACTAGTTTGCAATCCAGATACATGGCCAATTGCACGCCGCACTCCGTGCCTTCCTGAGGCCGCTGTCGCCAAAACTTCCGGCAACTGTTCTTGAATCGTCATCACGGCTTATGGCGTCGGCGGCTTGGCATTACCGGCATTGGCGATGAAAGTGAAACCGCCATCGCGCTTGCCGGTCAACGTGCGTGCTTCGAACTGGCCGGCAGCCGGTTGCCATGTCCACGTGTCGTGGATGCCGGGGCCGGTCACCACAACTGTCGTGGTTGCGCCGGTCAAGGCCTGGGTGATTTGCAATTTTCCGCGTTGCCAGGCGTCGTACACGCTGGCGAAATGCGGTGCCGCGGATTTGACGGTGGCGTGCAGTTGTTGCCAGCCAAGCGGTTTGCCGCGATCGTCAGCCGGTGAGTTTTTGATCGTGCCGGTAAAAGGCGGTTCGGAGACGACTTGAAAATCGCAGGTCGCCGCGCCTTTCGCGAGCCGGTAATTGCTGGCATCGCCGGTCAGCTTCGCGCCCTGCATCAGCCAAGTGATTTCAACTTCGCTCGGCGCTTTGATGTCGTCGAGCACAAGGACGTAGTCGTCCTTGACCCAAACCACTGCGCGGCGGAACCGGTCGAGCGCCGGTCGGGCCGCGGGCTTGGTCATGGCCGGATACGAACCGGCGGCTTCGCCTTCGATAACGACAATGTTGCCGGCGTCCTTCCATGCGGTGATGACGGCGGTCTGGCTCATGTCGTCGCTGGCCGGTTGGGAGAAGACCTGTCCTTCGGGTCGGCCTTTCGCGGTTTGGCCGACGCCGTTGACCAGGATGGTGTTGTGGTTGGCGGAACGTTTTTGATCCGAGTAACGATCGGTCTCCGCCAGTAATTCCCCGTGGCCGTAGAGTAAAAAGGAATTGGCATCCGGGTCGTCGTGAGCCACGTTGATGTACGGAATTTTATTGACGGCGCGAAACCGGTTGAGGTTGTAACCGCCGAGCGGGCCGCACTTGAACATCAGGCCGACGTTCTGCGCATCCCAGCCGTCGCGCACCTGTGCGACGCCGATATCCGGGTGAAACGTCGTCGTTGGCAGTCGATGGTAATCCCCCTTTAGTTCAGGGTTTTTCCACAGCAGAGCGCACCACGCCACCACCGGATTACTGTCATCGTGGATGGCTTCATCGAGGGCGGCTTGAACGTCGCCTTGTTGATGGATGGCGGCTAATTTTGATACGAAGTGCACATAGCCGCCCGGCGTGCCGCTGCTGTCGCCAAAGTAAAAGAATTGTTTCAGTCCCGGCGTCAGGTTTTGGATCCACGCCGGCCCGGCCGTTTTGAAGAATGGCATCTGAAGGTAGGCGGTCCCGAAGCACCGGTCTGAAGCCACGATTGGCAGGAGCAGATGCGTTGAGCCAAACACCATGTAGGTCGGCCCCTCGTGAGACGTGCCATCGGCGGGAAGGCTGTCGGCAACGTATTTCATTTCATCGTAGGTTTTGGTGAGGCTCCAATCGTCTGCCGGCTGTCCGTTATCAGCCGCGAGGACGGCGAGTGCCATGCCGGCATCGCGATGCCATCGGTGATTGTTCGCCGGTTCGTTTTGCCAGTATTTATTCTTCCCGGGTGCTTTCATCAGGTGACCGCCGTAGTATTGAGCGCGGGCCATCAGAATCAGTTTGCGACGCATGGCTTCCCGGAATGCCGGAGCAAGCTGGTCGTACAGCCAATCGTACGCCAGCGCCGCGCCGATCATGATGTTGGCGGAACTCATGCCGGAGTCGAGCTCGTCACCGGTTTCCCAGTGTTCCAGCTTTTCAAAAAGTTTGAGGAAGCCGATGGCAGCATGGAGCGAGTTCGTGTCGCCGGTCATCAAATAATGATAGGCGACAGTCGGCAAGCGCCACAATCCTTGCCGTTGGCCGTCGGTGGCGTCGTGGAGAAATTTCAAGTCCGTCGGTGGCGGCAGGCAGGAGGGCAAATAGCTGAGGAATAAATCCCGTTCGGGTTTTAACTGCGCGCTGTTGTAATTTTCGCGCAGCTTGGGCAGATCACCGGCACTGAACAACAATCGTGGATGCTGGCTGAGAATTTCCGGGCGGAGCTTGGCGGCCGGCCCGTCGAGTTTTGGATCTTTCTCTGGCAAGATCGGCGCTGGCGGTGGTGGCGGAGTGGGCTGGGCCTTCATTGGCCCGCCCAAAGTCACTTCCACGTCATCCACCCACAACGTCTGCAGCTTACCGGCTTTCGGTGTGTCGCCGAAAAATGCGACGCCGGAAAAACCGGGCGTCTCGGTCTTGTTCCAATCAAACCGCGTGACCGGCGTGCCGTCCACCAGCAACGTCAGCCCTTTGTCGGCGTCGAAATTGAATTCCCATTTCACCCAGCGCGCCGCGCGTTTGCCGCCGAGATATTGAACATCCGTTAACGGATTTGCCGCATCTGAAATCGCGTAGGCTGAGTCGCCGGCCAAGTATGGTGCGTACAACACGCCGGCCGCCAATGCCCGGCCATCTGGTTGCACCACGCCCCAGCGCGGTCCGGCGTGCCGTTCCTTCGGATTGGCCAGTGCTGTGCCGTCATCAAAAACCCAAAAGCTGACGTGGCCGGAGCCATTGGCGTCGCGCAACGACCACACCGCGCTGGCGCCCGGTTCGAGTCGCAGGGCCGCGCCGGTCTCGCCATGATGCCGGTTGGCATCGAAGTTGACGGAGCCGGTTGTTTTCCATTTGCTCAGGTCAATCGCACCCTCGCTGCGCGCCGCCGCCAGGAAAAACAATGCCGCCAGACCGGCGCAAATCCGCCTGATATTCTGATTCATTCTTTAATCTCCGTTGGAATTAGAATTGCCTCAATCCAACCAGTATCAAATGTTTGATTATAGGGCAACCACAAAAACGTTGGCACTTGACTTGCCGCGGACATCCGGATATAGCCATCGGTTGGTAATCATGGACTGCGCTGGTATTTGTCAAAATGAAACTGCCCGCTAATGCCAGCAGTCTCGCCGGTAGTGCGCGCCGACCGGCGGCATTTACGCTGATTGAGTTGCTGGTGATCGTTGCGATTATTGCGATTTTGGCTGGGTTGCTTTTGCCAGCTTTAGTTTCCGCACGCGACCATGCCCGCACCTGCCAATGTGCCAACTACCTCCGGCAAATCGGGCAAACCAATATTAATTTCGCGATGGACAATGATGGGCGCTTCGTCGGCGGTGGCTCACTTCCCGGCGGTACAATTAGTTGGCATTCAATTCTTAACTTGAAGGTTTTTGGCAAGAGTTTGCTCGGTGACAAGCCGATTCATCACTTTTCAGCGAATGGGAGCCCGTTTAACGACGGGAATGTATATTGCCCCGCCATGAAGGTCTGGCTCCGGTCCGACGGGGTCACGCGATATCCACGGCCGTATGTCATGAATACCACGGCATTGGGCAACTCCGGTGGTGGGACGCCGGATGCGACCGGGTGTGGGGTGGCGCAAACGCCAACGGATTTCGATCCAACTGCCACGATCTATTATTCAGGCTGTAAAATTGAATCCTTCAACAACGCCTCTTAAAAGATCCTGGTTTCCGAAGGTGAACGTAGCGACGATGTTAACGCGGTTTATGCGGCTGGTCTTGGATATCATCAACCATTATCCTTTGGAGTCGACACACTCTCTCCACCATGGTGCGCCGATGTCGCCACGACTACACCCGGTGGTGGCGGAGGTTTTGCTTTTCGGCACAACTGGTGCATGAACATCATGTTCATGGATGGCCATGTGGAAACGGTTACCCCCGCGGTCGGATTGTCGACCATCAACCTCCAAATTCGCTATAATCAATATTAATCAATAACCAATATCTGTTTCCCGGGTCGAATCGTGTGCAGCTTCGGAATCACTGTTACTGATTTCACCGGCGCACCGGTCAATACCCGCGGCCCGTTGCTTGGCCCAAGTTTCCACATGATCGTGGTGATCTGACTGACGGTGAACCGCCCCAAAATAACCCGCCAAGTCTTTGACTGTGGGTTCTTCCCATGCCAGCACGGTCGGTTTCCATTTCAGAGATTTCAAGGTAAACCCGCGATGGGCCAGGCCGCTGATCAGGCTGGCGTTGGAGTCATCCTCGGCAAAGGGCAAGGTTTTGGCGTTGGTGGTGGTGCCGCGTTCGAATGGACGCCGCCGGGCCAGTTTATGGTTCGCGGTGTGCAAACTTTTTTTGATTTGCTTGCCAGCGGCCTTGAAGATGCAGTAAAAGACGCTCGATGTTGAATCCCGAAATAGATTCGCCCCTTGGGTAACAAGGTGGTGGCAGTTGGCGGTGCTGGCGGCGCTATTCATGGCTGCTCTATTTTACAACGTCGCCCGGTTTTTCCAGTTGGCGGGTGACAACTGCCTTGCAACATCCGCCCCGTTGCCGTATCCTCGGGTTTTGCAATAGGTGGCTAGGTAGCTCAGTTGGTAGAGCACTGCACTGAAAATGCAGGTGTCGCTGGTTCAATTCCAGCCCTAGCCACCAATCTTTTTGACGGAGGCAGGATCCCTGTTGCTGAATAACTTCAATTTTCTGGCCGGCATCGCGTTGATGCTGTTGGGCATTCGGTATCTGCGCCGCGGCTCGGAACGGTTCTTCGGGGCGCGGCTCCGCCGCTTGCTCCACACCGCCACGCAAAACCGCTGGCGCGCGTTGCTGGCCGGCGGGTTGATTTCCATCCTGACACCGAGCAGCACGGCGGTGGCGTTGTTGGGTGTGGAAGCCATAACCGGCGGGTTTATCGCGTTTCAGCAAGTTCTGGCGTTGATGCTCGGCGCCGGCATCGGGTTTACCCTGACGGTGCAACTGCTCGCCTTCAAGTTCTACATTTACTATCCGGTCTTACTGGTGGCCGGCATTCCAGTCTACGTATTCAGCCAACGTATCCAATGGCGCGGCGCGGGGCAGGCGGTCGTGGGAATTGGCTTCTTGTTATTGGCGATTCAGTTGATTTCAAGCGCAGTGGCCCCGTTGAAGAATAACCCCGATGTCGAGCAGATTGTTGAGGTGCTGGGGCATCATCCCGTTTGCCTGCTGTTGTTCGCGATGGTGTTGCAAGTCGTCCTGCAAAGCTCGACCACGGCGATCGGCATTGCCATTGCCTTGTGCGCGCAAGGCGTGTTACCGGTGCCGGCGGCCGTGGTGGTCGTGCTTGGCGCAAACATTGGGATCGGGGTGGCCGCGTTGATTGCCGGCTTTGCGCGCGCGGACACGCGGCGCATGGCGCTGGGTATTTTATTTTTCAAGTTGGTCGGTGCGGCGGTGTGCCTGCCAGTGCTGCCGCCACTGCTCCGGTGGCTCGCGGCGTTAAGTCCGGCCGGCGCCCCGCAACTCATTGCCAACGCCCATACGCTCTTCAACATCGCACTGGCCGGTGTCTTCTTGCCGGTGTTGCCGTGGATCGCCCGCGGATTGGAACGCCTCGTACCGGACCGGCCGGTCGACAAATCTGACGCTGAGCCGCGGTACCTCGACTTGGCCTCGTTAACCAGCCCGGCGTTGGCGTTGGGGCAGGCGACGCGCGAGATTTTACACATGGCCGACCACGTGCGGACGATGCTCCGTGATACCCGGCAAACATTGGCGACCGGCAACGAAGCGTTGTGCGCCGCCATCCAAAAACACGACGACGTTGTTGACCTGCTCAATACCGAAATTAAAACCTACGTGACGAAGCTGGCGGAACAATCGCTGACCAGCGACGAATCGCGCCGGCAAGTGGCCCTGCTGACGTTTGCCAATGACCTGGAAACTATCGGCGATATCATCGATAAAAATTTAATCGATCTCGTACGGAAGAAAATCAAACTCAATGTTGAGTTTTCCCCGGAAGGCCGGGAACAACTGGACAAATATTTCGGGGAAGTGCTGGCAAACTTTGAGATGGCCGTGGCGGCGTTTGCCAGTCAAGACCGGGGGTTGGCCGAGCAATTGCTCCAACGCAAGGACCGCATCAACGCCGAGGAAGTCGTTTTGCGTAACCGGCACTTTGACCGGCTGCGGGCCGGGTTGGCGGTCTCGTTTGAAACCAGCGCCATCCATCTTGACCTGCTGACATTCCTCAAACACATCAACTCCCACTTAACCGCCGTTGCGTACCCGATCCTCGAAACCCACGCTGCCTGACCGCCCCGATGCCGCGGTGTACCAGCCCGCCAACTGGCTGGATCCGCTGGATTGGCGTGCCCTGTTTGCCGACGCCACCCGCCCGCTCGAAATTGACGTCGGCTGCGGCAAGGGCGGCTTTCTCCTCTGGGCGGCCGCGACCCAGCCGGCCGCCAACTTCCTCGGCGTCGAGCGCCAACTGGTCCGCTTGCGTAAAGTCGCCCGCAAGATTCACACCCGGCAACTCCCCAATGTCCGCCTGCTCCGCGTGGAAGCCGGGTATCTGGTTGGCAAACTGGTCCCCGCCCGGTCGGTGACGGCCTACCACGTTTTCTTTCCCGACCCGTGGCCCAAACGCCGGCACCATCCCCGTCGTCTGTTCCAGCCGGCATTCGTCGCGGAACTGCACCGGACCTTGCAACCCGGTGGCGCGGTCAACGTCGCGACCGACGATCTGGACTATTTTGCCCACATCCAAAAAGTGATGCGCGAGTCCGGCCTGTTCCACGAAATCGCCGCCGTGCCGTTACCGGTGGAAGCCCAGACCGAGTTCGAGAAAATCTTCCTCGCCCAAGGCAAAACAATCGGCCGCGCCAAGTTCGTCGCCGTGTCTGAGAAATAGCGGAACCGGTAGCCCGCCGGCCCGGTAACGCCGGGATTGACATGCCGACGATGGTCGCGCGCAACCGCAACGGAGGCGTAAAGTTTTTAGTTGAAAGCTGACGATTTCTTGTCATCTTGGCAGCGGTCGCAGTTTGCCGATAACAATCAACGGAATAATTATGCCCGGAAAGGTCATGGCCATGCAAGAATCTCCTGTGTCAGCACCCAACCAAGATGTTGCGATGTATCATCCCGCCCCGGAATTTGTCGCCACCGCCAACGTCCAGAATGTTGACCAGGTCCGGCGCGAAGCCGCCGGCGACCTTGAAGCCTATTGGGCGCGGCGGGCCGGCGAATTGGAGTGGTACCGGAAATGGGACAAGGTGCTCGATGAATCCGCGAAGCCGTTTTTCAAATGGTTCGTGGGCGGCAAGACCAACATTGTGCTGAACGCGCTCGACCGGCATGTGCGGACCTGGCGGCGGAACAAGCTGGCCTTGGTCTGGGAAGGCGAGAATGGCGACGTGCGGACCTATTCCTACCACGCGCTCAACCGGGAAGTCTGCAAGTTCGCCAATGTGCTCAAGTCGATGGGCGTGACCAAGGGGGACCGGGTTACGATCTATATGCCGCGCATTCCGGAGACGGTGATCGCGATGTTGGCCACGGCCAAAATTGGGGCGGTGCACTCGGTCGTCTATGGCGGGTTCTCAGTCGAGGCGTTGCACGGGCGGATCGAGGACAGCGAATCCAAGGTCATCGTGACCGCCGATGGCGGACGGATGAATGGCAAGACGGTGCAATTGAAAAAGATCGTGGACGAGGCCTTGACCCGCACGGCGGCGCCGGAAAACGTGGTCGTGATCCGCCATTTGGGGATTGAGGTGACGATGGAGCAGGGGCGGGATTTCTGGTACCACGAGTTGATGACGTTGCCGATGGCGCGGACGGCGATGAAATGCGAGACGGAAGTGATGGATGCCGAAGACCCGCTGTTCATCCTCTACACCTCCGGCACCACCGGCAAGCCGAAGGCAATTTTGCACACCCACGGCGGCTATCAGGTCGGGGTTCAGTCAACAATCAAGGACGTGTTTGATTTGAAGGAAGAAGACCGCTGGTGGTGCACAGCCGATCCCGGCTGGATTACCGGCCACTCGTATATTGTCTACGGTCCATTGCTGTGCGGCGCCACGTCGTTCATGTACGAAGGCGCGCCGACGTACCCGTATCCTGACCGGTGGTGGACGATGATCGAGAAATACGGCATCACGGTGTTTTATTCGACACCGACCGCGATCCGCGGCTTGATGCGGTTTGGGCCTGCGTGGCCGAACCGGCACGACCTGTCGACGTTGCGGCTGCTCGGGTCCGTGGGCGAACCGATCAATCCCGAAGCGTGGCGCTGGTTCCATAAATATATCGGCCGCGAAAAATGTCCGATCATGGACACGTGGTGGCAAACCGAAACCGGGATGTTTGTCCTGACGCCGTTACCGGCCACGCCGTTGAAGCCCGGGTCTGCCACCTTGCCATATCCCGGCATCGTTGCCGATATTCTGGGCGAAGACGGGCAGCCGGTCAAAACTGGCGAGGAAGGCTTTTTGGTCTTGCGCAAGCCGTGGCCGGCCATGATGCGCACGATTTACAATGACCCGGACCGGTACGTGCAAACCTACTGGACCAAATTCCCCGGCGTCTATTTTGCCGGCGATTCCGCGCGGCGGGACAAGGACGGCTATTTCTGGATCATTGGACGGGTGGACGATGTGATCAAGGTCAGCGGCTACCGGCTCGGTACCGCCGAACTTGAATCCGCATTTATCACGCATCCCGCCGTTGCCGAAGCGGCGGTGATTGGCCTGCCGCATGAAATCAAAGGCACAGCCATTCATGCCTACGTGATTCTCAAGCCCGGCCACGATGCGTCGGATGCCTTGCTCGAAGAACTCCGGCAATACATTGGCCACGAAGTCGGCCCGATTGCCAAACCGGAAAAGATCAACTTCGTCACGTCGCTGCCCAAGACCCGTAGTGGTAAAATCATGCGGCGCGTTCTCAAGGCGCGCGCGCGCGGCCTGGACGAAGGCGATCTGTCCACGCTCGAAGAATAGCCATCTCGGCCACCGGGTTGTGTCGTAGGAGCGCCCTGCCGGGCGCGATGGTCGGTTGCCGGTCGCGCCCGGCAGGGCGCTCATTGTATCTTCAATTCGTGGTAACCTTTGGTGTGGTTCCCCACACGAGTAAGGGCGACAGCCTTGCCCTTGGGGGGCTGCCCCCCAAGGGCAAAACGCGGTCGAAATCGTGGCGCTCCTCGATTCGGTTTATGCCTGTTCGGCTGGATCCGACCGCGTCCGCTGTCGCTAAACTCGAACAGTTGCCAGAGCGGTTATGGCGCACGCCACCACCAGCGCGCATTACAAGGAGGAGTCCAACCATGTCAGAGTCGCGCGTCTACGTCGGAATGGACATTGCCAAAGCCACGCTGGATCTGCATGTCCCGGCGCAACCCCAACCCCACGTTCGCCAGTTCACCAATGGGCCGCGCGGCCACCACAACCGCGTGTCGTGGTTGCGGAAACGGGGCTTGATCCATGTCGTCTGTGAAGCCACCGGCGGCGACGAACGCGCCGGCGGCGCGGCCCTGCAAGCCGCCGGGATCGCCGTGTCTGTCGTCAACGCGCGCCAAGTCCGTGACTTCGCCCCCGCGCAAGGCCGGTTGGCCAAAACGGATCGTCTGGATGCCACCGTGCTGGCCGATTACGGCAGCTGTTTGCCGCCGGCCGCCAGTGCCAGGCCCAGTGCGACCCAACGCCAACTCACCGAGTTGGTCACTCGCCGGCAGCAGGTCCAACAGGTGCGCGCCGCCGAACACAATCGCCGCGAACACACCACGCACCCGGCGCTGCGCCGTCAAATTCAACGCCCTGTGGTCGCGTTGGATCGGCAGTTGGAACAACTCACCGCCTGGCGCACCGAACTGGGGAGCGCCCTGTACCTGGCCGGCGTGGTGGCGGCCTTTCAGAATCCACGCCGCAAGCAGTTCGACCATCGGCTGGTCGCCGCCGGCAAAGCCCCGAAAGTGGCGCTGGTGGCCGTGATGCGAAAGCGCATCATTCAGCTCAACCACATCCTCCACGACCCAACCTTCCAACCCACATGAAACGACAGTTGCTACCGGTCGGCAGGTTGCTTGCGGGCGATCTTGGCCACGACTTCTTCGATGATCAGGCGGTCGTCGAGCTGGGTGGTGACGAGTTGCCGGTTGGCTTCGAGCAGCAGTTCCAGCGCCCGAACCAACTCCGTGCTGGAGAAATGCCGGGCCGCCAGCGCGCACCGGTAAAGCCGCCACGGATTCGGTCCGCCACCTTCCTTGGTGCACGGGAAATGCGCCTTCGCCTCGTCCGGCAACCGGCCCCAGCCGGCGAAATACTTCTCCCCGCCGCCGTACCCGTCAACCGCGTCGAGCTGTTTGCGTTGGGCCAGGTCTTTGGTGAGCAACATCAACCGGAACTGCCCGACCAATTGCAGCACGATGCGCAGGCCGGGTTCGCCCCGGTCAAACATGAGTTCCACCGCGCGAATTGCGGTCGGCAGATTCCGGTCGCCCAGCGCGTTGGTCAGTTCAAAATCCCCGGCCCCCCGCGATGCCGAGCAAATGGCGCGCACGTCGGCCGCCGTGATGTCGGCGCGGGTGCCGACGTAAAGACAAAGCTTTTCCAGTTCGTTGGTCAGTGTGCGGGGCTCGGCCTCGACCATCTCGCGAAACGCCTGGTAGGCGGCCGGCTGCAACCGCTGGCCGGTTTTGTGGAGCACGGCGTGAACCAGCTCGCTGATTTCCTCCTCACCGGCGCGCTTGCCGGCCTCGGGCGCGTCAAACACCTGCACGGCGGCCAGTTTCTCCAGCGTCTTGGCCAGTGACCGGCGTTTGTCAAAGCCCAGCGCGCTGATCAACAGCGTCACGCCCGCCGGCAACCCGCGTTTGATCTGCTCGCCGAGTTCGGTCAACGCGTCCTTGACGGCCGCGGCAGTCACGGCGCGATCATCGGCCAGCAGGTTCGTGCTCTTCAACCAGACCAGTTTGGTCGCACCGAAAAAGCCGACCGTGTTCACGGCCTCGTTGAGGCGCGCCAGAATTTTCAACGCTTCGTCCTGATTGCCGGCGGTGCCGTCAATGATTTCGACGCCGAAGTCGCCGGCCGCTTTTGGGGCCAGCGATTCCGCGAGCTTGGCGGCAGTGCCCTTGATGGTGAACTCGTCGCTGCCGGCAATGAGGTGAATGGATTTGGCCGCCGTCATGCCGGCCAGAGTAGCGGGACTCGCGGCGGAATTCACGGAATTTCTGCAGTGTTCGGCGCTGACATTTGGCGGGCGAGGCTCCCGCCGGCCGTGT
>Ga0316217_10003946_pt1 | contig 16421 bp, 10 predicted proteins | sample 1anoAmetaG_FD_203633 | JGI IMG/M metagenome (GOLD analysis project Ga0316217, IMG submission 203633) | Freshwater microbial communities from Trout Bog Lake, Wisconsin, USA - 1anoA | ecosystem: Environmental > Aquatic > Freshwater > Lake > Hypolimnion/Profundal zone | place: USA: Wisconsin...
GACCGCGCCGCGGCCGAGCGTCCTGATCGCCACGCCCTGTCACGGCGGCGTCGTGAGCCAGCGATACTTCCACTCGGTGCTCGCGCTCCTCGGCTCCGCCCACCTGCGGCGCTTCGACATCGCCGTCTTCACGACGGCGGGCGATGCGCTTGTCAGCCGCGGCCGTGACGCCCTGCTCGGCGCCTTCCTGGACTCCCCTGCGGCGAGCCACCTCCTCTTCATCGACCCCGATGTCGGCTTCGAGCCCGACGCGGTGTCACGGCTGCTGGCGTTCGACGCGGACATCGCCGCGGTCGCCGTCCCGCCCGTCGGCGCCGTCCCTTGCGTCGGCGCCGACGCGGAGGAGCGCGGCGGCTTCGTGACGTGCGTCTACGCCGGCGCCAGCTTCATGATGGTCAAGCGGGGCGCCCTGGAGCGCCTGGTGAGCGCGTACCCCGCGGCGCCAGGGGCCGCGAGCCCGACGGCGTCGCCCGGTGCCGGGCCGAGCGCGGCGCGCAGCGCGGCCTTCGCCTGCCTGCGCGACCCTCTGACGGGCCAGTGGCTGGGGGAGGACTTCTCGTTCTGCTATCGGTTCCGGGCGATCGGGGGGAAGATCTGGCTGGATGCCCGGAGCCCGAGCCGCCCCACGGGGGCCCCGCGCCCCCTGGCCACGCCCGTGGAGCCCGCGGGTGCCGCGACGACCTCGAAACCGGACCGCAGGGAGCTCCGGGCCCATCCGCTCGAGACCGACCGCCTCCTCCTCGCCCCGCTCGACCCCGCCGACTCTGCGGAGGTGTGGGCGGCCGTCGACGGCTCACGCCGGGAGCTCGAGGCCTGGCTGCCGACCGCCCGGTTGAACACGGACGCCGAGGCGAGCCGGCGCAACGCGGTCACGAGCGCGCTCGAGTGGGACCAGGCCCGCTCCTTCCGCTTCACCATCCGCGACAGGGAGACGCGCGCGCTCTACGGCGTGGTGGGCGTCGAGGGATACGACGAGCTGCGCCGGAGCGTCGAGCTCGGCTACTGGCTCCGGAGCGACGCGACCGGGCGGGGCTTCGCGACGGAGGCCGCCCGCGCGGTCCTCACCTGGACCTTCACGCGCCTCGGCGTCCGCCGCGTCTCCGCCTCGGCGGCGACGGAGAACCACGCCTCGCTCGCCGTCATCCGGCGGCTCGGCTTCCGGTTCGAGGGGGTCGCGCGCGAGGTCGAGGAGTGCCAGGGGCGGCCGCTCGACCACGCGGTGTTCTCTCTGCTGGCGACCGACCCGAGGGGGTGAGCCCCGGCGCTCCCCTCCGCTCGGCCTCCTCGCTCACGCTACGGGCGGCTCGACGTCAGTTCGGGCAGGTCTGTCCGCAGTACTTCTGCACGTCGGTGAAGCAGCTCGGGCCCCAGAGGGTGTCGCAGCAGTACGGGTCGACCTTGCAGATGGTCAGCGTGCACTCGTTGCACTGCTGGCCGAGGCGGATGCCTGCGGTGCAGACGTCATGGGTGCAGCTCCCCTCGATGATCCCCGCCTCGTTCTTCACGACCGGGCCGTCGTCGGTCGCGTCGAAGGAGCCGTCCCAGGCCGCGTCCGCGATGTTGGGGACCTGGGCGTCTCCGGCCGTGGTGACGCTTCCGTCGCCGGTGGCGCTGTCCTTCGCGCCGTCTGTCGTCGCGTCCTTGCCCGTCGCCCCGCTGTCCTTGCCGGTGGTGCCGCTGTCCTTGCCGCTCGTCGTGGCGGAGTCGGGGCCGCCCGCGTCCTGGCCCACGCCGACCGGACCTGCGTCACCCCCCTTCGTGCTGCCGAAGCAGGCCGAGCCGTTGACCGTGGGGAGGGGCAGAGGCTTGTACTTCTGCGTCGACGAACAGGTCGTCGTCGGGCCGCCGGGGAGCGCGAACGTGTCCGTGTAGTTCTTGTTCACGTACTCGTTGAAGAGGACACACGACTTGTTCCACTTGTAGAGGCCGAGGATGTTCACCTGCGCGTCGATGGTGGCCGACACGCCGGCGATGAGCTGTCCGTTGACCTCCCCCTCGGCCGTCCCCGCGTCCGTCTTGTAGACCCCCGAGTCGCCGACCTGCTTGCCGCCGCAGGTGAGGTCGCCCCCCGCCCCCGCGTAGGCGTTGGCGGTGAGGTCGGCGGTCGCGACGCCGAAGAGCTGCAGCTCGAGCTTCGGCGTGACCGCGCAGAACGCCTGCACGATCCCCCCTGCGGTGTAGTTCGGCCCGGTCTGGGTGAACTTGAAGGAGTCCGAGAAGTTCGGGGCGAGCGAGCCGTCCTGGTAGGTAAGCCCGGCCGTCACGCTCCCGGTGGCCGTGCCGCCGATGGTGACGTCGGGGCCGCCGCCCCAGGCGAACTGGCAGGCGAGGGTGGCGGTGAACTGCGCGCTGGCCGGGAGGTTGATGGGGCCCGCGCTGATGCTGCCGAGGTTGACGTTGTAGCTGGCGAGCGTCGTGCTGGTCGACTTGGTGATGGCCTGGGCCACGAGCGCCGTGAACGTCTTGCTGTCGAGCGTGGTCTGCAGCGTCACGCCGGCCTCGAGGACGAGGTTGGCCGTCAGCGTGCCGGTCGCGTTGGCGTGGAAGCTGTTGATGGTGAGGAAGCCGAGGTCGGCGCCGACGTCGTAGCTGGGGGAGAAGTCGAGGGTTCCTGTCGTCACCTTCGCGTGGGCGTTGAAGCCGATCGACTGCGAGCCGGGGAGCGCCACGGTGTCGGTGTAGTTGAGGAGCTGCGTGCCGCTGTAGTCGAGCAGCTTGATGTTGGTGCTGCCGCTGCCGAGCGTGTGCAGGTCGCCGCGCGACTGCGTCGACGGGCCGCTCATGGTGAGCGGGGGGACCTGCAGCGTCGACTGGAACTGGAGCGCGTCCACCGCCTCCTGGAGGACGGCGGGGGAGGTCATCACCGTCACGCCGGCCGCGCCTTGCGAGATCGAGACGACCTTGCGGAGGAAGCCGTTCGGGTTCCCCCCCGCCCCTGCCGACGACTGACGGTCGGAGAGGAGGATGTTCCCGGCCTTGTAGCCGGAGAGCTGCGAGGCGACGGCCGCGGGGAAGACGACGCGGTCGGGCTGGACGTTCGCGACGTCGGCCAGGCTCTGCGGCACGACGGAGGTGCCTGCGTGGAGCGTGGCGTTGCCGGAGCCGGCGGTCGTGCCGGAGTCCGAGCCGGTGGCGGAGTTGCCGGTGTTGCTGGAGCTGCACGCGGCCGCGATGGCCGAGAGCGAGATGACGGTGACGAACGGAAGGGACTTCTTCACGGGCCTTACCTCTCGAGGTGGGACGGGCGCTGCGGGGCGGGGCGCCGGCGGGCTGCCGGGTCGCTCAGAACGAGATTTCTGCGTGGTCGACGGCCGAGCGCGTCGTCTTGCCGAGGGTGCTTACCGCGACGGCGGCGACCACCAGGATCAAGAAGAGCATCAGCGCGTACTCGACCATCGACGCGCCGCGTGAGTCGCCCAGGAGGCTGGCGAGTCGCGGCGGGCGGGAACGGTCCAGGGAGAGTCGGTTCATGGTCTTCCTGATGGTGCGGCGCCCAGGTCGGGTTGTCACGCGCGCCGTGCACGCCGACATGCATGTCGCATACCGGGCGACATCAGCTGAAATTTCCGGACGAGGAGGGGGCCTTGGTGCCCCACCCCCCCGGCTGCTGGTGGATCGCCGGAAGTCCATGCTCGACGAGCGGCGGCGTCGTCGGCGATCGGGTTCGGTGGGCGCGTCGCTCACGGCGGTGAGCGAGCGAGTCACCTGGGTGAGCGCCTCGCTCAGGGGGGGGCGGTGAGCGAGCGACTCCGGTCGGGGAGAGCGCCGCTCCCCTCGGGCGGCGAAATTCGCGCCACGAATTGCGCTTGGCCGAGCGGGCGATTACGTTCCACCCCCTCTCTCCTCATCGCACAAGGGCAACTTCAAGGCCATGCTGACCTGGGCTCTCAAGAAAATCATGGGTACCTCGCACGAGCGCGAGGTCAAGAAGCTCCGCCCCAGGGTCGAGGCCATCAACGCCCTCGAGCCCCGCATCTCCGCCCTGTCGGACGCCGAGCTGCGCGCCAAGACCGCCGAGTTCAAGGAGAAGCTCGACCGGGGCGCGACCCTCGACGACATCATGATCGAGTCGTTCGCCGTCTGCCGCGAGGCGGGCAAGCGCGCCCTCAAGATGCGCCACTTCGACGTGCAGCTCATCGGGGGGATGGTGCTCCACAAGGGGCAGATCGCCGAGATGCGGACCGGCGAGGGGAAGACGCTCGTCGCCACGCTCCCCTGCTACCTGAACGCGCTCGAGGGGAAGGGCGTCCACGTCGTCACGGTCAACGACTACCTCGCGCGCCGCGACTCGGAGTGGATGGGCCGGCTCTACGGCTTCCTCGGCCTCGAGACGGGCGTCGTCGTCAACTCGCAGGGGGAGCACGAGAAGAAGGCCGCCTACCTGGCCGACATCACCTACGGCCAGAACAACGAGTTCGGCTTCGACTACCTGCGCGACAACATGAAGTTCAGCGCGCTCGACTACGCGCAGCGCGATCTGCACTACGCCATCGTCGACGAGGTCGACTCCATCCTCATCGACGAGGCCCGGACGCCGCTCATCATCAGCGGGCAGGGGGAGGCGTCGAGCCACAAGTACAAGTCGATCAACGACGTCATCCCGCGTCTCCGCAAGGACGAGCACTACGTCGTCGACGAGAAGCAGCACGCCGTCTCCCTGACCGAGGAGGGGGTCGAGCAGGCGCAGAAGCTGATGGGGGTGTCGAACCTCTACGACCCCATCAACCTCGAGTCGCTCCACATCCTGAACCAGTGCCTCCGCGCCCACGCGCTCTACAAGCGCGACGTGAACTACCTCGTCGCCGACGACGGCAAGGTGCTCATCATCGACGAGTTCACCGGGCGCGTGCTCCCCGGGCGGCGCTGGTCGGAGGGGCTCCACCAGGCGGTCGAGGCGAAGGAGAACGTGCGGGTCCAGGAGGAGACCCGGACGATGGCGACCATCACCTTCCAGAACCTCTTCCGCCTCTACAAGAAGCTCTCCGGCATGACCGGCACGGCCGACACCGAGGCCGAGGAGTTTCACTCGACGTACAAGCTGAACGTCATCGTCATCCCGACCAACCGCAACATCGCGCGGGTCGATCACGAGGACCTCGTCTACAAGACCGAGAAGGAGAAGTTCGTCGCGGTCACCAAGGAGCTGCTCGAGTACCACGAGCGCGGGCAGCCGGTGCTCCTCGGCACGACGAGCGTCGAGAAGAGCGCCGCGGTCGCGAAGCTCCTCAAGCAGAAGAAGATCCCCCACGCGGTGCTGAACGCCAAGCAGCACGAGAAGGAGGCGTACGTCGTCGCGCAGGCCGGTCGCCGCGGGGCCATCACGGTCTCGACCAACATGGCCGGGCGAGGCACGGACATCATCCTGGGCGGCAACGCCGAGATGCTCGCGAAGCTCGAGTTCAAGGAGGCGGGGCGCGACCAGGACAAGGAGCCCGAGGCCTTCGCCGAGGTGGTCGCCCGCCACGAGGCCGACTGCAAGAAGGAGGGGGAAGAGGTGAAGGCGCTTGGGGGCCTCCACATCCTCGGGACCGAGCGGCACGAGTCGCGCCGCATCGACAACCAGCTCCGCGGCCGCGCCGGCCGTCAGGGGGACCCGGGCTCGAGCCGGTTCTACCTCTCGCTCGACGACGACCTCATGCGCATCTTCGCGGGCGACAAGGTCAAGTCGCTCATGGAGCGGATGGGCATGCCTGACGACGAGCCGATCGAGCACCCGTGGGTGACCAAATCGATCGGCGACGCGCAGACCAAGGTCGAGGGGCGCAACTTCGACATGCGCAAGAACGTCCTCGAATACGACGACGTCATGAGCGAGCAGCGCAAGACGGTCTACAAGATCCGTCAGCAGCTCCTGCTCGGCACTTACACCCCCGAGTACCTCGACGATACCGGCAAGCCGACCGGGAAGATCCGCCCCATCAAGGCGCTCCCGCGCCTGCGCGACGACGTCGAGGGGGCCATCAAGGAGATGCTCCTTCACTACGGCACGCCGATGCCGTCGCAGCTCGCCCCTGGCGAGGAGCTGAAGAAGCCGGCGAAGGTCGAGGAGATCACCGAGCTCTTCTCGATGGATTCGCTCCGGGCGGACCTCTACCAGTACTGGGGCTACCGCTTCGACTTCAAGGAGTCGGAGGCGAAGCAGCCGACGGCGGTCTACGAGCGGCTCCTCGCCGAGATCCCGCAGAGCCTCTCCGAGCAGCGCGAGCGCCTGCTCGACCTCATCGACGGCATCGTCGGCGCGATGGTCGAGGAGTGTTGCCCCGACGGCAAGCCGCCGGAGGACTGGGACTGGAAGGGGCTCCGGAACGGCTTCGTCGAGCACTTCTCCGTCAAGCCCGTCGACTTCGAGCACACGCCCGACCTCGAGGACCTCGCTCACAACCTCTACACGCAGGCCGTGAAGGAGCTCGAGGACCGCGAGAAGACCATGGGGACGGAGCTCCTCCTGCGCGCCTTCCGCCACTACTACCTCGAGGAGATCGACCGCGCCTGGGTCGAGCACCTCACGAACATGGAGCACCTGCGCGACGGCATCGGCCTCCGTGGCTACGGGCAGAAGGACCCGAAGCAGGAGTACAAGAAGGAGGGCTACGACATCTTCGTCACGATGATGGCGTCGACCAGCTCCACCGTCTGCAGCAACGTCTTCAGCGTCAAGGCGAAGCAGGAGAACGAGATCGAGCGCCTCGAGCGCGAGGATCTCGAGCGGCACGCCCGCGCCGCCCAGGCGATGCAGATGCGCCACGGCTCCGACGTCGACGGAGGCGAGGACCCGGGTGGCGGGTCGCCGAGCGGTCGTCCCCCGGCCCCCGCGCCGCGGGCCGTCGCCCAGCCGGTCCGCCGCGAGGCGCCGAAGGTCGGCCGCAACGACCTCTGCCCCTGCGGGAGCGGCGAGAAGTTCAAGAAGTGCCACGGCGCGGCGCTCGAAGAGGACGGCGGGGACGCCACTCCCTAGCAGCCCCCCGACGGCTCATCGCCGACGTTCACAAGCGCGGGCGCTTCCACTAGAGTCCCGCCCATGAATTTCGGTCGATTCGCGCGCTCTTCATCGGTGCTGACGTTGGCCATCGGGCTCCTGGCGGGGAGCGTCGTGGGCTGTGCCGGTGACGAAGGCCCCAAGGTCGCCAGCATCAAGCCCGCTGACATGCCCGAGAGCGAGAGCTGGAGCGGGGTCTACTTCCACCCGGTCTTCGGCTACCTCCACCTCGCCGAGAACGGCACGAACATCGTCGGCAAGTGGAAGCGCGCCGACCAGAGCAAGTGGGGCGAGATGACCGGCACGAAGGTCGGCAACGTCGTCCACTTCGCCTGGAAGGAGCACACCTACGGGCTCGTCGGCCCTGCGGCAGAGACCAAGGGGAAGGGGGTCTTCGTCTACCGGCTGGAGGAGACCGGTACGCACAAGCTCGCCAAGCTCGCCGGGCAGTTCGGCCTCGATCAGGACGAGGTCGGGAGCACGTGGGACTGCGTGAAGCAGGAGCGCATGGAGCCGAAGCTCGACTCGATCAACGGCGATCAGAGCGCCACCGGGGCCCCCGCGTCGGCCGGTCGCTGGGACGAGAAGTGACATGCAGGACGTAGCCCGAGGCCTCGCCTTCAAGGAGCCCCCCATCTTCGAGCGCGGCGCGCCGGGTCGCAGCGCCGTCTCCCTCGCCCCGCTCGACGTCCCCGACGTCGACCCCGCAGCGCTCTTCGGCAGCCGCGCCCGCCAGGAGCCCGCGGGGCTCCCCGAGGTGAGCGAGCCCGAGGTGTTCCGGCACTTCGTCCGCCTCTCGCAGATGAACTTCTCGATCGACACCCAGTTCTACCCGCTGGGGTCGTGCACGATGAAGTTCAACCCGAAGGTGAACGAGTGGGCCGCGCGGCTCCCCGGCTTCGCCCGCCTGCATCCGTACGCCCCGGAGGCGCTGGCGCAGGGGGCGCTCGAGCTGATGGCCCGCCTCGAAGACGCGCTCGCCGAGATCGTCGGAATGGATGGCGTGACGCTCCAGCCCGCCGCCGGCGCCCAGGGGGAGCTGACCGGCCTCATGATGATCCGCGCCCTCCACCAGTCGCGCGGCCGGAGCCCGAAGCGCGTCCTCATCCCCGACTCGGCGCACGGCACCAACCCGGCGTCCTGCTCGATCAACGGGCTCGTCCCCGTCCCGTTCCACACGGGGAGCGACGGGCTCATCCACCTCGAGCAGCTCGCGGGCCTCGTCGACGACGAGACCGCGGCGATCATGATCACGAACCCGAACACCCTCGGCCTCTTCGAGCACGACCTGCCGAAGATCGCGGCGCTCTGCCACGAGAAGGGGGCGCTCGTGTACGGCGACGGCGCCAACCTGAACGCCCTGATGGGGCGCGCCCGCCCCGGGGACCTCGGCATCGACATCATGCAGTTTAACCTGCACAAGACCTTCACCACCCCGCACGGCGGAGGCGGCCCTGGCTGCGGCCCCGTCGCGTTCAAGGCGCCGTTCGAGCCGTTCCAGCCGGGACCCGTGGTCCGGCGACCGGGGGCGAAGGGCGAGGGCTACAGCCTCGATCGCACCCGCCCGCAGAGCATCGGGCGCGTGCGGAGCTTCGTCGGCAACTTCCAGATGATGGTCCGCGCGTACACGTACATCCGCGAGATGGGGCGGGACGGGCTGAAGGCGGCGACCGACCTCGCGGTCTTGAACGCCAACTACCTCCGCGTCCAGCTCCGCGACTCGTTCCTGGTCGCCTACGACACGACCTGCATGCACGAGGTCGTCCTCTCGGACAAGAACCTCCAGCACGAGACGGGGGTCAAGACGCTCGACGTGGCCAAGCGCCTCATCGACCACGGCTTCCACCCCCCCACAGTTTACTTCCCGCTCCTCGTCGCGGGGGCGATGATGATCGAGCCGACCGAGACCGAGTCGCTCGAGACGCTCGACGCGTTCGTGGTCGCCATGAAGGCCATCGCGCGCGAGGCGCACGAGACCCCCGCCGCTGTGACCGAGGCCCCGTCGCTCACGCGCGTCGGGCGGCTCGACGAGGCGAGGGCAGCCCGCAGGCCCGTCACGCGCTGGCGCCCCGCTTCGTAAGTGCCCGTCTCGGCGGCGCAGGCGAGAGACGTCTCGTTCGCGGGGCCGCTGGGAGGCCTGCTCGTCAGCGTCGTCCGGCCGCTCGGCCCGATGCTCGTGGTGCGCGCCATCAAGTGGTACCGCGACCTCGACCGGCTCGGGCTGGCGCTGCCGTTCTTCCTCGTGCATGACCTCGGGCTGCTCTACGCGGCGCCGTCCGAGCAGGTGGAGATCGGCCCGAGGGGGGCGGCGACAGAGCTGCTCCCCGCGATGGGGCGGGGGCCCTCGGGCGGCGAGGCCGCGTCGACGCTCTCGGCGCTCCACGCGGACTACGCGAGCCTCGTCGACGAGATCGGACGCAGCGAGGCGAGCGCCAAAGCTAGGGCGCTCCGGCTCGGAGACGACCTCATCACAGTCATCCTGGCACGGATGCTCGAGTCGCTCGCGCACCCCGGACCCGCCGCCGCGGGGGCGCCGTCCGCGGCGGGCCTCCCGCTCGATCCGGAGCTCGCTCGCGGCCTCGACGCGCAGGTCGCCGGTCTCTTCCAGGCGATGCCCCGCCGATTCGAGGTCGCGACCCTCGAGGCGATCGCCCGCTCCAAGCTCCACCTGCTGACCCTCGCCGACGCGCTCGACATCGACACCCTGCGCCTGCTCGGCATGCTCGGCCCGTCCTCCTCTGCCGCCGGAGCTCTCGCCCACGTCGACCTCCTCGCCGCGCTCTCGAGTCCGAGCGCCAACGACATCGTCCGGTTCTCGCTCGAGCTCCTCCCGAGCGTCCTCGAGACGCGGAGCACGCGCGCCGCAGGGACGGCGGCGAGCGACGGCTACGCAGGGCTCGGCGGGCGCGGGTCGCTCGACTCCATGGTCCTGACCGAGCTCGCCTGGGACGAGGAGGAGTTCGCCCGCCGGTTCGTCGACCAGGAGATCCTCTACTACACGAGGGAGCAGGCTCCCGAGGAGGCGCGCCGCCTCCACTACCTGCTCATCGACGCGTCAGCGTCCATGCGCGGCGAGCGGCAGGTCTTCGCGCGCGGCCTCGCGATCGCGCTCGGCAAGAAGCTGCAGCTGGCAGGCGAGGAGGTGTGGCTCCGGTTCTTCGATTCGCGCCTCTACGACGTCCAGCGCGCGCGCATGGGGCAGCTCCCCGCCTCGTACATTCTCGGGTTCAAGGGGGAGCGCGGGCGAAACCCGGGGCGCGTCTTCGCGCAGCTCGCGACCGAGCTCTCTCTCGTCCGGACCCGCGAGCAGAAGGACCCCGTCGTCCACCTCATCACGCACGCCGCGCTGCACGTCCCGCGCCCGCTCGTCGCCGAGGTGAGGAAGGCCGCACACCTGTACGGCGTCTTCATCCTCCCGAGCGGCGGCCGGCTCGACCTCGACTACCTCGACCTCCTCGAGGGGCACGCGGTCATCGACCACGCGACCTTGCGCAAGAGGTCGGAGCGCGTCGCGGCGGCCTCGAAGATCGTCGACGAGGCCGCCGCCGTGAGCCTGCGCCGAGGGGGCTAGATCGGCTCAGCGGCGCGTGTCGAGGACCTCGCGCACCCTCCCGGGCGAGCGAATCGCGCGTGTACGGCTTGGCCAGGAAGGGGTGCGTGAGCGCGGAGAGATCGGGCGCGTAGCCCGACACCAGGAGGACGGGGAGCGCTGGCCAGCGGGCCCGCAGCTCGGCGCAGAGGGCCGGTCCCCCCAGCCTCGGCATCACGACGTCGCTGACCACGAGCGCGATGGGGAGCGACGTCCCCTCGGCCACCGCGAGGGCGTCCTGGCCGTCCCTCGCCTGGAGCACGGTGTACCCCAGGCGCTCGAGGATCCTCGCGGCCAGGATCCGGACCTGTTCTTCGTCCTCGACCAGCAGGATGCACTCGTTGCCGCGTGGCACCGCGGTCGCTCTCGCCGCGGGCACATGGCTCGAGTCGACCGTCGCTCGCGGGAGATAGATGCGGAACGCCGTCCCCTTGCCGACCTCGCTCTCGACCACAAGGTAGCCGTCGTGCTTCTCGACGACGCCATGGACGATGGCGAGGCCGAGGCCGGCCCCCTTGCCGACGTCCTTGGTGGTGAAGAAGGGCTCGAAGAGCCGCTCGCGCGTCTCTGCATCCATCCCCATCCCCGTGTCGATGACCTCGATGGCGACATACTCGCCTGCGGGGAGCGCGGCGTCGGCTGCCCCGGCGCCCGCGGCCGGCGACGCGACGGTGACGTTGCTCGCCCGGATGGAGAGGGCCCCCCCCGCCGGCATCGCGTCGCGGGCGTTGACGGCGAGGTTGATCAGCACCTGCTCGAACTGGGCGGGATCGACGCGTATCGGACCGCAGCCGGGCTCGCTCCGGACCGTGAGGTCGACCTGCTCGCCCAGGAGCCGCGAGAGGAGCCGCTCGACCGCCGACAGGGCGTCGCCGACCTCGACGAGCTGGGGGCTCGTGACCTGCCGGCTCGCGAACGTCAACAGCCGCTGCGTGAGGTCGACCGCTCGCTCCGACGCGGCCAGCACCTCGTCGAGGTCGCCGCGCGCGGGTGCGTTCGCGGGCAGCTCGTCCTGCACCATCACCGTGTAGCTCTGCATCCCGGTGAGTAGGTTGTTGAAGTCGTGGGCGATGCCGCCGGCGAGCCGGCCCAGGCTCTCGAGCTTCTGGGCCTTGAAGAGCGACTCCTCGAGGCGCTTCCGGTCGGAGATGTCGGTGAGCGTCGAGACTACCTCCACCACGCGCCCCTCGGCGTCGAACGCAGGCTCGACGTCGACGAGCAGCCAGACCCGGTCCCGGAGCTCGGGGCGCTCGATTCCCATGACCACGTTGCGGACCGCGCGGCCGGTCGACAGCGCGACGGCCGCCGGGCGGACCTCGGCTGGGTAGATCGTCCCGTCCTCGTGGACGATGGTCCACGCGGGGTCGAACGAGGTGCGCTCGAGGAGCTCGTCTTCGCTCAGGCCGAGCAGGCTCCGGGCGGCCTTGTTGGAGTGGAGGATCTCGAGCCGCGGCCCCTGCACGAGGACGCCGACGCGCAGCTCATCCATAACGCGCGCGATGCGCTGCTCGAGCGGCGTGTCCGTTACGACCATGCGGCCAGCAGGGCCTCCGCCACCAGGTCGGGCGCGACGATGTGCGCCGCGTGAGGCGCGTCGATGTCTCGCACCGCCCACGCCTCGCGACGGGCTCGCTCGACGAAGGGTGCCAGCGGATCGACGCCGAACGCCCCGACCAGGCCGTCTCTCCTCGTGCAGCGGACGTAGCCGCGAGGGACGCCTGCGCCGGTACGCGTCAGGCGAACCGGTTCCTCCAGGGTGCGGAGCGGGTGCGGGTGGCGCCGAGGCTCCATCCACTCCATGTCCGCTCCGTCGACGACGCCGAGGACGGCGTACGGCAGCGGCGGCACGAGCCACGAGTCGCCCACCGCCGGCTCGCGATCGAGCGACACCGCCGAGGCCGCCGAGAACGCTCCGGTGGCGTTCTGACCGTCGACGGGGGCGCTGGCGTCGAGATAGACCAGCTGCCGGAGCCGACCGGGCTCACGATCGGCGACCCCCGTGCAGACCGTGCCGCCGTAGCTGTGGCCAACGAGGACGGCGTCCCGCACGTCCTCGTGCACGAGGAGGCTTACCACGTCGGCGACGTGGGTCTCGAGCGACACCGCCCGGGAGACCAGGTGGGCTCGCTCGCCGCAGCCCGTGAGGGTCGGCGCGTGGACGACACAGCCGGCCCCCCGCAAGGCGGCGGCCACGCGCTGCCAGGCCCACCCCCCCTCCCATGCGCCGTGGACGAGGACGAAGTGACGGCTTCTGTCCATGGCCGGCACGTTACGTCCCGCACGTGGGCCTGACAACCAGCGAGCGGACCGGCTCGCCGAGGAGTGCTGCGGGGAGGACGCTGCCCCGCCCGGCGGCCGCCCCTCTCTTCTAGCCTTTGCGCTTCTTCCCTCGCTGCCGCGTCGGCCCGACGTATGTCAGCGGGTCGCGACGCGTGGGGGCGCTCCCGGCCAGGGCCGCCTCGACCCTCGCGACGTCCGGGCCGAAGCGCTTCGAGAGGCGCGTCCCGCCGATCGACCGCGTGATCGCCTCGCGGAGCTTCGGCTCCTTGACGGTGCTCCAGGTGACGAGCCGGTCGAACACCGGGGCGCCGAAGCGCGCGGCGAAGACGCCGGGGGCGACCGAGAGGGCGTCGACGAGGGACTTGTAGCCGGGGTAGCGCTCGGCGGCCCGGTCGGCGCCGCGCGCCAGCTCAAAGGCCTCGTCGAGGCGCCGCACCAGCGCGTCGGGGGAGTGGATCGTCGAGAGCCACCCGTTGTCGGTCGCCGCCACGAGCACCGCCGCCGCCTGGAAGAAGCCGTCCATCCAGGGGGCTACCTCCTCGACGAGCGGCTCGCCGCGGACCGCGCCGATGCGCGCCAGGGCGCGGGGGACCTCGTCCCGCACCCGGAAGCGGAGATCCTCGGCGGCCGCCTCGAGGAGTTCGAGGCTGACGCGCACCACCTTCGGGTCAGACACGGCGCGAGCGCCGATGGCCGCGACGCCGCACATCGGGAGGAACTCGAGCTCGGTGCCGCCCGGCGCCCGGTCGGCGTCGAGGAGCGCCATGGCGCGGATGAGCGTGTCGGCCCGCTTGCCGCGCGTGGCGGCGTGGCTCGCGAAGGCGAGGGTCATGGTGCCGTTCGCGCGGACGCCAGGCAGGCCCGAGTGGCGAGCGAGGAAGGCGTAGAGGGGCATCGGGTCGCCGGCGATCGCGGTGTCGAAGGCGCGCCCCAGCGGATCGGCGGCCGCGGGAGCTGCAAGGGGGGAGGACGGCGAGGGGGGGGAGCGGCGGGGCATGGGGCGTGCTGGACGATAGTACGGGAGCGGCGAAGTTCCTGACGGGAACGTCGGGGGAGGTGGTAGGCGATGGCGTGGTGGTGAAGCTCTCGTTCATGGCCGGGACGCTGGAGCTCCGGGGCTGGCCGGAGGGGGAGGCCCCGCCGCCGGCGTGCTCGTGGGACGCGAGGACGGCCTGTCATCGAGGGCCGGCCGTCGCGTACGCCGACGTCGTTCGCGAGCTCGTCGCCCGCAAGACGTCGTACACCGACGAGGCCCGCCGGTACGCCGAGCTGGCGACGGGGGCGCGCGCGCACCGCGAGCCGCGCCCCTACCAGGCCGAGGCCCTCGACGCGTGGAAGAAGCGGCGCGGGCGAGGCGTCGTGGTCCTCCCGACAGGCGCGGGAAAGAGCCACGTGGCTCTCCTCGCGATCGATGACAAGCGCCGGAGCGCCCTGGTTGTCGCCCCCACGCTCGATCTCGTCCGGCAGTGGTACGACCTCCTCACCACGACGTTTGGCGGCCCCGTCGGCGTCATCGGAGGCGGCGATCACGACGTGCAGCCCCTCACGGTAACGACCTACGATTCGCTCTACATTCACGCCGAGCACCTCGGGGCGCGCTTCGGGCTGGTCGTCTTCGACGAGTGCCACCACCTGCCGAGCCCCGCCTACTCGCTGGCGGCGCGCGCGTGCCTCGCCCCTTACCGCCTCGGCCTCACCGCGACCCCGGAGCGCACCGACGGACGCGAGGCCGAGCTCGCGGCGCTCATCGGGCCGACGGTCTACCGCAAGGACATCGTCGAGCTCTCGGGCGACTACCTCGCTCCGTACGAGACCGAGCGGGTGTCTGTCGAGCTGTCGCCGGACGAGCGCGCCCTTCACGACGAGGAGCGCGCGATCTACCGCGAGTTCGTGACGAGCCACGGAATCCGTATGAGCCAGCCGTCGGGCTGGGGGGAGTTCATCATGCTGTCGGCGCGGAGCGAGGAGGGGCGCCGCGCGATGGCTGCCTACCGGAGACAGCGCGCGATCGCGTTCGCTCCGGCCGCCAAGCTCGAGTACCTCGAGCACCTGCTCCACGCGCACCGCAGCGACCGCGCCATCCTCTTCACCCAGGACAACGCGACCGCCTACGAGATCTCCCGCCGCTTCCTCGTCCCGGTCCTGACCCACCAGACGAAGGTGCGCGAGCGCAGCGCCATCCTCGCCGGGCTCGCGGCGGGGACCTTCCACGCCGTCGCCACCTCGAGGGTCCTGAACGAGGGGGTCGACGTCCCCGACGCGAACGTCGCCGTCATCCTCTCCGGCAGCGGGACGGTACGGGAGCACGTCCAGCGCCTCGGTCGTATCCTCCGGAAGCGCGACGGCAAGCGCGCGGTGCTCTACGAGCTCGTCACGGCGGCGACGACCGAGACCTACACGAGCGATCGCCGCAGGGAGCACAGTGCTTACCGCTGACCTCGTCAACGCCCGGCGCCGAGGGGGAGAGCTCCACCTGGTGGCGCTCGACGGCGAGGCGCGCGCGAGGGCCGTCGACGTCGCCGAACGCCTCATCGAGACGGTCGTGATGCACCGCGGGGAGACGTTCGAGGAGCTCGCCGCCGCGCTCGGGGCCGTCGACACGGGCCCGCGCGACTATCGCCTCCGGGACGGCCTCGTGAAGCTGCTCCTCGATCGCTGCACGCTCGACGCGCCGGGGGGCGAGGACGCCGAGGAGCTGCGCCGGGACGTTTTCACGCTCGCCAGCGCCACGCGAGCCGCGCTCGACGCGGGGGGGAAGCTCGACCGGGGGGCGCTGCTGTCGGAGGTCGCGGCCCGGCGTGGGCTCTCTGTCGAGGCGCTCGAGCGCGGACTCTTCGCGGACCTCCGAGGCGCCCAGGTCGTCTCCGCGTTCGACGCGATCGGCGCGGAGGCGCTCGTCGCCGAGTACGAGCGCGGCCAGGCGCAGGCCGTCCTCCTCCGGGCGGTCAAGCTGACGGTCGACGTGCGATCCGCCTCGGCGGGGGCGACGCGCGCGCTGTTCCGTCGCCTCAAGTTCCTCCGCCTGCTGCACGTCATCACGCGGACGGAGGACGGCTATCGCGTCGTCATCGATGGCCCCTTCAGCCTCTTCGAGTCGGTCACGAAGTACGGCCTCGCGTTCGCGCTCGTCCTGCCTGCGCTCGACGGCTGCGAGGCGTGGAAGCTCGAGGCCGAGATCCGCTGGGGCAAGGAGCGCCGCCCGCTCGTCTTCCGCCTCGAGGGGGGCTCTGCCTCGGCCCGGCGCGACGAGCCGCCGCTCCCCGACGAGGTCGCGGCGCTGCTCCGGAGCTTCGCCGGGCTTCGCTCGGGCTGGCGGGTCGCGCCGTGCACGACGATCCTCGAGCTCCCTGGCGTGGGCCTCACGGTGCCCGACCTCGTCTTCGACAAGGAGGGTGCGGACGGGTCACAGCGCCGCGTCTACCTCGAGGTCATGGGGTACTGGAGCCGGGCGGCGGTCTGGCAGCGCGTCGAGCTCGTCCAGGCCGGGCTCGCCGACTCCGTGCTCTTCGCGGTCAGCTCGCGCCTCCGCGTCAGCGAGGAGGTCCTCGGCGACGACCTCCCAGGCGCCCTCTACGT
>Ga0316217_10003947_pt1 | contig 16420 bp, 15 predicted proteins | sample 1anoAmetaG_FD_203633 | JGI IMG/M metagenome (GOLD analysis project Ga0316217, IMG submission 203633) | Freshwater microbial communities from Trout Bog Lake, Wisconsin, USA - 1anoA | ecosystem: Environmental > Aquatic > Freshwater > Lake > Hypolimnion/Profundal zone | place: USA: Wisconsin...
TGGGCACCGTCAGCCCGAACGGCGGGGTGATTAATTCCACGTTGAATCTGGGCACGAACAACACGCTGGACGTGAGCACGATCACCATGGGTTCCGGGCGGGCGGGCGGCACGATTCATTTTGCCGGCGGGATCACCGGCGGGACGCTGACCATCGCCGGCGCCGCAGGCGGGAGCAGCACCGCCACTTTGAACGAGGGCAACCACGATTCCTATCAAGCCAGCGACAAGCCGGTGGATTTGATTGACACCACCGCCGGCACCCTGAATGCGCAGTTTGGCGCCATGCTCATGGGCGTGCTGGGGGCAACCGCCAACTCGAGCAATCGTGGCATCAATATGACGGAGTCGTTCAAGATGGGAGCGGGCACGCTGACGGCGGCGAGCCTGACCATGGGAGTCCTGAACAACGTGGCCAATGTCACCAACTATACCGCCACCATCACCACTCTGTTCAGCCTCACCAACGGCGGCATGGCCAGCATCACCAATCTTACTTTGTTGAACAACAACCTCACGAACGTGACCGGGTTCACGGACAACCTGACCAATAACGCCACCGTCCTCCTGACCAACGGAGCGACCTTAAACGCCAGCACGATCCAAACAGGCGCTGCCCTGAGCCCGGCCGCCACTTCCGCAGTGTTGTCCTGGGGTGATGGCACGTTGGGCAACATTCCCGGCGGCAGTTTGACCGTCAACGGCATCGCGATCGCGCTGGTGGGCGCCGCCAACAATCACAAAGTCAACATCACGTCGGGCCAGACCGGCTTGATCAATTCCTGGATCACCGGCACCGGTTCACTGACCGACGTGGGCGCGGGGGCGCTGACCCTGACCGGCAACAACTCCTTCGCCGGTTCGTTGATCATGGCCGGCACCGGCACACTGACGCTGACCAGAACGAACACTTACACCGGCAGCACGCTGATCAACAGCGGCACGCTCCTGCTTGGCGCGGCCGGTTCGCTCAGCAATTCGCCCACCATTAATGTCGCGTCCAACGCGGTGTTCGACGTCTCGGTGGTTACGGGCGGCTTTGTGCTGGGTCCCAGCCAGAGTCTCGCCGGTGGCGGCACCAATAATGGCAATGTCACCGCCGCCCCGGGCGCGCAAATCCTTCCGGGTGGCGCGGGCGCGGCCGGAACATTGACGTTCAACAATAATCTCACGCTCAACGGCCAATACATCACCTTTGACGTGGGTGCCACTCCGGCCAGCAGCAGCGACCTGGTGAATGTCCTCGGCACGCTCACTCTCAACGCGAACGCCGCCATTGCGGTGAATGAATTGGCCGGTCCTTTGACTGCCGGCACCTATACGCTGATGCAATATGCATCGCTGGTGACGAACAGTTACAGCTTCGTGCTGGTCGGTCCCCGCAACTGGACGTTGAATGTCAACCCCACCTCCCTCACTCTGACCGTCGGCACAGGCAGCAGCGCCAATCTGACGTGGGCCGGGGATGTCCTCCAGAACAACTATTGGGATGTTCAAACCACCACCAACTGGCTGAACGCGGGCAACTTGGATTTCTTTTATGCCCTCGACAATGTCACTTTTGACAACACCGGCTCGGTTTCGACGAACATCAACCTGACGACGACGCTGTACCCGGGCAGTGTGACGGTGAATGGCTCGCAAAATTACACCTTCAGCGGCAGCGGCCAGTTGGCCGGCTCCATGGCCTTGACCAATAACGGCACCGGCATATTGACTTTGACCACCAGCAACCTCTACAGCGGCGGCACTGTCATCAACCAAGGCACGGTGCAACTGACCTTCACCAATGCGGTCGCCAGCCAGCCGGATTTGGCAGCGGGCACCGGGCCGATTATGATCGCGTCGCCCGGCGTCTTGAACATCACCAACAACGGCGTTTCCACCTTGCATATCATCCTGACCAACGTCATCAGCGGGTCGGGGAACATCAATCTGCCGCAAAACCAGGAAGTTAGTTTCAACGGGCCGGGTTCCATGGCCAATTTTACCGGGGCCATCAACATTCCTCCCGGAACGGGATCCACCGCCAAAGGCGACATTCTCGCTCCCACGGTTGGATTGAATAGCGGGGCGGTCATTGAGGTTGCGAACGGCGGGACATTATGGGTCGGCAACAGTGGCACGACCGTTCCAGCCACCATCAATGTGTCCGGCCTTGGCAATGCTGAAGGCTGGGGCGCGCTCCGCGTGGACACGGGCGCGAGCTATTCCGGGCCGGTCAATTTGCAGGGAAACACAGCCATTGGCGCCCAGAACGGCGCCAGCGGCACCATCAGCGGCGTGATCAGCGACGGCGGCCATAACTACAGCGTCACCAAACTGGGTGCGGCCACGGTCGTCCTGACGGGCGCCAACACTTACGGTGGCGGCACGATCGTCAGCAATGGTACCCTTCAGGTGGGCACTGGCATCATCAGCAACGGCACGATTCCTCCTGGCGGTGTGAATATTGCGGGCACCAATGCGATCCTCGCCTTCTTGGTGGCCACCAACACAACCCAGGTGTACAACGGGGTCATCAGCGGCAACGGTTCGCTGTACGAGGGTTACGCCTCGGGAGCGGGCTTCGGCGGCACGCTGGTCTTGAATGGGAACAACACCTTTACCAACGGCGTGACCATCAACGCCGGAGCATTGTGGATCACCAATGTGGCCGCGCTGGGCACCGGCTCCAAAGTCATCAATATCACGGCCGGAACCGCCGGCCATCCCGAGCTGCATCTCAACGGCACCAATGGCAACCTCCTGCTGCCCGCCACGCTTACGTTTCTCACCAGCTGGTATGGCGCCACCAACAGCCCGGGCGCGGTGATCAATGAAGCGGGCAACAACGAGATTGACGGCAATTTCAACCTGACCAGCGGCGGCGGCGGCACCACCTTCTGGGTCAACGGCGGCGCCTTGAACCTGACGGGTACCCTTGCCCCCATCACGACCTCACGCAACCTGCAGTTTGGCGGCGCGGGCAACGGCACGGTGTCCGGCGTGATTGCCGACAGCGGCACGAACTTGTTGACGGGGGTGACGGTCGCCGGTCCCGGCACCTGGACCTTTACGAACGCCAATACTTATATCACCAATACCACGATCAGCGGCGGCACGTTGCTCGTCAACGGCTCGCCTGCCGGCAATGGAACGTACATCGTTCAAACCAACGGCACCTTGGGCGGTTCCGGCACTATTCTCGGCACGGTTAACGTGCAAAATGGCGGCACCATCCAGGGCGGTGATGCCAATTACGCAAACGAACTGGCCGTAGGAACCTTGAATCTGGGCCTCACCAGCACGAACCTTACCTACAGCAAGTTCACCGTGGCGGCCGGCGGCCAAATCGGCTTCTCCACGCTCACCGTCAACGGTACCAACATCGTGCAGATTCTTGACCCCAGCCTGACAGTCGGCACCTACACACTGTTCTATTACGGTAGTGGCACGCTCAACGGCTTCGGCCACTTCCAACTGGGCGCGCTGCCCGCCGGCGTGGTGGCTAATTTGAACAACACCGGCACCGAAGTGGACCTGGACGTGACCTCGGTGCCTTCGACGTTGGTGCCGACGATTCCGCCGGGCATCACCAACTTCAGTCTGGCGGGCGGCAATGTCGTCATCAGCGGGACCAACGGACAGGCGGGGTACACCTATTACCTGCTGACCACCACCAACTTGGCGACTCCGCTCAACCAATGGAATACGGTGGCAACCAACGTGCTGGAGGCGGCCAGCTACACGTTCATCGGCACCAACGCGGCCGGCACTTTGGGGCAGCAGTTCTACCGCTTGAGCAGCACCAATTACAACCCGGTCAGCCCCTATTGAGGGGGCATTCAAACGAAAGCACCAGCGGGCTGGCGTTTCCAAGACGCTGGCGCGAAGGACCGTGGCTCCCGTATGCGCGGAGCGTCTTGGAGTGCGGTGGGTGAGGGGTGAGGGCACACACCGCTTTTGTACGTCCGAGGGTGTTCGTTTTGCTTGAGGGTATCTCGTGCGCCCGAAAGCGCCAGAGGGCTGGCGCACTCCAAGACGCTGGCGCGCATGATGGTGTCCTTGCGTGCGCGAGGGCGGACAGATTCCAATCTGCCGGCGCATATGAACGTATTGCTAATGCAAAAAAGTTGTTTTTCAGGTTTGGACCGGCGACGCTTCATTGCTTCAAGAATGAAGCGGCGACGTCTATTTCGTGCCCATGCAAGGTTTCGCTTTCCAATCACAATCGCAATCTAGCCCCCTGCCATTTATGACTAAGACCACCACCTCATCCACCGCACTTTGCGGCCTCATTCGGACTTTTCTCCTGCTGCTGACCGGTTTGCTGGGCATCGGCACCTTGCCGGCGCAGATCGTCTGGACCGGGGCCGATGCAACCAGCAGCGGCAATTACAACTGGTCCGACAACGCCAACTGGTCCGGCGGCATTCCCGGGCCAACCGCCAACATCCTCTTCAATGATGTGGGCGATGCCAACCCAAACAATAACACCGTGGACATCAGCACCAACATTCTCTCGCTGTGGTATGCCAGTACCAACATCAGCTACACCACGACGATCAATCCGGGGGTCACCCTCACCGTTTCCAACAACGCGGCGGGCAATCTGTTGGTCGTCGGCACCCTGACCGATAGCGGGTCCGTCGCGGTGAATGCCACGATAACCGACAATGGCTTGGGTGGCGAGTTGGTGGTGGTCAGCACCAACGCCGGATCGGTCATGCAAATCCAGCAAGGATCGGCCACCGCCGGCAACCATAATGCCAGCTTGGATCTTTCCGGGCTGGGCACCTTCAACCTGACCGCCGGCCGGCTGTTGGTGGCCGGAAATCCTGCGGCGCTTGCCGGCGTCGGCGCCAGCAATTATCTCAGCGGCACGCTAAATCTGGCCCTGACCAATGTGATTCATCTCAACGGTGCCACAACCCCGGCGTTAGACGTCGGGGACGACATTCAGAACGTCAATAGCGGCACCCCCCCCATGTTGCAGTTGGGCGAAACCAACGCGCTGTTCGTTGACACCATGACCATTGGGCGTTCCAAAACTCCCGGCACCCTGCAATTCAACCCGTCAGTCGTGGACAGTTATTGCGGGCTGTATCTGCGCGGCCAGACCGCCACGCGGGTTTCTTCGCTGGCCATCGGCGACAATTCCGCTACTGGCACCGGTTCACCCACCACCGGCCTCATGGATTTGAGCGCGGGCTGGGTGGATGCGCAGGTGAACACCTGCTCGATCGCCTTGGGACAAAACGGCGGCGCCACCTACACCGGGGCATCCAAGGGCACCCTGAACCTCAGCGCGGGTATCTTCAATGTCAACACGCTGAATGTGGGAACGGTGACCTCCACCAACGCCAATTACAACGTGACCGGCACGATCAACGTGTACAACACGGCCACGCTCGTGGTCAACTCCAGCCTGGCCTTGGGTGCCAACCCCAACATTAGCACCACCAACTCCACCCCCTCCATCGCCACCGCCACCTTGGCCATCGGCGTTAGCGGCAGCGGCGGCACGGTTTATGCCAATACCATCACCTCCACTGCCGCCCTCGCTGGCGGGGTCAGCAGCACCCTGCAGGTGGAAAACGGCGGCACGCTCTACCTCACCAATACGGCGGGCACGCCCGCGCAGCCGATCGGGACACTGAATCTCAGCGGCGGCGCCTTCCTGCACTTGAATGCCAGTCCGCTGGTGACCAATATCGTGGCGGCCAGCGTGTCGGGCGACAATAACGGCGATACAGCCATCACCATAGATTCCATTGTTGGCTACCTCGGCGGCACCATGACCTATCCATTGATCACCTACACGAATGGCGACGCGGCCCAGGACGGGAATGACCCGTTTCCCAGCTTTTCTTTGAATCCGTTGCCGGCTGGTTTTACCGGTACGCTGGTGGATAATTTCGCCGCCAATGAAATTGATTTGCAAATCACCGCCGGCATCATCGCTCCCGACCTCGGCTCCGTGGTCTGGGGTGGAGGGGTCAACAACCACTGGGACACCACCAGCCTGAACTGGACCAACGGGGCGTTAACGACGTGGTATGGCGACACCGATTGGGTGACCTTCAACGATTGGGGAAAAACCAACAATGTCGTTCTGGCCGCCACCGTTTCGCCCGGCAGCGTCACGGTCTCCAATTCGGTGCTCAATTACACCATCAGCGGCACCGGCGATATCGCCGGTTCGGGAGGCTTGACCAAGTGGGGAACCGGCACCCTCACGCTGGGTACCACGAACACCTACACTGGCGGTACGGCCATCAACGGCGGCACGCTCATAACGGCCGTGCCTGGCGCGCTGCCTCCGGCCGCCGCCGTTTTCTTCACCAACGCCACGCCCGCCACCCAGGGCACGAACATCCTCAACCTCCAGGGTTGGGCGCAGACTTTGGGCAACTTGATCACCACCAACAACGCCGTCGTGACGAACAACATTGTCATCACCGGCACCAGTGGCTCGGCGTTGACCGTCTCGCCGGCCACGCTCACGCTCGCCTCGTTCGTTGCGACGAACTTCCTGACGGTGAACCTGTTTGGGTTGAGTTCATTCACCTACAATAATAGTGCTGGCACCTTTCAGATGAGTGTCGGCGTGACCAGCCCGGTCAACTTGATTGCCACTGGGAACGGGGTTCAGACCACGGTCACGCTGGCAGGCGGGAGCAACTCCATCACGGCGGCGAATCTCAATGTGGGCAACCTGAGCACGTCCGGCAACACGCCCATAACGCAGTTGAATTTGGGGACCAACAATACTTGGAACGTGGGTGCCATCGGCCTCGGCGGCGCGCGCACGGGCGACCTCGTGCAATTCGCCAGCGGCGTCTCCAACGGAGTGCTGAAGATTGCCGGGGTCACGGGCGGGGGCAGCCTCGCCGCGTTCACCACGGCCAGTCATGATTCTTTTCAAGCGGTGGACAAGCCGGTGGATGTGTTCGATACCACTGCCGGCACGTTGAACGCGCAGTTTGGCGCCATGACCGTGGGCAAAGCCGGGCCAGTCACCATGGCTGGCAACCGCGGCGTCTCGTTCACCTCGAGTTTCAAGATGGGTGCCGGCGCCTTGAATGCAGCCAGCCTGGTGCTCGGCGTCATTCCCAACGCCGCGCAAACCAACGCCACTTACTACTACACCTGGACCAACGCGGCCTTGTTCAGCATCACGAACGGTGGCACGGCCAGCATCACCAACCTCATCGTGGCGAGCAACAGCTATGTGGGCAACCTGAGCACTGGTTCCGTGCTGTCCGCCACCATCAGCCTGACCAACGGAGCGACCCTGAATGCCACCACCATCCAGGAGGGTGGCATCGCCACACCGGCTTTGGGCACCCTTAACGTCACTTCGCAAATTCTCTGGGGTGACGGCACGCTCGGCAACATCCCCGGCAATGGGTTGACCGTCACCAACGTCTCGGTGGTCCTGGCCGGCACCGGCACCAACCACAATGTCAAAATCACGTCGGGCCAGAGCGGCTTGATTAGTTCTGTGATCAGCGGGCCGGGAACGCTGACCGACATTGGTGCGGGGCCGCTCACGCTGGCCGGCACAAACGCCTTCAACAGTTTGATCATGGCCGGCAGCAGCACGCTGACACTGGCTGCCCCCAGTACCAACGCCGGGTCCGTCACCGTCAGCAGTGGCACACTTCTGGTTGAGGCTCCGCTGACAACCAGCGCAGTGACCGTTCAAACCAATGGCATCCTCGGCGGGGCCACCAACCTGAGCGGCGCAGTCACCGTACAGAGCGGCGGCGTCATCCAGGGCGGCGATGCCAATTATGCAAATACGCTGAACCTGGGTTCCGCCTTGAACTTGGGCAGCATCAGCACGGACACCACCTACAGCCGGTTCACGGTGGCGTCGCACGGCAAAGTTAACGCGTTTGCGCTCAACGTGAACGGCACCAACATCATTCAAATTCTTGACCCCAGTCTGACGATCGGCACCAACACGCTGTTCACTTACACCAGCAGTTCGATCGGCGGCACGAGCCACTTTGGTGGATTCCAACTCGGCGCGCTCCCGCCGGGCGTGACCGCTCAATTACTGAACCCCAGTCACACCTTGCAATTGGCCGTAACCGCGACGAACTCGCTGTTGATTCCGACCCTTATGCCGGCCATCACCAACTTCAGCCTGCAAGGGACGAATGTGGTGATTCGCGGAACCAACGGACAGGCGGGATACACGTATTACCTGCTGACCACCACCAATCTGGCGAATCCAGTCAGCCATTGGAGCACGGTGGCCACGAACGTGCTGGGGGCGGGCAATTACACGTTCATCGGCACCAACGCGGCGGGTAAATTGGGACAGCAGTTCTACCGCTTGAGCAGCACCAACTACAACCATTGAGGGAGCGTCCATGGCTGACTCGAAACGCATTCCAACCGACGGCGCACCCGGTTTGCTGCAAACCCCGTTTGCAGCGCTGTCCAGTGACGGTCTCCCGGCGGCTCCAGAACATCCGCCGGCCGGCATTCTGGCACCGTCGAAGCCGGTCAGGAAACATCGCGGGCGGGTGGACATTCTCCGGGTCAAAGCCGGGCGCGGCGGCAAAACGGTCACGGTGGTCAAAAATTTCGTGGGCATTGGCCTGCTGGAAAAGGAGCAACTGGCCAGGGCCATGCAGCGCGCCTGTGGCACCGGCGGCACGGTGAAGCACGGCCAGATCGAAATTCAGGGCGACCAACGACAGGAGGTCGCCCGCATCCTGACGGAAGCCAATTTTCATCCGGTGTTTGCCGGCGGCTGATCTTCTGCTTTCTGGAGGTTGACTATGATTTTTGCTTCCCCGCGGGGCACCCGCGCGCTCGATTTCGTTGCAAATTTGCATTGATTGGAAAGCCCTGCCTGTTTAACTGTTGTCGGGCGTTATGTTTGAAAATATCGGTGACATTGTGCTGTTGTTCTGGCGCACCTTGTTGGCGTTGCCGCATTCGTGGCGGCAACGGCAAAAGGTGCTGGAGCAGTTCTTCGAGATTGGCAATGCCAGCTTGCTGATGGTGTGTACGCTGTCGTTCTTCATCGGGGGGGTCATCTGCCTGAATTTCGGCCCGCCGCTGGTGGAGCGCAGCTTCACCAACGCCGTCGGCGGCGTCGTGGGCCTGGCCATCGCCTTGGAACTGGCGCCGGTCATGATGGCCATCCTGATCGCAGGCCGGATCGGCTCGGCCATGGCGGCCGAGATCGGCTCCATGCGGGTCTATCAGGAAATTGACGCCCTGCGCACGATGAACATCAACCCGATCCATTATCTCGTTTTGCCGCGGATCATCGCCATCGCCGCCGCGTTGCCGTTGCTGGTCGTTTTCTCGGTCCTCGTCGGCTGGTTTGGCGGCGCGGTGGTGGCGGATTTGAACAACCACATGGAGATCCCGTTCAAGGCCTTTTTTGCCGACATGAAGGATCTCGTCGGCCTCAAAGACGTGGCCAAGGGCGTGTTCAAGAGTTTCTGCTTCGCGATCGTGGTCGGCGTGGTTTCCTGTCATCAGGGGCTGACCACCATCGGCGGTCCGCGCGGCATCGGCCGTTCGGTCACCAAGGCCGTGGTGAACTCCATTGTGCTGATCGTGCTCTTCGATTATCTCCTCACCCGCGCTTTGATGTTCAATGAATAGTCCGGCGAACAACTCAAATCAGGAAGCGTCCGGCGTCCGCCTCGTGGTGCGGGGGTTGCACAAGAGTTTCGGCGCGCAAAAAGTGCTCGCCGGCATTGACCTGGAGGTCGAGCCTGGCGAAATTTTCGTGATCATGGGCCCCAGCGGCAGCGGCAAGAGCGTCTTGCTCAAGCATCTGATCGGGCTGGAAACCCCGGACGCTGGCGAAATCCTCATCAATGGCCAGTCCATCAGCACGCCCGAAATCGCCGCGCACTACCGCATGGCGCTGGTGTTCCAGTCCGGCGCGCTGCTTAGTTCGCTGACCGTGGGCGAGAACGTGGGCCTGTACTTGTCCGAACACCGGCTCCACTCCCCGGAGGAAATCGAAAAAATCGTGTCCGAAAAGCTCGCGGACGTCGGCCTCAAGGACGCGATGGATAAAATGCCCTCCGAACTTTCCGGCGGCATGAAAAAGCGCGTTGCCATCGCCCGGGCGCTGGTCATCCAGCCGCAGTTGATTCTCTATGACGAACCCACCAGCGAACTGGATCCGCTCTCGTCGGTGGTCATCGGCAACGAAATCCTGGACCTCCAGCGCCGCATCGGCGTCACCTCGCTGGTGGTGTCGCATGACCGGGACCTCGCGTTCGGCGTGGCGGATCGCATTGCGGTCATTGCCGAGGGGAAGATTCTGACCATCGGGACGCCGGAAGCGGTCAAAAACTTTAACGACCCGCTGGTGCAGGAGTTCCTGCGGGCGGATTTCAAACGCGGACGATGAATTGTTATAGGTACGATTATGAAAAACTCACTTGAGACCAAACTAGGTATTTTTGTTTTCCTGGCGGTGTTTGCCGCCTGGGCCATCGTGGAAACCCTGGGCGGCGCCGACTGGTTTCGCCACGGCTACCATGTCACCGCGCGGTTCACCACCGTACAGGATTTGAAGCCGGGCGACCGCGTGAAAATGGCCGGGGTCGAGATCGGCCGTGTGGAAGACATCCAGCTCACCAATTCCAAAGTCATGGTGGTCATGAAATTGCGGGAGCAGGCGTTGGTCAAAACCGACAGCAAAGCCAGCGTGAAATTCACCGGTTTGATGGGGCAGAATTTCGTGGGGATTGACTTCGGCACCCCGGACGCCGAAAAAGCCAAGGACGGCACCGAATTGGAAACCTACGAGCAGCCGGATTTGAGCGCCGTCATGGGCAAATTGAGCGGCGCCGTGGATGGCATCCAGAACCTGACCAAAGCGTTCTCGGTGGACGACTTCCATAATGTGCTGGGTCCGCTGGGCGATTTCGTGAAGAACAACAAGGATAGCGTCACGGCCAGCCTGTCCAACATTTCCAACATCACCCACCAGATCGCCTCCGGTCAGGGCACGGTTGGCAAATTGATCTACGACGATACGCTGTACGCCAAAGCCCTGGAGGTGGCAAGCAATGTGCAACCCATCGAAGCCCATGCCGACCAAATGATCGCCTCCATCACCCAAGTGGTCACCAACCTCAGCGCCGGCCAGGGCACCCTCGGCAAGCTGCTGACCGATGATACGCTGCATCGCCAGCTCACCGAAGGCATGACCAACTTGGATCAGATTCTACTCAAGGTCAATACCGGCACCGGCACGGTCGCCAAAGTGATCAACGATGGGGAAATGTACAAGAACATCAAGCTGACGATGCAGAAGGTGGACAAGGCCACCGAAACGCTCGAAGACCAGGGGCCATTGAGCGTCCTCAGCATCCTGGCCAGTCCGCTGGGTTTGTAGCCACAGAGAAAGAGCAACGCCTGCGCTTCCGAATGCGCTTCCGAATGCGCTTGCCTCTGCCCCTGATTCTGGCAAAATAAAGTCTGGATGGCACGGAGTGAACCGGGTTCGCGCAGTGCGTTTTCTGTCACCAAACGGCAGAGTTTGAGTCTGGTTCTGCGTCGCTCATGCAGCTAGTGCGCAAGCGCCGTCACAGACCGTCAAACCAGCGGATGCGCCATCGCCCGGAACCGCTGCAAATTCGACGGGTTGCACCCATAGCTCAATTGGATAGAGCGGCTGACTACGGATCAGCAGGTTTCAGGTTCAACTCCTGATGGGTGCACCATTTTTTGACGGAACTCGCCGTTCCGCGAGCCGTTACGCTCACCCAGTTTGCCGCTCCATTCCATTCCGTCTGGCAAGTTTCGTCACTCGGGGGAACTGTCATGCCTGGTCGTGTCAGATTCGCAATGCCAAGCCGAGGTTCGGCCAGCACCGCGCCCCGTCCCCCGCTCGCGGAACTGGTTTCAAATCCGCCACCACCAGGACAAATCACACGCGAACGAGTGTCACCGGTTGCTGGGAGACGTACCCGCGATTGATGCCTTTACCCCATTCGCTTACCGACGCCGATAGTCGCACCGCCGCAGTGAGAAAAGCAATGAAACGAAAAACTCTTCCCATTCCTGCCCAGCCGTCGTAAACTACCACCATGAAAACGGAAACGGTTGAAATCCCCGCCGCCGTTCTCTCGTCCGTCGAAACGCTCGACGAACTTCAGGGCTGGCTCACCGCGCAGCATCCCGGCATCATCGCCGAACTGCGCGCGGCGCGACGCGAGCACTTGGCTGGCAAATTCAAACCTTGGAAACCCCGCCACCAATCATTTCCAGTTCCTTTGACTTAAGCCTGCTTTAATTTTAATCGCCAGGCTCACTTATGAAACCCCGGCTCTACCTCGAAACCACCATTCCCAGTTACTTGGTGGCGCGGCGCAGCCGGGACCTGCGGCTGGCGGCGGATCAGGAAACCACGCAGCAATGGTGGGAAACCGAGCGGCAGGATTTTTTACTCTTCATCTCAACCGCCGTGCTGAAAGAAGTGCGGCGCGGCGATCCCGTCCACGCGGCGGCTCGCGAGGCATGGCTGGCGGGCATTCCGCTGCTGGGTGGCTTGCCGGAGGCCCGGCGAACTGGCGAAGCGGTTGCTGCGGGACAATATCATCCCGGCGGTGGCAGCGGATGACGCCACCCATGTGGCGCTGGCGGCGGCTCACCGGATGGATTTCCTGCTGACTTGGAACTGCACCCACATCAACAACCACCATATCCGCGCCCGCATTGAGCGGGCGTGTGCCGCCTTTGGGCGGGCGTGCCCGGACATTTGCACGCCGGCGGAATTGATGAGACTATAAGCCATGAAAGAAAACGAAATCCTCGAACAAATTCATCGCGTTCGCGCGGAACACGCGCGGGAATGCAACTACGATGTGGACGTCATTTTCGCTGAAATGCGCGAAGACCTCAAACGGTTGCAAGCCCAAGGCTGGCGCGTGGTCTCACCCGCACCGCGCGAAAAGGAAACCGCCTACTCGTTGCGGGAAGAATCGTCCAAGCAAAAACCCGAACCATGAAAATGAAAACGCTCCATTGTCCAAACGCTGCCGATTTGGAATTTCCGGCCACCGACCCGGCCAAAGCGCCCGCCCGCGCCGAATTCAAACTGGGCGGCTTCCCGCCAGATCATCTCGTCCCGCCAGCAACGCTGGCACCGACGGCAACCATGCCACCGGCAAGTTAAAACTGTTTTTCTTTCACCACCGGAAAAGGTAAAATATGAGCATGAAAAAATTAACAGCCATCGTGCATCGCGGCGAACCGGACGAGGGCGGCTTTTGGGCGACGTGCCTGGAAGTTCCCGGCGCGAACGGACAGGGCAAAACCAAGGAGGAATGTCTGGCCAATCTCAAGGAAGCCATTCAACTCCTGCTCGAAACCGAACGGGAGGAAGTTTTCCGGCTTGATCCGCAAGCGGAGACGACTGAACTGGTGCTGGCATGAAACGGCGGGCGTTGCTCGGCCATTTGCAGGAACACGGCTGCGTGCCGTTCCGCGAAGGCGGCAGCCATTCCCTCTGGACCAACCCGCAGACTGGGCGCAAGGAAGCCATTCCCCGCCACAACGAAATCAAAAAGTTTCTGGCGCGTTCCATCTGCCGCAACCTATCCGTGCCGGTGCCGCCGGGGAACTGATGGCGAAATCGTGATGAAAAATTAATAATATAAAAACACCACTGACCCGGCAAACGCCCCCGCCCGCGCCGAATTCAAACTGGGCAGCTTCCCGCCGGATCAGCACGTCCCGCCCGCGCCAGCCATGCACCGAAATTGTAATAAATAGGAATGACACATTTATGAGCATAGAGAGTGATAAGTATTGCCGGTTTCAAGGCTGCGGATGGCCAGCCACGAAAGGACGGTATTGCGACCGCCATTCCACCAAAGAAGGAATGGCAACGAGCTTCTGAATATTCTAAAAAGTTCGGCGCATTCGCAAATATCATGATTTGGTTCTCTCGGGGCGGCAACTTCATGACCGCCTGCTGGACTAAATCTTTTCATTTTTTAAAGAAATTACTTGGTGTTCCAAAAAGTCTGGAGGAAGATGACACAGAAGAAACATGGGAATGCAAGGATTGTGGGGAATTAGTTGAAGATGGCGATTTGTGTCCGAAATGTCTCCAACTGCGGCGTGAAAAACGGTTTGGCTCTTGGAAGAGGCTGTTTGGCGGTTCGAAGCCAACCGGATTAACTGTTTCAACATTGGCCGCGAAGGAAAAAATTAATCAAGGTGGAAAAATTACATCCAAAAAAGATGAAACCGCCGACCTAGTATTTTTTGTTAAAGCGACAACTGCCGAGAAAGGGTTGGATATAGCAGAGGCCGTTTGGCGCGAGTTCCAAATATTTCGGCCAGGAGTTCTTGTCGAAAACAAATTAAACACATGGGCTCCTAAGATGAATTCATTGATTGTAACATTCAATATCCGATGCAAGGATTTTGCAGAGGTGGGAACGATAAACGAGGAATTGAACCGACTCTTCGCAGAGGTGGCAGCCCGGAAGAGACGTTGATTTGAGAGATTGCATTCAGGCAAATAGTTTAAGATATTCAGTCTGACTTAGCCTGGCTTGCGACTACTCCAAATGCCAGCGCACAAAACATGGTCGTTGCAGGGGTGCGCGGCCAGGCGGTGGACGCAAACCGGTTCGTGGCCAGAAGTGAAATCAGCGTCAGCGCCACGCCCCGGACTTATGTTTTGGACGCCTATTGCACGGATTTTGAAAAGGACAATCCCTCCGCCGGGACGCAATTCCGTCTGGGAAAAGTTGATCCCGCGCTCGCCTGCATCCTCGGCGCGGCCAGCTCCACGGAAGTCAAGCAGGCCGCCGTCTGGATTTTCACGGACAAAGTCAGTTACCGCCATGTGAACCAAAAATTCACCCTGAGCCAGTCGGATTGGGCTGCCGCCACCGCAATCGTCAGGAAATGCGCGGAATTCAAAACGGGCGGTTCCAAGAACTAAGAAATGAAACAAATTGCAATCAAGCCGTGAAGACTATTCATTCGGCAGCCAGCTAGAACGGCTCGTTGTGTGATTCCAGCATCGTGGTTTGCAGAACTTCTGCCGACAGCGGCCCGACATCAATATTATCGGCTTCCGCCGCTTGTGTTTCCTGCCAGCGCATTTCGGCCATTTCATCGCAAGCCAGTTCCGAAGATTTCCGCAGCAGCATGGTGTTGACCGCCAGCAGTGTCTTCTTTGTTCCCCCATCCAGATAGCCGGCCAGGTAGCGGGCCAACGCTGCGCCGGTTTTCCGAATCGGCATTAGTTCCACCCGCCCGAAGCGATACTTGCAGCACGTTTGCCGCAGTGTCCGCCATTCCGCCGCCTGGGCCTCGTTTCGCAGATGTTTGCCCCTGGTCAGCAGTGCTCATAGCGCGCCCTCCACGGTTTGCCCCAAGTGGGCGAGAATTTGACTGAAAAAGCTTGAACTGGGTGTCTTCCAGTGTGAATTTCCCCGTATGAAGACGTTGACAGTGGATGACAGCCGGCGGGTGACACTCCCGCAAGTAAAGCCGGGACAGGTTTTTACGTATGAACCTGATTTGGATGGCTCGATCAAGCTGGTGCCAGTGATCGCGAAACCCGGCCCCCAGCGTGTTTTCGCCAAACTGGTCAAACGAGGGGGCAAATTGATTTTCGAATTGCCCGAAGGATACAAACTCGACCCTGAAGCCATCGCCCAAGCGGTGGCCGAAGAGCGCGCGAGCCGGGCATGAAAACCTATTGGGATACCTCGGCAGCAATCAATGCCGCTTTTTCGCCCGAAGTCTTGGACCGTCTGGATAGTGGAGAACACATGGCCCGATTGCATCTTTTTGCGGAGTGCTTCGCGACGATGACCGGACGGGGCATTCTTCTCCGCGACGCAACCGGAAATCTTAACCGAATGCTGTTTACCCAAAAGGAATGCGCCGAATGGCTGAAAGCATTTGCTGAAAAAGTCCAGTTCGAGGAGTTGACCAAAGAAGAAGCGCTGGCCGCTTTGGAGAAAGCCCAAGAGGCGGGTGTCCAGGGAGCGCGAATCTATGATTACTGGCACGCCTTGGTGGCTGAGAAGACGAAGGCCGACGAATTGATCACGCGCAACACCCGGCACTTTCAAGGACTGGCCAAGAACGTGGCGTGGCCGTGAAATGTCGTTCTTCCGGCAATGAAGTATTAAAAGCCGGCGCTGATAGTTCGCTTGGACGAGGCTCTGTGGCCGGCGACGAAGCAAAGATTCAGGCGAGCCTCATAAGCTCAGCCTCTGTGGGTGCAACTCCCGCCCCCGCTACCAATATTGCCAGGTAGTGTCAAAGTAGCATGCCGGCCTTGTTTAGTCTGCTCTCCGCGATTTAAGCAATTTCGACGGGTCGCAGGATTGGGTTATCGCCTTTTAAGCGCGTGGTTGCCGGTTCGAGTCCGGCCTCCGGCTCCATATGCCGGGGTAGCT
>Ga0316217_10003948_pt1 | contig 16409 bp, 18 predicted proteins | sample 1anoAmetaG_FD_203633 | JGI IMG/M metagenome (GOLD analysis project Ga0316217, IMG submission 203633) | Freshwater microbial communities from Trout Bog Lake, Wisconsin, USA - 1anoA | ecosystem: Environmental > Aquatic > Freshwater > Lake > Hypolimnion/Profundal zone | place: USA: Wisconsin...
GAAGGCGAAACCCGCGAAACCCTTGGCTTCAACCAGCGCCTTTTCCGCGAACGCGCCTTGCCCGATTTGGGCCACAATATCCTCTGCGGGAACAGCCTGATCGGCACCGATATCATGGCCACCGAGGCGTGGCAGCAAATGAGCGATCCGGAAAAACAGCGGATCAATCCGTTCGATTATGAACGTGCGTTTCCGGCGGTATTCAAGCAGGGCGGGTTTGACGCGGTGATTGGGAATCCGCCCTACATTCGGATTCAGACACTTCAGGAATCCGCCCCGCTGGAAGTGGAGCTTTACAAGCAACGGTATGTGGCCGCCGGAGCCGGGAATTATGACATTTACGTGGTCTTTGTCGAGCGGGGATTGGGCTTTCTGAAACCCACGGGATTGCTGGGCTTTATTCTCCCCCACAAGTTTTTCAATGCCCAGTACGGCCGCCCGTTACGGCAGTTGCTCAGCGAAGGCCGGCATCTAAACCATATCGTGTATTTCGGCGATCAGCAGGTGTTCGCCAACGCGACAACATACACGTGCCTGATGTTTCTGACCAAGTCGGCGTCGAGCCATTGCGCGGTGGTCAAGGTCAAGGATTTAGCGGCGTGGCGCGCGGGCGAGACCAGTATCCAAGGTGCGGTGGAAAGCACGCAAATCGCTGCCGGTGAATGGAATTTCCGTGTTGGCAATGGCTCGGCCTTATTCAACAAGTTGAGCGAGGCAGGCGCCAAACTCGGTGAACTCGCCGAGCGCATTGGCCAGGGCATCCGCACCAGCGCCAATGAAATCTATGTGGTTGATGTTCTGTCCACCAAAGCTCGAATTGTCGAAGCGCGTTCCGCGCAAACCAATGAGATCATCAAGCTGGAACGGGACGCGGTCACCTGGTTCCTACAGGGCAGAGAAATCAAGAAGTATCGCACGCTGTCATCGGGCAAAGCGGTCCTCATTCCTTATCGTTTGCAAGCTGGCCGGGCGGTTTTGATCCAAGAGACGGAGTACCAGCACAAATATCCCCGCGCCTACGCCTACCTGCGCGAGCACAAAAAATACCTGGAACAGCGGGAAAAGGGCCGGATGCGCGGCGACAACTGGTATGCCTATATCTACCCCAAAAACATCGATCTAATGGAAATGCCGAAAATTCTCGTGCCGGATATCGCCGACCGTGCGGCCTTCGCTCTGGACGAGGACGGCAGCTACGCCTTCACCAGTGGCTATGGGATTACCCTGAAAGCGGTAGTGCCAGAATCCCTAAAGTACGTGCTGGGCCTGCTGAACAGTCAGGTTCTAAACTTTTTCCTCAAGCGCGTGAGCACACCGCTGCGCGGTGGTTTTTTCCGCTATTTCACCCAATTCGTCGGACTACTGCCGATACGTCGTATTGACTTCAGCGATGCGCCAGACCGCGACAGGCACGAGCGGATGGTAACCTTGGTAGAGAAAATGCTTTCGATGCACAAACGCCTTTCCGTCGAGACGTTGCCACAGCGGCACGAGCAACTTCAGCGTGAGATCGCCGCCACGGATCGGCAGATCGACCAGTTGGTGTACGAACTGTACGGCCTGAGCGCCGAAGAAATCCGCATTGTGGAGGAGGCGACGGGATGAAACCTTGGCGGCCACTGGCCGATTGGAAAATACCGGGAGAGATGTTCACATGATGACGCTCAGGCAATGGTCGGCGGATGACGCGCGGGTGCCCATGGCAACAACATGGACGCTGGAAGAATTGGGCCGCGCGCTGGGTTTGCAGCAGCTTTTTACGCGGCAGTCGCCGCAAAAGCTGAAGGTGCTGCGTGAACACGCGTTGATCGAGAGTGCGCAATCATCCAATCGCATTGAGGGCGTGGAAGTCGATCCGGCGCGGATGGGGACATTGGTGTTTGGCGCGCCGATGTATCGTGACCGCAATGAAGAAGAGGTGGCTGGCTACCAAAAAGCGTTGACGTTGATTCACGAATCGGGTGCGACGTTGCCGGTAACCCAGGAGACGATCCGCCGACTGCATCAACTGGCGCGTGGCCAAGTGTGGGACGCCGGGAAGTACAAAGAAAAGGCTGAGCCGATCATCGAGCGGCGTCCGGGGCAGGAAGACCGGGTGCGTTTCATGCCGGTGGCGGCGGGCGCGGCAACCGAAGCCGCGATGGCGGAACTGGTGGCGGCCTATGATTCCATCAAACGTGACCGGGGGATCGGCCCGCTAGTGTTGATGGCGGGCGTGGTGTTGGATTTTCTTTGCATCCACCCATTTCGCGACGGCAACGGCCGAGCCTCGCGGCTGCTTACGCTGCTATTGTGCTACCACGGGGGGGCCGAGGTTGGCCGGTATATCAGCTTGGAGCGCATCATTGAGCAGAACAAGGAACGGTATTACCAGACCCTGCAACAAAGCTCGAGCGGTTGGCATGAGGGGCGGCACAATCCGTGGCCGTTCGTCAATTACATGTTGTGGGTTTTGCTGCAGGCATATAAGGAATTCGAGCAACGGGTTGGTGACACGGCAGAACCCATGGGGGCGAAGGCACAGCTTGTGCGCGAGGTGATCGCGCGACAAAGCCGCAGCTTCAGCGTGGGCGATTTGGAACGCCTTTGCCCGGCGGTGGGCCGCGATTGGATTCGGATAATCCTGCGTAAGTTGAGGGACCAGAAGAAGGTGCGATCATTTGGCCACGGTGCTGCCGCCCGGTGGGAGCGTATCGAGGAATAAGGGTATATACCCCCTGATAAGGGTAGTGATAAGGGTATAGCGGCAATAGTATGGCAATAGCCAATCCGCCAAACTTCCGCAGGAAAAGGATCGTCTGGCCCGCGAGATCGCCGCCACGGATCGGCAGATCGACCAGTTGGTGTACGAACTGTACGGCCTGAGCGCCGAAGAAATCCGCATGGTGGCGGAGGCGACGGGATGAAGGAACGGATACTTATCACGGTGCGGACGTATCCAAACATCAGCGCCAAGCATATCGAGACGGTATGCACTGGCGGCATTACTGACGGCGGCCAGTGGCGACGGCTGTATCCGGTGCCGTTGCGGTATGTGGAAGGAAACCAGCAATTCAAGACCTTCGACATTGTGGAAGTGGACGTTCGGCCGGCAGACGATGGACGGCCCGAAAGCCGCAAGCCGGAAATGCCATCGTTGAAGATCACCGGGCATGTGGATGATTGGCCGGCGCGTTGCGATTGGATTAACCCCACCATCGTTGAATCCCTGGCGGCAATGCAGGCGGCGGGGCGCACCATCGGACCGGTGGCGGTGCGGGAAGTGCTGGAATTCATCGCCAAACCCAGCGCTGCCGACTGCCCGCCCAAACAGAATTGATGCGCCAGGGGTTGATGTTCGACCAACGACTGCCGCTGGAGAAAATCCCGTTTGATTTCCGCATCTGCTGGCGCGACGGCGACGGCCAGGAACATGACTCGCTGGTGCTGGCGTGGGAGATTTACCAAACTTGGCGGCAATACCGTGGAAAATACCCCGATCCCGTGGATACCATGAGACAAAAGTGGATGAGGGATATCCTTGGGCCCGCGCATGACGTAAGCTTCTTCATGGGAAACCATTCGCGGTTCCGAGAAAACTGGATGATTTGCGGGTGGTTCACACCGCCCAAGGAAGTTGCCAAAAATGCCACTCTCTTCAGGAATTGAGCAACGGCGCGCCAAGAACGCCAGGGGATTAGCCGCGTTTGGCGTGCAAACCGCCGGGACAGGTGAGCACATTCGCACTGTCCGCAGTGGTTCGGCGGTGACGATCTACACGGTGGGGTATGAACGCCGGGATGGCGAAGAACTAATGAGTATCCTGCGCGACCAAGGCATCAAGGCTTTGGCCGACATCCGCCAGCGGCCCATGTCGCGCAAGCCGGACTTTCGCGCGGCGGCATTGCGCGGGTTTTGTGCCGAAGCGGGCATTGAATATCAGGCATGGCCCATGCTGGGTTCGACCGATGAGCAGCGGGAGGACTTGCAGTCATCGGGTGATTTCGCCGCCTTCGCCCAGCAATTCCGAGCCTACGCCAAGAAAAACATGGACGCTGATCTGCGTCGTCTGGCGGGCAGCATCAAGCGCACGCCAACCGCTCTGTTGTGCTACGAGCGGCTGCACGAGGATTGCCACCGGAGTGTGATTGCCGAACTGGTGGCGGATGCGATCAACGCCAGCGTGATCGCCATCCAGTAGAATTGGTTGTGTAATCGCCGGCAGCGTCGCGAGCAAGTTCAGCGTGAGATCGCCGCCACGGATCGGCAGATCGACCAGTTGGTGTACGAGTTATATGGCATGAACGCCGAAGAAATCCGCCTTGTGGAGGAGGCGACGGCGTAGCCGCAATCGACAAGATTCTCCTCGAGTTTCCCTGCCGATGCGGTAGAATACCTTTATGCGATACGAAGATTACATCACCGTTTGCCCGGAAGTGCGTAGCGGCAAGCCCTGTATCGTCGGCACGCGAATCACCGTGTACGACATTCTGGAATACATGGCCGGCGGCATGTCCGAAGCGGAAATTCTGCGTGATTTCCTGTCGCTCAAGGCCGAGCATTTGAAAGCGGTGCTGGCGTTTGCCGCGGCGCGGGAGCGGCGATTGGCATGGTCGGCAGCGGCATGAAACTGCTTTTTGACGAGAATCTCAGCCCGTTGCTGGTCCCCCTCCTGCAAGACCTCTTTCGGACAGCACGCAGGTTCTGACCGTGGCCTCCACCGGGCTTGCCGACAACCTCGTCTGGGCGCTGGCGCGGGATCATGGTTACGCGATCGTTTTCTACCCGTGGCCAACCGATCCGGCCGCGGTAGTAGAAAATCGTGCCAATAACCTACATCGTCGGTATTTTATGCCGACAAAGCAAGATTTTTCCCGGCATTGCATTCGGGCCATTTGATGCTCCAAATCATGCTCAAACACGCTCAAAGTTGGCTCGTGTTGGTCCAAGACGTATCAGTGAAGCATCAAATCGTGTCAACTTTTTCCACCCACCGCTACAGCAAGAAATATTAAAACTTTACACTTCCATCAAAAAGTGTAAAGTTTTGTATAGTGAGAGTGGTTCTTGCACACGGACTTGGTGTTGGCCGCGGGAGCGACGCTACCATCAATCCATTTGTCAGCCGCCTAATCCGGCCATCATTACCAAACATAAACACGTTGCTAATCCAATGCTCAAAATCATCGTTTATAGTGGTGGTGGCTGTCGTTCGTCAAAATCTTTAGCAAGGAACTCTATGTCCGATGCCAGGCCATCCAAAGGCATGTCGGTTAATTATGGGCTGCTCAGTGGTCGCTATGGACTTTGGGCCAGAATTGTTTGCATTCTGTGCGTGGCCGCCGTTTTGGTTTACGTCGGTATGGCCGCCCTGAAAACTATCCACGAAACCCAAGTCGTGCTGTCACAGACCCGGGACCGCACCTTGGCCAGTTCCGGCCTGAAGGCCATGACGCACAAGGCTCTGGACGCCAAGTTCACCGACAAGCAGGGCCGGTTGCTGGCCGACCCACCGGTTGACCCGGCGCAATGGGGCAATCCCGACACGCTAATTGTGGCCCACATTCCCGGCACCGATGAAACCCCCGGTAACTCCTGGGAGGAATGGGAAGCCCGCCTGGCGCAAGTCACCGGCAAGAAAGTCGTGGACCAGACTTATACCAACAGCGTCGAGCATATCACCGCCGCGGCCGCCGGGAAGGTTGTCCTGCTGGCGCTTCATGCCGCCGACACGCCGTTTCTGGTCAACAACTATGGCTTTCAGCCGCTGGCGGTGCTGGGCAATCAATCGGGAGTGAATGGCAACCGATTAGATCTGATCGTCCCGGCCGACAGCCCCATCACCAAGCCTGCCGATATCCGCGGCCACCGCCTGGTGTGTACGGTGCCCAGTTCGATTACCGGCTATCGTGCCGCCGTGGCGCTGCTCATGGGGGAGCAGGGTCTCCGCCCCAACGTCGATTATGAGGTCATCTGGTCATTGAAACAGGCGGCGTCGATTAGCGGCATCACCAAGAAGGAATACGAAGCCGCCGCGGTTTCCGATGACAAACTTCAGTCGCTTTTGGGAAAAGGCAAGATCCAGGCCTCGCAATATAAGATTATCTACCAATCGCCGGTCATTCCGCGCACAACCATCGGTTGTTTTTATAATCTGAACCCCGCTTTGGTCGAACAGCTTCGCCAGGCGATTCTTACCCCCAGTGCCACGACTTTGCCGACGACGGCCCCGGATGATGAGACCTTGAATTTTCTGCCCGTGGATTACAAACGCGATTTTCAGTTTGTCCGTGATATTGACGACCAATTCGAACCGCGCCTCGACGCGAAAAAGAATGCCCACGCGGAATAAACCGCACGGGCCGATTTTCAGTTTAGCGTGCGGAGAATTTCCGCGATCGACAACTTCGCCCCGCAAATAACGCTGTCCGATGCGCCGTAGTACAGAGTGATCTGATCGCCATCGACAAGATGGCCGTTGGTGAACACCGTGTTGCCGAAGAAACCGGTGCGTTCGCAGTCGGCGGTCGGTTCCATGATCGTGTCGGTTGATCGGGCCAAGACTTTCCAGGGCTGATGCAGATCCAGCAGCAGCGCTGCCAGGCAATAGCGTTTGCCGTCGGAGCCGTGATAGATTTCCAGCCAGCCGGCCGGGGTGCGGATGGGGGCGGCGCCGGCACCGACGCGCTGGCTGTCCCAACTCCCCGGGCGCGAATGGGCGATGCAGCGGTGATCGCCCCAGTGCAGCAGATCGGGGGAGCGGCTGAGCCAGATATAATTGCCGCCAAGCCCTTGGCTGCTGGGGCGGTGCAGGGCGTAATAATAGCCGTCGATTTTCTGGTCGAAAATGGCGCTGTCCTTGTTGTGCGGCGGGAAGATCATGCCGTGCTGATCGAATTGCCGCCAATCGCTGGTGCTGCGCAAGCCTACGCCCACGCCATGACCGGAAACTTCGGTGAAGGTGAGGTAATAGCGGCTGCCGATCTGTGTCACCCGGCAATCCTCGATGCCATAGGTTTCCTGCGGCCCCTGGCCGAAGAGTGGCGGATAAGCTGGATCGAGTTTGAAGTTGACGCCATCGTCACTGCACACCAGGCGCAAGTGCGACAGCGTGGTGAGATAATCCTGGCCATCGTAGGAGATCACCCGCGGATCGGCGCGGTTCAGCTTGGGATCGGTGTTGTCGAACTCCAGCACTTTCACCTGCCCATCATCGGTAAAGATGGGAAACGAAGTCTTGCCCGGTTTTTGTTCGGGCCGCTCGGCCACGCGGAGTAGCAGCCAGGTGAGACCGTTAAAGCGAAACACGCCGGGATTGAGCAGGCATTCCACCTTCATGCCGGGAATGCTGGGCGTAATGTCCTGCGGGCGAAGGATCGGATTTTGTGGGAAGCGTTTGGCGATATCAGCCATGGTTTACCTCTGGCAGACGCACTGAAGTGCGTGCGCCTGACTAGCGCGTTGTGGGTGCGTAATTCGGTTTCAAATCCTGGGTCAAATCCACCCCGGTGGTGGATTTAATCAGTTTCACCAGTGCCGTGACGTTGGCCGGCGGGGTGCTGCGCAGGGCGACAATCAGCTTGGTCAGTGCCTCATCACCGGCTTGTTTGACCAAGGCGTGAATCGCCCGGGCACCCTTGTGGATCGCCGCGTCTTTATACAGCGCCGCATATTGCGGCCGCAGGGTTGCCGGATCCAACGGCTCCAGTAAATCCAATCCCTGCGAGGGCAGCGGATTGCGGCGATTGTCTTTCAGCGACAGTTCCATTTCCATGCCCCGGTCCATGCCGGTCAACTGCGCCGAATGCTTGACGCTCAATTCCGCCGCGATGCCGGCACCAAGCCATTCCAGCGATGCCGGTAATTTCAGCGGCCGAATCGCCTGATCCATAATCAACTCATCCAACGCATTGCCCAGCGACATTTGCCCCAGCATCGACACCGTCAGCAGGTATTGCGATTGATAATCTTCAATAAACGTTTTGGCGGCATTGGCTTTATCGGCGGCGGTGGCGCCCTCTTTCAGCTCGATCCACATCACCATATCGCTCATGGGATGATCCACCGCAATATCGATGTCCGGCAGGTAATCCACGTCCATCGCCAGGCGGTTGAAATAATAACGCGGATCGTGCCAGCCGGCTTTCATCAACGCAGCAAGCTGCTTGCGCGACGCCGGCAGAAAATAAACATTGTACTTCAGCGTCAACAGCTTATTCAGCATCGGCAGGTATTTTTGATCCAGGAAATCATTCAGCGGTTTGTCATCGGTGAGCGCCAATTCGGTCACCAGTTGTTTCACCAGTTCGCTGCGATGCGTATTGATCGCTGCCAGCAAATCCGACGGCATGGTGGTTGGCCGCGACGCCGGTTTGATTTTCTTCAGCACCGGCTCCAGCCAGGCATCATCCTCCGGCAGGCAAAAGGCGACGAAATTGCCCACGGTCAACTTATGGAACCCGGTCGGCAGTTCGGCGACATGCGGCACAAACTGGGTGGTCGGCTGGGACGCCGGCTGTGTGGCCGGCGCATATGCCCCCACCGCCAGCATTCCGCCGGTCAATAACGCCAGCGCCATTACCATTGATGTCCATCGCAACATGCTCATTCGCATTCCTTTTGTGTTTTGCCCAAGTTTTGGGCGCACCAACGATAGCGCAGATTGGCTGGGATTGCAAAAGTGTCAGCCCGCGATGAAGCGTTCCATGGCCGCCAACGCGGCGGCGTCGGTCATTTGCATGGGCGGATGTTTCATCGTCCAGGCCGAAACATCCACCAGCGGCCCGCCGATGCCGGCGTCGCGGGCCAGCTTGCAGCAGCGGATGGCATCGACCACCACGCCGGCACTGTTGGGCGAGTCTTCCACGTTCAAACGCAGTTCAAGCTGAATCGGTGCCCCGCCAAACCCTTTGCCTTCGATACGCAGGAAGCAAACCTTTTGATCCTTCAAGAACGGCACGAAATCGCTGGGGCCAATGTGGATTTGATCGGCATCCAGCGGCACGTCCAACTGGCTTTGCACCGCTTCGGTCTTGCTGATCTTTTTGCTGGCCAGGCGCTGGCGGCTCAGCATGTTGAGGAAATCGGTGTTGCCGCCGGTGTTGAGCTGATAGGTGCTTTCGATCTTCACGCCGCGATCGTTAAATAGCCGGGCCAATGCACGGTGCGTGATGGTCGCACCCACCTGAGCTTTGACATCATCGCCAATGCAAGGGATGTTTTTGTCGGCAAAACGCTTGGCCCAAGCGGGGTTGGAAACGATGAATACCGGCATGCAGTTGATGAGCGACACGCCGGCATCCAAACAAGCCTGGGCATAAAACTCGGTCGCCTGCTGCGATCCCACCGGCAGATAATTCAGCAGAATTTCGGCCTGGCTGTCGCGGAGAATTTGCGTCACGTCGGCAGGCTTTTCCTTGGCTGGCTCAAAACGCTGGGCGGTGGGATAATCAGCCATGTGCGCCGGCACGCCATCCATGATTGGCCCCATTTTTACAACCACGCCAGTGGGTGGCAGCGGGCGACATAATTCCATGGTATTGTTCGGCAGGCTGAAAATCGCCTCTTCCAGCGAGCGATTGATCTTGCGGGCGTCGATATCAAACGCCGCCACCGGCACGATATCGCCGATGCGCCAGCCGCGCAGGTCGGCATGGGCCAAGCCAATCGTGTCGGCGCGATTGCGGTAATAGGCGATGCCCTGCAAAAGCGAACTGGCGCAGTTCCCCACTCCGGCAATGGCGATACGAATGCTTGGCATGAATTCCTTCAGCGAATATCAAATCCCATCGGCGTCAACACGTGCAATTCGCCGCGGTTCACCTTCACCGGTGTCACCGGTTTTTCCGGGCAGCGGGCGGCGAATTCATCGTAAAACTTGTTGATAAACGTCCGCGTCGCCCAGGACGTGCCGTCGGCCAAGCCGCAGATGGTCGTGCCGGGCATGATGCCCATGGTTTTTTCCAACTCCAGCAGCATTTCCAGATCGCTGGCCTTGCCGTAGCCTTCGACAATGCGGTCGAGAATTTTCCGCATCCAGGCGCTGCCCTCGCGGCAAGGCGTGCATTGCCCGCAGCTTTCGTGGGCGTAAAACCGCACGCAGTTGCGCAGGGCCAGCACCATGTCGGTGTGTTCGTTCATGACAATCATCCCCGCCGTGCCCAAACCCAGGCAGCCACCGCGGAAACGCACGTCGTCAAAATCCAGTTTGATATCCAGTTGGTTCGGCCCCAGCACGCCCATGCTGATGCCGCCGCAGATGGCCGCTTTGTATTTGCCGCCCTTCATGCCGCCGGCAAGCTGGTTGATGGCGAAATCCAGGGTGATGCCCAATTCGTTTTCATACACGCCGGGCTTGTTGACATGTCCGCTCATGCCGAACAGTTTTGGCCCGGGCGACGATTTGGTGCCCATGGTCTTAAACCACGCCGGACCTTTTTCGATGATCGGCGGCACGCAGCACAGCGTCTCCACGTTGTTGATGACCGTAGGCCGGGCAAACGCCCCGGCAATCGCCGGGAACGGCGGCTTATTGCGCGGCCAGCCGCGCTTGCCTTCCAATGCCTCCAGCAATCCGGTTTCTTCACCACATATATACGCCCCTGCGCCGCGATGCACATAACATTCGACTTTATACTGACTGCCAAACACCCCGCCCTGGCCGAACACGCCATGCTCATAAGCTTCCTTGAGGGCATGTTCCAAAACCTCGGCCTGCCGATGGTATTCGCCGCGGATGAAGATATAAGCCACATCGCATTGCGTGGCGATGGAAGCGATGACGATGCCTTCCAGCAACGAATGCGGATCGTAATCCATCAGGTAGCGGTCCTTAAACGTGCCCGGCTCGGATTCATCGGCATTGACCGCCAGATAATGCGGCCCCTTCTTGTCCTTGGGGATAAACGACCATTTCTGCCCCGCGCCAAACCCCGCCCCGCCCCGGCCACGCAGGCCCGATTCGGTCACCGTCTTGATGATGTCGTCCGGCTTCATCTCCAGCGCTTTGCGCAGTGCGGCGTACCCGCCGGTGGCCACGTAATCATCGTACCAATGCGTCTTGCGCTTGGCCGGATCAGGATCGATGCGCTTGAGCAGAACAGGTTCAGTGTATGCCATCTCTTAAACCTCAAAGACTTCGCCATCTTACCCCCGCCCTTGGTACTCCGGGGGAGCGTCGGGGTGGGGCAATGTAGGCCGGGCTTCAGCCCGCCGCAAGCGGGTCGATCTTCATGATCACGCCAAACTCAATCTTCACCTGCCGGATGGCATCTTCCAAGCTGCCATGCCAGGTATCGCCGACAAACCCGCCGCGATCGTCCAGGCGGTACAGCACCCAGTTGTCCAACTGGGCTTCGATGATCAACTGGCTGACCATCCCGGCCACCGGCCGCAGGCCGGCGCCGCGGGCCGCGCCCAGGTTCATGGCCGCGTGCGGCAAACAATCATCCCCGGCAGGCATCGGCCGGGCAAGTTTGATGGCGATTTTATGGCTCATAGATGAACCTTGGCGGGGCTTGCCATGCTACATGATGCTACATTCTGCTACTTTTTTCAATAGTGAAAACGCGGTTTTATCTACATATTGCTCGAATTGGCTCATTCCTTGGACACCGCAAACGTCTGCCTCATCCTCTTCGCCGCTGGATCATACACCTCGATAAACCGCTGCACATCGCCCACGGTGCGCTGGCTGTGGCCGAAGGTCAGCAGGGCTGCCTTGGCTTGCTCGGGGGAATCATGCAGCACCGAAAGCTGATAGGCCGCGACCATCATGCCGGTGCGGCGCACGCCCTGGGCACAATGCACCAGAACCGGCTGCCTGCTGGCATCTTGCACAATCGCCAGAAAACGCGGAAGCTGCTCGCCATCCGGCCAGCCGCCCAGCGTGATTGGGACACGAATCAATTCGATGCCCTGCGCGCGGCAAACGGCTTGTTCATCGGTAAACGGCTCCTTGGCAAACTCCTGATCGTCCACCAGCGACACGACCGTTTTGGCCCCGGTCTTTTGCAAGGTCAGTTGGAACTGGTGCATGTTGCGCACGCCATCGCGGTACAGCACGCCGGGGGCGATGGTGGCCAGGTGATAAGTGTCAAAAAAGGTGTACCACACCCACCAGCCGATGGTGAGGCAGACGGCCGTGAGGGCGAAAATGATGAGCCAATGTTTCACGGCAACAGGTCTTTCGATTTGCCGTCCACACCGCGCACGGCTACTGAGCCGGATAAATCATCCACGCCGATGGTGGCGTTGGCCATGCCGTTCTTGGTTTGCCGGCTGAGGATCAAGTTGGCACCGTCCTTGCCGAGCATCAGCACGGCCAGATTATTACCGGCGGCGTCGGTGATCTGCATCGACGCCTGATTTTTATCAGCCAGCACGGTAAATGCCGGGCCGTTGTCATCCTGCACGACAAGTTGCTTGGCGGTAAGGCGGGCGAAGGCGGAGTCGGCAGGCGGGGGATTGTTGGCGGCGTTGGCGGCATTGGCCGGCCAGTGAATGGCACACGCCAACAGCGTGATTGAAACCATCAAGCCAAATATCGCCAGCATTCGCCAGCGGCGACAGGATTTTTCCAGGCGCGTGATGCGCTGTTCAAGGGTTAACATGGGTGCCTCGTTTTGTGCAATGCCAAATTCATTCAATGCCGAATGCCGAATGCCGACTGCCAAATGAAAGAACGACGGGTAATTCGCATTTTGAATTTTCAATTTGGCATTCGGCATTTGACATTCGGCATTACGCTAATGCCCCTCCGTCCACGTGACGGTGGGATCTTTATACTCCTTCGGATCGGCCGGCAACTTCGCCAGCAATTCGTCCAAGGTTTGCGGCGTCAAATATTCGTGCAGCACGTCGTTAATCAGCATCACCGGCGCGGTGCCGCAAGCGCCCAGGCATTCGTATTCCACCAGCGTGAACCCGCCATCAGGCGTGGTTTCGCCGATTTCGATTTTCAGCTTGTTTTTAAGGTGGCTGACCAGGCCGCGCGAGCCGCACAATTCGCACGAAAGCGACCGGCAGACTTGCAGCAGGTATTGGCCTTTGGGTTTGAGCCAGTATTCCTCGTAAAACGAAGCGGTATCCAGCACTTCGGCTGGGGAAAGCTGCAAAAACGCCGCCACTTCTTCCAACGCCTGCGCGGGAATGTGCCCATAAGCGTGCTGCACGTGATGCAGCGCCGGCAACAGCACCGCCCGCCGGTTGGGGTAGCGCGGGAAATATTTGCCGGCCAGGTGCGTCTTCATTTCTTCCGTAAGGTACGGTTCGGGACGACGGGCGATCGTTTCAGTACGACGGTTTTCGGTAATCCAAGCCATAGGTCTATGATAGTGCTTCCACGGGTTATGGTACAATTGGATGGCGGTGAATAACCAAAGGTGAGGTTTTATGCGAAATGATCACAATGCCAAATGCCAAATGCCAAATGCCAATTGTGGGAATTGCCGATTGCCGATTGCCGATTGCCGATTGAAAGAAATACCGGCAACCCGCATTTGGCATTTTCCAATTGGCAATTGGCAATTGGCAATCGGCAATTGGATATTCGCGGTTGTCTTGGCCATCACCTGCCTGCCAGGCCGGGTACACGCCGATGACGTTCCGGCGGCAAAACACGTGCAGGTTGACGTCAAAAACAAACAGGTGCGTGTGGATTGCGAGGAACTGACCGTGGACATGCCGCTGGAATTTTTCTGCGTGCAAAATGGCGGGCAGGAACACGAAACCGTCCTGCGCACCGCCGCCAAGCCCAGCGATATCCATTTTGGCCTGCTGATGCTGGGCCTCAAGCCCGGCGAACCGGCCCACTATTCGCAAGCCACCAATCAATGGTTCCCGCCGACCGGCCCGCCGCTGCATATCACCTGTGAGTGGACCGAAAATGGCGTGAAGAAATCCATGCCCGCCACCCGGCTGATGCGCTCGACCAAGGATAAAAAACCGATGCCGCCGATGACCTGGGTGTTCGATGGCTCGCGGGTGATGCCCGATGGAAGTTATGCCGCCGATTTAACCGGCTACGTGGTGAGCATCGTCAATTTTGATCTGACCATGATCGACGTTCCCAAACTGGCCAGCAACGCCAACGAAACCCTGGAATGGGAGTTGAACAAAGACGTTGCCCCCAAGCGTGGTACGCCGGTAACGATGATTATCGAACCAGCCGGCAAAGCCGAAGGCGCTGCCGCTGCCGATCAAGGCGTGCCGGCGGGTCAATTCAACCCCGGCCCCGGCTTGGGCGGCGGCGGCGGAGCCGAGCAGCCCAAGTTCCAGCAGCCGGCCACCAAGCCAACGGCTGCCGGCGCGCCAACCCTGGCCATCAAAGCCGATGGCACACTGGCGATCAACGATATGGCAATGCCACTGGATGAAGTGGTCAAGCGCCTGCAAGATTTATCCGCCGGCGGCAATCAGATGAAGGTGATCGTGCAACCGGCCCCCGACGCCACCGGCCGTTTCGTGGCCGCGATGTTGCAAACCCTGTTGCAAAACAACATCGATTTTTCGGTCGGCACCGCCGCGATGGCACAAACCCAGCCATCGGACGCCACCGCCGCCGATCAAGCCACGCTTAAGCGTCTGAAAGATCAATGGGAAAAAGCAATGAGCCCGCACGAGCAGGCAATGAAAGCCGCCGCCCAGACGCATTACCAGGTGATCGCGCAGATGCGGAAAGAGCAGCAACGGCTGGTCGATGAAGCCGACCGCATCGAGCGGTCGATCGAGGAATTGGAAAAGCAGTACCAGGATCTCACGACCCCACAGCCAGCACAGTGAAGCAGCCGGATAAAGACATGATGCCGCGACAGTATTTCCTCCTCCCCTTGTACTCAGGGGGAGGAACGAGGTGGGGGTTCTGTGTGCTGGCCGGACTGTTGGCGTTGGTATTTGGCGCAGTTTCCTATTTGGCGGTCGGCCCCAACTTGGGCTTATTCATCGCCGGATTTTTCACCGCGTCGATCATCACGCCAGCGTTATGCTCAAAATATCCACCCGTAATTGTAGGGTCCGCATTGCCGACCATCGGCGTGCCCCCACAGCAGACGGTCCGCAATGCGGACCCTACATGTTCGCAAAACCTATTGATCGCCCTGTCCGTCTGGCTCGCCCTCGCCACCACCTGGTCCGCCGCATTTTTCACCACGCCGCTCACCCCCGGCCAATTCCTCCAACTCGTCTTTCTTCTTCTGGCGTTCCAACTCGCCTTAACCGCTGCCCGCACCTTGCTTCCCGCATCACTGGTCACGCTGCTCGCTATCGCCTGGCTATCCTGGCCTGTCTGGCTGGCTACCTTCCTGCGCGGCGCAAGCACCCGCACCATCTATTGGCTGGTGCAAACCCATCCCCCCCTGGTAGCCAACGGCGTGCTAACCTGGGAGCCGCCCTGGAGCGAACGCTCCCTGGCCTACCGCCGGCTGACAAATCTCAACCAGGACGTGATGTATCAACTGCCCACGTCAGCCTGGCGGGCGACGATCTTCCTGCTGCTAGTTGCCGCGGGGTTGATGCTGGTGCGATACATTGCGCGACGCATGGGAAGCCGCTAAAATAGGAGCCGCCATGATGATCAAAGTCACTGCCGTCAAACCGCTGGCTGATTACCAGCTTCAGCTTTCCTTCAACACCGGCGAAACGCGCGTGTTTGATGTCGGCCCCTATCTACACAAAGGCATTTTCACCGAACTGCGCGATCCATCCTATTTTCGATCCGTTCGCCTGGCCTTCGGCAGCATGGCCTGGCCCAACGAACAAGACTTCGGCCCGGAATCGCTGTATGTCGAGTCGCGGCCGCTCGTGCCTGCCACTGTGAAGTCCTGAATCAAACGCTTTTCCCCGTCCGTCTGTTCATATAAGCGTTGCGAGCAGCCGCTGAACGAACTCATGGAACGCAACGACGTCCGGCTTGGTGAATTCACCGAACTTGGCGTGCGCAGCCTTGTTGCCGATTTCTCTTTTGGCCTCAATCTCCTTGAACTGTACAGCCGTCAGGGCGTTTTGCTTCGTTAGTGCTTCAGCCAGATCGTGTATGCCAGCACGGTCTTTGACCGATATGCCCTTTGAGATGCACACTCTTCTTAAACCGTCTTCCAACACAGCGCGAATCATAACGGCAGCGGCTTGTTCGCAGCCGGTTTCCAAAAGCTCCTCCGCCTGCACCAAGAAATCGGCGAAGACTTCTGCCGATACAAGTAGTTTTGTATCGGCCATGAAACCCTCGCGGAAATCGGTCATTGCCGCGGTGAGAATTCCTGCCAAGACGTTGGGATTCACGACTTCCATGCCATGGAGTTCGCGGAAGTAAGGGCCTGCAAATAAATAAACTGAACAAATATTGATAGACTCGATGCTGGCAATCCGATATTGGATACATGCAATGCACACCAGCCATCGAACGGATTCGGCGGATGTTTAGCACTCTCTCACCG
>Ga0316217_10003949_pt1 | contig 16403 bp, 11 predicted proteins | sample 1anoAmetaG_FD_203633 | JGI IMG/M metagenome (GOLD analysis project Ga0316217, IMG submission 203633) | Freshwater microbial communities from Trout Bog Lake, Wisconsin, USA - 1anoA | ecosystem: Environmental > Aquatic > Freshwater > Lake > Hypolimnion/Profundal zone | place: USA: Wisconsin...
CATACTATATGCGCAGTTTATGGCTGGTAATTTTATTTTTAAGTGGCCTGATATTAACTACAGCTTTTACTATGACACCCGAAAAAAGTTACCACATGTTATGCCTGGGCGATTCGTATACCATTGGCGAATCGGTAGCCGAGCATGACAGATTTCCAATGCAGGCGGTGGAGTTGTTGAGGAGAGATGGAATAGCTTTTGATAAACCCACCATTATTGCCAAAACCGGCTGGACCACCGATGAACTTGCAGCAGCTATAAGAGAAGCCAATTACAAAAAACAATCTGACAACGAGTTTGTAACGCTTTTAATAGGTGTAAACAATCAGTACCGCGACAGGGATGCCGAGCAATATCGTAAAGAATTTATTGAGTTACTGCACACCGCTTTAAATTATGCCAGCGGTAAAACCAGCCATGTATTTGTTATATCGATACCCGATTGGGGCGTAACCCCATTTGCTGCCAACGACCGCCGCAGCCGCGAAGAAATTGGTAAAGCTATTGACCATTACAATGCCATTAACAAAGAAGAAGCGCAGAAGGCACACGTAAATTATATCGATATCACTCCCATTTCAAGGCAGTTGAATGAGCACCCGGATTATGTTGCCGGTGATGGCTTGCACCCCTCAGGCACTATGTATGCCGCATGGGCTAAGTTGCTGGTGAAGAAAATGGAAGAGGTGATGACGAAATGAAGAAGTTACGCAATTGACGGGAACTTTTAGTTGGTCGTCCCCACCTTTTCAATCAACTTCTCCAAAACCTCGCTCATATAATCGCCATTGCCGGGGCCAAACCAACCCATGGTGCGGGTTTCGTAGGCGTTCATGGAGTACCATTTGCTATCGGTAACATAACCCATGTAGCCGCCGTTGAAACTTGTAATCATTAAATGCAGTCCTTTACTTTTGGCCACGTCATTGACCGGTTCAACCAACTCACCCGAAAAATCGCAGGGCGTTCCGGCAAAAATGATGTTGCCTAGTTGAAGCGTGTTGATATACACCTTTTCATCGCCGAACAGTTTCTTAAACAACCAAGGGCGCACTACTATGTGGTCGCTTACCCGCATATTGGGTGCTCGTAAATAAAGCGGCAGGTGCACCATGCGCATTTTGGTAATGTATCGGGTGGTTATGCTATCGATGTTTGCCTGTATTATTTTGCCCACGTTGTCTGCCATGTAAGCTGCCTCCTGTTCCTGGTTTTTCGATGTTTCATAAGGCCCGTGGCTGCCAACAGCACCTGCGCTGAAACAGGTAAAATCTACCTTCCCGCTTTTGTTTAAATCAGTCATCATCCTTCCTGCCCAATCGCCTGATAACTCCATCAGGTGAGCGTGGAAAACAGTGCAGTGCGCAGCAAAAGTTATAATAGCGGCTTTGGCCCCACGGGACTGTTCAATCTTCACCACGCGCAGCAGCGAATCTACTTTGCCTTTACCGCCCACCAGGCGGTTAAATACCAGTTTTTGTGTATCAAATTCGCCGTAGCCAATCTTAGCAGGCTGGCAATTTGCTTCGGCCTGTAGTATGGCTTTTGAGATGCAGCCTGCAATATGCTGCGGCACACGTGCATCATATTTCCCTGCAAAAATTTCACCTACATATGAGTTATACCAGGCCCCTATGCTGGTATGCGTATGTGTTGCTGTAAAGAAAATATTACGGGTATCAAATCCGTCCTTCACCAATATTGAATCAAAAAGCTTGGTAACTGTTGGCGGAATAATCAGCAAATCTGCCGAAACGTATGCTATTTTTTTATTGCCTTGTTTAAACACAAATGCCCGTACATAAATGGAGTCGTGCACGCCGTCAAAATGTTTGCCGCCGCGTTTGGCATCAATAGCAATGGGTGTGGTAAAAGGGGGCTGCAGGTTTACCCGGCTCCAGCCAATCTGAACGGTGTCGTTACCAGCTAAACTATCGGCTAAAGCAAGGTTCCTGATAGCTAGTTTTTCTTCTTTATAGAACTTACACTGCTTATATGATTTAGCATCAAGGCGCTTAAAACAGCACCAGGCTACTAACAGCAACAGTACCAAAGCAGCTATTATAAGGCGGGTAAAGAGTCTTAAAAATCGGGTCATATAAAAACAGTTTTAAGTTATTGATAACAACCTGAGGTCAATCTTAATTTAAGGTTCAGCAGGCAATTATTTAACGTAAAGTTCATTTCCTCCTGTAAATTTCTATTTTTAAACCAAATAAAAACTAATGGCAGGTATATTCGACAGATTTAAAAGTTTTCCTAAAGCCGCTCCATATATAGTAGTTACCGAGACGGCAGAACGTTTTAGTTATTACGGCATGAGGGCCATTTTGCCCACGTTCCTGATTGCGCAGTTTTTTAACCCTACACACAACCCCGCATTACAACTGGCGGCCGAAGCCCATTCTAATTCGGTTAGTCACCTTTTTAATGCGTTGGTTTACCTGCTTTCAATAGTAGGCGGTTTACTGGCCGATTACCTGTTAGGCCGTTACTGGACCATTATTGCCCTGGCCATTGTTTATTGCATAGGCCACCTGTTCCTTGCGCTTTTCGACACCAACTATACTTTATTCTTTACCGGTTTAATGCTTATCTGTATTGGTGCGGGGGGAGTTAAGCCCAACGTATCGGTAATGGTGGGCGATCAGTTCGAAAACCAGAGCGATGCCAACATTGCCAAACTATACGACATATTCTATTTCGGTATTAACCTGGGCGCGTTTTTCAGTATGCTTATTACACCCATTCTGGTGCACAGCAAATACGGTGCACCGCTGGCTTTTGGGGTGCCGGGTGTGTTAATGTTTATTGCCTTGCTTATTTTCCTGGCTGGTACCAGAAAATATAAAATTAAAATGCCTAAAGACACACAGAGAGAAGAAGGCCTGCCTTTTTGGGAGCAGCTTAAATCTGTTTGGAAGGTGTTGGTGGTGTTTGCTTTTATACCTGTTTACTGGGCGCTGTACGATCAGAACGGTTCAGAATGGGTGATACAGGCTGGCTCTATGGATCTGAACTTTTTAGGTATTACCTGGCTGCAGGAGCAGATACAGGTGGTAAATGCTGTGCTGATACTGGTTATGATACCTTTGTTCTCCTTCGGTGTTTATCCATTGATTGAAAAGTTGGGTGTGCGTGTTACGGCCTTGCGTAAAATAGGCTGGGGACTTACAACGCTGGTAATTACTTTCTGCCTGGTATCGTGGATACAAATGCAGATAGATGCGCATGTTAAACTTAACATTGCATGGCAGATACTGGCCTATATACTGTTAACGGTTTCTGAGATACTTGTATCTATTACCGGGCTTGAATATGCTTTCTCGCAGGCGCCTAAGTCTATGAAGAGCACCATTATGGCTATCTTTTTCCTGACTGTATTTGCAGGTAACTATTTTGTTTCGTTTGTAAACGACAGCATTGGTAACCACGGCTTTTTCAGTCAGTTTACCGGTGCCAGCTATTTCTGGTTATTTACCGGCATTATGGCTGCAAACACGGTACTTTACTACGCCGCTATCTATTTCTTAAAGATCAGAGATACAGAAACACACGGCTAAAAACGGTTAAATCCGCTGGCAGGTTTAAGGTGGTGGTTTTATACCCTCGCCGTTTCCATTATCTTCGCGCTTCGTAAAAAAGGATTTGAACGATGATACAACTCAATAACGGCCGTTATGAAATTGGTGGCATACCGGTTTCTGAATTATGCGCCAAATATGAGGCCCCCCTCTATGTTTATGACACTGCCATTATGGAAAGGCAGTATACCGAATTGAAAACTGCCTTCAGCGGAGCCGATACCAAAATAAAGTTTGCGTGCAAGGCGCTGAATAATATCAACGTATTGAAGTTCTTCAAACAACTGGGTTCGGGGCTCGATACGGTTTCTATACAGGAAGTATGGACCGGTATTAAAGCCGGCTTTGACCCTAAGAACATCATTTATACGCCTAATTGTGTATCGATGGAAGAAATAGACCTGGCCGTTAAGGAAGGTGTGCAGATAAACATCGATAATATTTCTATTCTTGAACAGTTCGGGCATAAATACGGATCTGCTGTGCCGGTATCAGTGCGTATCAATCCGCATATTATGGCGGGAGGTAATATTAATATTTCAACCGGGCATATTGACTCTAAATTCGGTATCTCTATTTACCAGATGCGCCATGTTGAGCGGGTGGTAAAAAGTGCCAAAATAAGGGTGAATGGTATACACATGCACACCGGGTCGGACATACTGGATGTAGATGTTTTTCTACGTGCTACTGAGATACTTTTTGAGGCTACGCAGAGTTTTCCTGACCTTGAATTTGTTGACCTGGGCAGCGGCTTTAAAGTGCCTTACAAGCCCGATGATTACTATACCGATGTAAAAGATATTGGCCCCAAGCTGACTGCGAAATTCAATGAATTCTGTAAGGCCTACGGTAAGCCATTGCAACTGTGGTTTGAGCCGGGCAAGTTTCTGGTAAGCCAATCGGGCACTTTTTTAGTGAAGGTGAATGTTATAAAACAAACTACTGCCAGCGTTTTTGTAGGCGTCGACTCGGGCCTTAACCACCTGATACGGCCTATGTTCTACAATTCGTATCACCACATCACCAACACTTCTAACCCCGAAGGTGTAGCGCGTATATATACCATAGTAGGCTACATCTGCGAAACCGATACTTTTGCCTGGGATAGAAAGCTGAGCGAAGTGCACGAAGGCGATATACTGGCTTTTCAGAACGCGGGTGCATATGGTTTTACCATGTCGTCAAACTACAATTCGCGTTACAGGCCGGCTGAGGTAATGATATACAAAGGCAAAGATTACCTGGTAAGAAAGAGAGAGACTATGGACGATATTTTACGCAACCAGGTTGAAATTCCCGAACTTCAATAAACAAAAGGATCATGAAATTTAAAGTAATTGCAAGTGCGCTGTTTTTGGTACTGTTAACCGGGTTTTGCGATGCCAAAGGGAAAAAAACACTGCTGGTAGCCGACCGTAAAATTGCCTGCGCCGGTGATTTTGAATGCATACAGATAAAGGAAAAAGCAAGCGCACAATGGCGTGTTTATGCAGATACTATAGAGGGCTTTAACTACGAAGAAGGTTACGAATACAAGCTTTCGGTAATGCCTTTGCAAACCAAAAACACCTTATCGGGCCTGTATGAAGAGAAGTATAAGCTGCTGAGTGTTGTTTCGAAAAGGAAAACAGATTATAACCCGTGCGACAGACTTGGCGGGAGAAAGTGGGTGCTGGTATCTATGTTCGATACGCGCCGGGTGCTTAGTACCTCTGATACTATATTGTTTGTTCAATTCAATACCAAAGAGGGGAAACTGAGCGGTAAAAACGTTTGTAACAGTTTTACAGGCTCGTACAACTGCCAGGGCTCTAAAATATCTATCACTAATATCGTTTCTACCAAAATGATGTGTAAAAAAGGCGCAGATTTTGAGGTGGTTGTGTTTGAGTTTTATAACAAAAGCACCCGCTACACACTTACCGGCAACAAACTTACCCTTTACCAGCCCGATGGTTCGAATATGGTGTTTGAGGGGCGCTAGATGTTATAATCGGCAATTGCATATAAAGTTAGGCTAAGACATACTGAAGGGCCGCAGAGCATAAATTGTTTGCGGCCCTTTGCGTTTATCTTCAGGTTCTTGGCGTAAACCTGTATTTAACTATATTCACCCCTCAAATTAATCAACCAAAACAAACATTATGGCACTTAGCGCAGCTAATAAAGAAATAGTTGAAAAAGCGATCAAGGCAATTCACGAAAGGATTTTTTATGCGCAATATCCCGAGCATCCGAAGGCTTACGGCGAAGATGCGCCGGGTTTAGGCTTAACTGCCTTTAATAATCAGTTGGGCAAACCTTTTAAAGGCCTGCTGCAGCAAAACCCTGTGGCCTGGGAGGGTGAAGAGGTTTCGCCTTACACCCTGAAACCACTGGGCATTACCTACCCGGTATTTGAGGTAGATACTTTAGTAGTGCGCGCCGGCCGTGCATTTGATACCTGGAGAAAAGTAAGCGTTGATGACCGCGCCGAAATACTGGTTGAGGCACTTGAAAAAGTAAAATACCGTTTCTTCGAAATTGCACATGCTACACAGCACAGCACCGGCCAGAGTTTTATTATGAGTTTTCAGGCTTCGGGACCGCATGCGAGCGACCGCGCGCTGGAATCGCTTGCTGCAGGTTATGAAGAGCTGAACCGTTTCCCGTCAAAAGTTGAGTGGGAGAAGCCGATGGGTAAAACATCGGTAAAACTGAGCAAGGAATTTAAGGCCATACCTAAAGGCGTGGGCCTGGTAATAGGCTGCTCTACTTTCCCTATCTGGAATTCAGTGCCCGGTATCTTTGCATCGCTTATAACCGGCAACTCGGTTATTGTTAAGCCTCATCCTAAGTCGGTTTACCCTATTGCTATTGTGGTTGAGGAAATTCAGAAAGTATTGCAGGCACATGGGCTGGATGTAAACATCTGCCAGTTAGCGGCCGATTCAACCAACAACCTGATAACTAAAAAACTGGCAGAAAACCCTGTGGTTAAAATTATAGACTACACAGGTGGCTCGGCATTCGGAGATTATATTGAGCATATACCCGGCAAAACAACCTTTACCGAAAAGGCCGGTGTTAACTCGGTTATATTAGACTCGGTAGCCGACCTTAAAGCGGTTGTTCAGAATTTATCATTTGCTGCTTCGTTGTATTCGGGCCAGATGTGTACTGCACCGCAAAACTTTTTTATACCTGCCGGAGGCATTAAACAGGGCGATACCGTTATATCGTACGAAGATGTAAAGAAAGCTTTTGTTGATGCGGTGGCCGGTATTGCCAACCACCCGCAAATGGGCCCGGGCACACTAGGTGCCATACAAAGCGAACTTACACTTAAACGTGTAGCCTCGGTTAAAGATCTGGATGCAAACGTGCTGCTGGCACCTGATAAAGTAGCCAATGCTGAGTTTCCGGATGCGCGTACTTCATCGCCGGTAATACTGGAAGTAGATGCCAAAGACACCGGTGTATTTGAAAACGAATTGTTTGGGCCCATCATTCTGCTTATAAAAACGAAGGATACCAACCAATCGGTTAGCCTGGCCAAAGAAATGGTTGCCAAACACGGAGCAATTACCTGCGCAGCCTATACCACCAATGAAGAAACCGCCGATTACATAGTGCACGAAATGGAAAGCGTTTTTGCGCCTGTATCGTTAAACCTTACCGGCAATATCTGGGTAAACCAGCACGCCGGTTTCAGCGATTTTCACGTAACAGGCGGTAACCCCGCAGGCAACGCCAGCTTCACCAACCCCGAATACGTTAGCAAACGTTTTGTTTGGGTAGGGCACAGAAGAAGTAATTAATTTCAATGTGTTTTTATAGGAAAGGAGGGCCTGGTTGGTCCTCCTTTTTTTATTGACCAAACTACAAAGCTGCGTCATCGAGGCAGTGTTTATGCTTTGGCATTATCATTTGATATCCCTACCAGATAAGCTGCCAAATCATAACCCTGTTTAATTTCGGCGCTGGCGGATTTTTGTTGTAAAAGTTCAGATACATGAAAGGTGGTTATGAGCGACAGGCGCGGGCCCTTTTAGTCCGTTTATAAAAGGTTTTCGGATCGGTTTAAATCGGTTTGGTTTTACCGCGGCAAACCCTTCAGCCCCCTGTTTGGCTTTGCGTATTTTTCGCAAATAGCAACAAGGTTAACTTGCGTACATTTCGCGAATTCTCCTCTGCAAGGCCGCGTATTTTTCGCTAAATATTTATTTTAGTTTTATGCGTTTATTTTTTCTACTAACGTGTGCAATTGATATATTACAACGGTAATTGTATGCTGTATCGATGCCTCCCCCGGCTTGCAGATCTCTCAAAAAATAAATACGGAAAAAATTAATAATACCAGAGAGGGGGGTATCTCCTTTCCTTTTAATACGGGTATAACTATACTGTAATGATAACGATCGCTAAGTGGCAATTAAATAAGGAAAAATGGTTAGATGAAGATCTGACCCTGATGACTAACGATGCCGGTTGGAAGGAGAGGAGCGTGAATGACGGTATCAGTATATACCAGCGTTCATTTGCTGATGATAAGAATGATCTGTTCAGGTGGCGTTTGCCAAAGGTTGGAGCAGGGCACAATGTGGTTTTTGATGTGTTTGTGAACAAGATGGTAGATTATCATCAGTACTGGACGGCCGAGTACTCAGGCGGTTATCTGGTAAAAGAGATAGATGACAACACGCAGATAGTGTACCAACAGTTTAACCCCGGTATGCCGCTTATTGCCAGACGCGACTTGTTATACATTCAGTGGTCTAGGAAGGTGGATGACCGTATGATGCAAACCAGCTTCAGATCAATTGTGTGGGATGACATACCGGTGCCTGCAGGTTTTGAAAGAATTGATTGGTGGGGCGGCCATTTGTTTGAAGCCAATAACGATGGCACAAGCCAGCTGGTGCTTATTGACCGGGAGAACCAGGGCGGAAGATTTCCGTCGGTGATGATGAATATGGTAATGCCTCAATATCTGACCAAGCAGTTTAAAAGCATTGTGCAGTTCTTTGCAAAAGGTGGCACCGACGCACACGAAAAACTGGCGGCATCAAAAAATACGGCTCTTAAACCAATACATCAATCATAATACACTAACAATTTAAGCTTATGCAATTACTTAACTGGCTGGCACAACACGCAACAATCATCAACCCACTGTGGCTGTTTACACTTATTTCAATGGCGGTGCTATATGTGGTATGCAACCTGCTGCCCGATCGTATAGTGGGTAATTTTTTACCCTTGCACAATGTGTTTAAGCCCCGCACCAATATCGACCTGGATTACCAGAGCATTGGCTATGCCATGCTGCATACCAAATGGATAAACCGATTTACGCACTACAGCATCGGGTTTGATGTTATACTGTGGTTTGTAATTTTTGAAAGCTGGCACTGGAGCGTTCCCTTTATAGTGCTGGCGCTTATACTGGTGCAATCGTTATTGATAGGCGATATAAAATTCGGGCTGTGTTTTGTTTTAATGAGCGCCGTAACTTTTGCAGGTGCTTTGGGAATTATTCATTTTGCAGGTATGCAGGATGCGGCGCTGCTGGCAAAGGTTGTATTAATGGCCGATGGTTTAATGCGCATGGTGGGTCACTCGGCCGAGTTTATGCCACCGCTGTTGCTGGATGACACAGACAGATTTGTAAAGCTTACTCCTGAAAATATCAACTATAAAATTCCTTTGGCGGCGGCTATAGGCTATGTAGCCGAGTTTGGAAGTGGCCTGCCAACCAGGTTATTTCCGGTGCAGGTAAATTTTGTTTACCAGCGCGTTTTCCGCGGAACTCCCCGAAAAGGCTTATCGTGGAGTGATGTTGAGGCTTCGGCCAAAAAGGCTTTAACCGGGGGCTATTATCAGCTGGAAACCCTGGGTAATTACTACAACAGCGTTACCAAAAGCGAATAGGGTAACAGGGATTAGTGGTGTATCGCAGCCAGCAATTTGTTTATGCCGCCGGCGCGGGGTTAGGGTATATGCTGTAATTGCTACCTTCACCCTACTAAAGTAACGGTATATCCATACCCCATGATGCCTGTATTAATGAGAAGCCACCTTGCCCTGGCTTTTTTTATGCTTTATTTTTTGCTTACTACCGAGCAGCTATGTGCCCAATCTAAATTTGTGCAATGGGCCGAGAATCCTTTGGGTTTTTACCCGGTGGGTTTAGAAAGCGGTAATGGTTTTGCCTGGGGTGTATCAGCCATTGCAGCCACTTTTTTACTGGGAGAGATATTCTCGAAAAAGGATACGATTACCAAATACCGGTTCTCGGTCTTTAATGAGCCCGGGGTTACCATGGGTTACGGCAACCGCAAAGGTTATACAGTAGGTATTGATAACGTGGGTGTGCAATACCGCGTGCTGAGGTGGATGGGTGTTGGCGGCGAGTTGAATTGCTACATGTATCAGGGGCCGATGAATAATACCACAGGCTTTGGTGCCCGCCCGTTTGTGCGCTGGTATATAGTACACAAAAATGACTGGGATCTGTTTTTTGAATATGGCGCCGGAATAATCTGGAACCTGCACGATTTTCCGGTTACCAATGATGCAGGGCCGGGCAAGGTGGGAACACAATTTAATTTTACACCCAAATACAGTTTAGGGGCAGATTTCAGGTTAAAAGACCAGACCTTCTTTTCAATCGGCGTACGCCATGTGCATGTTTCCAACGGCTACATTTTCGGGCCTGACCGCAATCCGGCTTTTGATTCAGATGGTGTTTTCATAGCCATACGTTTCGACCGTAAGCTGCCGTTGGCAGACCCGCTGTTTGAGAATAGCCGGATTGCCTTTAAAAGAAAGCAACATAAAAAGGACAAGACTGCTGAACTATAACACCGGGTAACGGTGTTTAGCAATTTATTTTACAGAGGGGAAAAAAGGCCGGCGCAACAAAGTCTAGCGCGACTCGGTTATAAGCGAACATTCCTTGCTGATAGAGTGGCAGGTATGCTCGGCATGCAGAAACGTTCCGCCATCAATGGCGGTGTTGTTAACCTTACCGGTGCTGTCGATACACTGGCAGGTCCAGTTTTGTTTGCATGAACTAAAGCCAATTGTTGCCGCCAAAGCAGAGATAATAATTATTTTTTTCATGAAGTTTAATTTTGTCTTATAGTTTCAATGACAACCTTCGCGCTAAAATGCGAAAAAAACAGGAATATCAGGTTACATGCCCTGTTTCTGGATTTGTTCAGATACCTGTCCGCTGTTTCATAGCCCGGTAACGCGTAAAGTTTAATGTTACTGTAATTGAATCCAATCGCTTACGGGGTAAAGGGTATTCCGGTCATGTACAGACTCGCTGCCGGTAATACACAAACCGGTTGGCTAAGGGTGGTTGCCAATGACAGGTAATTTAATCTTATTATTATAAGCGCCGCGCGATTTTAGTACATCGGGCTGGGCAACAGGCCGGTGTCGAGTTTTATCTGTACGGTAAAACTATCATCCCGTTCAGCTTTTACCCATTGTACGGCCCCTTTAGCGGTAGCGCACTTTTATCGTCCTGCAAACGCCCGGGGTTGCAAACAGGTGGCCACAAGGCAAGGTCGCAAATATGCAGGCTGAAAGCGCTGGCGCGGATGGTAGCAAACAGGATTAAAGATAATATCTTTTTATACGTTGATATTATGTACGAGAATGCGTATATACTAAAGAATAGGAAAGCATATAAACGATGGACTTTTGCCTGCATACTGAAATAGGTTGCTGCCGGCAGCAACGGTGCCTGGAAGTGGCCTGCACCGCCTGTATTCAACAATTACATTATTTTCGGCCGTCATAATATTGCCGTAATAATGTTATCGAACGAAGAGAAACAAAAATATCCCGGTATAAACGGCCTTAGGGCCATCAGTATCTCGTTTGTAATTTGTTACCACCTGGCGCTGCAAACCGCCGCTTTTAATAACCTGATTAAAATTGAATGGCTGAGGCCAGTGCTCTATTTTATCATGGACGGGCAGCTGGGTGTAAATGTGTTTTTTGTTGTATCGGGTTTTCTTATCACCTCATTATTGATGCGCGAAGAGGCAAGGACCCAAGCTGTTTCGCTGAAAGATTTTTATATCAGGCGGGCCCTCAGGATATTTCCGGCATATTATTTTTTGTTGCTGGTGTATGTTGTGTTACAGCTTTTTAACCTGGTGCAGATAAGTCCTTCATCGTGGTTAACCGCCATAACCTTTACCAAATATTTTAACTGGCATCAGGATTGGTACACAGCCCATGCGTGGTCGCTCAGCATTGAGGAGCATTTTTATTTTTTCTGGCCTTTGATCTTTACTACCGGTATAAGGCCCAGGAAAAGTGTGGCTATTACGTTAATACTGGTGGTGCCACTTATAAGGCTGCTGCTTTACTATCATCCGGTTGAGTGGATGAATGAGAATACCATATTTATGCGTGTTGATGCAATAGCCGTTGGTTGTGTTTTTGCGCTGTATAAAGATGTCGTTAAACAACGTTTGGGTGCGTGGTTAGGCTTATTATTTTATGTATCGGTCTCGGGCTTGTTTTTAATGGGCTTTCTGCCCGGCCTGGTTGATAAATTACATTCAGGTTTTCTTTCGCTGATGATTATTGCGTTGGGCCTTACGCATGGTACTGTTGGCGATTTTCTGGTGGGGTTCATCATTATGTATGCTATTTACGGCCCTCCGGGACTTTGGAACAGGCTGCTTAACCTGAGGGTACTTGATTACATCGGGGTTTTATCGTACAGCATTTATCTTTGGCAGCAGCTGTTTTTGAGCGGAGGAACCGCCTGGTTTACACAGTTTCCGCAAAACCTGTTCTTGATAGCTGTTACGGCTATGTTCTCGTATCATTTTATTGAAAAGCCATTTCTTAGACTAAAATCGCGCTTTACAGTTTCGAAACCTGCATTACCGGCTGACGGAGCATTGCCGCAATAAACAGAACTACATGCGCCCTTAGCAATGTTGAACCCACAGTGGTGCTGCATTAAAAAGAGGAGCCTTTTGTTACCTTAGCCCGATGATTAAAAAAATTACCCCATTTACAATAACCGCTGCGGCTGCTGTGCTATTTGTTGCCAGCCATTTTGTTGCAGCGGTTTTGTTGTATAAAGAGCGGTTGTTTTTAGATTCTACGTATTATTTTTTCCATGTTTTAAACGAAGAGAGTTTCAGGATAGAGCATCAGCGCATTATTCTGGCATTATCGCAGTGCCTTTTGCTGGCTGGGGTGAAAATGCATTTGTCTACTACAGCATTGCTTAAAGTATATTCAGTAACGCCTGTTATTTATACAGCTATACTTATTTTTATTACCATAGTTTATTTTAAAAGCGAGGCAGGGGCGTGGCTTATTATTTTGTGCAATACCTGCGGGGTTTACTTTTTGTATTTCAGCCCCATGTACGAGGTTTGCTATGCTGTAACCACACTTGGTTTTTTATGGGTGCTTACCGAACGGCGGTTTTACCAAACCCCGGTGCAGGCATTTATTTACCTGGTGTTATTGATGGTTGCTTTACTAGGTTATCCGCTTATTGCATTTGGCTGCATTTTTATTCCGGCATATCATTACCTGACCGGGGGTAAAAAGTTACCCTTTCAACTGGTGGCTATGTATGCTTTTGCGTTTGCCGTGTGGCTGGCAATGAAATTCTTTTTTATATCTGATTATGAAAAATCGAAGATCAGTATAGCGCCGGCAGAGTATCCCGGCATTATTAAAGCACTTTTTTCGCCACAATTTTTTGTCAGCGCAGTTAAGTACCTGACGCTCCATTACAAAGAGAATATGTTGGCGGCGGCTGTGTTTGTGGCAATAGCCACACGTGGAAAGAGGTATGGTTTTATTGCCTTGCAATTGATAAGTATAGCTGCGTTTGTATGGATAGTAAATTTTGGCTACCGGGCCGATGGCCTTATACACTCTAACAATTTTGAGCGTATGTACCTGTTGCTGGTTCCGCTTTGCTTTGCACCTTTGCTTCTAATTGCTTATCCGGGCATGGCAACGTGGTCAAAGACCCTGCTGGTAGCATGCCTGTTTGGTGTAGGCTGCTATAAGTCGCTTGGTTTATGGCAACATAGCAGCTATTACACCCAACGCCTGCAAATGCTATCTGATTTTAAAGACAATTATGCAAAAGACGGCTGCACCAAATTGGCTGCCGACCTGGCAAGTTTTGCACCCGAACTGGATGAATGGAGCACAGGAATGGAGATGTTAATTTACAGCAGCGAAAGAGGTAAAGGCTGTATTGTTTCAGACAAGCCAATGGTTGAAAAACTGAACCAACTGCATGCCGGAGATAATAACTATTTTATCATCAGGCTTGATGAGGTGATGAAAAGGAGTGAGCTGAATCCGAGGTATTTTAATTTAGATACTTCAGCTTACTGTTTTGTAAGCAAAAAGTAAGGGGCATAACTGGCCATTGCCATCCACGGCTAGCTGCCAACGTAAACGCGGATAGTACCCTCAAAAATCATTACATTGCAAATGATAGAACGGCCCGGATTAAAGTAAAATGCCCCTAAATGCAACAGCTTTATTGTAGAATGAACCGGCAATTAAAGATCATTGTTTTTTGCATTCAGTTTTTTGCTGGTGGCCCTGTCTTTGCACAGTGCCCATCAAATTTTGTGCGTATAGTTGGCCGGCTTAATCCTCTTTGTGATTCATCCCAGTTAGACTGGGCTTCGTGGACATCAGTAACACCTACCGGTGGTACCGCAATTGTTTCATCGCAGTTAAGTGTTACTGTAACAAAACCCAGCGGTGGGTTGTCGACCACCCCGGGCATGTTTAACCCCACGGTTTTTCCTACCCAGTATAATGTGCCTGTCAATAACACTTCGCTCAGCAATGTGTTGTCGGGTTTGTTCACTTTCTGTTTCAGCAGCCCGGTTCTTAATCCTCAAATTGCCTTGTCGAGTATTGGAAATGGTAATACCTCTGTGCCTGTAGTTACCTCTGCACCTTATGTAGTTATCTGGGCAGGGCCTGGTATGGCGTATCCAAACGATACTACGTTTGTTGGCACCGAGGGGTATACTATTATTCAGTTTCCGGGGGTATTTACCTGTATCTCCTTTAACTACCTGGTAAGTGAGAACTACTGCAACATAGCTTTTGGCGTGCTGGATACCAACTGCCAAACTTTTGCCATACCACCGGTGTGTCCCGGCAATCCTGACACATTGCATGCAGCAGGAGCGGTAAGTTATACCTGGGCGCAGTCGCCTGGTTTAAATACAACCACCGGAGCAATTGCAGTAGCAAACCCATTGCAAACTACTACCTACTATGTTACCGGTACTGATGCCAATAATTGCCAGGCCAGCGATAGTTTTACAGTGCAGATACTGCCGTCGTATAACGATACGGTTACGCAAGGCATTTGCCCAGGTGGCAGTTTTAATTTTAATGGCAGCAACTATACACAGGCCGGCTATTACACAGACCATTACCAAACCGTTAATGCCTGCGATAGCCTGGTAACGCTGCACTTGTTTATATACCCGGCTTACAATGATACAACGTTCGCTTCCATTTGCCAGGGGAGTAGTTATAGTTTTCAAAACAATAACTACACAACAACGGGCACTTACACATTTAATTATACCACGGTAAATGGTTGCGATTCGGTGATTAACCTTATCCTTACAGTAAATCCGGTATATCACGATACCACCGCTGCGGTAATATGCCAGGGTAGCAGCTATAGTTTTAGCGGCAATACATATAGTAACAGCGGCAGTTTTACATTACTTTATCAAACGGTCAGCGGCTGCGATTCGGATGTAACACTCAACCTTACAGTAAATCCTGTTTACAGCGATACGCAGACACAAAATATCTGCGCAGGTAATAGCTATAGCTTTAACGGTAATAGTTACGAACAGACCGGCTATTATCCAGCCTTACTTCAAACCGTTAATGGATGCGATAGCACGGTTACCCTGCACCTTATAGTTAACCCGGTGTATAATGATACCACAACTGCAGTAGTCTGCCACGGCAATAGTTATTTGTTTCAGGGCAATAGCTATGATACTACCGGTACCTATTCGTTTAACTATACTACTGCGAATGGATGCGACTCAAATCTTACGCTACAGCTAAAAGTAAACCCGGTGTTTGCCGATACGGTAACCTCTGCTATTTGCGATGGCCAGACTTATGCTTTACCTGATGGAAGCAGCGCAACATCTACGGGTATTTATAATACGCATTTAAACACCACGGCCGGTTGCGATAGTTTAATTACAACGCGGTTACAGGTTTACCCAACCTACAGCCAGACTATTACAGATACTATTTGCGGAAAACAAACTTATGTATTACCTGATGGGTCGACTGTTACGGGTGGTGGTTTTTTTGTTACCCGGCTTAATACCATCAATAACTGCGATAGTATTATTAATACCCAACTGATAGTGAACTCAGAGCCTGCCTGGTTTCAGGCGTATGTTACTCCGGCTGCAGCTTCGGTTTATTTAGGCAAAAGCATAGTGCTTACTGCCAACAGTAACCAAAGCGGGCCACTTAATTATGTGTGGTTACCGTTTGACGGGTTGAGCTGCAACGATTGCGTGACAACCACTTTCAGTGGTAATTATTCAACGGCATATACTTTAACGGTGTCAGACACCAATGGATGCCAGGCGCATGCAGGTATTACTGTTGAAGTATTGCCCGATTACCAGGTGTTTGTGCCCAATGTATTTACACCTAACGGCGATGGCAGTAACGACCAGTGGCAGATTTTCGGTAACAAGCAGGCCATGAAAATGATAGCTGTAATGGTTTATGACCGCGTGG
>Ga0316217_10003951_pt1 | contig 16395 bp, 8 predicted proteins | sample 1anoAmetaG_FD_203633 | JGI IMG/M metagenome (GOLD analysis project Ga0316217, IMG submission 203633) | Freshwater microbial communities from Trout Bog Lake, Wisconsin, USA - 1anoA | ecosystem: Environmental > Aquatic > Freshwater > Lake > Hypolimnion/Profundal zone | place: USA: Wisconsin...
TTGACGGCTTCCTTGCCGATAGAAAACATCGTAGCCTCCCTGCTACACGGGACTTACAACATCTCCATGATGGCAGGGAGGCTCACTTTTTCAAAACGACCATTGGACGGTCTTGCCCCCACGCCTGAACATCTGGCGCGGGTCTACCCGCTGGTCAGTGAATTCGGGCGGTTCTACTGTTCAGTCCTGGAGAAGTGCGCCCTGGTGGATGGCAAACGCCGGATTGGGCCGAGTTTCTTCCCGGAACTCGGCGGCTTCCATGAATTCAATGTCTGCTACGATATCCATTTCATCACCGCCGGGCTCCGGATCGCACGGGAAGCCGCGGCCCTCAAAGGGGATAATGATCTGGTCCAACGCCTCGACGCCAACCTTGCGCAACTGCCCACCTACGGGACGCAGGCGGATCCCAACCAGGGCAATCAAACGGTGATCGAACAATGGTCCGGCGCGAAGTTTGACGAAGGGGCCGATCGGCATGGGACGATGGTCCAAGGCATTTTCCCGGCGGGCATCATCAACTGGTTTTCCAGTGAGGGCTTGAAGGAGATGGGCAAGCGCACCATCAACCGCGTCGAAAAATCCACCAGCCACGCCAATTCCAACGTTACGATCAACATCGCGCGGGCCCGGCTGGGCATGGGCGATGAGGCCATCGCCAATGCCAAGCTCTGCTTTTCCGGGACCGACGTCGGCAAGTATTCCAAGGAACAACCCAACGGGTTGTTCTACTGGAATGCGCATGGCTATTACATCACCGAACAGGTGGCCGTGGCCCGCCTGGTGACCGAACTGCTGCTGCAAAGCGTCGGCGATGTGATCCGGATTTACCCAGCCTGGCCGGCGGGCACCGACGCCCGCTTTACCGATCTGCCGGCCCAGGGCGGGTTTGCCGTATCGGCCGACCAGGTTGGGGGCACCATCGGCCATGTGCGGATCCGCGCGACGGTGGACGGGACGGCCCGGGTGATCAGCCCATGGGGGCCGAAGAACTTCACCGTGGCGGAGCAGGATAGCAACGCCGCCGTACCGGTGACGACGGAGGCCGGTATTGCGAGTTTTCCGACGGCTGCCGGGAAGACGTATCTTCTTTGTGCTGGCAAACCATAACGGAGTACCGCGAATGAAACGCCCCATCATGCTGTCGCTGAGCCTCCTTGTGTTGACGCCGCTGTCAGCACGGCACGCCGCCGCGGCGGTGCCGCCCGTGGGACCGCCCAACATTCTCTTCCTCCTGGCCGATGACATGGGCTATGGCGATCCACGGTGCTTTAACGGGCAATCGAAATGCGCCACGCCGAATATCGACGCCTTGGCGGCGCAGGGTATGCGGTTTACCGATGCGCACGCGGCGGGATCGGTTTGCGTGCCGTCGCGCTACGGCCTGTTGACAGGGCGCTACCCGTTTCGCTGTGCACACTTGGATCCGACGAAAGGCCCGCTGATCGAACCGGGACGCGTGACCCTCGCGTCGCTGCTGCGCGACCGCGGCTATGCCACGGAGATGATCGGCAAGTGGCACCTGGGTTTTGACGGCGGAGACCATTTTGATTTTTCGCAGCCGCTCCGCGGCGGTCCGTTCGATCACGGGTTCGACCATTTCTTCGGGCAGCATGCGTCACTGGACATCCCGCCCTACTTTTATATCGAGAATGATCGCTGCGTGGCGGCGCCGCTCGGCCAGATTGCCGCGCACCGTTCGCCGGACTGGAGCCCGATCCAAGGCGCGTTCTGGCGCGCCGGCGGAATCGCCGCGGACTTCAAACACGACGATGTGTTGCCGGTGTACACGTGTCGGGCCGCCGACTATCTCGGGACACGCGGGAAAGCGGTCGACGGTAAACCGTTCTTCCTGTACCTGGCGTTTACCGCACCGCACACGCCGTGGCTGCCGACGGAAAAGTTCCGCGGAGCCAGCGCCGGAAACCTCTACGCCGACTGGGTCACGCAGGTGGATGATTCCATCGGCCAGGTGCTTGCAGCGCTGGATCACGCGGGCCTCACGGAAAACACCCTCGTATTTTTCAGCAGCGACAATGGGCCCGTCTGGTACCCGGAAGATGTGAAAAAGTATGGCCACGCCGCCGCCGGCACGCTGCGCGGCATGAAAGGCGATGCGTGGGAAGGGGGGCATCGTGAGCCCTTTATCGCCAAGTGGCCGGGAAAGATAGCGGCCGGCAGTACCAGCCGTGAACTCATCTGCTTCACCGACCTGTTGGCCACTTTCGCCGCGCTCACCGGTGCGGCGCTGCCCGCTGGCGCCGGGGAGGACAGTTTCAGTTTCCTCCCGGAGTTGCGCGGCCAGAAGCACACGCCGGCCCGCACGGAAATGCTGCTGGGCTGGGGGAAGGGCAACCTCTTCATGCGCAAAGGCGACTGGAAATTGATTCCATTCCTCGGTAGCGGCGGCTTCTCCAAGCCGTCCAAGGTAAAGCCGAAACCCGGCGAACCGTCGGGCCAACTCTACAACCTCGCCCACGATCCGGGGGAGACGAACAACGTCTACGCCGCGCATCCCGAGATCGTTAAAGAATTGACCGCCGACGCCGAGCGCGTACGCGACCAGGGCCGCAGCCGGCCGTTATGAGAATCAGCGACGGCCAACGCGACGCATTGCGACCGTCAAGGAATCAAAACGCGTGGCTGGCGTGCACCGCCCTGTCGCCGGCTCGGCCATCCGCGTGGTGTGGGCCTTGCGGTGATTAATGGGGTTGCGGGGCCGCACGGTAGTTGATCGTGACGCCGTTGAGTTGCAGTTGGTGGCCGACCAGCTTGGGTGCAAGGTTGGCGGGGGCCATGACAATGACGGCGGCTTGGTCCGGGGCCAGGGTGAGCGGTTGATTGCCGCAAACGTTTTTGGCGATGAACTGGCCGGTGACCGTGTCATAGAGGTCAACGGGGGCCTCGCCCACGTTGAGCGTGACGATCCTGGTGTCGTTGAACGGATTGTACAGGAGGCGGGTGGGATAGCTGGACGGGGCGAAGTGGTCGGTGATGTTCAAATCCCAGGCGATGATGCCCGGGACGTCGGTGGCGTTGTACAGGGCGCCCAGGAAGCCGATGCTGTTGCCCATGTACAGGGCGATATTGTCGGCGCTGCGGCAGAACTGGTCTTTGTCGATCCAGTATTGGGCGGAGGGGATTTTGGCGCGGCGGTAGCGGTCGAAGACTGCATCGCCGGTGGCGTAGGGCTGGGGCGAATGGTCGGGCGTATTGGCGTGGGGGACAGAGCGCACGCCTTCATAGGAGAAGAGGTAGCCAGCGCCATTTGGGAGCGAATCGCGCCAAGCCTTATGATCCTGGTGTTCCGCATCCAAGTCGATCCCCAGGAAGTAGCGGCAGCTATTGGCGGCATGAAGGGCGTAACGGGCGGCGGCACGGGCGATGCGCTGGTCGTAGCGGACGGCGGGGAGGAGCCAGCCGGGCGCCTGGTAGCTGCCCATGGCGAAGGCGTAGAAACCGTTTTCCGAGTTGCGCCAGCAGGCGCCATCGAGTCCATCGCAGGTGATGCCGCCGAGGTGAGTGCCGGCGGTGATGCCCCAGGGCATGACTTGCCCTCCCGGCAGGGGCGGCGTGAAGGCGGTATAGTCGCCGAACCAGATGTTGAGCATGCGTTGCATATCGAAGTTGCCGCCTTGCTCGGCGTTAAGGCGGGCCAGCACCAGGGGGCCCATTTCATGGGACATTTCGTAGCGTCCGGGGTGGGCGAGCCACCAGCCGATCGCCTCCTGGGCGGCGGCGCGGTATTCCGGGTTGCCGGTCCGGGTATAGGCTCCATAGAGCGCCCAGGCAAAGGTGGCGGCATTCCCCACGTTCGAATCGATGCGGCGCGGCCGGACAGCCCACTGGCCGTCGCGATACTGGTAATCCTGGTCGAGGTTGAGGTTCCCGGGGTAGCCCATGTCCCGGCCCATTTGCAGGAGGGTATCAGCCTGCTGCACCAGCGCGGAATTGAAAGCGGCGTGCTTCGGGAATTGGTCGGCCAGGAGGGTGCCCATGGCCAGGGGCCAGTAATCGTAGATGACATGCCCCACCTGGCGGCCCGCGCCGGGGCGGTTGGACCAGATATGGGTGCGGGGGTCGAACCATTCAATGGTCGGGTCGATCCAATTCATATCGTAGAGGCGGTTCATGTCGAGGCCCAGCATGCTGGCACCGACCACCGGGAGAAGGCAGGCATGGGCTTCGCCGCGCGGATCCCGGCGGCGCTGCGGCTGAAGGTAGGCATCGAAACTGAAGTGCCGGTGGTCAGGGGCGGTGAGGGGGGCCAAATTGACGGCCGGCAGCCCGACGCCCTGGAGGTCGGGATTGAACAGGGTGGTATAGTAGTCCCGGGCGGTCTTCTTCCAATCAATGATGTGCAGCGGCAGCGGGAGACGGGGCATTTCTTCGACGCGGGCAATGACGATCTGGGGTTCGACTCCGGCAGATAGCTCCCGGGCAGAACAATTCGCGGCGGTCAGGCTCCATGCCAGAACCATGAACAACAGAGACCTGGGCAACACGCCTCGTACCGCACCACTGGTTAAATTGGGGTCACGCATTAGATTTGTTCCGCGATGATTGAAAGAATCATTTTAAGTCGGCACGAAAGAGTACGCCATATCCTCTGGTGGGAAGTGTACAATGAAAACCGCTGTTCAGGGACGCGCCATGAATTATTCATTGGCAACCGGCGTTTAACCACTGCGTCCTGCATGCTTGACCGGGCAGGTTTTGGAAGCCCCATGCCCACACGGCGTTCTTGTTCAATGGCGCCGCCGATTCCTTCTGCAAAAGGGTGCTGGCCATGAGATTGATGGTGCCTTTGGTGGCCTGTTTGTTGCTGGTCTCGACCGCCTGGGCGGCCGAGCCAGACTTAAAACTCTGGTACGACAAGCCGGCGGCCAAGTGGGAGGAAGCCCTGCCGCTGGGCAATGGGCGGTTGGGGGCCATGGTCTTCGGCGGCGCGGCCGGCGAGCATTTGCAGCTCAACGAATGTACGCTCACCTCCGACTATCCGGGCTATCGCGACCTGCCGCTGGATATCCGCAAGGATTTCCCGGCGATCACCACGCTTATTGCCCAGCGGCAGTTTGCCGCGGCCGACAAGCTGGTGACCGAGAAGTGCCTGGGACGCGCCTGGGCTTGTTACCAGCCGCTGGGTGACCTGTTCCTTGATTTTGATCATAAGGGGGCGCCGGAGAACTACACCCGTGAATTGGACCTGGAAAATGCACTCTTCCGCGTCCGCTACACCGTCGATGGCGTTAAATACACCCGCGAGATCTTCGCCAGCCATCCCGACGAAGCGATCGTCGTGCGCTTTACCGCCGACAAACCCGGGTGCTTAAGTTTTCGCGTCCGACTCACGTCCCCGCACCCGGTGGACCTCCACGCCGACGGCGCGGCCCTCACGATGCATGGCCAATTGCCCGGCCTGGTCCTGCGCCGCACGCTGGATTGGGTGGAAAAGAAGCGCGATACTTGGAAGTATCCGGAACTGTGGGACAAGGAGGGTAAGCGGCTGCCGAATGCCAGCACCGTCTTGTACAACGGCCGCGGGCTGTCGTTCGATGCGCGGCTCAACGTGCATGCCCAGGGTGGCAAGGTGGCGGCGGATAAGGATGGGCTGGTCGTCACCGATGCCGATGCGGCGTTGGTCGTTTACACCGCCGCTTCCAGCTACGGCGGCTTTCAGCAGCCGCCCGTCGATGCGGCCCAAAAGGCCGAAACGTTTCTTGCGGCGGCGGTGCAATCCGCTTACCCCGCACTGCTGGACCGGCACACGCGGGACTACCGCAGCCTGTTTGGCCGCGTGACGCTGGATCTTGGCCCGCAGGGCGCCCTGTCCACGGACCGCCGCATCAAGCAGCCCGATGCGGCGCTGGCGGCCTTGTATTTCCAGTTCGGGCGTTACCTGATGATCGCCGGGTCGCGGCCGGGGATGCAGCCGCTGAACTTACAGGGCCTCTGGAACGACAAGGTTATTCCGCCCTGGGCCTGCGGATATACGATCAACATCAACACCGAAATGAACTACTGGCCGGCGGAAGTCTGCAATCTTTCCGAATGCACCGAACCGCTGCTGCGGATGATCGGCGAACTGGCGGTCGATGGCCGGCGCGTGGCGCAAACGATGTATGGCCGGCGCGGGTGGGTGGCGCACCACAACACCACGTTGTGGCGTGATGCCCAGCCGGTGGACAATGTCGCCCAGTGTTCCTTCTGGCCCATGGGCAGCGGGTGGCTCTGCCAGCATTTGTTCACACACTACCGGTTCACCGGGGACCGCGGCTTTCTGGAAAAGCAGGCCTACCCGCTGCTGAAGGATGCCTGCCTGTTTTACCTGGACTGGCTGGTGGATAACGGCAAGGGGCAACTGGTCACGCCGATCAGCACCTCGCCGGAAAACAGCTTTGCCTACACGGACGCCGATGGCAAGACCGCCCGCTCGGCCGTGAGCGCCGGCGGCACGATGGACCTGAGCATCATCCGCGACCTGTTCGGCAACACCCTCCGCGCCGCGGAGATCCTGAATACTGATGCCCAGTTCCGCGCCACGCTCCAAACGGCGCTGGGCAAAATCCTGCCCTTCCAGATCGGTGCCCGCGGCCAATTGCAGGAATGGCAGGAGGACTTCGCCGAGACCGAAGTCCACCACCGCCACGTTTCGCACCTCTTTGGCCTGTATCCGGGCGACCAGATCACGCTGCGCGGCACGCCCGCATTGGCGGCCGCGGCGAAAAAGACGCTCGAATTGCGCGGCGACGGCGGCACCGGCTGGAGCAAGGCCTCGAAGATCAACTTCTGGGCGCGCCTGGAAGATGGCGACCACGCCCAGAAAATGCTCTACGAGCTGCTGACTGGCTCGACGCACCCGAACCTGCTGGATGTCTGCCCGCCATTCCAGATTGACGGCAACTTCGGCGGCACGGCCGGCATTGCCGAGATGCTGTTGCAATCGCACGAGCTAGAGAACAACGCCACCGCCGGCACGCCGGATACTACCCGGACAGCCGCCAATATCCTCTCGTTGCTTCCCGCCCTGCCCGCCACGTGGCCCAGCGGATCGGTCAAAGGCCTGCGTGCCCGCGGCGGGTTTGTGGTGGACATCACCTGGAAAGACGGCAAGGTCGTCGTCTACCGCATTACTGCGGCCGAACGCCGCCCAGTGACCGTGCGCGTCAACGGGGAAATCAAAACGGTGGTGGCCGAAAACTGGTAGCCGTGCCTGTAAGGGCACGGTAGGATGCGCAAAAAGATTTTAACTCCCGAAGGGCTGACACTTTGAAAGAGGGATGAGCAAGTCGGCCCACGATGATGTGATACAGTACATCCGCAACCAGGAGCAGCACCACCGACGGCGGTCGTTTCAAGAGGAATTAATCGCGTTCATCGAGAAGTTTGAGGTTCCGTACGATCCCAAGTATGTGTTCCTCTAAAGTGTCAGCCATTCAGGCCTCCAGGAAATTGAGGGCACCTTACCGCGGCCTTACAGCCACGGCTACCCAAAGTGACGGCCGTTCCGGCCTGAGAAACTGATTCGCCGCTCCTTGGCACCGTCACGCATTGTTGTTCAGGGGCACAACGTCCGGCGAAAAGATGCCCGGCATAGTCACCGCCGGGTAATTCGGGCTGTTGTTCAAGGCCACATATTCGGGCGAACTGATGAAGCCCCCGACCAACTGGGTCTGGGAAATGCCTTGTGCCAGGGCGTTTTTCCACGCCGCGAGCCCCTGGGGTTCCGGGGCACGGTGCAGGTAGTGTTCATAGAGGTCTGTCACCACGAGCGTGCGATTCTCGTCGGAGTTGGCGAGGCGTGCCGCCACGCCACTGATGGTGTCGGCCCCGAGATTCAAAATACTCGTCCAGTCGGCCAAGCCGCCGGCATCCGTGCTGCGTTCCAACAGATCCCGGTAGAGCGCCGTAACGAAGGTGGCGTTCGTGCCGCCATTATGTTGGAAGTACTCCGGCGAGCCGAGAATGCCGGCCCGCACCTGCTGGGCATTCCAGCCGCCGTGCATCAGTCCCAACCATTGAGAGAGCCCCCACTGTTCGGCATGGCGTCCCAAATATTGCACGTAGTAGCCGTCGATCAAGGATGTCTCGTAATCGCTGCTGCTGCTCAGAGCGGTGGCGGCGCAATTGTAGAAATTATCCCCACCAGCCATGGATGCCATCAGCGCATTGATGGTTTCATTGCCGGGAGTGTTGCCTCGGAGATCCGCATACGCCTGGGCCACGTAGCGTTGCTCCGGCGTACCCACGCATTGCATTACGACTTGAGAACCAGTGCCGGAGAAGGTTGCGTCACCTTCGAAACGCGCGAAAATTTCGTGGTAACCCACGTCCGGCGTAACGGTGAAGGTCGCCACCCCATTGGCATCTATGGGGGCCGTGCCCAACAGCTTATAGGCCCCAACAAAACGTCCTGCACCAATGAAATTTCCTTCATCACAGAAGCTTATCATGCCGGCAGGAATGCCCCCGGTGGAAGTAATCGTCGCGGTAAGCGTGATGCTCTGATCGGCCACGGACGGATTGGCCGAAGAAGTCATGCTGATCTGGGGCAGATAGGGGACAGAAATAGTGCCGGATATGGCCGGAGCCAGCGTACCGTCCGCCACCTGCACCGTATAGGTACCGCTATCCAGCCACACGTTTGGGAAGGTTGCTTTGCCATTGACGGCGGTCACGGTTGTCGTGCCATGCAGGCCGTTACTGGCACCACTGGCCACGCTTAGCGTCACGCTGGAGGTGTCCCCGGTTACGACGTTGCCAAACGCATCCAAGATGTTCACCGCGAAAGTCACAGGCCAACCGCTTTGTCCCGTAGCAGGCGCGGCCACAAACACCAATGTTGCGGCCGCGGCCGGGCTGATCGTGAAATTCTGTGAAAAGTCCGACACGTATTGATTTGCGCTGGCCATCAAGGTGTAAGTTCCGACCGAGGTAAACGACAGGTCATCAAAGGTCGCCACGCCATGCTGCGCCGTCACCGTCAGCGTGCCGCCAACCGTGGCGCCGGCGGGTCCATTGGCGATTGTGAGCGTCACATTGCTATTGGTGTCGAGGAGGGCGCCATTAGCGTCGAGGATGTCCACCGTGGGAGCGGGCGTTACCGTGACACCGGCAACAACGGCCGCGGGTTGTTGGATGAAAGTCAGATGCGGTCCGGTCGCATTGAGAAAGATGCTTACGGTTCCGGAATTGTTTGCGCTACCCAGATCCACTTTGCCATCGCCATTGAAATCGCCCGTGAATAAAGCATTGGGAACGCCGTCTGCCGCAAAGTTCGTCGCCACCTGAAAGGTCCCGTCCCCGTTGCCTGACAAGACGTTGATCTGGCCATGGGCGAAATCTGCGGAAACCAAGTCCGCTTTGCCGTCGCCGTTGAAGTCTGCCGTCGAAATGGAGAAGGATTCAGTGCCGGTTTGGTACTCCACGGCCGGCTGGAAGGTTCCATCGCCATTACCCAGGAACACGGTCGCGGTGTTGCTCATCGAATTTCCGATGGCCACGTCGGCTTTCCCGTCACCGTTGAAATCCCCCGTCGCTATGGACTCGGCAAGGCCACTCGACACCGTTGGGGCGTTGATAGGCTCACGAAATGTCCCATCGCCATTCCCGAGCAGGAGGCTCAGCGTCTCTCCGTTATCGGCATCCACTCCCACCGCCAAATCTGCCTTCCCATCCCCGTTGAAATCAGCCGTCGTCACGGAATGCGCCGTGCCCGTTACGGCATACGTCACCGCCGGCTCAAAGGTCCCGTCCCCATTGCCCCGCAGAATGCTGACGCCTTTCGTGCCATCGGCAACCGCCAAATCTTGCTTTCCATCGCCGTTGAAATCGTCGACTGTCAACGATCTGCTGTCTCCCGGCACCGCATACACCACCGGCGCCTGAAATGTTCCGTCGCCGTTGCCCAACAGGATGTTAACGGCGCCGTGGCGGGTAGGACTCAGAAAACTCGAGTCGGTGAGAGCTAGATCGAGTTTTCCGTCGCCATTGAAATCACCGGTTATGATCGCGTTCGGATGATACCCGGCGGCGTAGTGTACCGCCGGCTGAAATGTCCCATCGCCATTGCCCAGCAATATGCTAATGTCTCCCTGTGTACCCCCAAAACCGAACGTGCTGCCATTGGCCACAGCAAGATCCAGTTTACCATCGTGATTGAAGTCGCCCGTGATGGCAGACCAAGGTGTATCCCCGGCCGCATACGTCACCGGCGCGGCAAAGAACACGCTGCTGAGCAGCATCCGCGGCTCCAAGCCCTCGCAGGCCTGCCGCAAGGCCAATCTTGCCGCGCGTCCCGGCGGCGTGGTGCATTGGTTATTGTGGAGGCGTCTGGACAGTCCCAGTTTGCGTAACATGCGATGCTCCTTCTTATTGAACCAAGATGTAACAGGCCGTGCGGCGTACCAATAGCCGGGAATCAATATGTATTTTACAAAAAGAAACTGGCGGATCAATAGAAAGGCGACAATTTAGTCTGTTATAGAAATCAGGGTGCGGCCAGAACTTGTGGTAGTGTTTGGAGTTTCACCTTCACAGGGCGCCCTGGCGCGCGGCGCTGCGCCGAGCGCTTTAGCGCGATCCCCGAACCGCCTGAAGGCCGAACTCCAAGCAAACGACCGACAAGCGCCCGTTCGGAGTCCAGCCGGCTCTGTTGAAGCCCTGCAAGCGCCGAGCAGACGCCGGATAGCCGAATGTTCGGAGTCCCGCCTTTAGGCGGCGTCGGGACCGACGAGTTGCGTAATCCACCCCCGATCCATCGTCAAATCGTGGCCCGCCGGTGCTGCCCGTCGGCGTGCCGCAGGGGCCTATCCTGTGCCGCTATGGGGGGGGATGATCCAGCCGGAACGCCTTTTCCCGGGCGGTGTTCCGGTGGAATTCCGCCACGATCCACAGCACCTGCATGCTGATCAGGGCGGCAAAGAAACACCACACGGACGTGAGGCACTGTACATAGCAGATATACGCGACGCCATAGGAAGCCAGCAGGAACACGCCCATGCTCCCCACGCCTTTGACCTGGGACAGCAGCAGGGGCCCGACCGTGGGAACCACATAAAAGATCCCGCTGAACCAGAACCGTGCCAGGGGAAGGTCTTGTTGATAGCGCACGTGATGCGCGCTGATTTGGGCCTGCACCGGAAAAGCGGCCAGGTAGTACAAGAAATACAGGGACACCGCCAGGCCGGCCCCGGTTAAGACCCAGAGCGGTGGTTTCCGCTCCCGGCGGGGTTCCAGAGCCAATAGCGCCAGCGGCGCCCACAGCGGCCATACCACCTCGGCAAACAACAGGAAGGACCGCGCCGCAGGGTCTTCCCACCCGCCGTAATGCGGATTGGACAACGACAACCAGACCAGACCTTCCGTAAACTGCTGGGCCGCAAAGATCAGCGGGATGCCCGCAAATAGTACCTGCGATGCGCAGGTCGTCTTCCTGATGGCCAGGATCCCCACCGAACCGAGCACGGCACTGGCCCCAAAACTCGCGCCCGCTGAAAAACACATTTTTCGATCCTTCCGTGATCGCTCCCGCACCTGGCCTCACGGTGAACATCTTACCCACCGGTATCATTCCCTCCTATCATAAGCGCCGCCGGCGGATGAATTCTTCCAAAAAATAATAAACGGAAGTCGTCTGGCTGCCGCATCTTGCCCGCGTGGCGAGCGCGACAATGGGCCGCCGGCTTGCCGGGGCTTTCCCCATCGGTGTGGGCGTGCCCGTTCGTCCGGGGACACGGGGATCAACGTGGCACCGGGCTTCCGCCCGGTGGGTTGTTCACCGCCCAGAAGGGCGGTGCCACGGAAGTCCCGGATAAACGGGCGCACCCGGTGATTTCTTCCAACCAAATGCCCCATTGGTGTTCCGGTCGAGGGCGGATGCGGAAAACCGTCAGTTATTCTGGTAGCATGCCCCTGCGTTTGTTCTGCCCACCGGAAAGGAAATACGATGGCGCCACTAACCTGTATGCGTCTGTGCCTGGGAACACTGTTTCTGCTGACCGCCCTGGCGGCTGCCGACCCGACCCCGCAACCGATCCGCCATCGTTTTCTGGCGGTGGATGAATCCCGCGGGCAACTGCTGCAAATCGATCAAACGGACCCGACCCGGGACTGGGCAATCAAACTGCCGGAAAAATGCCGGGATATCCAGTTGATCGGCGGCGGGAAGGTCATCCTGAGCCTCTCGGCCGGCTACATCGAATACGACCTCCAGACCCGCCAGCCCACCAAGGAATTCCGCAATCCCACCATCAAGGGCGGCGCCAGCGTGCGCCGGCTGGCCAATGGCCACACCCTCATCGGCTGCAACCAGGACGGGTTGACCTTTTACGACCTGGACGAAAAGGATCAGATCGTCCAGACCGCGGTTTTTCATGGCCTCAATACGCTCCGCCTGATGCGCCTTTCGCCGCGCGGCACGCTGCTGTTCGGCAGCAATACGATGCAGGTTACCGAAGCGGACTTCTCCGGCAAGATTATCCGGCAGATCCCGTTGGAAAAAGGCAAGCACCTGTACCAGGTGCTGGAAAAACCGGATGGCCACCTGCTGGTGGCCACGGGCTACGGGGCCAGCATCGTCGAGCTCGATGCGCAGGGCAAAGTGGTGCGGCAGCTCGGCGGGCTGCCGGCGCCCCAGGGATCCTTCTATCATTTCTATTCCGGCTTCCAGGTGCTTGGCCGCGGGGATCTGGTGGTCTGCAATTGGACGGGCCACGGCGCGGCCGACAGTGAAAAAGGTGATCAGCTTCTGGAGTTCGACCAGGACGGGAAATTCGTCTGGCGCTGGCACGACGCCCAACGCGCCGGCTCGCTGCACGGCATTATTGTCCTGGACGACCTGGATACCGCCCGCCTCAACGACGATACCAGTTCCGTGCTCGGGCCGGCCGCACGCTAAGCGCGTCTAAAGAAACAACCACAGCGCCCCAGAGAATTTCACAGAGAGTGCTTCATTATTTTTCGGGTATAAGGAGTCGCGATGAAAACAGTTTCGACCGCCCTGGTCTCCCTGGCCGTGCTGGCGGCAGCGCCCGCCGGCGGCCTGGCGCAGGATCAAGCGCCGCCCGCCAAGCGTCCGAACATCCTGTTTATCTTCTGCGATGACCACGCTTACCAGGCGGTCAGCGCCTATGGCTTTGGCCTCAACCAGACCCCCAACATCGATCGCATCGCCGCCGCAGGCATGCGCTTTAACCGCTGCCTGACCACCAATTCCTTATGCGGCCCGAGCCGGGCCACGGTGCTCACCGGCAAATACAGCCATCTGAATGGTTTTTACAACAACACCAACTGCCGTTTCGACGGCTCGCAGGTCACGTTTCCCAAGCTGATGGAACAGGCCGGATACCAGACGGCGATCGTGGGCAAGTGGCACCTGGAGAGTGATCCGACTGGTTTTGACTACTGGGAAATCCTGCCGGGGCAGGGGCAGTACTACAACCCGCCGCTGATCGTCAACGGCCAAAAGGTCAAGAAGACCGGGTACATCACGGACATTATTACCGACGACACGCTGGACTGGCTTAAGAACAAACGGGATAAATCCAAGCCGTTCGTGATGATGTGCCAGCATAAGGCGCCGCACCGGGAATGGGAGCCGGCCTTGGAAAACCTGAGCCTTTACGACGGGGTGAAGTTCCCCGAGCCGCCGACCCTGTTCGACGATTATTCCGGCCGCGGCAAGGGCGAACACGAGCAGGACATGATGATCGCCCGCACGATGACCAATCGCGATCTGAAGCTGGCGGCGCCGCCCGCCTTAAATGCCCAGCAGCGGCAGGCCTGGGACGCGTACTATGAGCCGCGGAATGCGGAGTTTCGCCAGCGAAATCTCCAGGGACAGGACCTGGTGCGCTGGAAGTACCAGCGCTATCTGCATGATTACTTTGCGACGATTGCCTCCGTGGATCAGAGCGTTGGCAAGCTGCTGGCGTATTTGAAGGAGGCGGGACTCGAGGATAATACGCTGGTGATCTATTCCTCCGATCAGGGTTTCTTCCTGGGCGAGCATGGCTGGTTCGACAAACGCTGGATCTTCGAAGAATCGCTGCGGACGCCGCTGCTGGTGCGGTGGCCGGGTGTGGTTAAGCCCGGGACGGTCAACGGGGACATGGTTTCGAACTTGGACTATGCCGAAACGATTCTGGAGGCCGCCGGCGTGGCCCCGCCGCCGGAAATGCAGGGGCGGAGCCTCGTGCCGATCCTGAAAGGTCAGACGCCGGCCGACTGGCGCAAAGGATTTTACTACCATTACTACGAGCATCCCGGTCCGCACAATGTTCCCAAGCAGTATGGCGTGGTCACGGAGCGCTACAAGCTCGTGTTCTTCTACGAGCCGCAGGAAAATTACTGGGAGCTTTTCGATCTGAAAACCGACCCGCACGAACTCAAGAGCGTCTACGACGATCCGGCGTACCAGGACATTCAGAAGGATCTACACCAGCAACTCGACCAACTGCGCAAGGATCTGAAAGAACCGGCCCAGGACGCCCCGGAGACGATGATCGGCCGCCCTGCCGCGCGGGCCGCCGCCCGGACGCCAGCGGCCAAGGCGCTCAACACCTGGGTGCTGGAGTACAAGTTCGACAAGGATTCGGCCGCGCAAGTGCGCGATGCCTCCGGCCAGAGCGGCCCGGGACTCTGCAAGGGCGTGACGCTGGCCGCGGGGCGCAACGGGGGGCTGGCCGCCCGGTTCGAAGGCCCTGCGTATATCGAGGTGCCCAAGGCCCGGACCCTTAATCCGGCGGTCGGAGCCTGGACGGTCGAAGCCATCTTCAAAGCCGACCAGCCCGAAGGGGTGGTGCTGGCCCAGGGGGGCGAATCGAATGGTTACATTCTGTGGCTGGATAACGGCAAGCCGTGCTTTACCGTGGTCGGCGGCGGGAAGCCTTCAAAAGTTGCGGCCACGGCCGCGGTCACGGGTCAATGGACCACCGTTCGTGCCGGCTTTGATGCGGGGCATGTCTGGCTGGCGGTCAATGGCGAGACGGCCCTTAAGGCGCCGCTGGCCCAACCCCTCGAACGCTACCCCAGCGACGGCATCCAGATCGGGGCCGACTTGGGCAGCCCGGTGCTGGGGCAGGAGCATCCCCACTTTACTGGGCTTATGGAATCGATCCGCATTTTCAGCGGCGTGGAGCCGGATTGATCGCAACTCGTCGCTGGGTGCCCGCTGCTACCGGGCGTCCGGTAACATCGTGCGGCAACGCGGGTTTCCCGAGACCTCCCAGCGGCCGGCGCCGAATAGTTCGGTGTGGCCGCCGGAACCGCTCCAGTCCGGCTTTTCGAGTGTCCAGACCCCGTCCCTCGGCCGATATACGATGGATATGAGCAGGAGACCCGTGTGACCCAAGCCCGCACCACGCGCGAAAAATGTGAGGACCTGGTCCGCAAGCATTATTATGCCCACGGTTGGAAGCACGGCATCCGCGTCTACGAGGATACCATTGCCGGCTACGCGGCCAAACCGATGACGGTGGTCGATGTCGGTTGCGGCCGCACGTTCCCCATGGCGGAGTTTCTGCTGGCCCGGGTGACCGAAGCCCACGGCATTGAACTGGTCGCACAGACCCGCGACCTGCCGTCCGGCGCTTACTTTCGCCCCGGCTCGGCCTACGAAATCCCGTACCCCGCCGCCACGTTCGATTTGGTCCTGGCCCGTTGCGTGCTCGAGCACCTGGACCAGCCGGCCAAGGCGCTGCACGAATTTGCCCGCGTGCTTAAACCCGGCGGACGGGCCATCTTTCTCACCCCCAATCGCTACGACTATGTCTCGGTGTTTGCGTGGCTGATCCCCAACGCCTGGCACGGCAAGGTGGTGCGCTGGACCGAAGGCCGGGCGGAGGCCGACACGTTCCCAACGTTCTACCGCCTCAACTCGCGCCGGGCGATCCGGCATTACGCCGCCGCGGCCGGGCTGGAAGTTGAAGCGTTGCGCTACCACAACAACTATCCATCGAGCCTGATGTTCAGCACGCTCACCTGCCGGCTGGGCATCGCCTACGACAAACTGGTGACGAACATTCCCGCATTGCATTGGCTGCAACCCTGGCTGTTGGGCGTGCTGCGCAAGCCGTGAACTGACTGACTGCTCTGAAGATAGCGGCACTACCGCGGCTTAAGGCCGCTAATATTCATTGGCTCCGGGCGAGCTGCCTGCCTGATAGGAAAATCACCAAGCCCGAAGAGTTTTGGGAAAGAAATGGATTGGCGGTGCAAGCCCCCGCGTTTTTGCTGGCGCCCACGGCCTTGAAACTCGCGTGTATTCGATTTGTTCCCAGGCCCGAAGGGCTGTGACTTTTGCCGTGCCTGTAAGGGCACGGTAGGATGCGCAAAGATATTTTGAGGCCCGAAGGGCTGACACTTTGAAGGATGACCTACATGTCATTTCTCTGC
>Ga0316217_10003952_pt1 | contig 16391 bp, 12 predicted proteins | sample 1anoAmetaG_FD_203633 | JGI IMG/M metagenome (GOLD analysis project Ga0316217, IMG submission 203633) | Freshwater microbial communities from Trout Bog Lake, Wisconsin, USA - 1anoA | ecosystem: Environmental > Aquatic > Freshwater > Lake > Hypolimnion/Profundal zone | place: USA: Wisconsin...
CGGCATTACCCAGATTGTCTTCCACCCCGATCATGCCGCCGCCCACGCCATCGGCCGGGCGCTGCGCAATGAAGATGTGGTGGCCATCCGCGGCAAGGTGCGCCAGCGCGAGGCGGGCAAGGCCAACCCCAACATGGTCACCGGCGAGATCGAAGTCTCCGCCACATGGGCCGAGCTGGTCAACAAGTGCGATCCGCCACCGTTTGTGCCTTCGCAGCGCGACACGGTCAATGAGGATATGCGCCTCAAGTACCGCTACCTGGACCTGCGCCGCAAGGAAGTCAGCGATGCGATGATCACCCGGCACCGCGTCACCAAAATCATGCGCGACTACTGCGACGAACATGGCTTTTTGGAAATCGAAACCCCGATCCTCTACAAGAGCACCCCGGAAGGAGCCCGCGAGTTCCTGGTCCCCTCGCGCCTGCACCCCGGTTCGTTCTATGCCCTGCCGCAAAGCCCCCAGCTTTTCAAGCAGGTGCTGATGGTCGGCGGCATGGAACGCTACATGCAGATCGCCCGCTGCTTCCGCGATGAGGACCTCCGGGCCGACCGCCAGCCCGAGTTTACGCAGCTCGATTTGGAAATGAGCTTCATCGACCGCGAAGACATCATCGAGCTGATCACCGGCCTGATTGTGCGACTGTGGAAACAGATCCTGAACATCGACCTGCCGATCGCCTTTGCACGCCTGAGCTACCAGGAAGCGATGGACCGCTTCGGCATCGATCGGCCGGACATGCGCTACGGCCTGGAACTCAAGGACGTGTCGGCATGGGCGGCGACCACCGACGCGACCGTGTTTAAGTCGATCACCGAGGCCGGCGGCACGGTCAAACTGATCGCCGTCCCGGGCGGCGGCACCAGCCTGACCCGCAAGGCGCTCGACGCCCTGACGGAAGAAGCCAAGAAGTTCGGCGCCAAGGGACTGGCGTATCTCAAGCTCGGCGGCGATGCCGGGCCGGGCAAGATGAGCGGCCCGATCGCCAAGTTCGTCAACGAGGCCAAGCAGGCCGAGCTGCGCCAGTTGGCCGAAGCCAAGGATGGCGACGTCATCCTGTTCTGTGCCGATAAGGAAGCCACCTGCTGGCGCGTGCTCGGCGAGTTGCGGCAGCAGATTGCGCGGCAGTTGAACCTGATTCCGGAGAACGTCTGGAAGTTCCTGTGGGTGGTCGATTTCCCCAGCTTCGATTTTGATGAAGCCAATGGCCGGCACGTGGCCAAGCATCACCCGTTCACCGCGCCGCTGGAGGAAGACCTGCCGCTGCTCGATACCGCCCCCACCAAGGTGCGGGCCCAGGCCTACGACATCGTGCTCAACGGCATCGAGCTGGGTGGCGGCTCGATCCGTATCCACCGGCGCGATACGCAATCCAAGATCTTTGGCCTGCTGGGCATTTCCCCGGAAGACGCCCAGCGCAAGTTCGGCTTCCTGCTCGATGCCCTGCGCTTTGGCGCCCCGCCGCACGGGGGCATTGCCCTGGGGCTCGATCGGCTGGTGATGCTGATGCTCAACCGCCAGAGCATCCGCGACGTGATTGCCTTCCCCAAGACGCAATCCGGCACAGATATGATGACCGAAGCCCCGGCCCCGGTGGAGGCCAAGCAACTGGTGGAACTGTGCGTGGCGACGATTGCGCCCTTGAAGAAGTGACGGTGTTGAGCCTTCGTGTTTAGATCTTTTCGCTGAGGATTGCATATGAAGCGTTCGGCGCTGCTGATTGCCTTGCTGGCCACGATCATGGTGCTCACGGCCGCGGGGTGCGGCAAGAAGAAACGCCGCTATCCCGAAGGCGATGTGGGCTGGCATTCGGCCGGTTACAACAAGGTCTTTGGAAAGCTCCAGTTCGTCAGGGCCTCCAAGGATTCGGAACGGTCTTATTGGGTCATCCGCTATGCCACGGTCACCGGCCCGGACACTTACGGCGGCAAGTTCGTTCTGACGCCGGACAGTATGATGACCGGCTACGCCGGCGGCGAATACGTGGAACTCACCGGCCGCGTGCGGCAGGACCTGCCCAACACGGCGGGAACCGGCATGATGTACGAGATCACCGGCATTCGCATCTGGGAGGGGCATGAGCGGGAATAGGGCACGCGGAACCAGGAAGAACATGACGTTGCCACGACGGTCCGTCCGTCAGCCCGGTGCGGCCAGTTCCACTTCGCCCTCGTAGACAATCGGGATGTTGAACTTGCCGGTATGGTGGACGCGCGGCAGTTGCACCTGGGACGCGGCGGCGGCGACCGGGCCGTCGGCGTAGGTGCTCCAATCCAGGCCCAGGTCGTGGACCATCTGGTGGTCGAGTTCGGTCTTGCGGCCATAGGTGGTCAGGTAATTGCCAATCATGGTGGAACTGGCCCCGGCGAAGAAGATCCAGGACTGCAAGTCGCGCAGGCATACCTCGCGGCCGCCGGCGACCTTGATTTCGGCCGTCGGACACAGGAAGCGGAAGATGGCGATGATCTTGAGGCATTCCATCGGCGGCAGTTGGGACTGGCTGGCCAGCGGCGTGCCGGCAATGGCGTTAAGGAAGTTGAGCGGGATCACATCCACGCCCAGCTCGCGGAGCGTCAAGGCCATATCCAGCCGGTCTTCCCACTCTTCGCCCATGCCGAAAATGCCGCCGGAGCAAAGCGAGAGTCCCGCGGCTTTGGCAATCCGCAGCGTATTGAGGCGTTCCTGAAACGGATGGGTGGAGACCACCTGGGGGTAAAACCGGGCCGAGGTTTCGATATTGTGGTTGACGCGCCGTACGCCGCTGTCATAGAGAAACTTGGCCGTTTCCGGCGTGAGCGTACCCAGGGTGGCGCAGGCGCGGGTCTTGCCCTCGCGGGCAATTTTCTGGAGCATGGGCCCCAGCCAGGTTTCCAGTTCCGCGCGGGTCGGGCCACGGCCGGAATTGACAATGCCGAAGCTGTCGGCCCCGACTTCCGCGGCATGGGCCGCCGAATCGAGGACTTGGGCATCCGTCAGCTTGGCCTGGCCGGCGATGGCCGTCTGGTAGTGGGAGGATTGCGCGCAGAACTTGCAATCTTCCGAGCAGCCGCCGACCTTGGCGGCGACAATGGCACAGAATCGGACCTGTCGCCCCACGCATTGGATACGGATTTTGTTGGCCCAGTAAAACAGATCGTAAATGTCGTCGCCGGCGACCCCCACCAGGGTGCGGGCCTGATCCCGCGACAAGAGAGTACCCGCCAGCACCTGCCGGGCCAACTGCTGAACATGTTCGAGCAAGCAATATTCCTTATCAAAAATCGGGCCGCGCGCGGCGCTTAGCGTCCGCCGGCCGCCGGCGCCGCAAAGGCCTTGGCAACATTGAAGCCCGCCACCGGCACAATGTGGGCGGCCTGCATGCCGTCGCTCTTGACGCCATAGGTGGCCATCTTGAGATTGCGGGAATCGATGACCGTGACCAGTTCATCCCCACCGGCGCCGGACTGGTCGCTGGTGATCATGATCCAATCGCGGCTGACCGCGCTCATTGCGGCCGCGGCAAAACGCGGATGCTGCGGCAGCAGCACCAGCAGCACCGAGAGAATAAGGGCGGTGGAAACAAGAACGCTAATGGCTATCTTCTGGCTTTTCATCGCTTGACTCCAAAGGAAATCCAGGTTTCAACGATCATCCCCGACCGACGCAACCACTTACTTGCCAATCCGGTCCAGATCCAAAGCGCAACTGCGCCGATCCAGGACCAGGATGGTGGCCCGGTTGACATCCGGCCGCATCAACACCAGTTGGCCGGAATTCGAATCGAGCATCCAGATCAAACCAGCGCCGTTGGCGGCCCCATGATGCGTGGATACCGCCATCACGTCGGGCCGGCCGCCCGCGGCCTGGGCATAGACCGCCGGCTCACAGACGCGCGTGTAGAGCGCCGCGGCCAAGGCCACGTTGACCATGACCAGACCACCGAGCGCCACGGAGAACAGGGTTTTCGATTCTCGCATGATTAAACTCCACAAGAAGGAACCACTCCACAATATTGACACACCGGGCGGGGCAATGTTAGCCATCAATCCGCCGGGCGTGCGCGTCAGTAACCGGCTTCAATAGCGTTGCGTTTGGGCACGCGGAAGGTAATCAGCAGCACCAGCAGCGTAAATAACACCAGGAGAGCGTAATAGATAAAGGGCGAGCCGGTTTCCAGCGGCGGATATTCCGGCTTGACATCCTGCACCTGCGCCTGAAGGGCCCCCGGCAGGGCTACCAGGAACCAACCCCATAAACATGTTCCAAAGAGCTTCTTCATAGTGGCGATCATAAGCCACTGTCGGCGCAAGTCAAGAGGGCCTTCCGGCAGGTCGCGAAAATTCCGCCAGACGGTATACTATTGCCTCGCTGATTTGGCGGCAGGGAGCCCTGCCGCCTTGGAATAGTGCACCGCAAACGCAGGACTTGGGCATGACTTTTGATCCCCACCGCTTCATCGCCGAACGGTCGTTACAAATCGACGCCTCGGGCATTCGCAAGGTCTTCGATCTGGCGGCGAAACTCAAAGATCCGATCAACCTGTCGATTGGTCAGCCCGATTTCGACGTGCCCGAACCCCTCAAGGATGCGGCGATCGCGGCCATTCGTGCCGGCAGAAACCGCTACACCCTGACCCAGGGCATTAGCGAACTGCTCACGCCGCTGCGCCAGCAGGTTTGCGCCCAGACGGGCTGGGCGGACCCGGGCATGCTGATTCTCTCGGGCACGTCTGCCGGCCTGGTGCTGGCCATGTTCGCCACCTTAAACCCGGGCGACGAGGTACTGTTCCTGGACCCGTATTTTGTAATGTACAAACACCTGCCCCGACTGTGCGGCGCCGTCCCCGTAGCGGTGGACACCTATCCCGATTTCCGACTGCATCCCGAGCGTCTGGAGGCGGCCATCACCCCGCGCACCAAGATGCTGATCCTGTGCTCGCCGAACAATCCCACCGGCATCACGTTAACGCCGGCCGAATTGGCCGCCGCCGCCGCTATCGCACGCCGGCACAACCTGCTGGTAATCAGCGATGAAATCTACGACGCATTTTGCTATGGCCCGCACCACAGCATTGCGCCCCTGCTACCCGACCAGTGCCTGCTGCTCAAGGGGTATTCGAAAACCTATGGCATGACCGGCTGGCGCCTGGGCTATGCCGCCGGCCCCAAGGCGGTCATCGATCAAATGACCAAGTTGCAGCAGTACACGTTTGTGTGCGCGCCGTCGATGGTGCAGTATGCCGCCTTGGAAACCCTGCACGAGTGCCGGGTGGACATGACCCCGTATGTTGCGGAATACAAACGCAAACGCGACAAGGTAGTCAACGGACTCAAGGATGTTTTCGAGATCAACGAACCCGGTGGGGCGTTCTACCTTTTTCCCAAGGCACCCGGTAACCTGACCGCCACGGAATTCGTCCACCGGGCGATCGAAAAAAACGTCTTAATCATTCCGGGCAATGTATTTAGCGCCCGCGACACCCATTTCCGCATCAGCTACGCCACGACCGATAAGAAGCTCGACGAGGGTATTTGCATCCTGCGGGAACTTGCGGCCAGCTCTACTCGTTAATATAAGTGCAAGGCAACTCATGTCGGAAATGCCTTGAACGGGTGCAACAAACGCACAAGTCATTCGTTATACCAAGGGAAGTGTGAACAGATGTTGGATCTGTGCTGCGCGCGAATTGTGGCCTTATTTATGGCGAACGCAGTGGAACGCAAAAAAAACTCAGATCGGCCTGCGTCCATCGAGGAGATGCTCTGTCGCCATATTGCCGACCGCAGTAGGCTCCAACCGATGCCGGACTCGGCACGCCAACGTATTTTGCAACGCTTGGCCGAGCTAAAGGAACCGCGCCCCGTCCTGCTGCAAAAAGCCTGACCCGTGGCATTGGCGGGCACAATAAGCTATCTTGCCCGCCATGTTCCAAATCCAAGGACAACTCCGCGCTCTGACGCAATTGCAACGTGCCACCGCCGCGCAGCGGCTGGGCCATACGTGGATATTCTCCGGGCCGCCGGGGGTGGGCAAATTTACGCTGGCCGTGGCGCTGGCCAAGACCATGCTTTGCGATACCCCGCAAAGCGTACCCAATGGGGAGCACGATCCCCTGCGGCTGCCGACGCTGGCACCGGATTTCGCGCTGCGCACCGCCTGCGGCCAATGCGAATCCTGCCGCGCCGTCGACAACGGCAATCATCCGGACTTGCACATTATCACCAAAGAGCTCATTCGTTATCACGACCGCGGCGGCACCTCCAAAGGCACGACCCTGAGCATTAAAGTGATACGGGGAGAAATCACCGGCGACGAAGCCGCCGACCATCAGGTGGAAGCCAAGATCTACAAGCGTTCTTTCCGCGGGCGCGGCAAGTGGTTCATCATTGATGATGCCGACCTGATGGAACTGCCCGCCCAGAACGCCCTGCTTAAAACCCTCGAAGAGCCGCCGCCGGAAAGTTACCTGGTTCTGATCACCACCAGCCCGCAGGAATTGCTGGCGACCATTCGCAGCCGTTCGCAAATCGTGCTCTTTAACCCCCTGCCCGAACCGGTGCTCGTGGCACGCCTGCTGGCCCAGGGCGCTGCGCCAGACGAGGCCCCCCTGCTGGCCCGCCTGGCCCAGGGCAGCCTGGGCCGCGCTCTAGGCTGGCTCCAAGACATCAAGGTCATTGATGAAAAGAACGCCGCCGCCGCCCGCAAGCAGGCCGGCAAAGATGAAGATGAAATCGTCGCGAAGTTCTCGCCCGGCGGCATCCTGGCCTGGGTGCGCCAGTTGAGCAGCGCCCTGGACGCCCTGATTGCCCGCCGTAACGCCGGCACCGCGGTAGCCGAAACCATTGCCGCCATTGCGGCCGAGTTTGCCGCCCTGGCCCTGATCCGCGATCCGCTGACCTCCAAAGACCGCGCCACCCGCGATGGCATTGCCCTGGCACTGGGCCTGGCAGCGGACTATTTCTCCGATCGGCTGCGCCTGACCCTGGGCACGCCCGCCGCCGTGAGCCTGCCAGGCAGTGCCGGCGCGCTGGACCCGGCGACCGTCCGCGCCCTGCTGGCGGCGGCGCGGGAATCCGAAGCCCAGGTCGATATGAATGTACACGTTCCGACACTGCTGGCCGCGTTGGGCACGCGGTGGGAACAGATCCTTCGGGGCACCTGCTAGTGGACATTCCGCGTGCCTTGACCAACAATACGCACATGGAACCCCGGATCCGGGGTTTACGGCGGCCCTTTGCAAGAAGGAAAAAACATGAAACGCTTTACGATCCTCACGTTGACGGTTCTGTTGTTTACCGGAGCAGCCTTGGCAGGTCCCGTGGTGCCCAAGGATATTGATGCCGGGGCCAAATGGTTTGGCCACGTGGATCTGGCCGCCATTCGCGCCCTGCCGCTGGTGGCAGACTTGAAAGACAAGTGTCCCCAGCACGAGGCCTGCGCTGCAAAGATGCAGGAGGCGGCCCGCAAGATCGGCCTGGACTCGTTGGCGGATGTGCAGGGGATTACGCTTTACGCCAACGAGTTCGGCGGGAATATTGGAGTCGCACTGTTCTACGCCACGAAGCTTGACCAGCAGAAAATGATTGGCCTGCTGAAGGAAAAGCAGCCGGATCACAAGACCCTCGACTACGGCGGCCGCACCCTCTATAGCTGGACCGTTGGGCACGAGGGCCATAAGAAGGATCTGGCCGGCGCATTTGCCAGCGCGACGCTGCTGGTCATCGGATCCAATTTTGCCCAGGTTCAAGCGGCACTGGATGTGCTCGACGGCAAGAAGCCCGGCTTGGCCAACGATGCGCCGCTATTGCAGGGCCTGCCGGATAACGTCCTGTTTGCTTCCCGGGCCATTGCGGTGCCGGCCGATTATCGCAAGACCACCCACTGCCCCGTGCTGCGCAACTGCCAGACGGCCACCGCCGCCTGGTCCGCCGCCGACGGGCAGATCACGGGCACATACACGTTGGCCACCGACACGCCCGAGGCGGCCAACAATTTCAAGGCGATCGTGGATGGTTTTAAGGCACTGGGGGTGCTGCGCTACCCCGATCTGCCGGCCGTCAAGAAGATACTGGACGCCGCCAAGACGGAGGTGAATGGCGCCACCTTTAAAGCCAGTTTCAACGCCACCTCGGTCGACATTGAGGCGGCGGTGCAGGCGGTCATGGAACAGCGGAAGGCCGCCACGGCACCGGCGACTAAATAGATCGAGTTATTTTATCCGGAGGAAACTGATGAACCTGCGACTCGTAACCACACTGGCCGCGGCACTTTTGCTGCTGGGCACAACCAACCCCGCCCGCGCCGCGGAGGCCGCGGCGCCGCGCCAAAGCGCCAACTTTGATCGGGCCTGGAAATTCCATCTGGGCGATGTGCCCGGCGCCGAGAAGCCCGACCTCTCGGACGCCGCATGGCGGACCCTGGATCTGCCGCATGATTTTTGCATCGAAGGTCCGCCCGGCAAGGATCCGGCCACCATGGAGGGTCCGTTCGATAAAGAATCGCCCGCGGGCGTGCACGGCGGAGCGCTCAATGGCGGCATCGCGTGGTATCGCAAAACATTCACCGTGCCCGCGGCCGACCAGGGCAAACACCTGACCGTCGAGTTTGACGGCGTGTACATGGATAGCGATGTGTGGCTCAACGGCACACACCTGGGCAACCACCCCTACGGCTATACGAGCTTTGGCTACAACCTCACGCCACATCTGAAATTTGGCGTGCCCAATGTGCTGGCGGTGCGCGTCAATGTGGTCCAGCCGTGCAGCCGCTGGTACTCGGGCGGGGGCATCTACCGGCACGTGCGGCTGCTGACGGTCGATCCGGTGCATGTGGCGCGGTGGGGAACGTACGTCACGACACCGGAGATTACCGCGGCCGCCGCGACGGTGCAGATACAGACACGCGTGGTCAACGACGCCCCGGCGGGCGCCAGCGCCACGCTCCAGACGACCATCGTCGCGCCCGACGGCCAGACGGTCGGCACGCAGGAAGCCACGCAGGACCTGGCCGGCGGCAAGGATTTCCATTTCCGCCAGACGCTCAGCGTGCCCCAACCCAAGCTCTGGTCGATCGCTGAGCCCGCGCTGTATACGGCCGTGTCGCGGATTTCCGTCGGCGGCAAGGTGATCGATAATTACACCACGACGTTCGGCATCCGCACAATTGCCTTCACCACCGACAAGGGCTTTTTCCTCAACGGCCAGCATGTGCAGATTCACGGCGTCTGCGATCACCACGACCTGGGCTGCCTGGGCGCAGCGGTGCATCGCCGGGGCATTGAACGGCAACTGGAGATTTTGCGGAGCTTCGGCGTCAATGCCATCCGCACCAGCCACAACCCGCCGGCCCCCGAATTGCTGGAATTGTGCGACCAGATGGGCTTTGTGGTCATGGATGAAGCGTTTGACGAATGGAAGAACGGCAAAACCAAGAACGGTTATGGTCGCTTCTTTGACGAATGGTCCGAACGCGACATCGTGAGCATGTTGCAGCGCGATCGCAACCATCCGAGCATTATCCTGTGGAGCATCGGCAACGAGATCAAGGAACAGGGCGCCAAGAACGGCGGCGAAATGGCTAAGCGCCTCGCCGACTTCTGCCACCGCGAAGATCCGACACGCTTCGTCACGTCCGCGTGCAGCAATCCCGGCGGCGCCGTCAAGAGCGGCTTTGGTGACGCCCTGGATGTTTTCGGCATCAACTACCACGTGGACTTCTACGGCAAAGAGCCGCAGCGTAAGCGCGTCGGCAGCGAGACCTCCTCGGCCCTGAGCAGCCGGGGCGAATACAACCTGGTGCCCGGCAAGGACGGGAAGCTGACGATCGAGAAGAAACTCAATTTCCAGTGCACATCGTACGATTTGATGAACCCCGGCTGGGGCCATACGGCGACGACCAGCCTGGCAGCCCTGGCGGATCATCCGGCGATTGCCGGCGAGTTTGTCTGGACGGGCTTTGATTATCTCGGCGAGCCCACGCCGTTTAAATGGCCATCGCGCAGCAGCTATTTCGGCATCGTCGACCTCTGCGGCTTTTTCAAGGATCGCACCTACCTGTACCAGAGCCAGTGGACCGACAAGCCGGTCGTACACGTGCTGCCGCACTGGAACTGGGCCGGCTTTGAAGGCAAGGAAATTCCCGTCTGGGCCTTGAGCAATGGCGATGCGGTGGAACTGTTTCTCAACGACAAATCGTTGGGCGAAAGGAGCATGAAGGACTCGGGCACGCGTTACCATGTGGAATGGGCGGTGCCCTACACGCCGGGCGTGCTCAAAGCCGTAGCCAAGAAAGGCGGGGCGGTCATCGCCACCGACGAGGTGCGCACCGCCGGCGCCCCGGCCAAACTGGTGCTGACCCCCGATCATAAGGAATTGGCCGCCGACGGCTCCGATTTGTCCTATCTGACCGTCAAGATTGTCGACAAGGATGGCGTCGTGTGCCCCAACGCGGACAACAAGATTACCTTCACCCTGACGGGACCGGCCACGATCGCCGGCGTGGACAACGGCGATGCCACCAATCACGAGCCCTTCAAGGCCAACGCCCACAAAGCGTTCCACGGGCTGGCGTTGGCGGTAATTCAGGCGGGCTATGAACCGGGCGCGCTAAGCGTCTCGGCCACCGCCGACGGTCTCCAACCCGCCACCGCCGCCCTGGCGGTACACCAGTAGACCCGAGAGGAGGTCCTATGTTCCATTCATCGCTCCGCGGCCTGTGGCTGACCGTCGCCGCCGCAGCCTTGCTGCTTTTCCCGTTCAAAGTGGTCGCCGACGATTCTGCCGGCATGGTTTTGGACGACAAGGCCCGGCTCTACGAGGCAGAGGCGGCACCGGCCCTGGACTTGCAGGATGAGGTGACGCTCGAAGCCTGGGTGAAGGCCAACCCCATGGATGAAGGCGGAGGGCGGATCCTCGACAAATCGGAACCGGGCACCTCCAGCGGTTACATGCTCGATACCCATCCGGGCAATTCCCTGCGCATGATCACCCTGCACGGCATGTGCCACTTTGCCGCCAAACTGCCCGCAGATAAGTGGACGTTTGTCGCCGCCGTCTACAGCGCCGCCAAGCATATCAACAAGCTTTACGTGGACGGCAAGGAAGTCGCCACCCTCGATGGCGGCGAGTTCCCCAAGATGAGCAAGACCAATTGCCCGCTGCGCATCGGGGCCGACCCGTCCGGCGGCAACCGGTTCCGCGGGCGCATCCTGCGCGCGGCGCTCTATGGCCGGGCCTTGGACGCCGCCGAAATTGCCGCCCAGGCCGCCGCGCCCGCGGCGCTGCCCGGCGTGCTGGGCGCCTGGGAATTTCCCGAAAAGCCCCAGGGGGCCATTAAGCCCGTCGCCGGCACCATCATCCTGCGCAATGGCACCGATTCGGCCCCCGTGGAAAGTGCCACCACCCCACCCCCCGGGACGCTGGAGTTGTGGTACGGCAAACCGGCGCAGCAATGGGAGGAAGCCCTGCCCGTCGGCAATGGGCGGCTGGGAGCCATGGTTTTCGGCCGCGTCGAACAGGAACGTCTGCAACTTAATGAAGATACCGTCTGGGGCGGCGGCCCGTATGATCCAAGCAATCCCGAGGCGCTTACAACACTGCCGCAGGCCCGGGCCTTGATCTTTGCCGGCAAGTACGGCGCAGCCACGCACCTGCTCGACCAGCACGCCATGGCCAAGCCGCCCAGCCAGATGCCCTACCAGCCGTTGGGCGACCTGCTTCTGACTTTTGCGGACGATGATAGCCCCATTACCGCTTACCAGCGCGACCTGGACCTGGCCACCGCCGTGGCCCGCACCTCCTTCAAGTGCGGCACCACCACCTATACCCGCGAAGTGTTTGCCAGCGCCCCGGATCAGGTGCTGGTGGTCCACCTTTCGGCCGACCAACCCGGCAAGATCAGTTTCCGCGCCAAGCTCTCGACCCTGCACGATGGCGCCACCCTGGCAGCGCAGGGCGATGTGCTGACGCTCAGCGGCATGGCCCGCGCCCACAACAATGTGCCGGCCGCCATCAAGTTTCACACCCGCCTGCGGGTGCGGGCCGACGGCGGCCAGACCCAGGTCGATGATACGGGCCTGAGCGTCCAGGGCGCCAACCAGGCCACGTTATTTCTGACGGCGGCGACCAATTTCGTCAGTTGGAAGGACCAGAGCGCCGATCCGGTGGCCCGGGCCAGTGCCGCCCTGGAGGCGGCCGCCAAAAAGTCTTACAACGCCGTGCGTGCCGCCCAGTTTGCCGATCACCAGAAGTTGTTCGGTCGTGTCGCGCTCGACCTGGGCACCACCCCCGCTGCCGCGCGGCCCACCAACGAGCGCCTCAAAACCTTTGGCGACGGCAAGGATCCCCAGTTGGCAGCGCTCTATTTTCAATTTGGCCGCTACCTGCTGATTTCCTGCTCCCGCCCCGGCGGGCAACCGGCCAACTTGCAGGGCCTCTGGAACGACCAGTTGTCCCCGCCCTGGCAGTCCAAGTACACCGTCAATATCAATACCGAAATGAACTACTGGCCGGCCGATACCACCAACCTTCCCGAGTGCGTCGCCCCGCTCGAAAGCATGCTCCAGGATCTGGCGGAAGCCGGCATGCGCGTCGCCAAGACCATGTACGGCGCCCGCGGGTGGGTGTGCCATCACAATACGGATCTGTGGCGGGCCTCCGGGCCGATCGACGGCGCTGGCTGGGCCTACTGGCCCACCGGCGGCGCGTGGCTGTGCACCCATCTCTGGGAACACTACCAGTTCACCGGCGATAAGGAATTCCTCCGCCGGAACTATCCCGTGCTCAAGGGCGCCTCCGAGTTCTTCGTCGATACCCTCCAGGAAGAACCCACCCACCACTGGCTGGTCACCTGCCCCTCCAATTCCCCCGAGCATGGCGGCATCTGCGCCGGCCCCACCATGGACCTGGGCATTGTCCGCGATCTATTCACGCAAACCGCTCAGGCCGCCGCCATCCTCGGCCTCGATGATGCCTTCCGCCAGCAACTGCTCGCCAAGTGCCAGAAACTCGCCCCGTTCCAGATCGGCAAGTACGGGCAATTGCAGGAATGGCTCGACGACCGCGACAATCCCAAGGAAGATCACCGCCACGTCTCCCACCTTTACAACGTCTTCCCGAGCGCCCTGATCACGCCCGATACCGCCGATCTTTTCAAGGCGGCGCGGCAGTCGCTGGTCTATCGCGGTGATGGCGGCACCGGCTGGAGCAAAGCCTGGAAGATCAACCTGTGGGCGCGCTTCCTCGATGGCGATCATGCCTACAAAATGCTCAGCGAAGCGCTCACCGGTAACACTTTCCCAAATTTGTTTGATGCCCACCCGCCATTCCAGATCGATGGCAACTTTGGAGGCACCTCCGGCATGGCCGAAATGCTGCTGCAAAGCCAGAACGGCCAGATCCGCCTGCTGCCGGCCCTGCCCGCCGCGTGGCCCGCCGGTTCGGTCACAGGCCTGCGCGCCCGCGGGGGCTTTGAGGTCGCCATTACCTGGAAGAACGGAGCCCTGGCCGAGGCGGTCATCCATTCGACCCTGGGCAACCCCTGCTGCCTGCGCGCTCCGACGCCGCTTGCCATACGCGCCGATCCGGCCGTCCCGGTCACCAGCGCCATTCCCGGCGTCTACACGTTCCCGACCAAAGCCGGAGCCGATTATCACATTGTTCTACCGCCGCCGGGCTAAGGCCGCGGGAAGGTGCAGGATCCGGTTGGAGCCGGACGTCTTTCGCGGCAATGACGAATGACTAATGACGAATGACGAATCAAATCTCAAGGACCAATGACCCAATAACCAAACCACGAGCACGTCCTCCCGTTTCGTCATTTCCTCATGGAGATTTGGTCATTGATTCGTCATTAGTCATTCGTCATTCGTCATTTTTACCCTGCAATATGTTGCGATTATAGTGAGCCCCTCATGCTTGCCTCTGAACCCCAACTCGCCCCCCCGCTTCCCGCGCGTGCCACCGCCATCGGCATGCTCGCCCTCTGCTGCCTGCTCTGGGGCTGGTCCTTCCCGGTGGCGCAATTCGGTATTGCGCCCTTTGAACAAGCCCTGCGCCACTCCCTGGGGCTGGGCCCGGCAGATTTTTCCCTGGCGCTGCGCGCGGGCCTCAGCGCCACGTTCAACGCGTGGCGGTTTGTGCTCACGGCCGTGCTCTATGGCGCGCTAACCTGGCGCCGCCAGCGGAACTTTACGCGTGCCGAATTGCTGGGCGGCCTGCTGGTGGGCCTGTGCTTTGCCGCCGGCATGGTCACCCAGAACATCGGCCTGCGCTATACCCGCCCGTCGGTCTCCGGTTTTCTTACGGCGTTGCTGGTGGTCTTTGCCCCCCTGGCCCAGGCAGCGTTCTTGCGCCGCCCGGTGGGCGGGCGCACCTGGCTGGCGGTAGCACTGGCGCTGGTCGGGGCCGTCGTCCTGTCGGTGCCCACCGGTATTGCCGCGCGGCACACCGTCGCCCTGGCGGCGCCGCTTCCTTGGATGGGTGAAATTCTGACGGTCATCGGGGCCATGTTCTTTACCGGCCAGGTGCTGGCGGTCGATCACTACGGACCGCGCGTCGATGCCACACGCCTGACCCTGGTGCTGTTTGTCTCCACCGCCCTGTTAACCGGCGCCCTGGGCGCCGCCCTGGGCGCCAGGCCGCTCTATTCCCCCGCCGCTCTGGCGGCCATCGGCCAGAGCACCACGTTCTGGTGGACCATGTGCAGCCTGGTCGTGTTCTCGTCGGTCCTGGCCCTGCATGTCATGAACGTCTATCAGCCGCGGGTAACCCCGGCCACCGCCAGCGTGATCTATTGCCTCGAACCCTTGTTCGCCACCGCCTTCTCCGTGCTGTTCCAAACCGAACACCTCACCGCCACGGTGCTGGCCGGTGGCACGCTGATCATCCTGGCCGTCCTGCTGGTGGCCCGCGGCGGCGTCCCGCAGGCGGCCGCCCCAACACAGACAACGTGACTGGCCCGCAGGATGTGGCCATTTGCGCCAACCGTGTGCTGCCGGAGCCTCAACCGAGCCGCGACGGTAGGGTTGCGACCAATCGACGTTCGAACGCAGCGTGGCCGCTCCCTGCCGGTCGCGGCTCGAAAATACCACAACATCTGGCTATACCAGGGCTGCAAGGTCTCTTCCCAGATTTTCGCGGCGCTGGTATAAAACCAACAGTTTCAACCTGGAGATTCCCGATGCTCACGATCACCATTCACGACCAGACCACTACCGGCCAAAACACCAACGATCTGACCCTGGACTTTCTCACCGAAAATATTACGGTGCGCGAATTGATCCGCTCGCGCGTCTACCAGGAAGTGCAGGACTACAACCGCCAACAACCCGAACACTTCCGCGGCCTGGTCCAACCCACCGACGCCGAAACCACGCTCAACGGTTATAAAGTGAAAACCAAGCGCCAAATCGACTGGAAACCCCAGTTCGAAAAAGCCTGTGAAGCTTTCGCAGCCAATCGCATTTTGATACTTATCGACGACCACCAAGCTGCGGCGCTCGACGAACAAATAACGCTGCGACATGACACGCACGTCAACTTCCTGAAACTCGTGCCATTAGTCGGTGGATGAGCTGATGCTTAATCCGACTGAAATCTTCACGCGATATAATCTCCGCCCCGATAAGGGTTGGCCCGAGACAGCAGTCCAAGACATCGCTACGTCCGGCCGTCAGGCCGCTTGGCTTGAAATGATGGACTATCTTCGATCCCTTCCCCACTACAAAACCAGTCATCAACTTGCGGAAACGCTCTGCTTCGAGGATCCCCATAACCCGCCACAACCGCCGCCGGAGGCAGGCACCGATGCCTTTCGCCAAACGCTCCGGTCAGCGGGGCCGCCAGCCGAATGGCTCGATGACCTCCACGCCCTTCTCGCAAATCTCGCAGGTGAGGCCATCGAAAGGATTCCCATTTGGATCCGCGCAGCCACGCGCTCAAGCACCGGTCATCTCAATCGCCCAGGTGCAAACCGCGAATTACTTCAGGCGTTGCTCTGGTCCAGCCTTCTGTTGCCATCGGAAAATGTCATCGACGCACTGCGCCAACTCGCCACCGCGACCGCGGGGAAAACCATGCAGGCCGTCACCATCCTAATGATTCTCGGCGTTCATGAATCTGAACCTGCACTTGCGGCACTCCATCTCCTTGCCCAGCAGGCCAAACGCCCGACTCCACGAAACCGTGCACAACGTATGGCGGAACATCTTGCGCGCCGCCTCGGGATCTCTCCCGCCGATGCTGCGGAGCGCTCTATTCCCAGTTTCGATCTTTCCGCGGAAGGCACGCTGAATATCGCGCTTGACAACTATTTTGGCGAGCTTCGAATCGAAGACCGTAAAGCTCAGATTCACTACCTCACCGCCAATCGCGAAGAACTAAAAGCACTTTCCGTTACAGTCAAGAAGAAGTAC
>Ga0316217_10003954_pt1 | contig 16387 bp, 14 predicted proteins | sample 1anoAmetaG_FD_203633 | JGI IMG/M metagenome (GOLD analysis project Ga0316217, IMG submission 203633) | Freshwater microbial communities from Trout Bog Lake, Wisconsin, USA - 1anoA | ecosystem: Environmental > Aquatic > Freshwater > Lake > Hypolimnion/Profundal zone | place: USA: Wisconsin...
TGTTGTGGTATATTACTATAAAATCTAATTTGAATCTTTGCTGGCGCTTTCAATCCAAGTGTTAAGTTCACCAACAAGTCTTATTAGACATGCACTATCCTTTTCTCTGGATGCAGTCGCATCGTTACAATAAATAATGGATAACCCATCAATATAGCCACTATGTAAAATATTATCTGCGTAAATATTCAACCGATTCTGTTCGTTTCCATTGACAATATAATTGAAAGGTTCGGTGGTTTTAAACCTCACATTTAGTGTCCCTTCAATGTCTACCGAAAAACCGGCAATCTTGCCAACTGGACAATTTTCAATCTTAAATTGAGTCTGACTCCAATTAATGGTTATGATTGATATGAACCATTTCCCTTCGGACTTCGAACTGGTGATTGAAAATTTGTGCTCATCACTAGCATACCGCATCGAGAACTGGAATGGCTCTAATTGTTTTGGTGTTGAGATAACTAACACCTGTTGTAGCCTCTCAGCCATCTCTTTCATTTTTGGACTGCCGTTCAGCGCTTGGGCGGCAGCATGAGTGGCGGCGGTGCGGAGGTCGTCCGTGATCTGTTTGCCGGAAGCCCAGGCTTCCACCATATCTCCCGCCGCTTTCTGCAAGTCAGCCAAGCCCGCCTCCGGCTGGTCGGTCAGGATGTTCTGCGGATAACCGCCCAACGCCGTGCTCAACTTATCTGCTATTTCAGGATTATCTGAACCCAAAGCCGCCATGAAGTCGCCCAGGTAAATGGAGAGATCACTCACCTTGGCATAAACATTGTGGTTCTCGGTCTTGAGGGTTTGCCAGTAGTTGGTGGCTTGGTCGTGGTTCATGTCCGCAAACGCCTTTTCCCATTCGGGGCTGCCGGGCACATCCCAACCCCAATCGCCGGCTTTGCCGAGAATGCCGGCATAGCCTCGTGACACCCTGCAGCCCGAACCGCCGCGTTCAAAGTTGATTTCCATGTGGAATACAGAGCTTATGGCTATCTTGTCGAACAGGTCGGAAGGCACTTTTAATACATAGTGGTTTTGGACACCAAGGGTGGGATGCCAAGTGACTGATTCCTCGGTCAACTCAACGGTCTGACTGCCATCCAGCTTGCGCCGGATGTCAATGAAGGCGACGCCGCCGGGGGCGTTGGTCATGGTGTCCATGGTTGCCATGTTGTCCGAGGTGACTGGAATGAGCAGCCGGTCGCCCAAGGTGTATTTGGCGTAATAAACCTGGACGAGTGATCCCAGCAAATCCCAAAGCTGGCCGTTGATTTTGAAGCTGGGGATGTCCAACTGCGCGGTCTTGCCTCCGAGTTTGACGGGGCAGCGTTCATTGCGGGCATTGCCGCCGGGATTGGCATCCACCAGAAAGGTCACGCGCCCGTCGGTGTTCTTGAAGTAGGGTGCCGGGTCTTGCGCCTGGGCGGTCAGGGGTTGGAACAGGGCTAACGCCAGGCCGCAGAGGGCGAGGCAGAGTATGTTGGTGGTTTTCATAGATGGTGTAGAGCAATTCATGTTGCATTTAAGCTAAGCCGTTCAATTTTCCAGCACACAACGAAAACCGATCGTCCCGATTCGGTAATCAGGCGCATCGCAGCCGCGACCTGATGACATCAAGGCGTCAGGACTTCCGTCACGCCATGACGCACCGCGCTCCACACGGGTTTTCTGGTCACCGCTATACCAATCTTCACACCATTGCCATACGTTCCCACCCATGTCATAAAGCCCAAACTTATTCGGGGCAAAGCTGCCAACCGGCGAGGTGCGAGGATAATCATCACGGTAGCCCTCGATCGTTTTCCAATTACTCGGCCAATCCGCATCGCTCGCCTCACTCCCAGAATAATTACCCGCTCCACTAGGAGGTGGCCAGCTTGTCCCCCACGGATATACGGCTGCCACTTTTCCCACCTTGTCCTTCGGCGTTCCTTCGCTTGCCTCATTTAATCCTGCCGCCACACTCCATTCCGCATCCGTCGGCAGACGATAAGTTTTGCCTTCCTTCTTGGATAACCATTCGCAAAATGCCTTTGCGTCCTCCCAATTGACTCCAACCACTGGATGTGTCGGTGCTTGGCTGAAACCGGGATTCTGCCAGGTGGCACCATTCTGCCCATACTCGCCATTCCGCAGCGACCACATTCCTTGGGTCGAGTCATGCCCCGTCGCTCTGATAAACGTTTCAAAGTCCTGCACCCGCACATCCCAAATGCAAAATTTTACTGTGGTTCCCGGCACCGGCACAAATTTCATGCCCAAGCTGTTCACAAATTCGCGAACTTGGCTTGCATCCGAATTGGCGAGTTTCAACACGCCACTCAGCCGAGTTGCCATTCCTTTCATTCGCCAGCTTTGTGTCGAAGCCTTTTCGATGGCTCGGGCGGCGGCGGTGCGCAGGTCGTCCGTAATCGGTTTGCCGGAAGCCCAGGCTGCCACCAAATCCCCCGCCGCTTTCTGCAAGTCCGCCAAACCGGCCGCCGGCTGGTCGGTCAGAGTGCTCGGCGGATAACCGCTCAACGCCTTGCCCAGCTTATCCGCCGCGTCGGGATTGGCCGTGCGCAATGCCGCCATGAAGTCGCCCAGATAAATGGAGAGGTCGTTCACCTTGGCATAAACATTGTGGTTCTCGGTCTTGAGGGTTTGCCAATAGTTGGTGGCTTGTTCGTGGTTCATGTCCGCAAACGCCTTGTCCCAATTGGGGCTGCCGGGCACGTCCCAGCCCCATTCGCCGGCTTTGCCGAGAATGCCGGAATAGCCCCGCGACACCACACAGCCTGAACCGCCGCGTTCAAACCGGATTTCCATGTGGAATTGGGAGCTGATGGCAATCTTGTCGAACAGGTCGGAAGACACTTTTAATTTATAGTGCTTTTGAACGCCAAGGTCGGTGTGCCAAGTGACTGACTGCTCGGTCAGTTCGGCGTCCGAGCTGCTGTTCAGGCTGCGCCGAATGTCAATAAAGGCCACGCCGCTGGGGGCGTTGGTCATGATGTCCATGGTTGCCATGTTGTCAGAGGACACGGGAATGAGCAGCCGGTCGCCCAAGGTGTATTTGGCGTAGTAAACCTGAACGAGTGATCCCATCAAATCCCAAAGCTGGCCGTTAATCTTGAAACTGGGGATGTCCAACTGTGCGGTCTTGCCGCCGAGCTTGACGGGGCAGCCTTCATTGCGGGCATTGCCGCCGGGATTGGCATCCACCAGAAAGGTCACGCGCCCGTCGGTGTTCTTGAAGTAGGGTGCCGGGTCTTGCGCCTGGGCGGTCAGGGGTTGGAACAGGGCTAACGCCAGGCCACAAAGGGCGAGGCAGAGTTTGGTGGAGGTTTTCATTGGATTACTGTGTTCTAATTATTTGGAGAAATAAAAATGGTTATTGATTGAGTTTCATCATTTCCTTTACGAACGATACGGGCAGCATGTATTCGGCGCGCTCAGGCCTCTTAAGATGGATGGCTCCGGCGATATCCGATACATAGGCGGCGCAATCCGAAACGAGCAGTTCATATTTGTTCTCCAACACTTCGGACCATTTTTCTTTGCGCACGGCCTCTGCGGCGGCGAATTGAGTGGAGTCCACCTGCACAATTAGGCGATACTCCTTCTCGGATGCCAAACTTTCCGCCACAATCTTGCCAGGCACCGGGCCAAAAGTAAATCGATCCAACCCCACCGCCCTGTCTTCGGGATAAAGCCCATAAGCTGAATCTTGGCAGGCGTTCACATTAAAACTGTCCTTGCCCCATGCCACAAAGACATGACCAGTCGGCAAGCCACCACGGGCGCAAAAGACCAAATAAAAATGATTTGTTTCTGATTTGGCGGCGATATTGATCTGCTTGACCATTTCCGAAGCGGTCAGGGCGGTGCCTGTCAGGAAAATGCAAACAAGCGTGAGGAGTATTTTGTTGCAAATTGATTTCATGAATTGGCGATTTTTCTTTGGTTGTCTCCTTGGATTAGTGATCCCCACGCCAGCGCCCGCCGCCGCGTGCCGGCTGCTCAAAGCCCCGTGCCCAAATTGGCAGGACTGCTTCCGGCAGCCATTAAATCCATTAAAAACGGCAGAAAAATAAGCCATCAGCGGGCGGCGGGCTCCCCCTTTTTTGCCCTTGCCCTTGGAAATCTTGCCAAGGCGACGGCACTAGCCGGGCTGGGTTACGAGTGGCGGCGGGCAAGGGATTGCCCCGCCCTGCCAATGTTGTGGCATTTTCCACCTCGCCGCCAACCGCCCGCCGTTGTGTAGAGCGCGTCACTCCGTGCGCGCCGCCGGGGTGAACCAGAACGCCCTCGTTGGCAGGCGGCGGCGGACAGAGGACTGCCCCGCCCTACCAATTTCATTGCATTTTCCACGTCGCCGGCCATCCATGCGCCGTGCCAGCCTCATTTTGCCTCAAACAAATACAACTGTTTCCGGCGCGCGAATGATTTCAGGACATGGCCAGTTCTGGCTGAGCCGGAGGCGCTCCCGCGCGCCATTTCGCAATATATCGGTGCCATTTCGCAAACCAAGGATGCTGCAGCGCAACCTTACGATGCGACGTCGCAAGGTTGCGGTGCCCCGTCGTAACCTTACGATGTGACATCGTAATATTACGATGGAGTGCCGCAGCTTCCGGGAACGCAACTTTAACCTTAATCTGCGATTTTCCAAACCCAAGCCGCCACGTCGCAAACTTACGATGCGGCATCGTAACCTTACGACGCGACGTTGTTAATTTGCGACGCGGCATCGTAAGGTTGCGGCGCGGCATCATTATATTGCAATGCTTCACCGATGGTTTGCAAAATGCCGCCCGCCGCCTTCTGCCTTCCGCAGTTATTTATAAGTATAATATTACTATATGTTTAGTAGTAGTTATATTAACTCATTGGCACGCTGGTTGCTGGTTGTTTTGCGTCGGTCTAAAAATTAAAATACATACACTGAAAGGAACTCTATGGTAGTAAAACCAGCCATATCCTGGCTCAACACGGACACGGACACGGAACTAATCAACGACATCACAGTGGTCATCATGGGCACCGGTAACAACCCGGCCATCTATCCCAAGCCCGCGCCGGACCTCGCCACCATCAAGACGGCGCTGGACAATTTCAGCGCGGGCGTGGCGGCCACGGCGGACGGCGGTCCTTCGGCCACGTCCAAGAAGAAAAATCAGCGCCTCATCGTCACCGGCCTGGTGCGCCAGCTCGCCAGCTATGTGCAGGTGGCGTGCGGCGGGGACATGACGAACCTGCTGTTGAGCGGGTTCCCGGCGCAAAAGCCGACGCGCTCGCCCATCGGCGAATTGCCGGTGCCCAGCAATCCGGTGCTGGCCTTGGGCAACCACAGCGGCGAACTGGATGCGTGCGTCAACCCGGTCTTTGGCGCGTCCACCTACAACTGGGCGCTCACCAGCAGCGTGCCGGGCGAGGCGGCGCGGACGGCCCAGACCACGGCATCGTATGCCACCTTCACCGGCCTCACGCCGGGCGCGACTTACACGATGACATGCTATGTGGTGGGGGCCGCCGGCCCCAGCGACTCCAGCAAGTCCGCGAGCCAGATGGCGGTTTGAAATTGAGCAAAACCATTCCAGCGCGCCGAGGCCAGCTCCGGCGCGTTTTTTATATTTGGCAAAGTCAAAAACCGGAAACAAACTGGGATGGTGCCTTTGACAGACAATTGGCTAAAACTGGTAGGGCGGGCAGTCCGCTGCCCGCCGGTCTTTACAGACGGCCACCATTGCCAATGAACGCTTTCTGGTTCATTACGACGGCGCGCACGGAGTGACGCGCCCTACCCGAACTGTTTTTGGAGGACCAAATCCCAAATCAAACCATCCGGCTTGTAACTATTTACATCGCACAGGCGTCGAACAACCTGATGTCCTCACTCGTCTCCAATGCAGCGGCCCTTCCAACAACGGAAGCCAAAAGCGAATCCGGCTCGTCCCTTTCGTTCACGGTCAAGCCGGCCGCTGGCGAAACCATTCCCGATTTGTGCTGCCGGCTCGCCCGGCTGCTCCACGAACAATCCGCCACGCCGCTGCACCTGCTGGCGTTCGGCGACATCCGCGCCAGCGCCGCAGCAACTCAAGCCTTCGGAAAAGTTTTCGACCGTGTGGACTGGCCGGTGACGTGGGTGGAAGGCGCAGCCTGCGACGGCAGTCCGGTGGCGGGAATCCAAGTCCACGCCTTCACCGGCGACGTGGAACGCATTGAATTCAACGGCCGCATCGTCGGTTCCCTTTTCACGGACGGCGGCGCGCGGCAATGTTTTATCGGCGGCCTCACGCCGGCGGATAAAATGATTTCGCGCGCCGAGCAGACGCGCCACACGCTCGAAAATTTGCAAACCATTTTGGCGGCGGCCGAGTTTGAACTGGCCGACACGGTGCGGACGTGGTTCTTTCTCGAAAATATTTTGTCGTGGTATGACGATTTCAATCACGCGCGAACGAAGATTTATTCCGGCGTGAAATTCCGCACCGGCTCGCTGCCGGCCAGCACCGGCGTCGGCGCAAAAAATCCCGCCGGCACCGCGCTCGCGCTGGCGGCGCTGGCGTTCCGACCGCTCGAAAAAAACACCCGCGCCGAGGAAATCGCCTCGCCGCTGCAATGCCCCGCGCCCGCCTACGGCAGCTCATTCAGCCGCGCCATGGAAATTCCTTCGGACACCGGCCGGCGGCTGCACATTTCCGGCACGGCGAGCATTGCGCCTGGCGGCAAAACCTTGTGGGTGGGCGATGTCCGCAAACAGGTGGAGCTGACGATGGAAGTGGTGGAGGCAATTTTGCGCTCACGCGGCTGCACGTTCGCCGACCTCACTCGCGCCACGGCTTATTTTCGTCACGCAGCGGACGCGCCGGTTTTTGCCGAATGGCTCACGGCGAACCGGCTGGCGCAAATGCCCGTAGTCTCCGCGCAATGCGATGTCTGCCGGGATGACTTGTTGTTTGAACTCGAAGCCGAGGCGGCAACCAACCAGCCCCGCCGCTAATCCCGGCGCAAATCCGCACGCGGCCGGATCGGCGGCGGCAGCGGATTTTTCCGTTTGATCGGCGGCAAGGGCGACGGCGGCACCTTGAGGGGCGGTTTCGGCCAGTTTTTTTCCGCGACGGCCGCCACCTGACTGGCCACCGACGCCACGGACTCGGCCACCGGCGCGACTTTCGGCAAGTCCATCTTGGCCTCGATTTTGCCCGCCTCCTTCGACAGCCAGTCTTTGGCGCTGATCGCCGCCTCGCCGATTTTTGTTTCCGGAAATTTCATTTCGCCCATCACGAAATCCTTGAACGACCCGGTCGTGCCCAGTGCCGCAAAATCCATTTTCGGCAGCGTCGGCGGCACGGACGCTTGCAAGGTCTCGTAACCGTTCACCACCCACTCGAGTTTTCCCGTCTCAAGGTCGAGCAACAATCCATGCACCGGAATTTTCGGGCCGATGAGCGGGCTGTTGCGCGCAAGGGCGCAGGCCTTGATGACGTTCTGCCGTTCGCTGCCGAACGTGCCGAAGAAGTCGTTCACGTTTTCCGGCAACGCGCTGCGCTCCACGCCGAGCGCCTTGAGCTTGTCCAGCAGCACGGTCGTCGTGGTCTTGGCGACCTGGCAATCCGTGTGGCCGATGATGGCGATCTCGCGTCCGCCCTTGACCGCGCACGCCAGCGCGAGCGACCGCATAGTGCTGCTCAATGTGCTGGTGATGATGTTGCCCGCGTTGCGTAGCCAGATGAACTCCTCGGCGGGCAGCGCCAGCGCGTTGGGGAAAAAGGCGTTCAGGCGCGGGTCAACGCATGTCAGCGCAACAATTGGCAGCGCGTCTGCAAACTCCGCCGGATGCAGTCCGGCGCTGGCGTCACCGGCCACCGCGCGGTGATTGGCGTCAATGATGGCTTCGAAGAGGCGCATAAATAATTATTCAATAATACGGATACCCGTTCCCCAGCCAGCAGCCATATAATTCAATCAATCTATTTGCATTTGAATTAAAATCCAAGTCGAACCTCGGCAGCTTCCACTTGTCCGGCTTATTGTGCAAGCCAAATGGAGTCACCGACTGCGCGTCATCGCCGCTGTATCGGATGCGCCGCCGTGTCGCCGGTGAAACCGGAAATTTTCAAATCTTGCACGTCCTCCGCGTTGACGGACGCGCCGAAATCAAGGCTGCTGCTTTGCCGGCAATGGATGGCGCAGTCCTTGAGGGTGACATGGTCGGCGCAGCGCAGATTGATGCCGTCGGTCTCGTGCGCCGCGACGGGCGTGAGGACTTTCGTGGGCCGGTTGTCATAAACGCCGCCGGGATATTTCGTCCAGCGGGCAAACTTCACGGCGACATTTTTGAAAACTACATTTTCAATGCGACTGGCCTCCGTGCCGTTCACGCGGATGCTGTTCTCGGCGTGGCCGGAAACATTTTCCACCGTGATATCATGGAGTTTGCCGAGCTTCGTCGTGGCAGTGCGCGGAATGGTCGTGAATGAAATCGCCTCGCCCCGGCCCCACCACGGATCGCTGTGGTAGCGGGCGACAAATTCAATGTCGCGAAAGGTGATTTGCGAAATGTCCCCTTCGTCGCGCAACTGGATGCACAGGCCGCGACTGCTGGAAAGAATTTTGCAGCGCTCAAAAAGAACGTCGCGGATGTTGCCGGTGGTCTCGGTGCCGATTTTCAAGCCGGCGTCTTGCGTGCGGATGACGCAGTCGTGGACGTGAATGTGAGCGCAGTCGCCAAAATCATTCGTCTGCCGCGTGGATTTGAGGACGATGGCGTCGTCGCCGCAGGTGACGTGGCAGTTTTTGATTTCCACGTCGCGGCAATGGTCGGGATCAATGCCGTCGTCGTTCGGCACGTCGAGCCGGTTGTTCACGGTCAGGTTGTCCACGAGCACGTGGACGCAGCCGAGCATGTGCAAACCCCAGAACGGTGCATCGGTAAAAGTGATGTCGCGCACGAGCAGATTGGTGCAGCCGGTAAGGACGAACATTTTGGGCCGCCACTCCTTGAACAGCCACCACTCGTTGGTGGCGTCGTAACCGGTCATGAACGACAGCGACTGGCCGAGAATTTTTCCGCTGCCGCTGATTTTCAGATTCGGCGCGTTGGACGCCATGATGACGCCGTCGCCGCTGTAATCAATCTGGTTGGTGCTGATAAGCAGCGTGCCGTCGAGATGAAAATCAATACCGCCCTTCAAATTCAAGGTAGAAACGAGAAAGGTTTTTTTGCGCGGGATTAAAACCGTTCCGCCTTCGCCGGCGGCCGCGTCAATCGTGCGCTGGATGGCGGCGGTGTCGAGCGTCACGCCGTCGCCGTGAGCGCCATAGTCGAGGACGTTGAAAGTTTTGGCGGCGAGCGAAAGATTCAGCGCAAGAAACAGGCCGGTAAAACTGAGTTGAAACCACGAAATACACAAAACACACGAAAGAAATCCAGGGACGATGTGCGTTTTAGTTTTCGTGTGATTCGCGTGATTCAGGGTCGTCATAATCTTATTTCACCACCACGTCCCAGACTTTGGCGCGGCGCGATTTGCCCGCCGGGCTTTCCACGTCCAGCACGACGACGTAGTGATCGGGATTTTTGTAGGCGTGAAGGGGATTATGTTCCGTCGAAGTTTCCCCGTCGCCAAAATCCCAGTGCCATGATGTAATTTCACCGACGGATTCATCCTTGAACGCGACAAGGCGGCGTTCCATGTCCACGACGTGAAACGACCATTGCGCGTCAATCGCCTTGCGGAATGGCGGCTCCAGCGGCATGAGCTTGAAGGCGCAAAGGTAATCCGCGTTGCCATACATCGTGTGATGCCGGGAGAGGTTCCAGAAGCCGTTGTTCGTGCCGCCGGAATGAACATCATCGTAATCAATCAGTGCAAAGGAGAGGCCGATGATTTTATTTTCCTTGAGCACGGATTCCACGGCGCGCGGCGGGCCTTCCGCGCCAGCGTAGTCGAAGGGCGTGATCCAAAATTCCAAAACGTAATGGCCAGGCTGACCGGGCTTGAAGTCGTATTTCTGCGCCGCGTTGGCGTAAGGCAGTTCTTTGAGCCACTGCGCCGGCCCCCAGACCATGCACCAGTCTTTGCCCTCGGCCGGCGTGAAGATGTGATAGTTCTGCGCGTGCGCGCCTTGGAGCGTGAGATAGGTCTCCCATTGGCCGAGAAGTTCCCGCGCCGGAGAATATTTTTCAATAAGCGGGCCGCCGGACAAATCGCCGTCCACCACCAGTTCAAAAGTGTCGTTGTGCAAGCCCGGCTCGGAAAAATCCCAATAGTCATCATCCGCCTCGTAAAGAAAGTAGAGCCGGTTCAAACCCTTCACCCAGCCGACCTTCACGCGAATCTTCGGCGTGGAGGCATCGTTCCATTGATGTTTGCCATTGTCATCCACAAGCTGATCCGTGCCGATGACGTAGCTTTCCGGGACGATATTCCAGTCGTTGGTGTCGCCGTCAATGCGCGGGATTTGATCCGCCGGAAATTGGAAGATTTTGAAAACTTCGTTCGTGCGGTCGAGCGCGCGGGCCAGCGAAGAATTCAAAAAAATGCCGCCGGCCACGAAAGCCATCGCCACCCGGCGGAGAAAAAATCGGTTCACGCCGGGAATTCCTCCATGATTGCGCGGCGGAGTCAATTCTGGAATTACGCCAATTATGATGATGGCGGCGGCAGTGGCCGCCGCCATTTGCATTCAACGGACAATGATTTTATTCACGCCAAAGCCCAGCGCATAAACCGCGCCGAGCAGCACCACGTCGGTCGGGCCGACCGGCCAGTCCCATTGATACGCCAGCCAGAAGCCGAGGAACGAACTCACGCCGCCGATCAGCGAGGCGAGGAGGACGAACCATTTCATGTTGCGCGCGAACAGATGCGCCGTCAGCGGCGGAATCAGCAGGAAGCCAAACGCGATCAGCGGCCCGACGCTCAACACGGCGACGGACACGGTGACGCCGATCAGCAGATATAGCACCGCGTCCCAGAGCAAAACTTTTTTGCCGAGCGTCGCGGCCATCGTGCGGTCGAAGGAGACGAACAACAGTTCCTTGTTGAACAACCCCAGCACCAGCAGCACGAACGCGAGCGTGACGGCAGTCAGGCCGAGGTCGAAATTGGAGATGGTGATGATTTCGCCCTTCAGCAAATCCAGCCAGCCGGCCTCGGCCACGCGGTTTTTGGAAAGCAGCAAAATGCTCAATGCCGTGGCGACGACGTAGGCGGTGCCGAGCCGGCCTTCCGCCGAACCGCGCCCGCGCCGTTCGAGAAACGCGAGCAGCAAAATCGCGACGAGCGTGAACACCATTGAGCCGGCGAAGGCCAGCGTGTGCGCGTCCTGCTCGGCGCTGCTCACGGTCATGCCCAGCCAGACCGGCAGCGACAACGCCACCGCCACACCGGTGGAGGAGATTTGCGGCAGCGCCACGCCCATGAACACCAGCCGCCGCAGCACCAGAAACACGCCGACCAGCGGACACGCGAAGCCGACCAGCACGCTGGTGTAAACCGAGTTCCGCAGCAGGAAGTCGGGCGAGAGGATTTCTTTGAGCGATTCCATATCAACCGACCTCCATTTCAAAAATCGCCGCCATGCGCTCCGGCGTGAAAATTTCTGCGACCGTGCCGTGCAACACCGCGCCGTTGTGCAGCCAGATGATTTGCTGCGCGTGCTTGCGGACGAGCGGCAAATCGTGCGTCACGAGCAGCACAGTCAGATTTCGTTCCTTGTGGATTTGCGAAATAAATTCCAGCAGCGAATGCGTCGCCGCCACGTCCACGCCGGCAGTCGGTTCGTCGAGCACGAGGATGTCCGGCTTGGTCGCCAGCGCGCGGGCAATGAGCACGCGCTGTTTTTGGCCGCCGGAGAGCTGGCTGAATTTTTTCTTCGCAAAACCGTCCGCCGCCGTCGCCTTGAGGCAGTCGTGAACAAACTCGTTTTCCGCGCGCGACGGAAATTGCATCGGCCCGACACGGCCAAAAATTCCCATCAACGCCACGTCAAAGCCGGTGAGCGGATACAGCGGATCAAATTGAATCGCCTGCGGAACGTAACCGAAAACCGGTTTCACGCCGTTGGCACCGATTTGAATTTTTCCGCTGACCGGCGGCTGCAAGCCAAGCAGCGTTTTGAGCAGCGTGGATTTGCCGGTGCCGTTCGCACCAAGCAGCGCGGTGAAACTGTCGCGCGCGATCGCCAGCGAAATGCCGGCCAGCACGGCCTGGCCATCGTAACCGATGGCCAGGTTGTCGAGCGTGATGATGGAATCGGACATATTTTGTTTATTTTTCCATCGCGTCCGCAATCGTGTGGACGATGTAATCCATCTCGGCAATGTAAGTTTCCGTGTTGGGCACGCCGCCGGGCATGATCGGCAATTTCAACAATTTCGCGCCGGCCTTTTCCGCGATGAGCGCCGGAACTTTTTCCGGAAACTGCGGTTCGCGCACAACAATCGGAACGTGATCGGCTTTCATCGAGGCAATCAGATCTTCGATGTGGTGCGGCGTTGGATCAATGCCAGGCTTCAACTCAATCGTGCCGTAATAAACCAGCCCAAATCGGTCGGCGAAATAAGGCCAGTGTTCGTGATACGAAACGAACTTGGTGCCCTTGAACGGCGCGAGGTCGGATTGCCATTCGGCGATTTTCGCGTCGAGCTTAGCGAGGTAGGCGTCGCGATTTTTCGTGAAGTCCGCCGTGTGTTCCGGCGCGACGGCGACGAGCGCATCGCAAATATTTTGCACCGCGATTTTCGCCAGCACCGGGTCGAGCATATAATGCGGATTGCCGTAGGGATGCACGTCGCCCTCGGAATGGTCGGTGGATTTGGGCACGTCCACGGGCGTCACGCCTTTCGAGCAGTCCACATAGCCGGGCTTGCCGAGGAGGATGCGCGGATTTTTGCTCGCTTCCAGCAGCGCGGGCAGAAACGCGTGTTCGCAATCGAAGCCGACGAGCACCACGAGGTCGGCGCGGTTGAGCAGCGGCACAAAGCTCGGCTTCATCGGCACGCCGTGCGTGTCCTCGATGCCGGTGGCGAGGCTGCGGACTTCCACGAAGTCGCCGCCGACATTGCGCGTGAGGTCGGCCAAGTCGGTGAGCGTGGCAACGACGCGGACTTTCGCCGCCTGAACCTGCGCCGCGCCGAGTGCGACAGTGATGAGCGCGACCAAAAATAATTTCAATTTCATAAGATAATTTTCCTTTCAAGTTTTAGCGTTGTGACCAGCCGTGCGAGTGCGCGCCGATGATCCACGCCCATTGCAGATAAATGGCGTCGTCCGACTTCAGCCCGGAAACGGCGTCATGGTCGGTGTGCGTGTATTGCAGGCGCAGTTGATTCCAATGGCTCAACGCAAACGTGACAAACGGCGAATACGCCAGCGTCTCGTCGTCGTGGTTCTGCGGGCTTTGCACATAGTCGAACAGGAAACCGGCGCTCCACCGGCGGCTCCATTTGTAGCTCAAATACGAATACAAACCGAGCGAGCCGACGTCGCCTTCATAGCCGGTGGCGGGAATGCCGGCATCGGGATTGATGAGATACCGGCTGTCGCTGAACAACACTTCCGTGCCCCAGGTGAAGCTGTTGAACTGGTTGTCGCGCAGCGGCACATAGCTCAACTTAAAATCCAAGCCGGCGAGCCGCCGTTCTTTTTCCGTGAAACCCGAAACGCCGTTGGTGATAATGCCGCCGCGATCCTGCGTCTTCGGATTCCACAGACCGGAAATGCCCGCCTCGGCCTGCCAGTTGTCCGCGAGATCAAAACTCGTGGAGGCGCGGCCCCAGAAATTAAAGCCGCCAAAGTCGCGGTAAGTTCCGGGATTGTTCGGATTCGGACTGTCGCCGCCGAACTGGTCGCCCACGCCGGCGGTGAGGCTGATGTAATGTTCCACCGGCACCAGCCAGTTGACCTGCGCGCCGTCGGAGCGCGACTCACCGCCGATGTAATCATCCAGCGCAAGCGGGCGATTCACGAATGGCAGCTCGTGGTCATGAATGTTTGCGAGCCGGCCGAACTCGCCGAAAAATCTGCCCGCTGTCAGCGAAAGATTTCCCGGCAGCGACGTCGTTTGTAGCGCCGCTTCCTCGATGCCAAACGTGGATTCGCCCGTGGCGGCATCCGCCGAGGCATTGGCGACAACCCATGCCTTGGCGAACGGATCCACCGAAGCCGAGGCGTTCAATTCCAGCGAGCGCGCCCACACGTCGAACCCGCCGGGCCGGCCGCTGCCGGTCTTGTCGCTGCCCTGGCTGCGATAGCCGGTGACGGTCTCCCCCACAAAACCGAGCGCGGGATTGAATTCGCTCGGCAAGGTTTTGCGTTGCGCCTGGACGACGTTGTCCACCTTGTCGCTCAATTCCCGGAACAAGCCCGGCGACACCGCGTTGGTCGTTTCCGCCGCCCCGACGACATTCGTCGCGGTCACTTGTTTTTGCGACAGTTGCTCGACTTGCTTTTGCAGCGCCTCGATTTGACGGTGCTGTTCCGCCTCGGCTTTCTCAAAGTTCTCCTGCATCTGCTGCAACTGCCGTTTCAATTGCTCCACTTCATTGGTTTCCTGCGCCCGCAGCGAACTGGGGTTTGCCGCCAGCGCGGAAGCCAATACGGTCATGCTAATCAATCTAAAAGGTTTCATAGTTTCAATTCTTCGCACGGCACTTCGCCACGAGACGAAGTGCCGCAATTATTCAGGTAAAAAACAAACAGAACCCGGCCCGCGAAGGCCGGCGACGATCAGGAATGGAAACCGAAAACCGGCGGCGCGCGGCCCGGCGGCAGCCAGCCGACCGGCGCGGCGAAAACAGAAACAGAAGTCAGCGGGACAAATTCCACCACGGGCACCGGCACCGCTGCCGCCACGGCGGTGACGGCCGCGTCCACCTGGCCGTGGGCGAAAAAGGTTACGGCGCATTGATGCTCGGCGTGGCCGGCGTCGGCATGGAGCCATTCGTGCAGTTCCGGCGACGCGGCGAGGAGATTCAGCAGCAACACCAGCAGCACGGACAGGATTCCAAAAAAAATCCGGCCCAGCCGCATCGCGTTGTTATTTCGGGGCTGCAAAACAGGCGGAATTTAGCATGGAGCCGGCTGGACGCAAGCGGTTCTTTGTTGCCACTGGAAGGACGCCCGGCACAAATCTGGTCTCTTTTTGAATCCGCCGATGCCACAAAGGAACGCCGAAAAAAAGAAAAATCCGGCCCATCGGTGAAATCTGCGGACCCACTGGTCAAAGATGCCATCCGGCTAACCAAGCATTTTGCGTAACCAATTTTTTTCCCCAACGTCCACACAAAAGGAACATGAAAACAATCCTTCTTTCGCTCCTAGCGTTCACGGCATTATCCGTGGTGGCCGCCGATGCCCAAAAAAAATTGCTGGTGGTCACCACCACGACGGCTTTCCGTCACAGCTCCATTCCGACGCTGGAAAAAGTCTTGACGCAGCTCGGCAAGGACAGCGGCGCCTTCACCGTGGACCTGGTGCAACAGCCGCCGGGCAAGCCGGCCGCGTTGAAAAAAGACGCGACGGATGAGCAAAAGGCCGCTTTCAAAACCGCCGAGAATCAGTGGAATGAAAAACTGCGCGCGGCGCTCCAAAAACTGTCGCCGGACAATTTGAAGAATTATGACGGCGTGGTTTTTGCCAGCACCACCGGCGATTTGCCGCTGCCCGATCCGCAGGGATTGCTCGACTGGATCAAGGCAGGCCATGCGTTCATCGGCATTCACGCGGCGAGCGACACGTTTCACAAATGGCCGGGCTACATTGACATGCTCGGCGGCGAATTCGAGCATCACGGCCCGCAGGTGAGCGTGGACTGCCTGAACCAAGATCCGACGCATCCCGCCACCGCCACGCTGCCGGCGACGTGGACGATTTCGCAGGAGGAAATTTACCAGTTTAAAAACTACGACGCGACGAAGGTTCATGATCTGTTGATCATGGACAAGCATCCGGAAACGCGGGCGGCGGGCCATTTCCCCGTTTCATGGGGCAAGAATTACGGCGCGGGCAAAGTGTTTTACACGTCACTCGGCCATCGCGAGGACGTCATTGACGCCGATCCGAATTTGAAAGACCGCAAGAATTCTCCGGAAATCAGCAAGGCCTATCAGGCGCACGTTCTCGGCGGCATTGAATGGGCGCTGGGCTTGAAAACCGCCACGCCGGCTCCGTGACCTGGCGGCGGAAAAACAATCAAAACTGCAAAACTCCCGTCGGCTAGCCAGCGGGAGTTTTTGTTTTTGCGACCGGGCTGGTTTATGACGGCAACGGTAGCCGGGCCGGAAAACCCTGTCCAGCAGACTTGTGGCGGGCGACTTTGAATCCGCCCGCCCATTTCATTTTTCCGCGTAAAATTGGGATTGTGGCGTTTGCAAATTATTGCGCCGTTCAGTTGCCAATCC
>Ga0316217_10003955_pt1 | contig 16386 bp, 18 predicted proteins | sample 1anoAmetaG_FD_203633 | JGI IMG/M metagenome (GOLD analysis project Ga0316217, IMG submission 203633) | Freshwater microbial communities from Trout Bog Lake, Wisconsin, USA - 1anoA | ecosystem: Environmental > Aquatic > Freshwater > Lake > Hypolimnion/Profundal zone | place: USA: Wisconsin...
TTGGTGACGTTTCATGCTAATCTCCTGATAGAAATGAACTCTGGCCTATTTGCGCTTATGACGCGTCAGCATCATGACGGATGTGAAAGGTATACGATAGAGGCCTCTCATAGGTTTACAAGAGGGTGCTCTGCAATCACGATATTTTAAAAAATCGTGTTTGAGGTCAAGCCATCACCTGCGGCCTGAAATCAGCCGGATCAATACCTGCCACCTCGACTGGCTTTTTCATCGCATCGCGGCGGAAGGGTTCGCCCAATTCTTGGTTGAGGATGATTTCAATGAAGGTCGTAACGCCGTTTTTCTGCGCCTCGCAGGCTTCTTTAAGTGCTGTTGTCACTTCGGCCCGTGTCCGCACGGTCACGCCTTTCAGGCCGCACCCTTCGGCGACGCGTGCGTAAGAGAGGTGCGGATCAAGCTCGGTGCCAACGAAATTGTCGTCATACCAGAGCGTGGAATTGCGCTTTTCCGCGCCCCATTGATAATTGCGGAAAATCACCATGGTGATGGCCGGCCATTCTTCGCGTCCGATCGAGCTCATCTCCGACATCGAAATGCCAAAGGCGCCATCGCCGGCAAAGCCCACCACAGGCGTGTCAGGATTGCCGATTTTCGCGCCGATAATGGAGGGAAAACCATAACCACACGGGCCAAACAGGCCGGGTGCCAAATATTTCCGTCCCTCCTCAAAACTCGGATAGGCGTTACCAATCGCGCAATTATTACCAATATCGGAAGAGATTATCGCCTCTTTCGGCAATCCAGCCTGAATCGCGCGCCAGGCTTGACGCGGTGACATTCGCTCAGGGTTGGCTTTGCGGGCGCGATCATTCCACGTCGTACCCGGATCATCGTCCTCGTGATCCATGGAGGAGAGTTGCTGAAGCCATGCGGATTTCGTTTGATGGATCAGCGCTTTACGCGCGTCACGCCCCTCATTGCCAGCGGTCGGCGTCAATTGCGCAAGGATCTGCTGCGCGACCTGTTTGGCATCGCCGCAAATACCCACCGTCACAGACTTGGTAAGTCCAATGCGATCGGGATTGATATCGACCTGAATAAGTTTCGCCGTCTTTGGCCAATAATCGATGCCATAGCCGGGAAGCGTCGAAAACGGATTAAGCCGTGTGCCAAGCGCCAGCACGACGTCTGCCTTGGCGATCAACTCCATCGCGGCTTTTGAGCCATTATACCCAAGAGGCCCTGCGGCAAGGCGATGGCTGCCGGGAAAACTGTCATTATGCTGGTAATTATTGCACACGGGCGCATCAAGCCGCTCGGCTAAGGCCACGCAATCCGGTATCGCGCCACCCAGCACCACGCCAGCGCCCGATAAGATGACCGGGAATTTAGCGTCCGAAAGCAGCTTTGCGGCTTCCGCTATCGCATGGGCGCCGCCAGCCGGGCGTTCAAACTCAAGCAGGGTCGGCAAAGGCACGTCGATAATCTGCGTCCAAAAGTCGCGCGGGATATTGATCTGCGCTGGAGCGGATAGGCGTTTAGCTTTTAGGATGACGCGGTTCAAAACCTCAGCAATACGGCTCGGATCGCGTACTTCTTCCTGATAGCACACAATATCCCGGAACATGGCCAATTGCTCAACTTCCTGAAAGCCGCCCATGCCAATCGTCTTATTGGCGGCTTGGGGCGTTACAAGAAGTACGGGGGTATGGTTCCAATAGGCTGTCTTCATCGCGGTAACAAAACCCGTCACGCCGGGGCCATTTTGCGCAATCGCCATCGCGATCTTGCCCGTTGTGCGCGTATATCCGTCGCAGATCAGACCACCATTGGTTTCATGGGCTACGTCCCAAAATTTAATGCCAGCCTTTGGAAAAAGATCGGAAATCGGCATAAAAGCCGAACCGATAATACCAAAAGCATTCTCAATACCGTGCATTTGCAGGACTTTGACAAAAGCTTCTTCGGTGGTCATTCTCATGATCGTATTTCTCCCTAGCGACGGCAAAATCAGTAAGCGCCGCGCGATGATGGGTCAACACGGATCATTTTTTATAGGAAGGTTTGAAATCTTTTGTTATTTACTATTTATAATATAGTATAAATTATATTACATTTATAATTATAATATATTCATGATTTGTTAAACAATAATATAAAATAAATATAGATCAGTTTAAATAAAATTTTAGCAGTAATAGTTAAATGTATAGATGGTTGCCATTATTTAGTAATTTGCCATATTGATAGCGTTTCGGGTTGAGGTGAGTCGCATGGTTAAGGATCGTTTGGGAGTGCCGTCAGATTCAAATCATCGCCGCGACCAAGAAGAGATTGAGGGTTCGGCCAATTCGATCTTGACGTCTCCCATTTTACTATCCGGCTCGATTAAATGGTTTGATGTCGCCAAAGGCTATGGCTTTGTCGTCCCTGATGGGGGAGGCCCCGATATTTTATTGCACGTCACCTGCTTGCAGCGCGATGGATTTCGGATTGCTTATGAGGGCTCGCGTCTCGTTTTTGAAGCGATTGCGGGGCCGCGGGGTTGGCAGGTTTTTCGTATCCTTTCGATGGATTTATCGACGGCTATCGATCCCTCGCAATTGCCTCCGCCGCGCACCCATATTGCCGTCACACCGACAAGTCCTTTGGTTAAGGTAAAGGTGAAGTGGTTTAATCGGCTGCGCGGGTTTGGTTTTGCCAGCGAGGACGATGAAGCGCCGGATATTTTTTTGCACATGGAAGTGCTTCGGCGCTATGGGCTGGCAGAAGTGAGGACCGATCAAGAGCTTCTCGTCCGTTATGGCCCTGGACCGAAGGGGCTTATGGCTTCTGAAATTCGGTTGGTTGATGACGACAGCCTTCCGTTTTCACATTGACCTTACGCGGCAAAGCGTCAAAATGACGATATGAGCGCTCTAACCCGTCCATCGTCGCGTATTGTCCATCATTTATTGATCGTGATCGCGTTTTTTCTAAGTGTTTACAGCTTAGAGGGGTTTGCGGAAGGTCGTACAGAGCCTGTTACGATTGCGACCGCAAATGGCCCGGTTATTTTTGACAGCGAAATCATGCGCACCGAAGCTGAGCGCGAGCAGGGGCTGATGTTTCGTCCCTATCTCCCTGAGAAGAGGGGTATGCTGTTTGATTTTGGTGAAGAACGTAACGTGCAAATGTGGATGAAGGATACGCTCATTCCACTCGATATGATTTTTATTCGCGGCGATGGGACGATTGCCCGCGTTACCGCAAACACCGAGCCTTATTCAACCCGTGTGTTGCCTTCAGGAGAACCTGTTTTGGCGGTTTTAGAAATCAATGCTGGTTTAGCGGCCAAATTTAAAATCGAAGCGGGTGCCCGTGTAACACACCCGCTTTTTGGAAAATAATCGAAAAAACCGAAATCAGGCCTTTGCTTTTGCCGTCTTTTTCGTCGTGGCTTTTTTTGTGGTGGGCTTTTTTGCGGTTGGCTTTTTGGTAGCCGTCTCAGCCTTTTTTGGTGTCGATTTTTTAGCTGTTGTCTTTTGGGCAGGCGCGGGCTTTTTGGCGGGTGCCACAGCGGCCCTCGCTGTAATCAGTGCTATCGCCTCTTCAAGGGTAATGGCATCCGGTGTTTTTCCTTTTTGCAGCGTCGCATTGACGCCATTCCAGCTTACATAGGGGCCGTAGCGGCCATCCTTTGCCGTAATCTCGCCTCCCGCAGGATGGGTTCCCACAACCCGCCCCGGTGTCGCAGCCGCGCGACCGAAGCGTGTGCCGCCCGTACCTGATTCTTTGGCAATAATTAAATCGATGGCCCGATTGGCGCCGATTTCAAGAATATCGTCGCCTGCGCCAAGATTGGCATAGGTTTTGCCATGCTGCACATACGGACCATAGCGGCCAATATTGGCTAAAATCGGCTCCCCCGAGGTCGGATGTTTGGCGACCTCACGCGGTAGCGAGAGCAGTTTCAGCGCCAATTCCAAATCAACAGTGCTAGGGCTCGTGCCTTTCGGCAGTCCTTGACGTTTGGCTTTTTCACCTTCGCCAAGCTGAACATAGGGGCCAAACCGCCCATCCCGCAGCGTGATCTCATCGCCACTCGCGGGGTCCTTGCCGATAACCCGTGTTCCGGGCGAGCCGCCTTCGCCGCCCTCACCATTTTCTGCCCCATCGGCAGGCGCACCCAATTGCCGTGTAAAACGACATTCCGGATAATTTGAGCACCCAATAAACGCACCGAATTTACCCAGCTTCAAGGAGATACGACCGGTGCCACACAAAGGGCATCCACGGGGATCGGATCCATCCGCTTTCGCAGGGAAAATATGCGAACCCATCGTTTCATTCAGCGCGTCGAGAACCTTCGTGCGCTCTAATTCGGTCGTGCCTTCAATCGCGGCTGAAAACTCTTTCCAGAAAGCGCGAAGCACTTCTTTCCAGCCGATCTCGGAGTTTGAAATTTTATCGAGGTCTTCTTCAAGCGCGGCGGTGAAATCATACTCAACATATTTTGCGAAGAAACTTTCAAGAAAGCCCGTTACCAACATGCCTTTATCCTCGGCATGAAGGCGCTTTTTCTCAATGCGAATATATTCGCGTTCTTTCAATACAGCGAGGGTTGATGCGTAGGTTGAAGGCCGTCCAATGCCGAGTTCTTCCATGCGCTTGACAAGGGAGGCTTCGGAGAAACGCGGTGGTGGCTCGGTGAAATGTTGGTCGGCTTTGATCTCGCGCTTGGTTAGTTTTTCGCCTTGTTTCATCGGCGGTAAACGACGCGCATCTTCATCATCCGCCTCATCGTCGCGCGACTCTTGATAGAGTTTTAGAAAGCCATCAAAAGTAACCACCTGTCCCGTTGCTTTAAGATCAAGCTTACGTGAACCCGCTATAGCCTCAATATCAACACTCGTGCGTTCAAACTCGGCGGACTCCATTTGGCAGGCGAGTGTTCTCGTCCAAATCAATTCGTAAAGTTTAGCCTGTTCGGCATCGATGAGTTTTGCGACTTGTTTCGGATGACGCGAGATATCCGTCGGCCTGATTGCTTCATGCGCTTCCTGCGCGTTTTTTTGCTTTGAAGAATATTTGCGCGGGACACCGGGAAGATACACACTACCATATTCTTTTTCGATCATACGCCGCACAGCACTAATGGCTTCTGGTGCCATATCGATACCATCGGTTCGCATATAAGTAATAAGCCCAACGGTTTCCCCACCGATATCGACGCCTTCATAAAGCCGTTGCGCAAATTGCATGGTACGTGCCGGCGCGAGGCCTAATTTGCGGCTGGCTTCCTGCTGCAAAGTTGATGTCGTGAAGGGAGGGTAGGGGTGGCGTTTGGCTGGCTTTGATTCAACGGAAGTAACGGTAAAAGTGGCCGCCTCAAGATCTTTCTTAAACGCTTCAGCCTCTTGGCCAGAACCAATATCCAGCCGTGCTATTTTTTTGCCATTCGCCCCGACAAGACGCGCTTCAAAGTCTTGTCCCGCGGATGTTGCGAGCCTGGCAAGCAAAGACCAATATTCGCGTGTAATAAAAGTATCGATTTCGCGTTCCCGTTCGCAAACAAGCCGCAACGCCACGGATTGAACGCGGCCGGCCGAGCGTGCGCCCGGAAGCTTGCGCCATAAAACGGGGGAAAGCCGAAAACCCACCAGATAATCGAGCGCGCGGCGCGCTAAATAGGCATCGACCAAGGCTTGATCCACTTGGCGTGGATGCGCCATCGCATCGAGCACGGCATCTTTGGTAATGGCATTAAACGTCACGCGCTCGACGGGTACGCCTTTCAACGCGCGGCGATTATTCAGCGCTTCGACGATATGCCACGATATGGCTTCCCCTTCACGATCCGGGTCCGTGGCGAGGATGAGGCCATCGGAGCCTTTCACGAGGTTGATAATATCGGAAACGCGTTTGGAGGCTTTGCTATCAACCTCCCATGTCATGTCAAAATCCTTATCAGGATCAACCGAGCCATCTTTGGGCGGCAAATCTCGGATATGGCCAAACGAGGCAATGACCTCGTAGCCTTTTCCAAGATATTTGTTGATCGTCTTGGCCTTAGCGGGCGATTCGACGACGACAACCTTCATGGCGATATCCTTGAAATAGTAATTGGAAGACAAAAACCTGACCCGGACGCCTCACATGGCTAATCTAGGGCCATTGGTCAAGGGTAAGACAGTGTTTTGCGCTTTCTACGACGCAGCCTCACGCGTCAGGATCGGCAAAGGGGTGATCGACATTATCCAAGCTTGTCGTGATATTTCGACCAATAGCGTAACAATAAAGCGCACTTGGGATTAGTTTAATTACGTTTCCATCGATGCTTAAATTGTTTTGGTATGATTTTGTCGTAAAAAAACGCACTCGAAACTGATTTCTGCTTTTCAAGGAAATATCGTATATTTTTGAGTTCAGGGCCAATATGAGATGCGATGCGGTCTGACCATTTAATTTCCCCGACCCATAATGGTTTTTGAAGACCACCGTTTAAATAGACGATATCGATCTCGCCTTCATTTTTCCAACGGGCATATCTTAAATTACGAAAGCCTTGGGCATGTTGCCATTGAGAAAAAATGGCTGATTCCGCGAGGTGTCCAATCTTGTCGGGCTCGGCTGCGGTAACAGGTGCAAAAAGAGCAGCACGCATCGATGGGTTATTCAAATAGATTTTAAAATTTCTCTCCCGTGTCATGGTACGGCCATTCTCATCGATATGCCCTATTTTCATAATTAAAAACGCGCTTTCTAGGTATTCAATATATCTCGCAATGGTTGGTTTAGATATTCCAGAAGCTTTAGAAATATTTTCAAGATTGGCTTCATTACCAGTATTGTAAGCTAAATAGGAAAATAACTTATTCAATTCTTGGATCGAGTGGATACCATAAAGGCTAGGGAGGTCTTTTAATAAAACTTTGTCGATAATATCATTTCTTATAAATTAATCGGAATGTTCTCGAATGGATTGATTTAAAACGGCTTCTGGATAGCCACCGAAATTTAAATAAGTGATAAACTGGTCATTTAAGGCATCTATGTTTTCCGTATGATATGTTTTTATTCTATCGCTTCCTATTGGGTTGCGTATCTCAACCAGTTCATCATGAACACCGCTAAACTGCAAAAATTCATAAAATGTCAGAGGAGGTAGCATAAATTCAGAAAAACGACCGGCCCCCGACTCATTGCTTTTTAAGCGTAATGCTGCGGCAGCGGACCCCGTTGCGATGAATTTTACATTTTGATAAGTATCTACGAGATCTTTAAGATGAATTTCCCAATTCTTTAAATATTGTATTTCATCAAAGATGATTATTTTAGGATCGAACGTATCAGGTGTTGGGAGTAAGGATACGAATTTTTCAAGCAGCATTCCTGAATAAATCGGTGCATCAATGCTTGCGAAAAGAATAGAATGAGGATCAAATCCGTCCGATATTGCCTCATGAATAAGCTGCTTAATCATAAAGGTTTTGCCAACGCGGCGCGGCCCCAACAAAATTGTTGCTCGTCGGACAGAAAAATCAAGCGCTAGCTTTTTAAAGGGTGCAAAATATACACGTCGGCGATAAGAAGCCTCCGAAATTGGCTTTGTTGAATGGCTCCACCAAGGATTGTCGCGCTCAATCCTCCGCCTGATATCTTCTAATCCAATGGGTTGCATAAAACTCTCCTAAAATAGATAAAGTCCTTTTTGCTTATTTGTCAATTAGTTGATAAGCTATTGAAAAACATAAGCTTTATTATGAGATTTAAGAAATTCTGCGTTATAATCGGGCTATATTTCGTATTAAGGGGTCGTCCTTTTTCATCCAAATAATGACAGATAATCTCTCCTTTGCCGCCTTGCTTGGTTCGCCTTTGCTCTTTATACGCAAGGTTTAATGATCGAATTAAACGCCCCGGGCCGTCTCTTTCCGCACCGCCATCTTCTCGGTATCGAGGGGTTGGCGCCGGATGATGTGATTCAGCTTCTTGATTTGGCCGATGAAGCCGTTGAGGTTTCGCGGCAAGTGGAGAAGAAAAAGGCCACTTTGCGGGGCCGCACCCAGATTAATCTGTTTTTTGAAGCGTCCACCCGTACCCAAGCCTCTTTTGAATTGGCTGGAAAGCGGCTCGGCGCGGATGTCATGAATATGTCGGTTGGCTCATCGTCCATCAAAAAGGGTGAAACGCTGATGGATACGGCGATGACGCTCAATGCCATGCGTCCGGATTTAATTGTGGTTAGGCATCACTCAGCCGGTGCGGTGCAATTGTTGGCGCGAAAGGTTGATTGTTCGGTCATTAATGCGGGCGATGGTCAGCACGAGCACCCAACGCAAGCGCTGCTCGATGCCTTAACGATCCGCCGTAACAAAGGTCGCATTCGCGGCCTTGTTATAGCCATTTGTGGCGATATTCTGCATTCACGCGTCGCACGATCCAATTTGATTTTGTTAAACGCGCTGGGTGCTGATGTGCGCGTTGTCGGTCCGTCAACCCTTTTACCGACGGGCATCGAACATATGGGCGCCAAAGTTTTTACCAATATGCGGGAGGGTCTTAAAGACGCCGATATTGTGATGATGTTGCGTCTTCAACGCGAGCGGATGAATGGTTCCTTTGTGCCATCGGTAAAAGAATATTTCCGCTATTTTGGTTTGGATTCGGAAAAGCTTGCGCTGGCCAAACCCGATGCTCTTGTTATGCATCCCGGCCCTATGAATCGCGGCGTCGAAATTGCGTCAGACATTGCCGATGGCGCACAATCGCTTATTCGGGAGCAGGTCGAAATGGGTGTCGCTGTCCGCATGGCGGTACTTGAAGCGCTCTCACGACACTTACCAAACAGCGAGGCTCGTTGATGAGTGCGCCGCGTCCTATCCTCATCATTAATGCCCGTCTCATGGATCCGCTCACCGCAACCGAGACACGCGGTTCGCTGGCGGTTGAAAATGGGGTGATCCATGCGTGGGGCCGTGCGATTGATGCTTCCGCTCCTCCCGAAGGAGCGTTGGTGATCGACGGTCGGGGACGCACCTTAACGCCCGGACTTGTTGATTTACGCGTCTTTGTCGGCGAACCTGGTGCTGAGCATCGCGAGACCCTATCATCGGCCAGTCGCGCCGCCGCAGCCGGCGGGGTAACCACCGTGGTCTCGATGCCCGAGACCAATCCGCCCGTTGATGATCCGGCCGTTGTCGATTATCTCGTCCGCCGCGCGCGCGAGAAGGCAGGCATACGGTTTTTGCCCGCCGCCGCTTTGACCAAGGGATTGCATGGCAAAGAAATGACCGAGATCGGCCTCCTGCAAGAGGCGGGTGCGGTATTCTTTACAGATGGCGCACGCTCGATTGCGAACGCTCAGGTCATGCGCCGGGCTTTGACCTATGCGCGCGATTTTGACGCGCTCATCGTGCACCATGTCGAAGATGCCGATTTAGCCGATGGCGGCGTGATGAATGAGAGCGAGCTTTCAAGCCGCCTTGGCTTGCCGGGTATTCCGCGCGAAGCGGAAACCATTATGTTGGAGCGCGATATCAGCTTGGTTCGGCTAACAGGGGGGCGTTATCATGCTGCCATGATTTCATGCGCTGCATCGCTCGACATTATCAAGCGCGCCAAGGATGAAGGGTTGCCCGTTACCTGCGGCGTCTCCATCAATTCGCTCACGCTGAACGAGAATGATATTGTTCCTTACCGTACCTTCCTCAAACTTTCCCCGCCTTTGCGCGGGGAGGAAGATCGGTGCGCTTTGGTGGAAGGCGTGGCGTCCGGCCTTATTGACGTCATCGTTTCGGATCATAACCCGCAGGATGTCGAAACCAAGCGCCAGCCTTTTGCTGAATGTGCCGACGGTGCCATTGGCCTTGAGACAATGCTCTCGGCGGCGCTTCGGCTGGTTCATAATGGCGATATAACGCTGCCGCGTCTCATGCAGGCGCTTGCGATGCGTCCCGCCGACTTGATCAGCCTGCCACAGGGACGCCTGCTGAAAGCCGCGCCCGCCGATCTCATTCTCTTTGATCCGGACGAGCCTTTTGTCTTGGATCCGGATACGCTTCATTCACGGTGCAAAAATACCCCCTTTGATAGCGCACGCTTGCAAGGCCGGGTGCATATGACCATGGTGGGTGGCCGGATCATTCACGAAGCGTGATCGCAAAGGGGGGCAAGATGAGCATACAAGGCAGTTTGGCTATGCTATGGGCGGCCTTTATCGGCTATGGATGCGGCTCAATTCCTTTTGGTGTTATTCTCTTCCGTTATTTTGGTGGGGGTGGTGATTTAAGAAAAATGGGGTCGGGCAATATCGGGGCCACCAATGTTTTGCGAACGGGAAAAAAAATCCTGGCGGCGATCACGCTGATGTGTGATCTGCTGAAAGGCACCATTGCCGTTTTATTGGTCAATGCGTTTATCAGCCCAGAATTAGGCATGATTGCGGGAGTCGCCGCGTTTTTGGGGCATATTTTCTCGATGTGGTTGCGATTTATGGGGGGTAAGGGGGTCGCAACCTATCTGGGGGTGACGATTGCTCTTGTCTGGCCAGCGGCACTCGGCTTTGCCATTATCTGGCTTTTAACGGCGTATAGAACCCGCTATTCATCGCTTGCAGCTCTGGTTGCCAGCCTATTTTCGCCCCTCATTGCATTTCGCCACTCGGAGAGCTCCATTGGCATTACCCTGTATTTTATGACAGTTGTACTTTGGTGGACGCATCGCGCCAATATAAGTCGATTATGGGCAGGAACCGAAAGCCGCATCGGAACGAAAAAAAAATGAGCGATCAGCCGATAGGCCAAAAACTGACGGACCGCCAAAGAATTGATTGGCTAAGGCTAACGCGCACGGAAGGCGTTGGGCCGCGTACCTTTCGTACCTTGATCAATCGATTTGGCGGTGCGGGTGCCGCACTTGAAGCGTTGCCGTCGCTTTTGGTCCAAAATGGAAGAATTGGACGTGTCACCACCGTAGCGGAAGCCGAGGACGAACTCGCCCGCGCCGAGCGCTACGGTGTACGCTTCATCGCGATGGGTGAGCCTGAATATCCACGTCTGCTTCGTATGATTGATTCTGCGCCACCCATGATTGGCCTACGCGGGTCATCCAGCGTGTTCGAGCGCCCAGGTATCGCCATTGTCGGGTCGCGCAACGCCTCCGGCGCAGGTTTAAAAATGGCCGAGATTTTGGCAACAGGCCTTGGCCGCGCGCATTGTGTCATCATTTCAGGCCTTGCCCGGGGCATTGATGCACATGCGCATCACGCGTCGTTAGAAACAGGGACTGTGGCCGTGCTCGCCGGCGGGCATGATAAGATTTACCCAAGCGAAAATCAGGAATTGCTGGATCGGATATTGGAAACCGGAGCGGCCATTTCAGAAATGCCGATGGGCTGGGAGCCACGCGGGCGCGATTTTCCGCGGCGCAATCGGATTATCTCAGGGCTATCTTTGGGGGTTATTGTTGTCGAAGCTGCCATTCGTTCAGGTTCGCTCATTACCGCGCGTTTTGCTACCGAACAGGGCAGGGATGTCTTTGCCGTACCCGGGTCGCCGCTTGATCCGCGCGCCGAGGGTACCAATGATTTAATCCGCGAAGGCGCGACGCTGATTGGTTCTGCCGAGCATGTTATTTCAGCATTAGGACCCGTTCTTGGGCGCGACGATTGGCCCCCTCAGGCGCAAGAGGGATTACCTCTGTCGGGCGACGAGCCTTTATGGGACGAGCTTGATCTTGATCGAACTGGATTTGGCGAATCAAACCTGCCTTCGGATGCGTTGACATTAAAAAAGCCCGTTGCCTCGGAGGAGGAAGGCAACGGGCCTTTTGCGGAGGAAACCGTACAAACGCCTAAAGAGATACTTCGCGGGCTTATGGGGCCATCGCCATTGCCGATCGATGATTTAGTCCGGCTGAGTGGACAAAAGGCGTCTGTCGTACAAACGCTTTTACTCGAACTCGAACTCGATGGACTAATTGAGCGCCACGGCGGAGGATTGGTATCAGCCGTGGCGAAAAACGAGTGATATTCGATCAGTTAGGAGCTTTCATAACACCGGCATGGCCCTTAGCCTCGATGCGCGCCATTTCAAGGAAATAGCCGAGCAGGTCATATTGAGCGCTGCGGGCAAGGGCTGCAAGTTCACCCGTCATTTGAGCCAGATAGAGGGCAACCTCTTCGCGCTCCGATTCATTTGAATGACGACCAGCGCCGCTAAAGGACGAAATCTGGCGAGGCTCAATGCCGTTGCTTAAGGATGAGGATGAGTTTTTAAAGGCGATGGCGACCATGTGATTAAACCTTTTTGGGCGGGGGGAAACGATGTTACGCCGAACTGAACCTTACGCACTCTGAGACTCATACTCTACAATCTATACACGAAATATAGAATATAGAATCCTTTAAGTTGTGTTACGTCCAAATTTAAAATTGATCAAGTCGACGTACTCAAACACATCGCCGACTTGACGAGGACAGAGTTAGGTCGACTTTTTGAAAAAGGCACGAAAAACGCTGCAATTTACATGTTAAATGGAAATTTGAAGCGCTAAATCGATCCTTTTTTCTGCTTTTTTCGCCGTTACCGCTGAGACCTCCTTGGCCCAGAACTGGCCAATAGGACAGGTCTCCCCAGCGATGCGTTAAGGGTAATGCACACCAAATTTCCCCAAAAAAGCTATTTTTGGGTCATTTTATTACAAATGATTACTGTATCATGGTGTAGTAATGCAGCGCTTAGTCGGCTGAACCTTAGTTATTTCCGGCTAAAATACGAATCGCCCTGCTATGGACAAACGAATCAATCAAAAACCTGAAGTCGATTCGCTAACTCGGTCGATAAAGGACTGTAAGATATAGGCCGCGGCCAGTTTATCGACCAATTCCGCCCGTCGCGCGCGTGAGGTATCGGCGTCGATCAGGGTGCGTGTTACGGCAGCCGTTGACAAGCGCTCATCTTGAAAGAGCACGGGCAGGGGCGAAAGCGCCGATAAATTCCGCACAAATGCCCGTGTCGCCTGCGCGCGCGGCCCTTCGCTGCCGTCCATATTCAGCGGCAGGCCAATCACCAGCGCCGCAACCCCATATTTTTCCGCCAAGCCGAGCAAGACGGTCGCATCGGCTTTAAATTTCACCCGGCGAATCGTTTCAAGCGGCGTGGCGATGCGGCGTTCAACATCGGAAAGGGCAAGGCCAATCGTTTTTGTACCCAAATCCAGCCCCATCAGCCGCGAGCCACGGGGGAGCGCAACGTTTAAGGCGGCATCGGAGCGGTTTTTTTCATCCATAATGCGGGGTTAGCATGTCTTACGGCGCGATACCAAGCCAAACGCCTCTATCCTCCATTGCGGCGCTTCCCGCGCGGGTGCTATAGGCGGCTTGTTTGAACCCCGATCCGTCTATGGAGTTATTATGTCTGTTGATCAGGCGACCGTCCGCAAAATCGCGCGATTGGCGCGCATTGCCGTTACCGACGAGGAAGTCCCGCATCTGATGGGCGAACTCAACGCCATGTTATCCTTCGTCGAGCAGCTTGGCGAAGTGGATGTCACGGGTGTAGAGCCAATGACGTCGGTAACCCCCATGGCGATGAAAAAACGCGTCGATCAGGTGAATGATGGCGGATATCCAGAAGTGGTAACGGCCAATGCGCCGATGACCGAAGACCATTATTTCCTTGTTCCTAAAGTCGTCGAATAGGCGCTCCCCATGACCGATCTGACCCATATGACGCTGGCGGATGCGCGCGATGCACTGAAAGCCAAGTCCATTTCTTCGCTAGAACTCACCCAAGCGCATTTTGCCGCTATCGAAGCCGCCCGCCCGCTCGGGGCCTATGTGCTGGAAACGCCCGATCACGCGCTTGCGATGGCCAAAGCATCGGACGAAAAAATCGCCAAAGGCGATGCAGGCGCGTTGGAAGGCTTGCCGCTTGGCATTAAAGACCTCTACGCCACCAAGAATATCCGCACGACGGCCTGTTCGAACATTCTGGCGAATTTCGTCCCGCACTACGAATCAACCGTCTCCAGCCAGTTATGGCGCGACGGCGCGGTGATGCTCGGCAAACTCTCAAACGATGAATTTGCCATGGGATCATCGAACGAGACCTCTGCCTTCGGCCCCGTTGCCTCGCCTTGGACACCGCCGAACTGGTCGAAGGATCAAGCCAAAGCGGCTTTGAAAGCGGATAAAAAAGGCTTGCTCGTCCCCGGCGGCTCATCGGGCGGCTCGGCATCGGCGGTCGCAGCCGGGCTTTGCTTAGGTGCGACGGCCACCGATACGGGTGGTTCGATCCGTCAGCCTGCGGCGTTCACAGGCACGGTCGGCATCAAGCCGACTTATGGCCGCTGCTCGCGCTGGGGTATTGTGGCGTTTGCCTCTTCGCTCGATCAGGCCGGCCCGATTGCCCGCACCGTGCGTGATACCGCGATCATGCTCCGCTCGATGGCAGGCCATGACCCGAAAGATACCACCTCGGTCGACCGTGCCGTTCCTGATTATGAAGCGGCGATTGGCAAATCGGTGAAGGGCATGAAAATCGGCATCCCGAAGGAATACCGCGTTGAGGGCCTGTCGGCTGAAATCGACGCGCTTTGGATGAAGGGCGCGGATATGCTCCGCCAAGCGGGTGCTGAGATCGTCGAAATTTCGCTGCCGCATACGAAATACGCGCTTCCTGCCTATTATATCGTTGCCCCCGCCGAAGCCTCCTCCAACCTCGCGCGCTATGACGGGGTGCGGTATGGTCTGCGCGTACCGGGTAAAGACATCACCGACATGTATGAAAAAACCCGCGCCGCTGGCTTCGGGCCGGAAGTGCGTCGCCGGATTATGATTGGCACCTATGTGCTCTCGGCGGGCTATTACGACGCTTATTATGTCCGCGCCCAGCAAATCCGCACGCTGATCAAGCAGGATTTCGAAAAGGCCTATGCCTCGGGTGTGGACGCCGTGCTGACGCCCGCCACCCCATCCCCCGCTTTCGGCATTGGCGAGAAGGGCGGGGCTGATCCGGTCGAGATGTATTTGAACGACGTGTTTACGGTGACGGTGAACATGGCAGGCCTGCCCGGCTTGGCTGTGCCAGCGGGGCTGTCGTCCGGTGGGTTACCTTTGGGCTTACAGCTCATCGGTCGCCCCTTTGATGAGGAGACGTTATTCTCGCTCGGCGAAGTGATCGAACAAGCCGCAGGCCGGACGAAGCTCCCCGAAGCGTGGTGGGTTTGATGCCGCTGTATCAGGCTTTATATGAAGGGCTAAAACCGTTCACCTGGCTTATTCTGGAGGCGATCTTCGATCCCTTCGTGGTCGGCATTGGCCTATGGATGGGCTGGAAAGCCGATCAATTCGGCAAACTCATTCTGGCAGGCCTAGCCGCCGGGCTGGCGGGGACGGCGGTGACCTTCATCCTCCGAATGCTCGATATTTCATGGTTTGAAGGCGGGTATATGTTCGGCGGCGCACACGCCTTGTTTCGCATTTTTGCGGGCTATGGCTGGAGCGTTTTGGGCTACGCGGCGGCGCGCTTTGTTGCATCGCGCGCGGCCTGATATCGGGCCTATAGGAACCAATACGATGAAAACAGCATCGCGCGAGAAGCGCGGCTTATGGGGCATGAGAAAGATTAAATCCCGAGTGATTTTCGTAATAGGCCATTTACAAACGCGCTTGAATTATCGAGGGTAAGGAGACGCGTTGCCACATCCGGGTCAAGCATTAGATTGACACGACGCTTTTTGGCCGATTCAGGCAACTGAGGGCGTCCCCGTTTCGCCCGGGCAAAGAAATTTTGATCTAATTCGCCAACTTCTCCATCAGGTCCGATATAGGGCCTCTGCATAGCGCTTCCTTTCTCTGTCATTCGCTTTACGAAAACTGATAATTCGCATCGCTGACTCTCTCCAGCACCAAGCGAAAATATATAGCCTGCCATTTATTGGTGCCATTGTTACAAAACGTTGTTCTGCATAAACAGTCCTTGTATCCTCGTCTGTCAGAGCCTCAGCCCAATTAACTAAAGCAATATCTGCAAAATCGAGCCCACGTTGCTCCAGAGTAAGCTTTCGTTTGGCGTCGTCCCATTCGAGAATCATATAATTTTTATACACACGTTTAATTGTAAAATCAACAGAATTCTCTCACTCCTCCTCCCGAGGCCGCTTTTTGCCTTGCCATTCCATCTCATACAACAGGGCGGACACGGAAGTGTAGTTATCCCAGATCATACGCTCAAAACTTTGTGCCGAGCGAATATCTTCGAGCTTCAAAACGCCTTCTTTGCCCCCTTAGTGGTCGGTATCGGCCTATGGATCGGCAAACTCATTCTGGCAGGCCTTGCCGCCGGGCTGGCGGGGACGGCGGTGACCTTCATCCTCCGAATGCTCGATATTTCATGGTTTGAAGGCGGGTATATGTTCGGCGGCGCACACGCCTTGTTT
>Ga0316217_10003956_pt1 | contig 16386 bp, 11 predicted proteins | sample 1anoAmetaG_FD_203633 | JGI IMG/M metagenome (GOLD analysis project Ga0316217, IMG submission 203633) | Freshwater microbial communities from Trout Bog Lake, Wisconsin, USA - 1anoA | ecosystem: Environmental > Aquatic > Freshwater > Lake > Hypolimnion/Profundal zone | place: USA: Wisconsin...
TGCTAGACTATTTCCCGGATGATTTTTTGCTGGTGGTGGATGAAAGCCACGTTACCATACCACAGATTGGTGGCATGTATGGAGGCGACCGTTCGCGCAAAATGAACCTGGTTGAGTACGGTTTCAGACTTCCTTCGGCACTAGACAACCGCCCTCTGAATTTTCACGAGTTTGAACGTTTGGTTAACCAGGCCATTTATGTAAGTGCAACACCGGGAGATTATGAGTTGGAAAAATCAGGAGGTGTTATTGTGGAGCAGGTTGTAAGGCCAACCGGTCTGTTAGACCCGCCTATAGAAGTTCGTCCCAGCATCAACCAGATTGATGATATTATGGAAGAGATTGACGAACGGGTGAAGAAAAATGAACGGGTTCTTATCACCACGCTTACGAAAAGAATGGCCGAGGAGTTGAATAAATATTTAAGTCGGGTAAGTATAAAATGTAAATATATACACAGCGAAGTTCACACGCTTGACCGGATTGAAATTATCCGCGATTTACGTCTTGGTAAATTTGATGTATTGATAGGGGTGAACCTGCTGCGCGAAGGATTGGATTTACCCGAAGTTTCGTTGGTCTGCATTTTGGATGCGGATAAAGAAGGCTTTTTACGCAACCGCCGTAGCTTGATACAGGTAGCAGGTCGGGCGGCCCGTAACGTAAATGGAAAAGTAATTATGTATGCCGACAAGATTACAGAAAGCATGCAGTTAACCATTGATGAAACCAACCGACGTCGCGAAAAACAGATTGCTTATAACACCGAACATCATCTGACCCCGCAAACTATCCTCAAGTCCAAAGAGGAGATTATGCAGCAGACTTCGGTTCTTGATATCAGGCGGGTATCGCCGGATGTTTACATTGAGCAAAGCGATGATGTATCGTTGGCAGCTGAACCCGTTATTCAATATATGACCGCGGAACAATTAACCCGCTCCATTGAAGATACCCGAAAGAAAATGTTGGAGGCATCTAAAGACACTGACTTCCTTACCGCCGCTAAAATGCGTGATGAAATGCTGGCTATGCAAAGACTGCTGAAAGAGAAGTTTGCGGACAGCAGATAGATCGTTATTTCAAAGAACACTAACAAAAAGAGGTGAATTTCTTCACCTCTTTTTTGTTTTAAAACTTATAAGTTAAATTTATTTTGTATCCGTATTAGGTTGAGTATTTAAAGTTTTAGGATGTTGTAACATTAACGTGTTGCGCGATTGTGACTCTAAACGAGATACATCAACCCAACCGATTCTCGACTCATTACCCTTTCCGTAATATTCAGGATATAAGTATTTGCCTTTATCACTTGCCGACTTCTCAACTTCGGGTACCACTCGTCTGTTCTTCGCAAAAACATCGTTTCTTACACCGGTTACCTGCCAGCTTACTTTTACATTGGGTTTATCGGTTTTTACTACAAACTGGTTGTTGCTTATTTCTTTGGCAACAATAGCCTGTGCAAAGGTGCCAATAACCGTAAGCTGATATCTGAAATCAATGTTTTCAGCTTCAAAATAGGAAGGCATGGAAACCACCGCTTCACCATTGGCATCGGTTGTAATGTTTCCATTGTAGATATTCATCATATCAGGGCTCTCAACAAATGAGTGAATCAGGTATTTGTTGGCAGGGTCCAGTGGATGGTCTATTTTAAAAGTACCGCCGCCTTTAGCTACCATACCTGAAATCTGTACGTCCCCAATGAAAACTCCGGCATAAGTATTGCCGCCTGATGTAATGCCACCCGAGCAGGTAACACAGGTTGAAGCATACAATGCCGCATTGAATGCACCTGCAGTTGTATCCACATCTGCAAACACCCCGATATTATCACCGGCGCTAAAATCTGCAAGGCCCAACAAACCAATATTTTGTGAACTGGCATCGCTGGCCGCTGAAGCAAACCCGGCAACACCCTGGTTTACGGTTCCGGACCCGGCAAATCCGGCATCACCTTCAACGCCCCGGTTAACCTGGCCTGAGCTATCCGCAATTCCGTTTAAACCTATGTTCCATCCACTAGCCGACGATGTTTGGGCATTGCCAAAAGCACCCGTGCTTGTAACCGGACTTCCACCGGCTGAAAAATAACCGCCATAATCAACGGCATTGGCTCCCGTGCCCGCGGCACTGGCATTTACACCCACGTTAAACCCGGTGCAATTACCGGCAAAAAAGTTGGCCCCATCATTTTCATGGGTTCCGGCTCCAATTGAAGCACCGGCAACGCCCACATTGAGTGAACCCAGACCGGCAAGCGAGCCATATATGCTCAGGTATTGAGCCGTGGCGCTCGTCGGCGCTGATGAAGAATCATATATTCCAAAAGGCAGCGAGGTAGAAAGTGCACCCCTAACATATAGCTTGCCTAAGGACGAAGCGGTCCCAATCCCAACATTTGTTCCGTTATCAAAAACCTCCGAGTTACCAACCGAGGTAGCATTCGGGGTAAACTTGGCAATATAATTTAGAGTCCCTGAAACCGAACCTGAGCCTCCTGTTCCGGTAGGACCGGTTGGGCCGGTAACACCAGCTGTACCTGCAGGACCGGTTGCGCCATTTGCACCACTCGGACCCGTTGCTCCTATGCCGGTTGACCCGTTAAGCCCCGTAGGACCGGTTGGACCTGTTGGGCCCGTTGGCCCCGAACCGCCTGTCGCTCCTCCACCTGAACCTGTTGGGCCCGTAGGACCTGTCGGTCCTGTTGGACCGCCACCCGATCCCGTTCCACCCGTTGGCCCGGTAGGTCCGGTGGCACCGGTAGAGCCGTTAGCTCCATTGCTGCCATTAGAGCCGTCGTTGCCAGAAGGGCCGGTTACCCCGGCGGCACCTGCAGCACCAGTAGGGCCGGTTACTCCTGCTGCACCATTAGCCCCGGTTGGGCCTGTTGCACCTGCGGTGCTGTTGCCTGCAAACAAAGCGTAAGGCACACTAATAAGTTGGGCATTGCCCATTGTTACAAAACCTGCACCGGCTATGTTGGCGTCTACTTCTAAATATTTTGGTCCGCTGCCCCAGGTTACGGTGCCCAGGTTTCCGTTCGAACCTACTTGTGCCGTAACCAGGCCAAACTGATTGGCAAAAACGTTATCCGTTTCGGTATACACCGCGGTTCCGTTAGCTGTTTGGTCGTGAATAATAAAGCGTAAATCTACCGAAGTATTGTTCGCAACAGGATTTCCTTGGGCGTCGCGAACCACTGCCTGGTAATTAAATTGTTGAGGGGCTTGTGCCATGCCGGTAACGGAAATAGCAACCATAGCCGCAAATAGCAGCAAGTGATTTTTCATTGTAGGGGAATTTTTATGTCAGGGAAATAAAAGACTACCGGATAACCTGCAGTTTCTTAGTGGTAATGTGAGTCTTGCCATCTTGTGCAGAAACAAAAGTCAGCGTCATGAAATACTCGGCAGCAGCAAGTGTTTGAACATTTGCCTGCGCAGTAACTTTACCGTTTTCATAATTTCCTGCATAAACATCTGATACTTTTTGACCAAGCATATCATAAAGCGAAATGGTCACTCTGCCAGCCTCAGGCATTTGAAATGCTAGGTAAGTATTATCCACTGCCGGATTAGGATAAACTACAAACGAACCAAAATCATCCTGGGTAATATCCAGTAATCCTACTGACACATCATTAGGCTGTTGGAAACCTTGTGTTAAAATGTTGTTGTTAGCCGAAAAAGTTTGCACCATCGTCATTTCACCAACTGTGTATGAAAGGCTTCCATTGGCGTTGGAAGAAAAGCCACCCGTGCTGGCAATAACCTGGGGGGTTAAAGATTGTGCACTCATCCCTAACGATAAAAGTGCTGCCGCGAATACAAAGTATAACTTCTTCATGAGTTTATTATTTTGTGTAAAGAAAAGAGTTTGCTTGTAAAAACAAAAATTATTTTTCAGAAATATTTAACCCTTAAAACGAAGGGCTAAAACCCTGTTTTGACCCTTCTGAAAGTTAAAATATACAATTTTTGCCGAAAAATCAAATCTCTCCCCTTTTCCCTCTTGTTATTACGGATTTTATTATCTTTTGTTTAGTAAAGCATCCTTACCCTTATAGTGCTCTTTACCTCCTTTAAAAGGCTGAATGCCTCATTCGAAAGGGCCGTGTCAACGTCCAGTACCACATAGCCTATTTCGTCGTTGGTTTTTAAGTACTGGCCCAGGATATTGATATTATGGGCCGAAAGCTTGGAATTTATTTCGCCTAGTACGCCAGGCACGTTTTTATGGATGTGCAGTATACGGTGCGTTTTGGCCTGCATAGGTAAGCTAAGCGGCGGAACCGAATGCGAACCGGTAGTGACACCCTTTTCCAGGTAGTTTAACAGCTTTGAAGTAACATCCAAGCCAATGTTTAATTGCGCTTCTTCTGTAGACCCGCCAATGTGCGGTGTCAAAATTACATTGGGTATATTTTGAAGAACCGAAGAAAACTGCGCCCCGTTTTTTTCCGGCTCCTCCGGAAAAACATCAACCGCCGCCCCCGATAATTGCCCGTTGGTGAGCGCGTTTTTCAAAGCGCCCAAATCTACCACATCGCCCCGGCTATAGTTAATTAGTATACTGCCTTTTTTAAAGTGGGCCAGCATATCTTCATTAATCATGTTGCGGGTGGATGCCTCGCTGGGCACATGCAAAGTTACAATGTTCGACCTGCGGAACAGCTCTTTTAGCGACCTAACCTGCCGCGCATTGCCATGCGGAAGTTTCGATTCAATGTCGTAATAAATTACATCCATGCCCATGGCTTCGGCCATTACGCTTACCTGGCTGCCTATATTGCCATACCCCACAATTCCAAGGGTTTTGCCACGCATTTCATAACTGCCTTTGGCTTCTTTTTGCCAAATGCCGTTATGCGCCGCCCTGCTTTTATCGGGTATGCGTCTAATCAGCATAATACTTAAGCCTATCACTAACTCGGCAACACTGCGGGTGTTGGCATAAGGCGCGTTAAATACCGCCACTCCTTTTTCGGTAGCGGCTTTCATGTTTACCTGGTTTACACCAATGCAGTAGCAACCAATGCTCAACAGCTTATTGGCCCTGGCCAATACCTTTTCCGTTACCTGGGTTTTGCTGCGTATGCCCAGTAAATGCACATCCTTAATTTCCTTTATTAGCTCGGCTTCGCTCAAGGCGCCGCTCAGTCTTTTAACCGAGGCATAGCCTGCCTCTTTAAACTCCTCTACCGAAACATCGCTGATGTTTTCCAACAGCAATATTTTGATTTTATCCTTCGGGTAACTCGTTGTTTTTGCTTTCATTTTACTAACTCACTAATTATTAAGGGCGCAAATATATGTCATTGAAGCACAGTTTTTGAATGCCCAATCCTTGTCGTCCGACTGTTTAAAATTCGAAACCCGAAATTCGAAACCAGTAATTCCCATCTGCCATATTGGCAAATAAAGCATGCTAAGAAATGCTAAGCTATGCTAAGGAATGTTAAGGAATGCTAAGCCTTTTCGGAATCACGAACCTTAACATGGACAAAATGACATCGTTTTTTTATCAGCCTTTCCATCGATACCAATGGCACCAAATCGATACCAATCGATACTTTTCGATACCTGTTTTGAATCCGCTGAGGTATCGATTTGAGTAATTTCCCGCAAACCCCATATGTACTTTCCCGCACTTTCCGCCAGGCATAAACCGGCAGAAATTGGTAGTTTTCGGTAGAGCCTTCTGTAGCGCCGGTTTGTCGGTTTATTTTGTGGACCCACTCCTTGACCGGCGCATTTTTCAACCGCCGGCGTACAGCAACCTTTATCAATTTTCAAAAATTTGTAATCATGTAAGAACATACCATCATTTATATGGCTAAGGTAGTCAAATAAAATGATAATTCAAAAATTTGTTTGATGAAGGCAAAAATTCCGTACTTGTACGGTTCTTTCCGCGCCTAAACCTGAAAGGTTTAGGCCTGGCGGTGAGCTGTGCTGAAACCTGAATGGGGTTTATTCCTGACCTGCTAAGCAACTTGCTAAGTGCTTGCAGCAGATACATATACCCTGTTTATCAATCCCCGTCCTCTACAACCCCATTAAAACCTTCATAATATAAGCCTCGTGGTTCCAGGGTATAAAATGATTGCCGGTGGGCAAGATGGTGTCGGTTACCCGGGCGCTTACGAAATTTCGTTTCATATAATAGGCATTTCCCACGTCTACCAGTTCGTCGTTGGCGGCATGTATAATGTAAACGCGGCATTTTACCTGTGCCAGCTTTTGCTGCAGGTGCAGCACATCGGTTTTAAAGTAATACAGCTCGTCGTTACTGGGGCGTATGGCTCCCGGCAGCAGGTAACGCAGGGGTGCATGTATAAAGTATTTGCGCCATGTTTCGGCGGGCTCCATGGCGGGGTCAACGGCGCCGGCCAGTATTACTATACCGGTTACCGCATTGGGATTATCTGCCGCCAGCACCGGTACTACCGAGCCGCCCAGCGAGTGCCCCACCAGGTAAAGCGGCCTGTTATTTTTAATGCTATCAATAAAGGATGCGATAATGCTGCACTCGTCTTGTAAGTTTAATCCGCGGCCGTAATTGCTATAACCAAAGCCAGGCCTGTCGATACTGATAAGCCTGAAACGGGTGCCCAGCGCAGGGTTTAGCAGGTAAGTTTCAAACGCATCCCAACTGCCGGGGCTGCCGTGTATAAATACAATGGTGGGCATGGTATCGGCCCCTACCGATACGTAATGCAGGCAGCGGCCCTTTATATTTAAATAATGCGGGGTAAGTTTTATACCGGCACCGGCAAATTCTTTAATGGCCTTATCATCGGCGTGCGCATGGTTAACAGGTAATTGGCAGCAATAAATAATGCCGCCAGCACCAGCACAGGTATAAGGTATTTTTTGCGCACGGTTATAAATGTATTATTAATTATTGAGAGCAGGGGGCAGGGGAAATTTGTGGGTATGGGTTACAGGCGGGGTAATATACCGGGGTGAGGCGAAAAATAATACGGGTGTAAAATTGCAGGGGCAAAAATACACCCAACATATTGCCCTAAAAACTATTTCACCTGAATGCCATAAAAAATAACCATGTATTCACATTTAAATACTTTGTTTTTAGTTTTAAAACCTACATTTAGCCCGGTAAAGCACACAAACCTTTTACATAACAAAACAAATTACAATGAAACCTAATTTACTTGCATTGGTTGCTGCGGTTTTTTTTATAACCGGCGGCTTGTTTGCCCAGGTTCCACAGGCCATGAACTACCAGGCCATTGCCCGAAATGCAAACGGCAACATTTTAGCAAATACACACATTAACCTGCAGTTTACTTTAAACCAGGGCAATAACCCCGGAACACCCCTATACCAGGAAACCCAGGCTGCCACCACCAACCAGTTTGGTTTATTTACCTGTGCTATTGGCCAGGGCACAGTTGTTTCGGGAACATTCAGCGGTATAAACTGGGCAACCGGTAATATTTACCTGAATATTGAACTAGACCCCTCTGGCGGAAATAATTTTGTGCAAATGGGTGAATCGCAATTGCTGAGTGTGCCTTATGCTTTTTATGCACAAACAGCTGGCGGTTCGGTGGGAGCAACGGGAGCTACCGGTGCAACCGGCGCCGATGGCGCAGCTAATGCCTGGGGCTTGGCGGGTAATACGGGCACGGTGTTTGGTACTAATTATGTGGGCACTAATGATACCGCTGACTTAATGTTTAAAGTAAACAACCAGCTGGCAGGCTATGTAATGGCTAACAATCCGGCCAAAGGTACTGCTTTTGGTTACCAGGCCCTTAGCCAGGGCGCTTTGGGTCCTGCAGGTGCAGAAAATGCCGCTTTTGGTTACCAGGCACTTGGTATGACTACCACTGGCTTTGAAAATACAGCCATGGGTTATCAGGCACTCTATAAAAATACAAATGGCATGAATAATACCGCAGTTGGAATCCTGGCACTTACAAACAACAACGGTATATTTAATACGGCCGTGGGTGGCGGTGCACAGTATTATAACACAACCGGCAACCAAAATACTGCCTTTGGCGCAAGTGCAATGTACCATAATAGCACCGGTTCGGGCAATACCGCCGTTGGTGGTTCAAGCCTGGCGAACAATTATTTCGGCAACAATAATACTGCTATAGGTTACTTGGCCGATGTAATTGGAGATACGCTTACCAACGCTACTGCCATAGGGTATAATGCCAAGGCCTTTACTAACAATAGTTTAATTTTGGGCAGCGGTGCAAATGTGGGCATAGGCACCGGCACGCCGCACATGTTGCTTGATGTAACCAGCCCGGTGGATACCAACGGTAATGCAGCCATACGCGGTATTGCAACCGGCACTACAAACAATGTTTATGGTGTTATGGGCATTACCACCGGTACCGGTTACGCGGCTGCAGGGGTTTACGGTTTAACATCGGTTGCAAATGCTTCGGGTGTTTTCGGCGAAACGCGCTCGGGCACTAACACCGCCGGCGTGTATGGCCAGGCCGATAGCTCGGGCTGGGCTTTATTTGGCTATAACAATAATTTAGATGGCCATGGCATAGCCTTAGGTGCATACCTGGGTGGCACTGGCGGTATAGCGGTAGATGCCAATGCCGGCGGGGGCAGTGCAATAGCGGTAAGTGCAATCAGTAATTCAACCCTGGGCACCGATACTACCATTGCCGGATATTTTAAGGCCACCGGTGGTATTGCCAACTACGCCCTGCTGGTACCCGCTGGCGGCGGCAAAGTAGGTATAGGCACAGCAACCCCCGCAACATTGCTGGATGTTGAAAGCACCAGTTCGCCGGCATTTAAATTAAACGATGGCACACAGGCGGCTGGCAGGGTGCTAACCAGCGATGCCAACGGTAATGCAAGCTGGCAAACACCCGGCGGTGGCATTCAGTTTTTTGCAACGTCTGATACCAATACGGTTGTATCTCAAAATGCATATTCGAAGATACCCTTTCAGGATGTGCGCTTTAATTCGGGCGGAGCTTATAACGCCTCAACAAATTATTTTACTGCGCCTTCCGGCGGCTTATATCATTTTGATGCAAACCTGCGACTGGATGGAGCATCTGGCGACCAGGCCTATATGTACCTCAGGGTAAACGGAGGCCTTAATGCAGGCATATTTTCAACCATAAATTCAACCGGTAGCGCTAACCTGATAATTTCAACAGGGCTGCTGCTTAATGCAGGTGACAGCGTAGATATTGAGGTCTATTCTTTTAGCGCCGGCGATCATCTGTTTACCGAAAACTTTGGCAACACCTGCTATTTCAGTGGGTATAAAGTGCGGTAGGGTATAATGGCGTTCCCCCGCTGAAGCAGCGGGGGCGCGCTATCCGCTATACTCCTCGCTCGCAAAGCCTCGCTGCGGGGTGCCGCTGCTATCGCTAACGCGGGGGACAGGGGACAGACCCAAACAGTAGGGGCGAAAATTTTTCATTCCCCTTTTGAGTCTAACGTGTCTTGCGCTTAACATCTTGCCTCGCCGCTCTATTTATAGCGTCACGCTATCGTATTATGCATTAAATCAATAACCTCCAAAGCCAAAAGGGCACACTTCCCATTAGGTTTTCCCCTCTCTGGCGGTTGCCATGCGTAGCTTGGCTTCCGGTGGAGAGGGGATATGCCGAAGGCAAAGGGGTGAGGCTGGCTGTTGGTGTCCGTTCTGCCGGTCATGTCAAAGACCAGCCCGGAAGTTTAAATAAATTGTTTGGGTCTCTTGAATCATTCCCCTTTTGAGCCTAACGTGTCTTGCGCTAAACATCTTGCCTCGCGCCGCTCTATTTATAGCGTCACGCTATCGTATTATGCATTAAATCAACAACGGTCAAAGAAAGAAGGGCATGCTCACCATTAGGTTTTCCCGTCTCTGGCGGTTGCCATGCGCAGCTTGGCTTCCGGTGGAGAGGGGAAATGCCGAAGGCAAAGGGGTGAGGCTGGCTGTTTGTTCCCGTTCTTCCAGTCGTGCCAAAGATCAACCCGGAAGTTTAAATGAATTGTTTGGGTCAGCTGACTTATACCGCATTTTGGCGTAGTGTGTATTGTGCGAAACATCTTGCTTCGCGCTGCTCTATTTGTAGCGTTACGCTATCGTATTATGCATTAAATCAACAACGGTCAAAGAAAGAAGGGCATGCTCACCATTAGGTTTTCCCGTCTCTGGCGTTTGCCATGCGTAGCTTGGCTTCCGGTGGAGAGGGGAAATGCCGAAGGCAAAGGGGTGAGGTTGGCTGTTTGTGCCCATTCTTCCATCTGTCTTTCAAGTCTCCCCTGGGGCTGGATGTGAGGCTACTTTTCCCAAAAAAAATTTGGAAACCCCAAAAACACCCTTATCTTTGCTTTAAATTTAAGCAAAGTGAAAGCAGCTTCTAACTATCCCAAACCAGCCCTTACAGTTGATTGTGTAATTTTTGGTTACGAAAAAGGCAGCCTGCAAATTTTGCTGGTGCGCAGGGGCATTGAGCCCTTTAAAGGAAGCTGGGCCCTGCCCGGTGGCTTCGTTAAGCTGGACGAAACCCTGGATGAAGCCGCTAAGCGCGAACTGAGAGAAGAAACCGGGGTGGAGAATATTTACATGGAGCAACTCTACACTTTTGGCGGCATCGAACGCGACCCGCGCGAAAGAGTAGTTTCCGTAGCCTACTTTGCCCTGGTTAAGCTGAGCGAAGTGAGAGAAGTAAAGGACTCTACCGATGCCGAGGAGGCCAAATGGTTCGATATTAAAAAGTTGCCCGTTCTGGCCTTCGACCACCGCCATATTTTGCAAACCGCCATGGAAAGACTGAAAGGAAAGATTACCTATAAACCCATTGTGTTTGAATTGTTGCCCGCCAAGTTTGTGTTTTCGGATGTAGAGAGTATATATGAAACTATTTTAAATGAACCCCTGAACCGCAGAAACTTTCGCACCAAAATGCTGGCCACTGGCCTCCTTGAAGAACTGGATGAACGGGTAACCCATGTTTCGTTCAGACCCCCCAAATTATTTCGCTTCAACAAAAAGAAATATCAAAAATTAAATGCAAAAGAAATTAATCTTCGTTTTTAAAATTCAATACTATGTCAAACAATAAAGACATTGGTGTAATAGTGGGCAGGTTCCAGGTAAATGAACTGCACCCCGGCCATTACGAGTTGATAAACGGCGTAGCCGCCAATCATAAAAGGGTAGTGGTTTTTTTAGGCGTGTCGCCAACGCTGGTAACCCGCAACAATCCGCTCGATTTTGTAACGCGCAAAGAAATGTTGCTGCAGGCTTTTCCCAACGTTACCGTGCTTTCTATTCCCGACATGCCCTCCGACGCTGAATGGAGCAGGGAACTGGATAAAAGAATACGCGAAGCCTGCCCCATGGGCTCGGTAGTTTTGTACGGTAGCCGCGATAGCTTTATTAAATATTACTCCGGCCATTTCGAAACCATCGAACTGCCGGCGCATCAAAACACCTCAGGCACTCAAATTCGCCTCGGCATTAGCCAGGAAGTAAAAGCCTCGCCTGACTTCAGGGCAGGCGTCATTTTTGCGGCGTTTAACCAATATCCCAAGGTTTATCCCACCGTTGATATTGCCATTGTAAAAGGCGATATGGTTTTGCTGGGTCGCAAACCCACGCAAAATAAATTCAGGTTTATCGGCGGTTTTACCGACCCCACCGATAATTGCTTTGAAGACGCCGCCGCCCGCGAAACAAGAGAAGAGACGGGGGTAGAGGTTGAAAATTTTCAATACCTCGGCTCAGCTAAAATCGACGACTGGCGCTATCGCAGCGAGCAAGACAAAATCATCACCACCTTTTTCAAAGCAACTTATAAAAGCGGCGAGCCCGCAGCCAATGATGATATTGTTGAATTAAAGTGGTATAACATCGCCGGTTTGAAAGAGGATGATATCGTAGCCGAACACCGCGTTTTACTTCATTTATTTCTTGGTTATAAATAATATATATGATACACAATAATATAATGCTGCTTACCGACAGCTACAAAATAAGCCATTATAAACAATATCCTCCCAACACCACAGGCATCTATTCTTATTTCGAATCGAGGGGTGGCAGGTTTGATGAGGTTACTTTTTTCGGACTCCAGTATTTGTTGAAGAATTATCTGCAGGGCGTGGTTGTTAGCCGCCAAAAAATTGATGAGGCAGAAGCTATCTACGCTAAACACTTCGGCGACCCGGCTTTGTTTTACAAAGAGGGGTGGGAGCATATTTTAAATAAGCACGGTGGAAAGTTACCGGTTAGAATTAAAGCGGTGCCTGAAGGCGCTGTTATACCCGTGCACAATGCACTGATAACCGTTGAAAATACCGACCCTGCCTGTTACTGGCTTTCCAATTTTCTGGAAACATTACTGGTGCAGGTTTGGTACGGAGGAACGGTAGCCACCCAATCGCGCGAAATAAAAAAACTCATACTACGATATCTGAACGAAACAGGCGACCCCACCGGTATAGGTTATAAACTACACGACTTCGGTTTTAGAGGTGTTTCATCGGTTGAGAGCGCTTCCATAGGTGCGGCGGCCCACCTTATTAACTTTAAAGGTAGTGATACTATAGCGGGCTTGAGTTTTATACAGGATTTCTATAAAACTACCGATGTGTTTGGCTTTTCCATTCCGGCGGCCGAGCATAGCACTATCACTTCATGGGGCCGTGATAACGAAGTAAAAGCTTATGCCAATATGCTAAGTCAGTATAGTACGGGCACGGTAGCCGTGGTAAGCGATTCGTACGATATTTATAATGCCTGCGAAAAATTGTGGGGTGAAGCTTTGAAAAACACCATCTTAAATCGACAGGGAACTTTGGTTGTTCGTCCTGATTCCGGCGAACCGAAGGAAGTGGTGCTGAAAGTGATAAGCATACTGGGCGATAAACTGGGCTACACCACAAACGATAAAGGATACAAGGTGCTCAACCCGCACATTCGCGTTATACAGGGCGATGGTGTAAATTATGAAAGCATTGGCGAAATACTGGAAACCCTGAAACAAAACGGCTGGAGTGCCGATAATGTAGCCTTTGGTATGGGCGGTGCGCTGCTGCAAAAGCTGGACCGTGATACCCAGAAATTTGCATTTAAATGCAGCTCTGCCACGGTAGACGGTGTTGAACGCGACGTGTTTAAAGACCCCGTTACCGATACCGGTAAACGCAGCAAACGCGGCAAACTGAAATTAATTAAAGATGCAACCGGTCATTACAAAACCGTTGGCTTGAATGATGAGGGAACAGACTTGCTGCAAACCGTTTTTGAAAACGGCGAATTAAAAAAAGAATACAGTTTTGAGGAAGTAATTGAAAATTCAAAACTATAAATGAAAAAGATACCCCTAACCACTAAGACCACAAAGGGTTAACACAAAGAACACCAGGAAAGTAACTCTTTGTGGCCTTAGTGCAGTATTCTCCTTTGTGTTCTTTGTGGTTAAATGGATTATGAAAAAGTAATTTTAAGAAATTAAATATGAGTAACAATAAAATAATATTTTCCATTCGCTCCTATGCATATCTGCAAAGCAAAGTAATTGCGCAAAAAGGCGCCTTTACCAAAGGCGAAGTTAAAAGCCAGAACTTTCCCGATGGCGAGCTTTACCAGCAGATAATAACTGAGGTGGATGATAAGGATGTTGTAATTATCGGTGGAACTATCAGCGATAGCGATACTTTGGAATTGTTCGACCTGGCCTGCGGGGTGGTAAAATGCGGGGCGCGTTCGCTTACGCTGGTTATTCCTTTTATGGGTTATTCCACCATGGAGCGGGCGGTTAAGCCGGGTGAGATAGTAAAAGCCAAAACCCGCACCATTTTGTTGGGCGCCATTCCAAATGCACCAATGGGTAACAAAGTTATGATGCTCGATTTGCACAGCGAAGGTATACCCCATTACTTCAACGAAAACATACGACCGGTGCACCTTTACTGTAAAAAAATTGTAATGCAGGCTTCGCGAGAATTATACGGCAGCGATTTTGTGCTATGCAGTACCGATGCCGGCCGGGCCAAATGGGTAGAGTCGCTGGCAAATGACATGGGGGTGAATGCTGCCTTTGTTTTTAAACGCCGTATTAGTGGCGATGAAACAAAGGTTACCTCCATCAGCGCCGATGTAAAAAACAAAAACGTAATTATATACGACGATATGATTCGCACCGGAGGCTCCCTCATTGGTGCCGCCAAATCATACTATGAAGCCGGGGCTAAGGAAATTGCCGTTATCACTACGCACGGTCTGTTTAATAATGATGCGGTAACTAAAATCAAGCAAAGCGGCATCATAAAACACCTTATCAGCACCGATACTCACCCCAATGCTTTATTTTTTGAAGGTGACTTTTTGAAGGTCCATTCCATCGCGGGGCTGTTAGCCGAAAACTTGTAATTCCCGGGCAGTTGAAAAATGACAAGTAAAAAGTGCCATAAAGTAAATAATTAATGCCATCATTCGCCGTTTTAAAAACAGGTAATTTTACGCCGGTTAACTATAGCAAATGAAAAAAGGCGAAAACATCCCCTCATATAAAATTGCCCAGATTAAGAATGCCTCTATTGAAAAGGATTTTGAGTTTTACCGCTTCGAATATTTTGTGAGTGACATTGACCACCTGAAACACCCGCACCGGCACGACCACTTTGCCATATTCTTTGTCACTCGCGGCACAGGTCACCACGTAATCGATTTTCAGGATTATGAACTGAAACCCCAGCGTCTCTTTCTTATTGCCCCGGGCCAGGTACACGCATGGAAGTCGTTCGATGGGGTAAAAGGTTTTGTTATTCTGTTCACCAAAGAATTTTTTTCGCTTACGCTGCAGTACCAGGAATTGCGGGCTTACTTATTCTTTAATACCGCTTATCAGCATACCTTTCTGGACCTTAGTAAGGATTTGGCCCTGCATTTACAGGGTATTTTTAAAAATATTGAGATAGAGCACACCCATCACAACGCCTACAGTCAGAATATTATCCGCTCGTACATTAATATTCTTCTTTTTGAGCTGACCCGGATATATGAACATTCCATACCTGTAGTAAAGGAGAAAGACCCCGTTAACCAGTTGCTGAGAGACTTTGAATCCCTGGTCAACAAAAACTTCCGGACCTTACATGGTGTAAATGATTATGCTAAACTTTTACATATAACGGCCAACTATCTCAATACCATCTGCAAAAAGCGAAAAGATAAATCTGCTGGCGAATTAATCCGCGACAGAATGATGCTCGAAGCAAAACGCCTGCTTACCCACTCCGACAGTACCATTGCGCAAATAGCTTATGACCTGAACTTTGAAGACAATAGCTACTTCGGCAGGTTTTTTAAAAAGTACAGCGGTATCACTCCGGCCGCTTTTCGCAGCGAAATAAAAAAAGAGACGCTTACGCACTGGTAGTTTCCCAAAAAAAGTAAAAACGTAAAAAGTGCCACACATCAAATAATTAATGCCATGTGGCCGGTAAATTGTCCCATACGTTTGCATTGTGTTTAGAACAAAACATGTTCTCGATTCAAAAGAAAAGTATTGGATATGAAAGCAATTAAAATTTCAGTTACGTTTATTATTCTTGTTGCACTCTCCTCCTGCGTTACTTCCAAAAAATTTAATGCACTTAACGCAGCTTACAAGAAAAATCAGACTGACGATAAGAACTGTGAAGAGGCGCTTCGGTCGGCCCAGGCAGAAAGGGATCAGTTAAGTAGTAAAGCCTCAAATTTACAGGCCCAGGTGGATGATTTGAAAAAGCAACTGGACCACGCCTCGCAAAACACAGCGCAGGTTTTGACCACGTTGCAGGATTTGTCGGTTATGTCGGGCAAACAGGCTGAGAGCGTTAAAAAATCGCTCGAAACCCTGAGTGAAAAGGATTCTTATATCCACGGCCTTCAATCTGCCATGGCGCGCAAGGATTCATTAAACATGGAGTTAGTCATGAATCTGAAAGGGGCTCTAAACGATATCAACGACAAAGACATCAACATCAAGGTTGAAAAAGGGGTAGTATATATTGATATATCCGATAAGTTATTATTCAACAGCGGCAAATATGCTGTAACCGATGCTGCCAGAAAGGTTTTGGGCAAAGTGGCCAAAGTATTAAATGCTTATCCTGATATGGACTTTATGGTTGAAGGACATACCGACAATGTTCCCATCAATACCGGTTGCATGCTTGATAACTGGGATTTAAGTGTAAAGCGCGCTACCTCTGTCATACGTATCCTCCAAACTCAATATAACATCAAACCGGAAAGAATGTCAGCTGCGGGAAGAAGCGAGTATGTCCCCCTTGCTTCGAATAATGATAAGGATGGCCGTGCATTAAACCGCAGAACCAGAATTATCATTTTACCGCAGCTTGATCAATTCTGTAA
>Ga0316217_10003957_pt1 | contig 16384 bp, 12 predicted proteins | sample 1anoAmetaG_FD_203633 | JGI IMG/M metagenome (GOLD analysis project Ga0316217, IMG submission 203633) | Freshwater microbial communities from Trout Bog Lake, Wisconsin, USA - 1anoA | ecosystem: Environmental > Aquatic > Freshwater > Lake > Hypolimnion/Profundal zone | place: USA: Wisconsin...
CGGCGGGCCCTTCGGCATGCCGCCCATGTCGGCGGGCAGGCCAGCAGTGGCGCCGGCGGGGGGTGCCTGGCGATGTGCTATCATTATTTGGGGTGCCGCGCCGCCCTCCACCCAGGCCATCAGGGTGGCGAGCAGCGGGAACTCGCTCGGCCCCTCGCCGCCGCCGCAATGGCTCATGCCGGGCAGCAGGAACAGGCGGACGAAGCCATCGCGCTTATCCGCCCCCAGCGTGCGACCAACGCGTTCGTAATAATCGATAGTATTGAGCGGGCTGATATGCGGGTCCGCCCAGCCGTGATAGAGGATCAGTTTGCCGCCATGCCCGGCGAAGGGCGCCAGGTTGGCGTCATCGGCATTATACAGCTTGCGGGCCTCGGCCTCGGCGGCAAACTCCGCATCGGTAAAGGGGAAGCTGGTGATAGCATAGCTGGGGTTGGGGGTGAACAGCAGGTGGTTGATGGTGCCCAGCGCCATGCCCTCGCTGCCGATCTTGCCCGCCTTGCTGCGCGGCACAAACACGCCAACCCACTCGGCCTCGCTGCCTGGTTGCAGCGGGCCGACCTCGAGCCGCTTGCCACTGTCGCTACGCGCGCCGCCATAGATGGCGCGGACGGCGGTGACCTGGGTGGCGGTCAGGCATTTGCCGGCCTGATAAGCGCCGGCGCACTGGATGGTGGCGGGGTCAAAATGGCATTGGCGCGGGTCGGTAATCTGCCCGTCCGCCAAACCATCGAGCCCATCGCAGGCCTTCAGCACCGCGGCGTGCAGCGGCTTGATGTCGATGGCGGAGAGGATCGCCTTGCCATCCACCCCGGTGTTCACCTTGGCGAGCCAGCCGTGGTGGAACGAGTTCTGGACGCTGAAGTTGAGCGCCGGGGCGCCGGCGGCGATGCCGTCAAAGTCATCAGGGTAGCGCTGCGCCTCCATCAAGGCCTCGCGCCCACCATCCGAACAGCCCGAGAAATAGGCATAGCGCTGCGCCTGGCCATAAAAGGCCCGGATCAACGCCTTGGCCGCCAGCGCTGTCACATGTACCCCGCGATAGGCAAAATCCACCCGCTGGTCGGCATTTTCACCCCAGCCGCCACCCATGCCCTGGTGCCCCATATCGGTGCTGGCAAGCGCGATGCTGCCATCGGTCACCGGCGCGCAGCCCTCGTCGTCATGCATATCGATATGCAGCATACCGCACAGCCCGCCGCAGCCGGTCTGCAAAAAGCGCTGCGTCCAGCCGGCCAGCGGCAGCCGCACCTCGAAATGGATGGCGCGCGCGATGGTGCCGGTGACATCGCAATAAGATTTCGCGCCGGCAACCTCGGTGGCCGCAAGCGTCGTTTTGGCCCCCGTGGTGGCGGAAAGGTCAAGGCTGGCGAGGCTGACACAGGAGGTGACCGGGGCCACCGACGCCAGATTGGCCGGGCCGGCGCCGGCGCCAGCGCCAGATTGGGCCAGTGCCGGTTGCGTCCCGCCCAGCGCTACCACCCCTGCAAAAATCAGCAACAAACGCTTCAGCATGGCATGCCCTTTCTGATAGGAATTCTCAGCTCAATGTTCGATCATCATCCATATGTATCGCCAGCGCGGCGCAGCCCGTCGCCAGCATCGGCACGCAGAAGATGCCGAACACCACCACCAGCGGCAAGCCGGCATTCATCCCCCAGCCGCCCACCAATGGCCCGGCAAACGCGCCGATGCGCCCGATGCCCATCGCCCAGCCGAGGCCCGTGGCGCGCATCTCCGCCGGGTAAATCGCGGCGGCGAGGGGGTAATTGCCATTGACCCCACCCTGCAAGGTCACGCCAATGAAGAAGCTGACCCACAGCAACGGCACCAGACCCATGCGCACCCCGCCAAACACCAGAAACAGCCCACAGGCCATCACCAGGCTGGCGAACACCAGCTTGCGCAGATCCACCCGCATTGCACCAAAGCTGATAAGCAGCGTGCCCAGGCAAGAGCCGGCGCTGTAAATCGCGCTGGCGATAATCGCCTGCGTTGGCGGCAGGCCGGCGGCGATCGCCAGCTTGGTGATCCAACTGGCGATGAAGTAAAGCGCCATGAAGCCCCCCACCGTCGCCACCCACAGCAATAGCGAGTTGCGCCGCCGCCCGCCACCCAGCGTCTGGGCGATAGTGTGGCGGGTGGGCTGGGCTGTCTCTGGCGCCTCGGGCAGGGCAAACCAGCACACCGGCACCAGCAGCAGCGTGAGGTAACCCGCCGCCGTGAACACGCCCGACCAGCCATAAAGCGGCAGCGCCCAGGCGGTGGCGAAGCCGGCGATGGTCGCGCCGACGGGATAGCCGGCCTGCGGCACCCCGGCGGCGACATGGCGCCAGCGCTCGGGTGCGAAACCGGCCGACAGCGCGGTAATGCTGGCCAGCACCGTGCCGATGCCCAGCCCAACACCGACGCGGATCGCCGCCAGCGTCCAGATATCGGGTGCATAGGCGCTGGCCACCATCGCCCCGGCCATCAGCGCCAGCGCGGCGATAATCACCGGGCGGCGGCCCAGCCGGTCTGCCAGCGGCGCGAGGAACAACCCGCCCAGCCCCATACCGGCAAGGCCCGCGCTGAACACCACCGCGAAGGGCCCCGGCCCGACGGCAAAGTGCTTTTGCAGCGCCGGGGCGACGAAGGTGAGCGTGAAGATGTTCACGCCATCAAACATATTGAGCACAAAACACAGGCACATCACCGCGATGCCTTGGCGGCTCCAGCGGCTGGCTGGCCCCGCCTGCGCCGCAACGCCTGCCTCGCTGTTGTCCGTTGCCCCCTCCATCACACCCTCCGATCCCGCAAAAAGATGGCCCGCCGCGCCATTACGCAGCGGGCCATCGAGGGTGGAAAGCGGGGTGGACAAGGGGTTAGAACTTCGCGCCCAGCCGCACGCCGAAGAAGCGCGGGGTGTTGACGCCATAGTTGAGCCCTTGTGTCGGGTATGTCGTACCCGCCACCTCTGGCGCCGCCACGCTGCCGTCAAAACCGCCATAGGTGCCGTTGTAATTGTTCGGCCCCGAGGTGCGTTGCAGCTTGTTCTCGATATTCTCGACAAAGAATTGCACGGTGATGCCATCGTGCGGGGTGGCATAGGTCAGGCTGGCCTGGCTGCGGGTGAACGAGGGCTGCTTGAACTGCACCGCATTGGCATAATCGGTCAGCCAGTAGGACGAGCTGATCTTGGTGGCGGCGCGGGCGCGCAACTGGCTGCCATTGCCCATATCGAAATTATGGCTGGCCCCCAGGTTGATCGTCCATTGCGGCGAATTGGGCAGCGCATAGTCGCGGAAATTGGCATAGGCGCCGGTCAGCGCCCCCAGAAAGCCGGTCTCCAGGCTGACAATCCGGGTGTGGTTATAGGCCAGCGAGGCGTTGAGCGTGGTATCATGATCGAGCTGATAACGCAGATCATTCTCCCAGCCGTATATCTCGGTCGGCACAACCTGGGTGTAAAGCACGCCACCCGCGCCGGGGAACACCACCAGCCCATTGATCTGATCGGCCGAATAATCATAATAGAACAGATCGCTGGTGAAGGTCAGCCCCGGCAGCGGCCGGCCCTTGAAGCCCAGCTCATAGGCGGTCAGTTGCTCGGGCTTATAGGCCTTGGTGGTGCCTGTCGAGGGGTCAAAATCGTTGAAGCCGCCCGCCTTGAAGCCGGTCGCCACCGAGGCATAGACCAGGTTGGCCGGGGTGAGCTGATAATTGACGCCAGCTTTCCACGTCACCTTGTGATCGGGTGCATCACCGTTGTTCGGCCCGCCGATGCAGTCCGCCGGATAGACCTGGGCGACACCGGCAGAGTTGACGCAGGCCTGATGCGGGGTGGCGAAGGTGCCGACGCGATTGCTGTCGTCATGCGTATAGCGCGCGCCGGCGATCAACGAGAGCTTGGCAGTGGCGTGCAGCGTGCCTTGCGCAAAAAAGCCATAGGACTTGTGCTGGGTGACGTTCACCGGATCGATGCCGTTGAACCAGGTGGTAATATCCTGATACGTGGCCACCGGGGCGTCCCAGTTGTGGTCGCTCTCGTGCACATGTTCATGGTAATAATTCGCCCCCACCACATAGTCGAGGAAACCGGGGCTGGCGTTAGAGACCCGCGCCTCGAATTGGGTGGTATTGAACACACCCTGGTAATCATCGAGCAAAAACACGGCCGGCGGCGAAGAGCCATTGGGGTTGGCCCCGGTGTCGAAGGGGTTGTTGTTCTGGGTATTCTGGCTGTGATCGGAGAAATGCTGCTGGTTGCCCAGCACATCGATCTGCACACCGCCCAGCTTCCACTTCAGCCGGCCATTGAAGTTGGCGAAATTCTCATCAACGAACGAAGGCACATAATTGGGCACCACATTGAACTGCGCCGCGCCGCCCTGTTGTAAATTGTCATCATTGGCCGAGGACTGGCCCGCGCCACCGATATGGCCGATAGTGATCACGCCGTTGAAGGTCACGTCAGGGCTGGGCTTGAACAACACCGAGAAACGCCCGGTGCGGTCATGCTGGTCATCCTTGGCGGGCTCGCCCTGGCCCATAAGCGCGAAGGAGGAACCGCCCGGCGCGCTAGGCGAACCGGTAACCGTAGTGTCAACCGGCTTCAGGAAACCGTCACGGTCGTTCGAGTTGGCCGCCACACGGAAGGCCAGCGTATCGCTCACGGGAATATTGAGCGCCGCCTCGGCCCGCTTGGTGTTATAATTGCCGTATTCCAGCTTCACATAACCACCGAAGGTGCCAATCTCCGGCGCCTTGGTGATGACGTTGATCGCCCCGCCGGTGGAGCTGCGGCCATACAGCGTGCCCTGCGGCCCCTTCAGCACCTCGACCCGGTCGATATCGAAGAAGGCGACGCCCTGCTCCTGCCCACGGCCGATAAAGGCACCGTCGATGTTGAAGGCGATGCCCAGCTCGCCCTTCGAGGTCTCGTCGGTGGAGGTGACGCCGCGGATCGACACATTGGTGCCAAAGCCGCCGGCACCGATCGTCACCCCGGTGACCAGGTTCTGCAAGTCGGAGACGCTGTTGACACCCACCGAGCGCAAATCATTGCCACCCAGCACTTGAATGGCCGCCGGCACCTTGAGCGCGCTTTCCGAACGCTTCATCGCCGTCACGATGATTTCGCCATTGCCGGCGCCGGCATCCTGCGTGGCAGGGGCTGCGGCGGGCGCCGCGCCATCGGCATGTGCCACATTCGGCAGCAAGGCGGCCAACACCAGTGCCGAGCCGGCACCCAAAGTCCGTGCCCGCATGGCAATTGTCAAATTTAGCATGATGTGCCTCCCTTTCAGGTTTTATCCTGTCCCATTTCCGGCTTGGGCCGGCTGATCGTCCAGTTACCTTGCGCGCCTGGGGAAAGCGCCTAGACCTTCGTCGAGCCACCCTGGCTTGCCCGATGCGCGAGGCACGATAGAAACAGCAAATGGGCCAAGCGGTGGGGTGTTTGAGTCTTTCCTGTTTTGCTTGACCGGGAAAGACTTGATTTTTTGCCGTGAGTTCTCGAGCCGCCAAATGATTCCATCTGGCGCGAAATCACTCTGGGGAGGGGTAATGCGGGTTCTGCTGGTCGATGATCATCCGCTGTTTCGCGCGGCGCTGGCGGCCACCGTCGGCCAGATCGGTGTCGCTATGCGCATCGAGCAATGCGAAACGCTAGCCCAGTTGCGCGCCGGCCTGGCGGAAGACAGCGCGAAAGACAACAGGGCAGCGCTGGTACTGCTCGACCTCAACCTGCCCGACAGCAACGGGGTCAGCGGGCTGCTGGCGCTGAAGGCGCATTACCCCGATCTGGCGGTGGCGATTGTCTCGGCCAGCGATGATGCCGAAACGGTGCAGACAGCGCAGGCCTGCGGCGCGGCCGGGTTCATCTCCAAGGCGGCGGGGGTGGCGGAATTGTCGGCGGCGGTGCTGGCGCTGGTGCAGGGCGAAAGCTGGTTCCCCGAGGCGGGCGGTGCCGAACGCCCCGCCCTCACCCCGATGCAGGCGCGCATCCTCGATGGCGTGCACCGCGGGCTGATGAACAAGCAGATCGCCTATGAAACCGGCCTGGCCGAGGCGACGGTGAAATATCACCTCACCGGCCTGTTCCGCAAGTTGGGGGTGCAGACCCGCGCCCAGTTGCTGACGCTAGCGCGCGACCGCCAGTCTTAACCCCACACAGCCTAACCCCCCATGGCCTGCGGTGCCACAGGCGCGCCGGCCGTGGCCGCCTCGGCCAGCACCGCGCGCAAGGCCAGCGGTGCCAGCGGCTTGGCCAGCAGGCCGATGCCCTCGGCTGCCAGCATATCGGCCCAGCCCTCGTCATGCGTCGCGGTGATCAGCAGCCGCAAAGCCGCCCGCCCCGCCAGCCGCCGCAGCAGGGCAAGGCCATCCGCCCCACCCAGATGGTAATCGGCCAACGCAACATCCCACTGGCCATCGGCGGGCACATCCTCGGCCGCTGCCAGCGCCGTCACCGCACCGCCCCAGCGCGTGATCAGCGCCCTGGTGCCCAGCAGCACATCAGCCTCGTCGTCGACGCACAGCACCCTCAGGCCGGCCAGATGCACGCTGGCGCTGGCGCGGCGTGGGGGGCTGGGCATCGGCGCCGCGCAGGGCGCCACCACTGAAAATGTGCTGCCCGCGCCAGGCCGGCTGCGCACCGCCAGCGGGTGGCCCAGCATCCGGGCGATCCGCGCGACGATCGAAAGGCCCAGCCCCGCCCCCTCGGCCATTTGCCGCCCCTCGGGCAGGCGGCTGAACTCGCCGAAGGCCGCTGGCAGTTTTTCAGACGCGATGCCGACACCGCTGTCGCGCACCTCGATCCGCAGCGCGCCGCCACGCGGGCGTGCCACCACCACCACCCGGCCGCGCGGTGTATAGCGCAAGGCGTTGAGCACCAGATTTTGCAACATAGAGCGCAGCAGGTCGCGGTCGCTCAGCACCCAGGCGCGCGTCGGCAGCACGATCAGCTCCAGCCCGCGCGCGCTGGCCGGGCCGGCGAATTCCTCGCCCAGCGCGGCCAGCAACGCCCCGACATCGACCGGCTCCATCCGTGGCTTCACCACGCCGGTTTCCAGTTGCGCAAGGTGCAGCAACGCGCGTAGCAGGCGGTGCGCGCTCTCCACCGCCTGATCGGCGCGCTCGAGCAATTGCCCCAGCGCCGCATCGCCCTCCACGCTGACCAGGGCATTGCCGATGAACAGCCGCGCGGCGTGCAGCGGCTGGACCAGATCATGGCTGGCGGCGGCGACAAAGCGTTTCTGCGCCCCTGTCGCCTGTTCGGCCATCTGGCGGGCGGCGGTCAGCTCGGCGGTGCGCGCACCCACCAGCGCCTCCAGCTCCTCATTACTGCGCGCCAGAACCAGCTCAGCCTGCTTGAGGTCAGTGATGTCGGCCAGGGTGATCAGGTAATCCTCCTGCCCCAGCGGCTGCCCGGCCACTTGCAGCGTGCGGGCATCGGGGGTGGCGCTGATCTCGTCTAGCACCGGGGCACGGACAGTGATCGCCCCCAGCCGGCCAGCCAGATGCGCGCGCAGGCCGGGTTGCAGCGCCGCGCCGGCGATCAGCTCGGCCAGCGGCTTGCCAACATGCACCTCGCCCGGCGTCAGACCCATCAGATGCAGCCAGCGCAGGTTCCACGCCACCAGCCGCAACTCGGCATCGATCACGCTGACCCCCTGCGCCAGGCTGTCGAGCGTGGTTTGCAGCAATTCGCGGCTGAAGTGGACGGCGTGGCCCGCCTCATCGAGGATGCGGCTGATCTCGCCGGCGTCCTGGCTCTCGGCTGCCAGGGCAATCGCCACCACATTGCGCGCGGAGGGGGCGCCGATAACGCCGGCCAGCAGCCGCTCGGCCGAGCGGGCCAGGGTGGGGCTGACCGGCGCGCTGTCGGGCAGATCGCCGGCGCGGGTGGAAATGCGGTAATCGAGCAGCGCCTTGTCGGCCTCGCCCGCCCCCAGAAACTGCGCCAGCATATGCCGCAATTCGCCGACGGTGGCGCTGATCCGCCGCGAGGGGGGCAAAGGTGCCGGCGCACCACTAGCAACAAAACTTTGCGCCTGAATGCTGTCGATCAGCCGCGGCGCGGCGTGCAGCGACACCACCACGAACAGCAGGGTGTTGAGCGCAAGGCTGGCCAAAACCGCGCCATAAGGCGCCCATACCGCCACCGGCCACAGCCCGTTGATGCCCACGCCAAGGCCCCCGCCGCGCGCCAGCAGCAGATCGGGCCCGGCCAGCAACAGCGCCCACACCGCCATCCCCGCACCAATGCCGGCAATCGCGCCCCGGGCATGGCCGCGCCGCCAATAGATGCCGCCGAACAGCGCCGGGCATAGCTGGGCATAGGCGGCCAGCGCCGTCAGCCCCAGTTGCATCGTCCCCTCCACGCCGCGGATGCCGAGGAAATAACCCCAGGCCAGCAGCGCGATGCCCAGGATCGTCACGCGCCTGATCCGCAAAATCGCCCGGCCCAGATCGGCCCCCGCCGCCCCCGCGCCGGCCAGCGCCCGCATCCGCCCGGCAAACAGCGGCAGCACAATCTCGTTCGAGACCATGGCCGAAATCGCCGTCGTCTCCACAATCACCATCGCCCCGCCGGCCGAAAGCCCGCCGACCAGCGCCGCCAGCGCCAACAGCGTGCCGCCATGGCGCATCGGCACCGCCAGCACCTGCAAATGCGCATCCACCCCCGGCGCGCCCAGCCCGGCGCGGATCGCCACCGCAATGAACAACGTCGCCACCACCCAGGCGGCGAAATAGGCCGGCACCACAAAGGCGGCGGTGCGGATGTCGGCCACATCCTCCAGCGTGACAAAGCTCAGGTGAAACTGGCGCGGCAGGGTGAAGGCGGTCAGCGTGCACAGCAGGATGAGGGTGAGGAACGGCAGACCCGCATGTGGCATCACCGGCGGAATGGCCGCAATCGCCACCTGCGCCAGCCCCGGCACGCGGGCGAACAGCACCACGCACAGCGCCGCCACCGCCAGCAAGCCGCCTAGCTTAACGCAGGATTCGACCGCGATAATGCCAACAAAACCCCGGCTGTGCTGGGTCAGGCTGGGCCGCCGCGCGCCAAAGACCAGGGCAATGCCCACCAGCACCAGCACCATAAGCAGTGCCATGCCAGCGCCGCCCATGCCCGTACTTTGCGGCCCGGCACTGGCGCGCGCGGTGGCAAAGCTCCAGGCGCTGGTCAGCACCTTCAGTTGCAGCGCCAGATAGGGCAGCGCGCCAAGGCTGGCGACGCAGGTGGTGACAATACCCAAAGTGCGGCTCTTGCCATAGCGTGCGGCCAGAAAATCGGCCAGGCTGCCGACGTTTTCCTGCTTCGAGAGCACCGCGATCCGCCGCCAGACGGGGTAGCACAGCGTGATGGCGAGGATCGGCCCCAGCGCATTGGCGACAAACAGCCAGCTCCCCTCGCTGGCATCGCCCACCCCGCCAAAATAGGTCCAGGCCGAGCACAACGTCGCCAGCGACAAGCCATAGCGCAACCCTCGCCAGCGCGAGGGGGTGCTGTGCCCGCGCCGCTCCGCCCGCCAGCCGACATAGATCAGCAGCGCCAGATAGGCTGCAATCACGCCGATGATCAGCGAAGGGTTGAGCATTCCTCACCCTAGAGTGTTTTCCCACCAGGTGAAACCACCCGATAGCCAGGAAATGTAGCAAGATAAAGAACCAGGCCCATGGCCGAAGCGGCGCCAGCCGGTCGGTCCGGGATACAAAATGGGCACCCTCACCCTGGCATGAGCTGTGGCTTCCTGCCGCCCCACAGTTTTCCACCGCCCCGCGCGCGTGCCGCCCTTGCGCCGGGCGGCCACGGGTATATCCTCTGGCGCACAGGGCGCTGCTGCCCTTTGTGAAAGGAGCGCCCACCGCCCCTATGCCCCGCAAAGCCCCCCGCGCCAGCACGCCATCAGCCCATCTGCCCCCCTTCGCCCCCCTGACCACCTCCATGCCCACGCCAGCGCCCCGCGCCCGCACCGAGATGACCTTCGACGAGCCAGGCGTTCTGGGCGCGCTGTTCGGCCAGTTCGATGCCAATCTGGTGCAGATGGAAAACCGGCTGGGCGTCACCATCGCCGCGCGCGGCAACCGTATTCAGATCGAGGGCGCGGAGGAGGCTGTCGCCCGCGCCACAGAAGTGTTGCGCGGCTTGCACAACCGGCTGCTGGGCGGGCAGGATATCGACGCCGGGGCGGTGGCGGCGCTGATCGCCATGTCGAACGAGCCAACGCTGGAAGGCATCATCACTGGCGATACCGGCACGCCGGCGGTGATGATACGCACCCGGCGCAAGACGATCATGCCGCGCTCCGCCACACAGATCGCCTATATGCGCGCGCTGGTCAGCCATGATGTCATCTTCGCGCTGGGCCCCGCCGGCACCGGCAAGACCTATATTGCGGTGGCGCAAGCCGTGGCGCAACTGATCACCGGCAGCGTCCAGCGGCTGATCCTGTCGCGCCCGGCGGTCGAGGCGGGGGAGAAACTGGGCTTTCTGCCCGGCGACATGAAGGAGAAGGTCGACCCCTATCTGCGGCCACTTTACGACGCGCTTTATGATTGCATGCCGCCCGAGCAGGTGGAGCGGCGCCTCGCCAATGGCGAGATCGAGGTGGCGCCCATCGCCTTCATGCGCGGGCGGACGCTGGCCGATGCCTTTGTAATATTGGATGAAGCGCAGAACACCACGCCGGCGCAGATGAAGATGTTCCTGACGCGGTTCGGCCAGAACAGCCGCATGGTGGTCTGTGGCGATCCGCGCCAGGTCGATATTCCCGGTGGCGACGCACAAAGCGGGCTGGCCGACGCGGTGAAACGGCTGGAAGGGGTGGAAGGCATCGCCACGGTGCGCTTCACCGCCAAGGATGTGGTGCGCCACCCGATTGTGGGCCGGATCGTCGAGGCCTATGAGGGGGCGGAGGGGCAATATGGCCAATAGGCCTGAAACGATCGCCTATCTGCTGGAGCAGCTCCACGCCACTGGGGATATATCCGCGCGGCCGATGTTCGGCGGGCACACGCTCTACGCCGATGGCAAGGTGGTGGCGCTGATTGTCGAAGACAAACTTTTTGTCAGGGCCACCCCCGGCGGGCGGGCGCATATTGGCGAAGGGATCGAGGCACCAGCCTATAAAGGCGCCAAGCCCAGCTTTCTTGTCTCGGCCGACCAGTGGGACGATGCCGCGTGGCTGTGCCGGCTGATCCGCGTCACTGCGGCGGAACTACCCGCGCCCAAACCCCAGAAGGCAAAACCCAGGCAGGCGAAACCAAGCAAGCCGTGATCACCCTCGTAACCGATATCGACGCCGACTGGCCTGAAGACACCGACTGGGAGGCGCTGGCCACCCGCGCCGCAGGGGCCGCAGCCAAGGTCGCGCCCGAGTTGGCTAACCCGTGCCTCAGCGCCAGCATCCTCTTCACCAGCGACGAGGAAGTTCACGCGCTGAACGCGGAGTGGCGCGGCAAGGACAGGCCGACCAACGTTCTCTCCTTCCCGATGCTGACCCGCGCCGAGCTGCTGACGCTGGCGGCGGCGGGGGGCGGAGGGGGCACAAACGCCCCGCCCATCATGCTGGGTGACATCGCGCTGGCCTTCGAGACTTGCGCGAAAGAGGCAGCGGGGAAAGCCATTCCGCTTGCCGCCCACGCCGCGCATCTGATTATCCACGCCCTGCTCCACCTTGCGGGGCACGATCATGAAACATCGGCCGAAGACGCCGAGGCGATGGAAGCGCTGGAAATCCGCGCGCTGGCGTTGATCGGCCTCGACAACCCATATGATTAGCCGCCATAAGGCGGCGGGCCCTATGATTAGCCGCCATAAGGCGGCGGGCGCTATTATGCTGTAGACGATATGCTAAGCGAGGGACGATGAACGTGGGTGCCGAAACTGTTGGGGCCGAGCGCGGCCGGGCCAGCGAAGCTGCCGGAGAGCCCGAAAGTAAACGCTCCTTATGGCGCGCGCTGCGCGGCATCTTCGAGGGGCACGAGGCCGGCGCCAGCCTGCGCACCCAGCTCGAGGAGGTGATCGACGGGCACGAAAGCGAAGAAGATAACGCCACGCAGGTCAAGGGCGACCTTTCAGGGCTAGAGCGCGAGATGCTGCGCAACCTGCTGCATTTTGGCGAGCGCGAGGCCGGTGATGTCGCCATTCCACGCGGCCAAATCATCGCCCTGCCTGAAAAGGCGAGTTGGGACGAGGTGGTCGCCGCCTTTGCCGAACATGGCCATTCGCGTCTGCCGGTCTATGCCGAAAGCCTCGATGAAATCACCGGCATGATGCTGATAAAAGATGTCTTCCCCCACCTCGCCACCGGCCAGCCGCCGGCGGATTGGCGGGTGCTGGCCCGCCAGCCCTTGTTCGTGCCACAGGCGCGCCGCGCGCTCGACGTGCTGGCCGATATGCGCTCCAGCCGCGTGCATCTGGCGGTGGTGGTCGATGAATATTCGGGCACCGATGGCATCATCACCTTCGAGGATCTGGTGGAAGAAATCATCGGCGAGATCGAGGACGAGCACGATGACGCCCCTGAAGAGCTGCTCTGCCCGCTGGAAAACGGCGTGTGGGAGGCCGACGCCCGCGCCCTTCTGGAGGATGTCGCAAGCCGTGTGGACCCGCGCCTGGCCGAGGTGGAAGAAGCGGTCGATACGCTGGGCGGCCTCGCCTTTGTGCTGGCCGAGCATGTGCCGCCGGTGGGTGCGCTACTGCACCACGCCAGCGGCTGGAGCATCGAGATCATCGCCGGCGACGAACGCCATGTGACGCGCCTGCGCCTGCACCCCCCCAACACCCACACCCCAGCCACGCACCCTCCGGCCACGCACACACAGGTGGTGCCCCACCCAGATGGGGTATCGGCCAAAGCCGCCGGCCCCGCCTGATGCCCGCCCCACGCCGTCTGCCCCCGCTGCGCGCGCTGGAGGCCTTTGTCCGCATCGTCCGCCTAGGTTCGGCCAAGGCGGCGGCGGCGGAGCTGGGGCTTTCGCCCTCGGCCCTGTCGCGCCGGGTGGGGGCGCTGGAAGATTTTATCGGCAAGCGGCTGTTCACCCGCCAGCATCAAGCGATGCGCCTGACCGACGACGGCAAGGCTTTCTACGCCGCCGTGCAGCCCCAGCTTGATGCGCTGACCGAGGCGGTGGAAGGGCAGATGGAGGCGGCGCATGTGCTGCGGCTGCATCTGGGGGTACCGCCGCTGTTCGGCAGCCAGCGGCTGTTCCCCCGCCTGCCCGAGCTGCGCCGGATACACCCGCGCCTGCATATCGACATCGACACCGGCCCCCACCCCGAGGCGCGGGTGGGCGACACGCTGGAGGCCGCGATCATCATCGCCCGCGAGCCCGATCCGGCGATGCACGCGCTGCGGCTCGATCATAACCGGGTGCACGCCATCGTCTCCACCGCGCTGGCGCGCGAGCTGGGCCCCAGGCCCGATGCCACCCGACTGGCCAAGCAAACCTTCCTGCTGCACACCGATATGACCGAAAGCTTCGAGGCGTGGAAAGCGGCGGTCGGCATGCCGGGGCTGGAGCCAGCGGCGATCGACCATTACGATTCGGGCACGCTGATCCTCGAGGCCGCCGCGCAGGGGCTGGGAGTGGCGATCATGCATGATGATCACCTCTCGCGCTCGGGCGATGGGCGGCTGGCGCGGCTGTTCGATATCGAGGTGGCCAGCCCCTACAGCTATTGGTTTGTCTGCCGCCCGCGCGCGCTGGAGCAACGCCCGGTGCGCATCTTCCATGATTGGCTGGCCAAGGCGGGGCTTTAGGGCCATAATGGCCGGGCCGGCAAACTGGCAGGAGGAAGATCATGGGCAGTGTGCTGGCGATTGTGGGCTTTTTCTTGCTGTTCTTTGTGCTTACCGCGGCATTGGGCAGCTTTTTCACCGTGCAGACAGCCGAGGCGGCGATCATCACCCGCTTTGGCCAGTTCAACCGCGCGGCGGGGCCGGGGCTTAACTGGAAGGTGCCCTATATCGACAAGGTGCAGGGCCGGGTTGGCCTGCGCGTCAACCAGATCGCGCTGACGATGGAAACCAAGACGCATGACAACGTCTTTGTCACCATCCCCATTTCGGTACAGACCCGCGTGCGGCCCGAAAAGGTCTATGAGGCCTATTACAGCCTGTCGGACCCCGCCGCGCAGATCCAGGCCTATGTCGAGCAGGTGGTGCTGGGCCATGTGCCGGGTATGACGCTGGATGAGGTCTTCGCCAGCCAATCCTCCATCGCCGCCGCGGTGAAGGCAGAGCTCGACAGCGACATGGCCGCCTTTGGCTTCGAAATCGTCAATGTACTCGTCACCGACATCGTGCCCGACCAAAAGGTGAAGGCGGCGATGAACGACATCAACGCCGCCCAGCGCGAGCAGGTGGCCGCCACCGCGCGCGGCGACGCGGAAAAGATTCTGGTGGTGAAAAAGGCCGAGGCCGAGGCCGAGAGCAAGGCCTTGCAGGGCCAGGGCATCGCCAACCAGCGCCGGGCGATTATCGAGGGGCTCTCCACCTCGATCGAGGGGTTCCAGAAGGCGCTGGGCGAGGCCACGGCGCGCGATGTCATGCAACTGGTTCTGGTGACACAATATTTCGACACGCTGAAAAGCATCGGCGAAAGCGACAAGACCAACACGCTGTTCCTTTCCCACACGCCGGGCTCGGTGGGGGCGATTTCGGAACAGATCATGGAATCGATGCTGGGGGCTGACAAAGCGCGGGGGTAGCTGTCAGGGACGGCGCACCCTACTCCGTATCAATACCCAGCCTGCTGCCAGGCCTGCACTTCGGTGCCAATCGCATAGACGGTTGCCCGCACCGCCATCCGCATCACGCAACACGCGGAACTTGTTGGCGGCGCGGGCAACCGGCGCGGGGGACCAATGCCGGCCGCCATCCTTTGTTTCAAAGCCACCCAACGTGGTGCCGACCCGCGCGGTGGGGAAGGCCAGCTTCCAGATCAGCTCAGCGGGGCGATGGGTGCGGTAAACCTCGTGCCAGCTTGTGCCGCCATCGCGGGTCATCAGGATCTGGGCATTGGTAGTGTCGATGTCGCGGCTGCTCGAACCGGCGACAAAGCCGGTCTGCTCGTTGATAAAATGCACATCGAGGATCATGTTGGTTCAGCGGCTCATGTCGATCACCCGCCAGCTCACTCCACCATCGGTCGAGCGGATCTGCGCCGCTGGCCCGCCAACCCGCCCGCCGGCGGTGATGACGATGCGTGGCTGCAAGGCACCCTGATAGAGGCGGTGCGTGCGCAGGATGTCGATCGTACAAATGCCCGCGGCCTTCGTACCGTGCAGATCAACCGGGGCCCAGCTCACCCCGCCATCATCGGTGCGGCAGAGCGGCGTTTCATCGCTGACCCCAGGGTAATAGCCGGTGCCGGCATTACCGATAAAGCCGGTTTTGGCATCGACAAAGCCCAGCGCGCGGATGAAGGTGCCGGGCCGGGAGGCTATTTTTGCCCAGCTTTCGCCGCCATCGCTGGTGGCGAACAAATCACCCTTGCCGGTGCCATACCAGCCATGCAGCTTGTCGGTAAAGCTGATGTCATCGCGCTTGCCGGGGTAGGGCTCGGTCTTGAGGGTGCGCCATTCGCTGCCCGGCATCTGGGCGGTTAGCGGACCAGAACCACCCGATGGCGCCGGAACCGCCCGCCCCTCCATGCCAGTGGCAGCCGCTATCACGATCAGTGTGACGATCATGATTTTGCCCCATGGCGCACCTTCCGATGAAACCCGCAAGGTTTTACATCGCGAAATGGGCCTTTGGCAATTACTCCACCACCGCCTTCACAATCTTCCCCGGCTTGACCGGCGGTTCACCCTTGGGTGGGGCTATGAATGCCCGTCATGCGAGCGCCCGTCGAGCTGGTATCGCATCAAGGCCGAGCGGGCCCATTGCTGCCAGTGGCGCAGGCATCCCTGCATCCCACCGTCGGCACGCTCTTCGAGCAAACACGCGCCCTGCTGCAACTGTGGCTTTATGCCATGCACCTAGTGGATTGATTCCGACATTCCGTTCCCAGAATATCGGAATCAATCGACTAGGCATCTTTTTGTTATGGTTCAACTTATCGCAACGAAAGGCCCGGCATGGGCCGGACTCTTCCGTTGCGGTCGAACCACTAGGCAGATCTCACCACCAGCCGCCGACGCCCCACCAACACCGCCGCTGCCGCCGCACCAAACAGCACCATCATTGGCGGAGCAGGTATATCCGTGCTGCTCGTAGTGTTACTCGTCGTATTGCTCGTAGTGTTACTGGTGGTGTTGCTCGTCGTATTGCTCGTAGTGTTACTGGTGGTGTTGCTCGTCGTATTGCTCGTAGTGTTACTGGTGGTGTTGCTCGTCGTATTGCTCGTAGTGTTACTGGTGGTGTTGCTCGTCGTATTGCTCGTA
>Ga0316217_10003958_pt1 | contig 16382 bp, 16 predicted proteins | sample 1anoAmetaG_FD_203633 | JGI IMG/M metagenome (GOLD analysis project Ga0316217, IMG submission 203633) | Freshwater microbial communities from Trout Bog Lake, Wisconsin, USA - 1anoA | ecosystem: Environmental > Aquatic > Freshwater > Lake > Hypolimnion/Profundal zone | place: USA: Wisconsin...
GAAGCTTAGATCAAGAGCGAAAATGCATAGGCATTATTCCTGATTTATATTGCGTTCGGCGTGGACCGGGAGGTCCACGCAACAGCCGGCCGGGAGGCCGGCGCTACCATTTCGTTCTGCGAGATAGCGAATTAACGCTTTGGCTGGAGCGATTTGGGGGCGGCTGCCGCTGATTTGGGGGCGGTGAAATCAACCTTGAGCGGATTGGCGAGGATGGTTGCAGCTTGAACAGGAACAGAATGAGAGTCACGCCTGACCTGGTTTTCTTTCAGAGAGAGCGCGCCGTTAGCGATTTCGGCGTCGGCAGTCCAGCGGTTGAAACGGGCCAGGGCTGGAGGGATAAAGCCTGCCGATGCGGCAACGGACCCATGCGACCACTCGAAGTGGAGGGAGCCTTTGGCAGATGCGGCCAGATCGCCGGCTGTGTATCCGGAAAGCTCGATTTTACCGTTGCCGTCGAAGGTATTGCCTGTTGTGCGCAGGCTGAACAATTTGCCAATGGCTGGAGGGCTTAGTTTTTCGAATTGAGCTTGCAAGGCATAGAAGGGCTTGTCACTGGCTGTGGGAGCGGCATGGTAGGTCCCGGTTCCGTGAACGCGGCCGCCGAGAAGCCTGGCGTCGAAGGAAGAGATTTCGGCGCCATTTGCAAGGGTGCGAAGCTCGGCCTGAGGCTGCTGAAACGTGACCGGGCCCAGGATGAGGGAATCGGCCTTGACTGTGCCCTTCATTTGCGGCCAGGCTGGGGTAGCCGCTGGACGGAGGTGGCTGAGGAGGGTAGATAGCATAGTGCCGCGCTCATGAGCACCAAGGAAGGCGGCCTGCAATACGGCAGCGTCGAGATCCCCGAACTGAAGCTGGAATGAAGGCAGGCAAGGCTGAGACGCCTCACAGGAGGCGGGCAGAGTAAGGCTGGCAGTTCCCTTTACCGGACCGAAAGTGAAAATAACCGGGTCCCAGCGGAGCGTTCCAGAATCCAGATGGAGCGCGGCCTGGGAGATTTTGACCGGGTTGGTAAGATAATCAGCCTTCCAGATGGCATTATGCAGGATCACGGTTCCAGTGAGGTTGCCGGCTGGGGCGTTGGCGGGAGGCGCGGGAGAGCTGGTGACGAGAGAGGTAGCGACGGGCGAAAGCGCCAGAGCGGGAGGCATCCAGGGGCCCTGTGCCGCCAGGTCCACGGAAATGGGGTCTCCGGAGAGGGCATCGAGAACGCCGGCATTGTCGAAACCGGCCAAATGCGTCAATTCCCTGCTCCGGTCGATTGCGGCCTGGCCGTGCACCGTGAGCTGATAGCCGGAGAGCATGAGGCGCGCGGAGACGGTGAGAGGGGCAGCTGCGCCGGCGGGAATGGCAACGGTCGCAGTGAACGCCGGAATTGTGCCTGGGGCTTGGCTGGCCGGCGTCAACTGTAGCCGGGGAACAAAGATGGGCTTGCTGAGTCCGTTGCCGCTGAATTCCAGGCCATCAATCGTCAGGGTTCCGGTGAGCGATCCGGCAGCGGCAGTGTGTTTTCCGGCGGGGAGTGCCTTGCCTTTTACGGGCCTGGCGGCATCGACAGTTGCAGGTGCATAAGAGATTTTGCCGCTTGCAGATCCAGAAGCTTCTATTCCCTGAAGCGTGCCGTTGCGCATGGTGCGCAAAACATCCAATCCGACGAGGGCGGGAATGCGGTCCATTTCGATTGAAAATTGTGGAGGAGCATCGCCACCGGGCAGGTTGCCCGCGACGCGGATTTGCCCCGACCCGAGCGGCGAATCGCAGAGAAGGTTGTCGATGGCGCGGGTGGTGAAATGGGCGACAAGAGCGCAGTTGGCGTCAAAATCCATGGGCGAAACGGGGGCAAACTCCGCTCGATGGACACCGGAAGCGCGCAGCCGGGCCTTGACCTGAGCGGTTTCGGCGGTGCCGTCGAGATGCAGTTCGCCTGTCAGGTCTCCGCGCCAGCCAGAATCAGAACCAACAAGAAGGCGGGTAAGCTGGCCGAGCTGCGCCTCACGCCATTCCATGTCGAGATGCACCGGCATTTGGCGCAGTTCCGGCGCCTGATGCAGGTCCGCCTCCAGGCGCAGGACTCCGGTGTCGGCCTGCTGCAAGCTGAGGTCTGTACGAACCGGCTGGCCGCGCAAATGGACGCGCCAATCTCCGGGACTCTGCTGGCTGAGGGACATCTCCGCATTGAGGAGCGAGAAGGGGAGCTTTTCGTCGCCATTTTTGATATTGATGCGGGAATGGGTTGCCTTGAGATAGGGCAGCTTGATGGGTTTGATCTGTGTGCCGGACACAGCGCCGGCCGTTTCAGACTGGGCGTGGGAAGTGGCAGTGCGCAGCAGAGAATCGAGGTTCCACTGCCCGGGCGAAGTGCGCACCAGGTTCAGGCTGGCCTCGTCCACGCTGATAGTGTCGATTTCCAGACGGCCGCGCCACAACGAAAAAAGACGGATGGAGGCGGTAACCGAGTTGGCATGAAGCACCGGCTCGGCGCCATAAGCAGGATCCTCCTGGACGGTGAGGTCGTTGAGAAGAAAGCCCGGCCGGGGCAGCAGCCGCACTTCGACCGAGGAGAGACGCACAGGGCGGCCCAGCGAAGCGGAAATCAGTTGAGTAATACGGCTTTTGTAGCTGCTTACGCTCAGGAATGGAGGCACAATCAGGATTGCCAGAATGGCCGCCAGAGCCGCCAAAGCAAACCATAGCCGTGTGCGATTTCTTTGTCCGTCTTTAGTCTCTTCCGTCATGGCCTTTACAGTGAACAGTGGTTAGTGAGTAGTTTCCTTGATAAAATTCAGCGCCTTTGGCAGGCTGCCGATTGCTGCAAGCCTGTACGGTTATCTGACTGGATGGAAGGAACGGCCCCAGCGGGTGTCGGTAAAGAAGTGCAGCGCGATGTGGCCCATCCATGCCAGGGTGTTGCCGATTCCGGGTTTTTCATACTGGTCTTCGGGCGTCACAAATGACCAGTAGTTGAAGAGCGGCCGTCCCACAATATTTTCCCTGGGCACAAAGCCCCAGTAGCGCGAGTCGAGGCTGTTGTGGCGGTTATCGCCCATCATGAAGTACTTGCCGGGCGGGACGATCAGATCGCCGTTCTGCACGTATTTGGGAAAGTCAATCATGGCCCAGGAATCAGGAACCTGGGAGATGGCCGGAGGCGGCAGGGAGGGAAACTCATCCAGAAAGTCCTGATGGTTTTCCGGGGTTGTCGGCTGGGCATGGGGCTGGCTCTGCGCCACTCCGTTGAGAATGACGACGCCGTTGCGCAGATGAATGCGGTCGCCGGGGACGCCGACGAGGCGCTTTACCAGAATCAGATACTGAGGATTGCCCTCGGCATCGGGGTCTGAGACAGGCTTGAGGAAGACCACGATATCGCCGCGCTTTGGCTCGCGGTAGTGCATCAGCGGCATCCACTTGGCAGGCGGAGCGAGAGTGATGCGGTCTACCAGCAGGTGATCGCCCACCAGCAGAGTTTTTTCCATGGAGCCGGAGGGAATGACGTAATTCTGGCCGAGGAAGGTGAGGATGAACAAGCCCACCACGAGGATGGAACAGATGCTGGCCAGAGCCTCAAAGGGCGTCTCTTCCACGCGCGGCTCAACGGGCGTTGGTTCAGGAGGAGTCTTGGGGGGCGGCGTTCTTTTTTTTGTCATTCTATTCGCTCGTTCGCAGAGGTCATGGATCAGGGTTCCGATTTTACTGATCTCTGATCTTAGAACCCTTTTTCTGTCTTAATGCACTACGCGGAAGATGCGCTTCCAGCGAGCAAAGCCGGAAAGCCGGGCCGAAAATTCTCTATCGTGTCCGAGTCTATCATCCGCGGCCTGGAGCACGGCCTGCTGTACGTCGGTGGTGGAGGGCCGGTCGAGTGAGAAGTAAATGACCAATGGCCGCGCAACAATCTGCTGCCGCGAAACGAATCCCCAGAAGCGTGAATCCTTGCTGTGGTTGCGATTATCACCGAGCACAAAATAGTCTCCCGCGGGCACCACCAGTTCGCCTCCGCGAATCAGGCTTTGCATCTGCCTCCACCAGGCGGGATCAACCTCCGGGTCGTAATAGACGCCGGCAGGAAAATCATCGCGGAAAGGGCTGCGCGCGGCAGGCTCAAAGGCGGCATAAGGCTCGTCAAGAGCGACACCGTTCACCACAACGCGGCCATCATGAATACGCAAACGGTCACCGGGAATACCCACTACTCGCTTGACCAGATAAGGATGCTGGGGATGGTGGAAGACGATGATATCGCCTCGCTCCACGTCGCGATAAGGCATAAATTCCGAGCCAAGCTTGCCGTGCGGGGCAAATGCCTGCTTGTTAACCAGCAGAAAATCGCCGACCAGCAGAGTGCGCTCCATGCTCTCAGAGGGAATCAGGTAGGGTTGCAGCACAAAGGTAAGCAGAAACAGGGCAACGACTACCGTCCGCAGCAGCGAGGCGAGCGCCTCGGGGACGGTGGGCAGAAGGAGCCGCAGGCGCGCGAATCTCTGAAGAAATGGGCTAAGTCCCAGAGCCAGGGGATTCATAGAGATTCCGTCCCCCTGGCTTTAGCGCCCGGCCGGGGTTTGGCGGGAGCAGGCTTAGCTCCACCAACCTTCAACCGCTCAAGCGCGCGCCGCGCGGCATCCTGCTCGGCGTGCTTTTTTGTGCTGCCCATTCCGCGAGCCAGGGGCCTTCCCGGCTCGGCCTCAGCGGCTTTGAGGCGGACTTCAACCAAAAAGCGCTTGCGGTGGTCCGGGCCGCTTTCGCTTTTAACCCGGTAAACCGGAGCGCCGGCGTGCGTGGCCTGCAAGTGTTCCTGCAACGCTGATTTGTAGTTTCCCAGGGCGGCGCCAGAGCGCAACTGCTCGGCCAACTGCTCGGCAGCCTCGCCCATCACCCATTGGCTGGCAAAGGCGGAAACCGGCTCCAGGCCGCCGTCCAGAAAGAGCGCACCGAGAACGGCCTCCATGGCATTGGAAAGCACGGTGCTCTTGCGCCGGAGTCCACCCTTCTCTTCGCCGTGGCTAAGGCGCAGATGACTGCCCAGATCAATGGCTGAAGCAACCTCAGCCAGATGCTGGCGGCTGACCAATTGGGCGCGAACGCGGGTAAGCTCGCCCTCCTGCCACTCGGGATGAAGCAGAAACAGGGCTTCAGCAACAACCAGGCCGAGTACGGCATCCCCCAGGAATTCGAGGCGCTCATTGTCACCAGATTTTGAGGATTCAGCCCTTCCCGCAGCGGAAGCCGGTTCGCCAGCGGCACGCTCATTGGCCAGAGAGCGATGAGTCAGCGCCCGCACCAGTAGCTCGGGACGCTCAAAGTTGTGTCCCAGCGCGGTTTCCAGCTCTTTCAGAACGGCTTCCACATGCGCCTCGATTGGATGCGTTGAGATTACACCTACGGTCACGATTCAAACCAAATATGCGGTAGAAGAGAGCCCAACTCAATTATTAGGCATCCGGTTAGTTCGCGGCAGCAACTGAGCGAGATTATTGGGGCTTTTCTGTACCATTTGGCCAGGAAGCTTCCGGCTTTTCCGGCTGAGTCTTGCCTGGCAGCGAGCTATCCGGCTGGGGTTTGGCGGGCGGGCCGGGCTCGGCAGCATCGTCCGCGTCCTCGTCGCAACTGTGGCCATTCACAGCGTAAGCCTTTTTGACGCCTCGTTCCGCGGCCAGACGAGTATCCATTTGCCCGTCGCGCGTCATCAATGCCTGCTGGTACTCGGTCAGAGCCTCATCGCGCTTGCAGTCGAGGTCAAGCATACGACCGAGATAGATGTGCGACCAGGAGATCAGGCGCGGATCCTTGCTGGCAGCAAGAGTCTTCTGGAATCCGTCGACGGCCTGATCGGGATGGCCGTTGAGAATGGCTACCCTGGCCAGGATGAAGTCTGCACGGGCGTTCAAGGCAGTTGCCTCTAAAGCGTTGGCTGCGTTAGAGTTTTCCGCGATGGCCTGGCGCGCCATGGAGCTGGCCGAGGCCACATCGCCGGATGCAAGACGGGCTTCAGCCAGGTCAAGACCGGTCAACTTATGCGGCGTGCTGCGCGAAAGCACGTCGTCGTCGCCGACCTTGTCGAAGTCAAGGTCGCGGGCGCGATGCACCTGCTGGTCGACGTCCATGCTGTAAACCATTTCGCCGATGGTGTCTTTGAGGCTGGCGGGGTCTTTTTCAAAGGGAATCAACTGCTGGTAGAAGTACTGGGTGAGCACAAACCCCTGCGTCATGCCGTGGCGCACAGTGGCAACGCGGACGGCCTCCTGCCGCTGCTGAACCTGCTGGCGCTCGCGTTCGTAACGAGGAAGAGCTGAGCGGTCAATGTCGGCGGGGATCTTGTAATCGGGAATTCCGGTGTCCATGGTGCGCGCCTCGACGGCCTTGATGAGGCACTCCACGGTAAGGGCTAATGTGTCAGAACGATAACGGAACTCGAGCGGCGCTTCGCGAATCTCCTTGAGGATGGGCTGCGTGCGGTCGATGGCGTTGGCCCTGACATAAAGCAGCGGCTCAATGATGTAGTGCAGGTAGGTGTGGCGGACGTCGTTCATGCGGATCGTCCCGTTTTGCGGCGAGACCACCACGACATAATCGGTTCCATAAATGCGGGCGTTGATGGCGCTGGGCGAAAGCATGGGCTCAACAACGACCACAAATCGCCGCCCGTTGTAAGTTTCCGCGGGCATTTTGAGGTAGAAGTTGGTGGTGACAATCATGCGGGAGAGCGCGTCGTGGATCTGGTCGGCCTCGGTGTCGTAGGTGCGATGCACAGCCAGCCAGATACCGTGCAGGTCAACTGCGGCGGCAAAGTCGCGCAGCAGGGGAACGATCTCAATCACCTGGGTTGAGTCGGGAGGCATTTCAGTCAACTCGACCGAAGTTTCCATCTCCGGCGGCGGGGTCAAATAAAGAGCCAGCGAAATGTATTGGGAGATATCGCGCTCGCCGCCGGTCAAGCGGTGCTGTGCGATGTAGAGGCAGAGATGGTCGCGCTTGTTGCGGGCGTCCTCGCTTTTGGAAAGCGCCAGATTCATCTCGTCGCGAACCCGCTTGCGGACCGGGGCGCTTTCTTCCAAGCCTTCATCGTAACCGCAGGTATTGAGCCCAGCCGCCATGATAAAGACGGGCTCGGAGCTGACCAGCGAGATGGTGGGACCGGCGGGGTCCACCAGCGAGGGAGCCTTTTCCCGCACGAAATCCGGCGAGGAGGAACTCTGTTCTCCGCGGGACTGCCGGGCGGAACTGCTGCCGGAGGATTGGGCAAAGGCTGTGGCGGGCACAAGGCCGGCCAACAGGCATAAAGCTGCAGCAGATAGAACGATGGAAGGTGAAGATGTTCTGAATGTCATGAATGACCCTGTCTGCATTTTAGACGCACTTGAAGGGTCAAAGACATGAGGGCAACTGAAAGTGCCTATCCGCGAACGAAAGGGGTTAAAGGACAGCCGCCAGCGCAGGATACCGGCACGCGTGGCTGGTTTCGTACAGCGCCAGAAGACGCTGGCGCATCAGGTAATACGAAGAAGAGGCCTCCTGGGCGTAAAGGGGGAGGGTAAACCGGAAGCGCGGCAACACCATCGCGGGAATCATACCCAGTTCAATGCGCCGGACAGCGCGGCTCAAGGAAGCCGCATCCAATCTCATGCGCTCAGTGACAATTACGGACTCTTCGAAGTTCCATCGTTGCGCATAGGCCGCCAGAGCGAGCATGACCTCCGCGTTCTCGCGCATCTTTTTCAGGCCGTCGTATCCCCCCAGGGAATCCCAAATCTTGTTCGGCTCCATATCGATCTGCCCCCTGTGGGGAGTCAGGTAGTCGATTGCAACCGCGGTCAGTTCCGCAGTATCCAGCCGGTACAGGCCGGCAACAAGCTCTTTCCAGTCCAGCCGGGCAAGCTTTCTGGCCGCGCGCCGGTCACTGACTACCGAGGCGACAAAGCCACAGATCATGGCACCAAAGACGAAATAAGAGAGCGCAAAGGTCATCTGGAGAATGTTACCGTTGAGCGCTCAATGTGTCAAGATCATTTTTTATTCTTTGGTGCAAAACCTTGATGTAGGCGCTGAGCTCTTCAGAAATCGGTTGCCGGGCAGGCTCCTCCAACCAGAATTGAACACCCCAGTAACCGAGTGCCGCCAGATACGTGATAGAGCGAATCTGATCCAAAACTCCAAAGTAACGTTGAGCGCCAAAAAAGCTGTGCAGCCCATCCACCAGGATGGCAGCCACGGCCCAGGCGGTCCAACCGTTGCCCAAGGCCATGACATGGTTGCGCCAGCCTAAACCAAGACTTTTCGAAGTCTTAGTCACCACCGCAATCAGCTCGCAGACCACCAGACTGGTGAAGAGCTCACCCCGCACCATAAGACGGCCGAGAAAATTAGCGGAAGGAGGCGTGACCATGAAGGGAAGCGCCGCAGCAAAGAGGATGCCAGCAACTCCCCAGAAAATGAACTGGCTTCTGGCGTCTCTAACCCAGGTTCCAGTCGGCTTCAAAACAATGCGCGCAATCTCAAAAACAATCCCCAATTCCAGGACAAACTCTATCAATACAGAAGTCCAATAAATCCGCGCATACCAATTCCGGGAACCGTATTGGATCAATGAATAAAGAACAGGGCTCAGTATTGTCTCAAAGCCCATGAATGCGGTGAAGAAAGGAAACCCTCTCCATCTGCGCCGGACGATCAGAACGGCAAACAGGGCAGTATTGCCCAGCGAGGTTGCCGCCACCAACATCCATTCGAGCGCCGACAGGTTCATTCCGCCTCTCGACTTCTATTGTCTCTTTTTCCGGTGGCCTGGAAAAGAAAATTCGAGAAACTACTACGATAAATGCGCTTGCGGAACGGGTGTAGGCCAAGGATTGGCAGGCGCATTGACGGCTATCTGCGGAACGGGTGTCGGCCAGGGATTGGCAGGTGCATTCACGGCGATCTGCGGAACTGGTGTAGGCCAAGGATTGGCGGGTGCATTCACGGCGATCTGCGGAACTGGTGTCGGCCAGGGATTGGCAGGCGCATTGACGGCTACCTGCGGAACTGGTGTAGGCCAAGGATTGGCGGGTGCATTCACGGCGATCTGCGGAACTGGTGTAGGCCAGGGATTGGCGGGTGCATTAACGGCTATCTGCGGAACTGGTGTAGGCCAGGGATTGGCGGGCGCATTAACGGCTATCTGCGGAACTGGTGTAGGCCACGGATTGGCAGGCGCATTGACGGCTATCTGCGGAACTGGTGTCGGCCAGGGATTGGCAGGCGCATTAACGGCTATCTGCGGAACCGGTGTCGGCCAGGGATTGGCAGGCGCACTGACAGCTACCTGCGGAACCGGTGTCGGCCAAGGATTGGCGGGTGCATTCACGGCGATCTGCGGAACTGGTGTAGGCCAGGGGTTGGCAGGCGCAGCCATGAGAACGGAAGCTAAGGATGCGAGAACGGCGGCTGAAAGAACAACACGAAGGGACTTAGTCATGGGGGATTTACCTCTTTCTTGCGCGAATATGCGCAAGATAAGCGTAGTCTTATTTAATACTTTGTTGGAAGGGAATATATGGCGAAAAGCGGGAAGAGTGTATGAGAAAAACAGAAAGAACTATTTAACTCATTCAATTTCCGTTAAGAGGGGAATCATACGAGAGCCATCAACCGGGATAAGTGCATCCGGCGCCCAGATGTTTTCCTGATTAATTCATACATGCGAAAAACAATCGTTTGTGGAAGAAACGTCTGAATCATCCACGAACAGAAACTCCGGAGTAGGAGAGCACAGCCAAGCCGGGAACCGGTTGCCCGAACCGCCGGGCAGGCTCAAAGCGGCTCCACAAGAGCATATTTTCTACCTTTGCCCGCGTGGATTTGTCCGTGGGGCCGGAGATAATTCGATAGTCGTAAACCTCGCCTTCTCCATTGACATAGGCTTCGATAACGACCGGATTGGAGACATCGGCAATGGGGTTTCCGCCAACGACACTGGAAAGATAAAGGAAGCGAGGAGCGGTTGCCATCCCAAGCGGTTCGTCCGCATTAGCCTGCGCGCTCTCCGGCTGAGTCACCATCGAGACCAGCAGAATAACCGTAGCTAAAAGCAGAACGGCGGAAGCAAAGCCAGCAGAAGCCTGCAGTACGAAAGGCCCCACAGTGTTTCTCCAGGCAAGATTCAGGGAATGGAAGATAGTGCGGCGCCGGCGAGCGCGCTCATGACTGATGGCAACATGGATGCGCACCAGGAGGTCCTGGGGCTCAGGAACCGGTCCGAGTCCGGCCAAAGCAGCCTGTGTTAGCTCCAACGCTTTCCACTCGCCACTGCATTCGGGGCAATTCTCCAGGTGGGCCACGACATTCTGCATTTCTCGACCGCTGAGGCGGCCGTCGAGGTACTCGGAAAACTTAGTTTGCATCGCATTGCAGCCGTTCATTGTGCCTCCTCTCCCAGGGGCAATTCAAATGCTGTGTGCGTTGCAGAGGCGGCATTACTTTTCTGAGCTGTCAGAATCGACTTCAGGGCTGCACGTCCACGCACAAGCCGCGATTTGACAGTTCCCAGATTCACGCCTTGCATCTCTGCCACTTCCTCATAAACAAATCCTTCAATGTCGCGCAGGATCAGGGTGGTGCGAAATGGTTCCGGCACCTGGCTCAAAGCCGCCTCAACCCGCGTACGATTTTCCTGGTGCACAACCACCTCGAAAGGCGACTCGGCCGGATCCACCAGCATCTCCTTCAGCCGCAGCGGCTGGCCGGATTCGGTCTCGACCATCTCCTGCTCGATGGGTACTTCGTGTTGCCTGTGCCGCGCCCACCAGCGCCTCTGGTTGGAGGCCTCGCGCAGGGCGATACGGTAAATCCATGTGCGCAGAGACGACTCGCCATGAAAGCTGCCCACACCGCGGAAGACCTTTACAAAGACTTCCTGAGTCATGTCGGCGGCATCAGCGCGGTTCTGCACGGCGCGCGCGAGGAGCGAGTAGATCGGCTGATGATAGCGCGCGATCAAATCCGCAAAAGCTTCCTCTGAACCGGCTTGCAGCTCCGCGATCAGGGCCGCTTCTCCGGATTCAAAAGTCAACGCGGTGGCAAGATTGCCCATGGTGAGGTCCGCCTGCATATCAGAGTCCTCCCACCTTACCGCATCAGAAACAAACCCTGAAACTGCCAGATTTGCGCCGGATAAAAAGCCCGGTTTCCGATTGCGGCCACTCGCTCCAACAACTGAAAAAAACGCCGTTGAAAATCCAATGCAGCCATCGAGTGCGCGAGAGACGGACAGTAGCTTACAAGCCCATTGTCCCACGCCCTCTATTCTCTTAGACACCGGAAGACCCCCAAAGTGTTCCCGGTCACGGCAGTTTTTGCGCTGGAAGGGGCGTGGAGGGCAGCCGGCGGTATCCTCTGGCAGGAGAAAAGCGAGGTCCGGACGACAGCCTGAAAGGAGCGATTCCCTGCCCTGTTGTGCTGGGGTTTGACGAATTCGGCTCCAGCGGAGACAATAGAAAAGTTGCATCCACGCAACTTGTGGGCCTGTGGCGCAGTTTGGGAGCGCGCTTCCATGGCATGGAAGAGGTCATCGGTTCGATCCCGATCAGGTCCACCATAAAATCAACAACTTAGCGTATCAGCAAGAAAAACGCGATACGCTAAAGATACGTTGGTTCTCAAGCCGCATCTTCTGCGGTACTTTCCAGAACAATTCGCGTACGATCTATCAGAACATCGACCACCCGGCTTTGCGCCTCCCGCTTAGCTGGCGTCAGAGCCTTTGTGTAGATGTTCATTGTTGTCGAGATGTTGGCGTGGCGCATCAATTCCTGAACCACTTTCACATCTTCCCCGTTGGCTTTGAGCAGTGTGGAATAGGTGTGCCTGAACGTATGGAAACCCACCCACTTCGTGATTCCGGCCCGCTTCGCGGCGGGTTGCAGAAAACGATCCAAGAGCGTGTCAGCCCAAGGCGGCATTCTGCCTTGGACTCGCTCGCTGGCGAAAACCCAATCTTCCGGCTCTGCATAGGCGGTTTCCCGTTTCCAGGTCAACAGCTCCGTTGTTGTGAACTCATCAATCGGCACCGGCCTGCGGGATGTCTCAGTCTTGCACTGTCCTACGATGCCATCCACGACCGATCGGGTGACTTCCATCTGCAACGCATTCCAGGCGATGTCCTTCCATTTCAGGCCCAGAACTTCGCTGATCCGAAGCCCTGTCGTCGCTGCCACGATGCCAATAATGCGCATCTTATGTGACAACTCAAGAATGAGCGCCCGGAACTCTACCGCTTCCAGAGGCTCGGTCACCCGTGTTCGTTTGGTACTCTGACGAACGGTAAACATGGGGTTCTCCCCATCGTTGAGCCAGCCGTACCGGATCGCGTGCTGAAAAACTTCACTCATGACGCCCTTGATTTTCGCCTTGGTCCCGTTCGACAGATCGTCAATCGAGCCAAGCCACCGTTCTACTGATACGGCCTTGATCTCCTGAAACCTGCAATTGCCCCAACGGGGAACAATTCTCGTCTTCAGGTAGATGCCATAGGTCTGTTTTGTCTGGCGTACCTTTCGCTCAGAGGATTTTTCCAGATCCAACTCGATCATCTGATAATGTTCCACCAGTTGGTTGAATGTTTCCGGCCGCCCTTCCGGGCGGAAGGTGTGTTGGTTGATGTCGAGGCACAATGTCGAGACAGCTTTCCATGCTGCTGTTTCAGTGGAGTACTGCTTGACTGAGCCAACCACGAGAGACCTCATCTTTGGCTTACCGGCAGCATCAATATCTCGCCATCTGTAAACCCAGACTTCCGTTCCTTTCTTGCGTTTGAGCCGGCTAAAGAAGCCGTGTTGATACCGTGGTCGATTCAAGGGAGACTCTCCTCTTTCCGACCCCGATGGCTACCCGATTCTACCGTTTTTGATTGAACCCAGGAAGCCAATTCTGAAATCCGAAAGCGCCAAGTGTGACGCATTCCATCTCCAAGCGGATGGGCCGGGACCGAGCCTCGACGCGCGAGGTTCAATAGGGTCTTGCGAGGGAGGCCGAGAAACTCGGCAGCTCGCTGGCCGTCTACGAATTGTTCATGCGTAAAGCCCATCGGAAGCTGCATACGAAACACCCTCGATACAAAGTTGAGTCAAGATTGGCTCGGCAAGGAGCGCCTCATCTTTCCGGTGCCCGTTATGCAATGTACATTTCAATACTGTCGCATAAACGGGATCGCCGAAGCAACTCCTCTTGATTCTGAATTCTGGTTAAAATGCACCCCCGGCAGGTTAGTCGGTGGGCTTTCTGCCTTGTGCCTTGTGCGACTTCTCTGCTTCAGCTTCCAAGTGGAGGTTTTCGGCGTGGTGTCGCATCGCAGCCTCATAGATCATTTCCCAGGTAATGGGAAATGATCCCCTTGCCCCGGCGAGTCTGACGATGGCAAACTCCGGGCGGCTCTCGATAACGACCTTGCGCTTCTTTCCGTTATCGTTCACGGAGGATGCAGTTACATAGATGGTCTGTCCCTTACGCTCAATCAGGTAAGCCATTCGCATTTGCTCCCATCACAACCCAGCGTGCCCCATGCATTGTTACGGCAAGATTGTCAGCTTAGAGCGACGAATTAGAAGGGCACCTCGTCGCAGTCATGGGTATGGAAAGCGGGTAGCTTTCCTTGCTTTCGGGCAGTTACGGCTATTTCCACAACATGCGAGGTCAAGAGCCCAAGAGAGGGTAAAGTATGGCATTGGAATCATGGCTTGTTACCTTTCTCCGTGCTGGAATCCCCAACTGTAACCACATCATTGTTTTGACGATACAACCGCAAAAACCGTTCAAGGGCGAGCCTAACTTTTTTCCCAGCACTCAAGGCTGCTGTATTGCCCTTTGTAGTCTCAACCCATACGACTAGGCAAAAACCGCTCCATTCCCTGCTCCAAGACATGGCTGCGGCCGGAAGGCTGTGTAATGGGTTCGGTATCCATCGCCAGCATGATGAGGCGCCGCAGGTTGGCAGATTGCTCAGCCTGGCTGATGAGCGCAATTGAGTCGGCTGCAATGTCGGGGGGTGTGTCCCATTGCAGGCCCAGGTTATTCTTGCGCGCCAGTTCTACGGCAAATTCCTGGAGAGCGATTTCGTTCCCCGCGAGGAACGGCTGTATCGCTCCGAGGTCGTAGAGGTAGGCTGAGGCGCTGTGTGCCCACTCTTCGGCGCTCAACCCTTTCAGGTGGTTCTCGCGGCTTAAGCGATCCAAGACGCTGTCGAGGGATTTCTCAACCTGAGACGCGGGCACATTGTGGGCGTCGATCGATCGCAGCTCTCCGGCCCAATCGTAAACATCTTGATACAGATGGTGGTGAATGGCCTGTAGGTGCGCGGAGTCAAAGCCGCCCCGAATGGGCGAAGCATGAAGCTCGGCAAGACGGAGGACAGTTGAATCTGTCGTGGCTTTCAAAAGAGCAGCGGAATCGGTGATGCCGAGCTTATTTCTGAGTACGCCGGTGCCGGGAATTGTGAAATCGGTTGCGTCAATCATTTTCTGCCCTCTCCTTTCGTCATGGATGTTGTTGCGGGGCCTTGCTTGAGTGCCGCCATGACCCGCGCCAGGTAGCCATTATCAATTCCGCGCTGGGTGTCGCCAGTGTTGTAGCGAGAGATGGCGTGCTGGAGCGCCTCCTGACCGGGTCCGTAGGTTTTAGTCTCAAGCTGGTAGGCACTGTCGAGAATCTGCCAGCCAGCGCGAAGATTGAAGCACGGGTCTAAAAGAGATTCGGGTGGAAGCCCGCGGCGATGGGCCTCCGCCGTGCTGACCTGCATTAACCCCAAGTCAACGGAGATGTTGCGGCGCTCGAAGTATTCGAGCCAGTCCAAGGCCTCGCGTTCGGTAGCGGGCTGGCGTTCGAGCCGCAATGTACCTTCCTGTAGATGCCATCGCTTCAGGAGCGCCCTGGGAAAGTCGATCTGCATGGCATTCGGGTTGCCGCCGGATTCAACAAGGATGATGGCGTTGAGCGTGTTGAGCGGCACTGTAGGCAGGCAGCGCCATTGGAGAGCGGCAATGTCCAGCCGTTGAGCAGGGAGATTAGCGGCCGTGCCTAGCAAGAACACTGCGGTCAGGATTCTCATCGGTTGCTTGCCTCGTAGAGTGGGATGGCCCAGAGGTCGGCCCAATCTTGCGCGGCCACATGCTGAATCGCTGGGATCGGCGTGTTGGCCGCCCAGTAGACATTGGAGGGCGCTAGCAGCATGTCGGGGTTGTGCGCAAGTGTCTGGATGGCTGGCCAGAAAGAGAGTTGCTCGTAACAGACCAATATTCCGGCTCGCCGATTCCAAATACGGATGGTTGACGGAAAGCGAAGCATCAGCGGGTATCCTTTGCCCTGGTCTCCGACGTGCCACATACCAAGCGGCACAGGCACACGTTGAGCGTAAGACAATCGCTCCGTATAGCCGCGGGAGAGGAGAACATTGCGATTGGCTTCCGTGTTCGTGATCGGGATTGTGGTGCCGATCAGCAGGCCGGTGCGCTGTAGCTTGAGTTGCGCGAAGGTGGAAGCCCAGCGTGCTTCGTGCATTCCATTCCAACTTGGAATGATCGACTCCGGGAAGACCAGCAACGTGTCGGGATGGGCGAGCGCGATTTGCTGGATCGCCCGCTCCTCGAATTCCGGCCGGGAGTCAATAGCGTCGTGAGCTGGCTCTTCGCCGAAGTTGGTGTTGACGGCGAGAATATGGGGATCGGAAACAGGGCGATGGAATCGAGCGTGGGTTGCGACGGATGCCGCAAGGAGAACGGTAAGGGTCATGGCTGTGCCGAAACGTCTATACGCCGCTATCAATACGACGACCAGCCCCAGACCAAACCAGCGGGTTCCGGGAAACCAGTGGCCAGTTGCGATCAGCGGATGGGCGACGGTTACAAGACTCAGCGGGGGGAGCGCCAGAGCAGCGAGCGCAGCAATTGCGGAGACCGGGAGGTAACGGCGGCTATAGAAGGCGACCCAGGGAGAAGCCGCGAGTGCTACCAAAGCAGCCCAGATCGCGAGGGGTACAGCGAAGTTGTGGCCCGTCCGAAAGAAGCTCTGAGAGCCCGGAATCACGCTCCAGGTGGCGGCTGCGTAATAGAAGACTGCACAGAGCGAGTCCAGGCGCCGACGCGAGTGAAGGTATACGAAGGGAAAGAGCAAGGCAAAATAATTCAGAACAGGGTCGCCGCTCCAGCCGGCGCCACCGATTGCGGCGGAGGTGGCGAAGAGGATCGCGGTTCTGGCCTGAGCCGGAACAGGGATGCTCAGCAATCTCCATCTCGCTCTGCTTGGCATAATATCTGCCGTTTCTGAAATGTTCATCGCTTTCTCGCCTCTCGATTTCTTGGTCAATTCGGATTGGTGGTTGGGTGGTATGAACGCTCGACGAACAAAGGACGAATCCAACT
>Ga0316217_10003959_pt1 | contig 16380 bp, 17 predicted proteins | sample 1anoAmetaG_FD_203633 | JGI IMG/M metagenome (GOLD analysis project Ga0316217, IMG submission 203633) | Freshwater microbial communities from Trout Bog Lake, Wisconsin, USA - 1anoA | ecosystem: Environmental > Aquatic > Freshwater > Lake > Hypolimnion/Profundal zone | place: USA: Wisconsin...
TCGGCGACGGTCAGGTCGGTGAACGAGGGTTGGGCATTGCTTCGCTGCATGAAAAGTCTCCTGGTTGCGCGTAACCAGTGTATCATATAATTATTGTGATTGCAATAGGAGGTTTTTCAAAGGTCTCGATTGCCAATTGGAAGAAGCAGACATCGACCAACGGCGCATTTGCATTTTCAATCGGCAATTGGCAATTGACAATTGACAATTACTGTGCCGGAACCATCCGCTCCCATACATCCCGCAAATTGATTGACATGCGGACATTCACGCTGCCATCGGGATGATATTCGGTGCGGTACAGATGCGATTGCTGATCGAGCGAACGCTGAATCATCTTGGCCATGTGGGGATCATGCTGGGCCAGATCGCCCAGCGTGGATTTGGTGTCGATCGGCAAGGCATACACCTTTTGCTGAAGCTGAGTCATGGCATCAGCCTGGGCGTCGCGGGCGGCACGCAATTGCGTGCGAATTTGCCCGCCGGCCTGAATCGGGCCGCTCTTGCCTTCGGCATCCAATTGTTCGCGAACCCACTCCGGCGGAAATGGCGGCAACGCCAGAGCCGTGGGACGGGTGGTGGCCGCCGCGCTGCCAACGCCCACCGGCGGTGCCATCGCATGGCTCGCCTGGGCGGTTATCATTTGCCAGACTTGTGGCGCAAGCTGGGGCACATCGTTTCGGCCGGCGATGACCGTGCGCAGATGCTCCATCACCTCCGCCGGGGTAGCCAGCAAACTGATTTGCACCGTACGGTCATCGCGAAAATCCACCAGAGTGACCGGACGGGCGGCAAGCCATTGGGCCATGCCGTTGCCCACTTCGGGGATGGCCAGGGCATCATGGATGGTTTTATCCCCGGCCAGCGGAATCGGGCCAAGACTGTCCAACACGTGTTGAATGGCATCTTGCCGGGCGGCGACTATGGCTTGGTGGATGGCGTCATCGCTGACATCCCGCCATGCCAGATTGGTGGCCAACGGATGAACGCTTTCAATATTGCCAACACTGGTGCCGACAGCGGCAAAAGTGCGCGTTTGCCAATGGTTGGCGGCGTTTTGCACCACCGGCGGCAGCAGGGGCGAAGTGGGATGGGTCATGGCGATATCGACCAGCGCCTGGGCTACTGTCGCACTGGGAATTTCCAAGCGGACTTGGCAAGTTTGCTCATCCAGCCAGCGTGGCCCGCCAATTTGCTGCGCTTTGCTAAGCACCACCAGCAGTTCGTCGGTGGCATGGGTTTGATCGAGCAGATTGCCGACGGTGATACCGCCCAGTGGCTGGGCTCGCACGTCCGATAACAATTTACCGACGCCATTGGCCATGGCGGCATCAACCTGTACGGCGCGGGGATCATCGGCCAGCAACTGGCCGGACCAGACAAGTAAGCTCAGGATGGCGATACGAACGATTCGCATAAATCACACACGGCAAGGCGCACGGCTTGCCCGAACCGGCGGCCTTGACCATATAAGCTAGACAACGCGGCGCAGGATAGGTTAGTTACGAAAGCTTTCAAAGCCCAGAATGGATGCAAAATGTGGGCAGATTGTATGATTGTTGCCGCAAAAGGGATGTTCCATTCCCACCGCTGCCAGAAGCGTTACTATATAGAACTGATTTAGTCGTGTGAATGAACCGTATTCTTGCATATAATGTCATACCATGATTGATCAGCGGGACATACAGCGCGCGGCAAATGTACTGCTGGATGCCGCCCCGACAGGATCGCGCGTGATCTTGTTCGGCTCGCAGGCGCGCCGCGCCGCCGGTATTCACAGCGACCTTGATTTTCTGGTGATTGAGCCGCAAATAGCCGCGCGCCGTCGGGAAACGGTTCGCCTGCTTCAGGCGTTGGCGCCGTTAAGCTTGCCCGTGGACGTGCTGGTGATTAGCCAAGCCGCATTCGCGCAATGGCGTGACGTGCCAAACACGGTCTACTTTGATGCTGCCAGGGACGGAGTGGAATGTCATGCCAACACCGGCGAATTGGCCAACTCTGCTGCGTAAAGATGCCGGCGACGAAGCGGCGTTGCAGGTGCTGGCGGCACAATCCGCCATCCCCGATGCCGTCATCGGTTTCCACGCCCAGCAAGCCATCGAGAAACTGCTCAAAGCCGTGCTGGCCTTCCGCGGCATCGTTTTTCCCCGCACCCATAACCTTGTCGCACTTTTCAAGCTGGTGCGTGATCACGGCATCCCGCTGTTGCCATCGCTTGATGATGCCATGCAATTGACGCCTTTTGCAGTGGAGTCGCGCTACGACGACCCCATTGCCGAGAACGATGAGCCGCTCGACCGCGCCTGGGCAGTGGATGTCGTCCAGCGTGTGCGCCTGTGGGCCACGCAGATAACGCATAACGAATCAAACCGAAGTGATCGCTGAGAACATGCGATGCTTACGGTTTACCGGGCATTTTCATCGGTACGTAATCGCAATTCGGTTCTTCGGCCAGGTAATCGTGCATCGTGCCAAAGGCGCGGGCGCGGCAGCCCATGCAGACTTTGCTGTATTCGCAGCAGCCGCATTTGCCGGTCAGGTTGGATTCATCGCGCAAGTCGGCGAACACTTTGCTTTCTTTCCAGATCGTCGGCAACGGGGTGTCTTTGATGTTGCCGCTGCTGACCGGCAGATAGCCGCAGGGGAATACTTCGCCGGTGTGGGAAACGAAACAAACCGCTTGGCCGGCCAAGCAGCCTTTGGTCATCGCGGTCATGTCCTGGCCGGAGCCGCCGGGGTGACCTCCCGGATGTCCACCTGAATGCCCGTGCGCATGTGGGGCGGCGGGCATGGCCCGGCCATCGGCTTTGGCGCGTTGCCGCATAATGCGGAAATAATGGGGAGCGCAAGTGGCTTTCAGGTGCAGTTTGCCTTCCAAACTGCGGTCATAAACCCAGTTCAGGGCATGTTCGTATTGCTCACCGTTCAGCATGACGCTTTCGTCCAGTTCCATGCCGCAGCCGACCGGGACCAGCATAAACACGTGCAGAGCATCGGCGCCAAGTTCCAAGGCTAGGCGATAGGTTTCGTCCAACTTGCCGACGTTGTGCTGGGCAATGGTCGTGTTGATCTGCATCGACATACCGGCACTGCGCAAAGCCTTGAAACCGGCGATTGATTGCGCAAAAGCCCCGGTGCCGCGGAAGGTATCGTGGGTGGGGGCATCCGGGCCATCAAAACTGATCGACACCCGCCGAAACCCGCTGGCAACGATTTTCCCGGCCATAGCGGCATCCACCATCGTGCCGTTGGTCGCCAGGGCAATCGGCAAGCCGACATCCGTGGCAACCTTGGCCAGATCGAACACATCCGGCCGCATCAACGGCTCGCCTCCGGAAAAAACCAGGATGGGCTTGCCGGTTTCCGGCAGGCTGCGGATCATGGCCGTGGCTTGCTCGGTGGTCAGGTCCAGCTTGCTGAGTTCCAGGGAAACATCCAGCCGCCGGCAATGGATGCACGCCAGGTTGCACCCGGTGGTGGTTTCCCAGAACAGCAGGCGCAGCGGCTGCGCCGGCGGCACCGGCTTATCGCCGCGCGGTTTGGAAAGGGTTTCAAGGGCAACGACCATGCAAAGCTCCTGCGAAGGTCTAAGGGCAACCGGCAATATAGCAAACGTTGTGCCAACCGGCGTGCTCCCCGGCGCGACGGTGTACTATCGTTGTGGGTCACGGCTAAATGGCCTATTGGATACCTTTGGCACTGCAATTGCAAAACAAAACTCGGCCCGCACGTGCCATTTTTGGGCAAAGTGAGGAATGGACCATCCCGGTGCCGGTGGAAAGCTGGCATCCATCCCACTAATGGGACTCGTGGCATGTTATGCTTTGCCCAAGCTGAGAAAAACGCCCTATGCTTCGCCAACGGCTCATTTTGATAAGCATTCCGGTGATCGGGTTGATCATCCTGACCACCATTCTGGGGTTATGGTTCTTGCAAGTCATGCTTGGCCGGATTCAGCATCTCAACGATCAAGCCTGGGCGACCGTGGATCGCACCAATCAGTTCAATGCCGATGTCCATGATTGCCAGAAGGTGATGCACGAGTATCTGTCGCATCCGGATCAGGTGCCGGCCGCCGATGCCTTGGTAGACAGCGCCAGGGATACGCTGGGGTTAATCGCGCAATCTTCGGTGGTGAAGGACAATCCGAACCCCGATTTGACGAAGGCGATGCGCATCATCACCGATGGCTTGCCCGCATTTTTGCAGGGGGTGCAAGACTTTCCGAAAACCAGCGGCGCGGATGCGCGGCATACCGAGGCCGCCCGGTTGGTTATGTCTGCCGAACCCATTGAAGCGGCCATCGGTGATTTGCAGCAAATCGTGCGCGATGAAGCGCGTAACGAGCAACGCCAGATTGCCAGCAGCTTTCGCTATGGTTTGTTGGGCTTGTCGATCGGGTTCATCCTGATCTTGAACATGGTGATCCTCAGCTTTATCCGCGTGATTTCCACGGTGCAGCGACCGATGGATTTGCTGGTGCGCACCGCGCGCTCGGTGGACAGCGGCGATGCCGCGGGCGTCGATTTGGACCGCGACGATGAATTCGGCCAGCTTGCCGACATCCTCAACCGCATGGCCAAGCAGGTGCAGGCCACGGAAGAAAGCCGGCTGGCGGTGCTGGGCCAGGTGGCCACAGCCATGAATCATGAGTTGAATAACGCCATTAACATCATCGAACTGCAATTGAAACTGCTGAGCCGACAGAGCGATTCGCCGCAAATCCAGACACACATCAAAAAGATCAATGAAACCATCCAGCGGATGACGCGCGCCGTGGAAGCTTTGCGGCAAGCACGCCGAATCGTTTTGACCGATTACCCCGGGGGAACCAAGATGCTGGACTTGCAGCGATCCGCCGAATCCGTGTCAGTGGAAGATACGCCCGCCACCAGGTAAGATGCCGTACGGCAGCATACGTGATGTTACCTATTCAACGTCGATATCCCCTGGCGTCGCAACTGGCTTGGTTCATCCGGCTGCGCTGGATCGCCGGCACCGGTGTGGTCGCCGGGGCGCTGGTCGATCGCATTTTTTTTCATCAACTGCCTTTCATAAGCATCTTTGCCATCGGTGGGACGCTGTTGCTGGCCAATCTGGGTATGTGGCTGCTGCTGGCCAAGCTACGCCAAAACCGCAACCACCGCGGTTTGTTTCGCCTGGCGACCGTGCAAATGGTGCTGGACTTGTTCTGCCTTTCCCTGCTGGTCAGTTGGACGGGGGGCTTGGACAGCCCGATTCTCAGCCTTTTCGTTTTGCACATGGTTTTCGCCAGCCTGTTGCTGCCGCGCAGCATGGCTTATGCGGCGGTGTTTGTGGCCGGATCGCTGCTGGTGGGGGCGCTGTCGTTGGCCGATCGCCTGCCCAAAACCGCGGCCCAGATGCTGCATTTAAGTGGGATGACGTTGACGCTCATTCTCACCGTGATGCTGACCACGCACATTACCCGCGATTTGCGCCGCCATCGCCGCCGCTTGATCAAACAAAACCGCCGTATCCGCCGCATGTCGCGCCGCCTGCGGATCCATCAGCGCGCCCTGATCCGCCAGGAAAAAATGGTGGCGTTGGGCCAGCTTGCCGCCGGCGTGGCCCACGAAATCACCAACCCGCTGGCCAGCATGGACAGCCTGCTCCAGCTTGCCCAGCGCAAGCCCGAGGCCAATCGCGGCGATATCTTTGAAAAGCTCCGGGCGCAAATTGCCCGCATTAGTACCATCATTCAGCAGATGCGCCAGTTCTCCCACCCCGCTCAGGGCGATGCACAAGTGCTGCCGCTCAATACCATCGTGGCCCAGGCGGTGGAAATCGTGCGGATCGACACCCGCACCGAAAAGGTGCGTATCACCACCGATCTGTCCAATTCCTTCGGAATCTCGCTGGTGCGCCCGCAGGCGTTGCAGCAAGTGATCGTCAACCTCATCATCAACGCCCTGGATGCCCTTGTCGAAACCGCCGATCCGCACATTCGCATCAGCACCCGCCGGCAGGATCGCTGGAATCTGATCGAGGTCGCCGATAACGGCCCGGGCATTAAGCCCGAGCATCTCAACCGGATTTTTGAGCCGTTCTTCACCACCAAGCCGGTCGGCAAAGGCACCGGTTTGGGTTTGTCGATCAGCTACAACTTGATTCGCCGGCAAAACGGCCGGATCGACGTGCAAAGCACCCCCGGCGGCGGGGCCACCTTTACGGTGCGGCTGCCGGCGGTGGTTGGCGCGGACCCGCCGGCGGCAGGGAACTCCACCGCACTGGCGGCTGCCGCCAAGCATGTTTGAGCCAGGGAAGTTATACTCCCCTACCGTGTAAACCCCAGGAGAATAAAGTGCAGCAGATCATTTCCAGTCTGGTACTCGCGGCCCTTGCCGTGATCCTACTACCTTTGTCCGCCGCGGCTGCCGACCAGCAGATCAACGGCGCCGATTTAAGCACCACCCGGTTCCCGCTGCCCGACCCCGGCGACAAAGCCAGGGATTTCGGGATCGGCGTGCAGCGGACTATGACCCTGCTGGCCACCAGCACCCCCCAGCATCGCCATCACGTGAAAATTCTGGTTTATGGCCAGTCGATCTCCGAACGCAACTGGTGGCGCGAAGTAGAGCGCGACCTGCGGGCGCGCTTTCCCGACGCCGATCTGGATTTCCAGAACCGCGCCATGGGCGGCCATGCCTCCAATTATCTGGTGCGCGAGGCGGAAACGGATGTTTATCCCTGGTCGCCCGACTTGGTGATTTTTCAGGTCTACGGGGCGCACACCTGCTATGAACAAATTATCGCCCGCATCCGCAGCCGCACCTCGGCCGAAGTGCTCATCACCAACGATCACGTCACCGCCGGCGAGAAACTCGATGCCCAGGGCCAGTATCCCGATGTGGGCTGGACCAAAGCAATGGCTTGGTGGATTCCGCGCGTGGCGGCGACGTATGGCTGCGAACTGGTGGAACTGCGCGAGGCTTGGAAGCAATATCTGATCGCCAACCATCTTAAGCCGCAGGATTTGCTGGTGGACGACGTGCATCTGGGCGATCACGGCAACAAGCTCTACGCGGCACTCATCAAGCAGCACTTGGTCTATCGTCCGGAACTCCATGACAAGAGGGTCCAAACCGTCCTCACCCTTGAAGTGGGCAAAGACCTATCGTGGACCGATGGCAAGCTGACGCTGGATTTCGACGGCAACCGCGTCGATGCCATCGCCGGGCCAACCCGCGACACCGCCGGCAAGCCAAACCCCGCCGCGATCACCATCGACGGCCAAAAGCCCTCGGCATTTACCACCGCCTATGCTTTCACCCGCGCCCAGGCGGGCTTGGGTAAAATCCTGGCGATCAGTTCCGCGCAAACGCCGCTGGCCGAAGATTGGACCCTGCGCGTCACTGCGGTGGACAAAGCCGCCAACGCCATGAGCTTGGACTTGCTCGGCTCCCAAACCGGCCACGACGGCACCTTTAACGTGGCCTGGTCGCCGGACCTCAACGGCTGCACGCCCAAAGATGCCACCAAGCTGACGTCCAACTCCGGCCGGATCGTTATCGACTGTCGCGTCATCAAGCCGGCGATAAAGCCCGAATCGGATTTGGCGATCCACCCGCAAAAGGCCAGCGTGGGTGACGAAATCAAATGGCGTTGCTACGCCACCGGCAGCGATGGCTTCATCGCCCCGAAAATTGCCGACCCAACCAAAGAGTATGCCGTCACCTTGGTGCAAGGCATCAAGCCTGGCAAGCACACGCTAGTCATTACGGCGACAGATCAGGAAAACCTCGGCCTGACGGCGATTCGCGTTTACAAACCCGCCGTGCCCGAGCCGGAGAAGTTCATGTTTGAGACGGTGACGATTCCGAAGTGATGAGAAATCCCAAGCCCTTTGACGCAGCGGCGTGAAACCGGAAGAACACCGGAAAAGTGATGGTTCTTTTCTTTGCGATATTGCAAATTGCGTCAAAAAATGCACTCTCACCCCAACCCGCTCGCGGGCGGCCGCCCAATCCACTCACTTCTCCCTGAGTACAGGGCGAGGGGAAGAAATCTAACCTTCCGGCACACACCCGTGCCGCAGCGCGTTTTCGGTGATGCAATGCGGCGGCAGGAAGTGCGGCAGATAATCGCGGCCGCCGACGATGACGCGGCGATCGGGCCGCGGGCAAACGCTTGGCCAAGTCAAGCGGGTTTGGCCGGAATCTGTCCCGCCGCGGCAAGGACGCGGTATTTCCGATACCAGGCCGCCGCGACCGCCGCATAGGAACATCCCAGTTCCGCGGCAATCACCCGCCGGGGCTTTGTCCAATCTACCTTGGACCAGTGGTAAAGGATTCGCGCGCTGAACTTCTGGCACGTCTCCGGCGCGAACTTCCGGCGATTCACGGCGACAAACCCGGTGCCCACCTGCATCTCCGCGGCAATCACCTGGTTTGGACGCTGGAAGTTGACCGCCACCCATTTCGATACGCGCAGACCCTTCCGCCGGTCCGACTTGTGGGTTTCCGGCGCCAGCACTAGCCGTTTTTGCCGCACGCGTTCCTCTGAACATCCCAGCTCCTTGGCGAGGTCCGTGTCATATTTGCGCCAATCAACCTTGTGCCAATCGTAGCGGGGCGAACTCTTGCCAAGGCCGCGATACTGCTCGAGCGTTTCCGGCGCGTACTTCCGGCGCAAGACCAAAATGTATCCCTGGCCGCAACCAAGTTCGGCGGCAATCACCTTTGAGGGGCGGTTGAAGTCCACTTGGCGATAGCGTGCCGCGATCTTCAGCGCGCACATCGCGCGGCGTGTCATCGGCGCGTACTTTTTACGCAACAAGCCCACGATTACTTTCCGGCTGTCAAGCGCCTTGGCGATTACCCCGTCGGACTTCGACCAGTCCACTTTCTGCCAGGTTTCCTTTGGAATCATCGAGCGTGTCTCCGGCGCGTACTGGGTACGCATCCGCTTTATTATTACTCTGCTGAGGCTCAGCTCCGCGGCGATGACGACATTGGATTTGCTCCAGTCGATTTTCTCCCAGTTTATTTTGGCAAGCATCGCTGCTCCTTGGCGTCTGCCCACAACTCCCCGCCGCCGGCCTATGGTGCGTCAGCGCGCAAGCAAGACTGGACCGAAGTACGCCACAACGGCGTGCGGCATCCTGCACGTTGTTCCACGTCGCCGCGCGGTGCGCGGTTGCCTCTGTAGCGGCTGGCTTTGTCACCTTGTCATTTGGCCACCCCCGCGCGGGCGGCTTGCACGTCCACCATCTGTTGCAAGGCATCGGTGATAAGAATGACCGCCTCTTTGGCCACCTGTTTGGCCATCGGCCCGGTGGTGGTGTCGAATTCGCCAAGCTTGGTGGTCAGTGATTTCAGCGTGGCATTGATATCGGCCTGATCGGCAAACTGCTGGGCGGCAATGTCGTTCAACGAATCGGTTGCGGCTCGCAACGCGGTGGCAACCGTGGGGGCGGAATCGGCATCCGGCGGAAGCGTGCGCAGCGCGTTCTGGCTGCCGCTGATCGTGGTTTGGTTGATCGCCACGCGACCATCCGGCCCGGTGCCATGCACCGCCGGCAAAAGATCGAGCAAACAGCCAAAGGCGGAACCTATCAATGCACGATACTGTGCTTCGTCGTGACCAGGCATGACCTCGCTCCGTTTGCGCAGCTCATTCAACCGCGCCTGCGTCTTGCTGATGTCACCAGCCACCACCTGCTTCAAATCCACCGGCCGGGTCAGCGCCGGCCGCGTGGCCGGCGTGGGTTTCGGCTGGCACGCCGACAAAACCGACATCCCCGTGATCAACGCCGCCAATACCACCGTTGTGAAGCGCTTCATGGATAGGATCCTTTTGCTTGGACGTTGCTGCATTATATTCTTCGTTACTTCACTTCCGCCACACGCACGGCCTGGCCTTGCGCCGCGCTGATCGTCACCGCTTCCAGCACTTGATGCGTTTTGAACGCGTCTTCAATATCCGGCAACGGCGCTTCGGGCTTTTGGCCGGACAGCACCGCCACCATGTCCGCCGCCTGATTGGTAAAGGCGTGTTCGTAACCGATCACGTGGGCATCGGGCCACCAGGCGTGCGCGTAGGGATGGTCCGGGGCGTGCGTGACCATGATTTTGGTCCAGCCCTGCACCTTGCGCTCGGCGGTGTTGTCGTAATAGCTCAGGTGGTTCATGTCTTCAAAATCGAAACTGATCGCGCCCTTTTCGCCGTGGATTTCCACGCCCATCTTGTTTTCATGGCCGGTGGAAAAGCGCGTGGCTTCAAACTGGCCAACCGCGCCGCCACTGAACCGGCACACGAACAGCGTGGCATCATCCACCGACACCTTGCCATGCTTGCCCTTGGCGGCTTTGGCGCCGCCGGCAATGCCACCGGCCGAGCCTTGCGAGGGAATTTCGCGGGTCTTGACGAAGGTTTCGGCGACCGCGCCGTTGATTTCGGTGATTTCTTCGCCGCTGATGAAGCGGGCCATGTCGATCACGTGCGCCCCCAAATCGCCCAGGCTGCCGCTGCCGGCCACCTTTTTATCAAACCGCCAGATGAGCGGCACTTGCGGCCCGGCCCAATCCTGCAAATAAAATCCGCGCACGTGATAAATCCGCCCCAGCTTGCCGGAACGGGCCAGGTGATACGCCAGCGTTACCGCCGGCACGCGGCGATAGCAGAACCAGATGAACGACTTGCACTGCTTATGTTTTTTGGCCGCGTCGCGCATGGCGCGGGCATCGGCAAAGGTGCCCGCTAGCGGCTTTTCGCAGGCCACATGCTTGCCGGCTTCCAGGGCGGCCACCACCATCTCGCGGTGCATGTCATTGGCCGAGGTGACATCGACCAGATCGATCTCGGGATTGGCGATCGCCTCCCGCCAGTTGGTGCTGGCGTGGTGCCAGCCCCATTTGGCCGCAAAACTATTCAGCCCCGCGGCATCGCGGCCGACCACGGTGTGCATCACCAGTTTGGCCGGCAACTTAAAAAACCGCGGCGCTTGCGAATAGGCGTTGCTATGCGCCCGGCCCATGAACTTCTGCCCGATCAGACAAACGTTAAGTGATTCCTTCGGCATGGGTTGTAGTTTACTGAAATATCGAAAGTGGTAAAGAGATTGCCGATTGCCAATTGCCGATTGAAAAAGACGTGCAGTCTGTATTTGCATTTCTAATCGGCAATTGGCAATTGGCAATGGGTTGCAATTGGCATTCGCCCCGCCGCGCTGTACAAATCCCTTCCGTCAAGGAACTGTCATGATCCCACACGTGTTGGTCAATCGGCTCGATGCCCTGCTGGCAGCGGGAGTAATCCTCATCCGCATCGGACAGATGCTCTATTTGACCGGTATGGCGCGCTCCAAGAATGCCGGCGGCGCGGGCTTGCGCGCCCTGCTCGATTTCTGCGTGGTTGTGCTGGCGGTGTGGGCGTTCGGCATGGCGATCCTCAGCGGCGATTGGCATGGCCTGGTCGGAATCAACGCCGGCTTAGGCGGATTGTGGCTGCAAGTGGCGCTGGTCGCTGCCATCGCCACCATGATCCCCCATGCGGCCGGATTCGAACGCACCAAACTTGGCCCCTCGCTGGTGATCCCCGCCATCCTGGCCGGCGTGGTGGTGCCGGTTTGCTGGCGTTTCAGCGGCATTTTGGAGGACAGCCGCCTGCATTTTCACGATGAATGCGGCGCTTCCTATCTGCACATTGCCGGCGCGGTGTGGGCGCTGGTGGCCTGCTATGCCGTGGGCGCACGCACCGGGAAGCGCAATAACGATGGCTCGTCCAACATGATCCCCGGCCACAACACACCGCTGTCGGCCACCGGGGCGATGCTGATTTTGGCCGGTTTTCTGCCCTATATCGCCTTCTTTCCGATCACCAGCGAAAGTGCTATTGCCCTGGGCAATGTCCTGTTGTCTGCCGCCACTGCCGCCCTGGCCGCGTGCATCTTTACGAACATCAAGTATGGCAAGCCGGATTATCATCTGATCTTCACCGCGTTGCTGGGCGGCTTGGTGGCCATGACCGCCGCTCCGGCTGCGCTGCCAAGCTATGATGCGGTGATTACCGGCGTAATCGCCGGCCTGGTGCTGCCGTGGGTTACCATCCTGCTGGATCTGAAATTCAAGCTGGACGATCCGATCAGTGCCGTGGCTATCCACGGCGGCGGCGGTACGCTTTCGCTGCTTTTGGCCGGGGTAATGCTGTCCGGCAGTTTGGCCCATCGCACCGCACAGTTGGGCTATCAAGCCGCGGGTTTGCTGGCCGTGGCCATCATGGCCCTGGCGGCGGCAGCGCCAACGTATGGCATTCTCAAAGCCCTCTTCGGCCTGCGTGCCAAAGAGGCCGACGAATATGACGGACTGGATTTGGGCGAACTGGATATGAACGCCTATCCCGATTTCCAACAGACGATGATCAAGAGTTACCACATGCGCGAGGCATAATGTCCAACCTGCAACCCACCGGCGTTCCGGCACAAAAGCAGCCGCTTCTCTCCGACGACTGGGCCTACATCCTGCCGATGGCGGTATTCCTCGGCATCACTTATTTGGGCGCTACCTGGCCCCAGTATTTCGCCGCCAGCTATGTCGTCAAAACCGTGCTAACCGCCGCCGTGCTGCTGGTGCTGCGCAAACAATACACGCGCATTGCCTGGCATTACTGGTGGCTGGGAGCCATGCTGGGCGTGGTCAGCATCATGCAGTGGATCGCCTTGGACAAAGGGGTGCTGGCGATCTGGCCGAACTATCCGCGCGTGACCGGTGAGCCATTCAATCCCTTCACCGCCATCCACAACCGCGCCTGGCTTTATACCTTTCTGGCCGTGCGCTGGATGGGGCCGACGCTGGTGGTGCCGTTCATGGAAGAATTCTTCTGGCGTGATTTCGCCTGGCGCTCGATCATCGCCCCCAACGATTTTCACCTGGCCGACATCGGCGAATGGGATTGGAAGGCTTTCGCCATCGTCACCCTGCTGTTTGCCAGCGTCCACCAGCAATGGATTACCGCCATCGTCTGGGGCGCGACCATCGCCTGGCTGCTCTATTTCACCCGTAGCCTGGGCACCTGCATCATCATGCACGCCGTGGCGAATTTTCTGCTGGGAGCGTATGTGCTGCACACCGGCGATTGGCAGTATTGGTGAAGCTTGGGGGCCTGAGCACGTGGCTGTGGATATTTCGCAGGTCAGGCCCGCTACCACATAATACGCGCAAATGTCTCTGTGCATGCCCCATGATTTTGCGAAGCTGAACGGTTCGTCCTCGGACCGAGGACGGATCGGCGCAACTGGCCATAATCATCCTGCCGTCTTCGCCGCGATAGGAATCACCAAAATACTTTTCGGCTCCGTCGGGCAATCGCGTTGGCACACGCCACAACCGATGCAGCCGAGCGGGTTCACGGCCACTTGGCCATTTTGGATTTCGATGGCGGCGGCGCCTAGCGGGCAGCGGTCGACGCAAATCGTGCAGGATTCGCCGCTGGTGCGGAGGCAGGTGTTTTCTTTCCACACCGCCGTGCCCATGTCGATGTCGGCGATGCTGGTGGGTTTGAGCGCGCCGCTGGGGCAGGCGGCCATGCAATACAAGCCGTCGCAGACCACGCACGCGGCGGTGTTGGCGTCGATGTGGGGCGCGCCGTGGGCGGTGGTGTCGGTGGGGTCAAGTTTAATGCACTGGGCGGGGCAGGCTTTGATACATTCGCCGCTGTGTTGGCACGTTTGGCGGAAGAGTTGCTCGGCTAACGCGCCCGGGGGACGCAGCCAGACATTCGGTCTGGCGGATTGTTCCAGCTTGGCGAAATGGTGGGCCATTTTCTCCAGCGGCGCAGCGGCAGTGGCTAAGGGACGCAGCAGTTCGCCTAATCCCATGCGGAAAAACTTGCGGCGATTGATCGGCGTGTCGTCGGGATTGGGCATGAATATTCTATGGCCGCGTTGCCGGTGGCGTCGGCGGTTGCACGGTGACCGTGCGGTCATCGGTAAAAATGCGCTGCGTCAGCGCGTCGGTAAACGTGGTGCGCAACGTCAGGTTCGCATGCGTCGGTACCGTTTGCCAGGGGCAGTGCAGCACGTAGCCGTACATAAACGCCTGGCCGAGCCAGCAGGCTTTGGCTTGGTTCAGATCGAATTTCCAGGTGCCGATGCGCTGGTTGTCTTTCAGGGACAAATCGAACAATGCGATGGTGAAACTGCCGGCGGCCTTGAAGTCGTTGCCTTCATCATCAATGGGGGTGATGTAGACTTTGAGTTCGGTGTCGCCGGTGGTGATGCCGGGATCGTGATAGCCGCCGGTGATCCGGCCAAAGGACAGGCCGTGCGTGGTGTAAAGCTGCTCAAGCTGATCTTCCGGCAGGGTGGGCACAGTGGTGGCGGAGGCCTTCAAGCCGCGGATGGTGGCGGCATCGGCATCGTGCTGACGCTGCAAATCGGCGATCTGCTGCTGAAGTTTCTGGTTCTCCTTACGCAGTTCGATGTTGGCTTGATTAGGCCCGGCGCACGCCATGGCCAGCAGTGCCAGCGGCACGATCAGCAGCGGCATGACCCAGGGGCGCACGCGCATCAGATTATTCCGTGGGGTTGTCATCGGATTTTTCGATGGTCATGGCCCGCACGACTGCCGGGGCGCGATCCAGCACGCGGTCGCAGCAGCCGTATTCCACGGCCTCTTCGGCAAACAGCCACTTGTTGCGATCAAAATCCGCGTGAATAACTTCCGGCGTTTTACCGGTGAAATCGGCCATCATCTTATACAGCCGGTCGCGCAACCGCAGCATGTGCTTGGCTTCGATGGCCAGATCGGTGGCGGGGCCTTGCAGCACACCGCCGATCAAGGGTTGGTGCAGCATCACCTGGCTGTTGGCCAGGGTGGAACGCTTGCCCTTGGTGCCGGCGGCCAGCAGGCACGCGCCCATGCTGGCGGCCATGCCGATACAGGTGGTGGCCACGTCGCAGCGCAGGAAGCGCATGGTGTCGATAATGCCCATGCCGGCCGAGATGCTGCCGCCGGGGCTGTTGATGTAAAACTGGATGTCCGACTTGGGATCATCGTTGGACAAAAACAGCAGTTGGGCAATGATGGCGTTGGCGCTTTCGTCGGTTACCGCGCCACCCAGCAGCACGATGCGGTCTTTGAGCAGGCGCGAATAAATATCGTACGCCCGCTCGCCGCGGCCGCTTTTTTCAATCACGATGGGAATCAGTGTGTTTTGATACATGGGTTTTTACCGCTGAACAATCTGTAATTCGTTTCCTTCCGGATCGCGGAACGAGACCACTTGACCGCCGCCAATCGCCGCCACCGGCGCAAACAAGAATTCCACGCCGGCGTTGTGCAACTGCTGATACGCCGCGGCAAAATCATGGACGCGTAGCGCCAGATGCCGCAGTCCCGGGGCGCAACGCTTAACCGTGGCCGGATCTTCACCGGGATCGCGTACCGGCATCAATTCGATGGCCGTCGGCTGGCCTGCATAGCCCACCAGCAAGGTCGGTGGTTGTTTGCCGTCGTGATGCACAATCGTCATTCCCAGATGCGTGCAATACCAATCGGCCAGCCGGGCAACGTCGCGGCAGGCGATGGCGGGATGATCGATGGCGCTATACAGCATAATACTCCGGCCGATTAATCCGCGGGCTTACTTGGGTTTGTTGGCATCGGTAGCCGCCGCAGCCTGTGGCGAATCTTCGCCCAGCACTTCGTCGCAAATGCCGTATTTCACCGACTGATGGGCATCAAAAAAACGATCGCGTTCGCTGTCATCGCGCACGCGGTCAATCGTCTGGCCGGTGCATTTGGCCATGATGCTGATCAGCGTTTCCTTGGTTTTCAGGATTTCCTCAGCTTGGATTTCAATATCCGCTGCCTGGCCATACACGCCGCCAAACGGCTGGTGAATCATCACCTTGGCGTTGGGCAGGATAAAACGCTTGCCCTTTTTGCCGGCCATGAAAACCACGGCACCGCCGCTTTCGGCCCGGCCAATGCAATAGGTGGCGATATCGCAGGTGAGGAAGCGCATGATGTCATAGATGGCCAGCGTATCATCCACCACACCGCCGGGGCTGTTGATATACAGGTTGATATCCTGGTCGCGTTTGACGCTGTGCAGATAAAGCATCTGCATGATGATCCGGCTGGCGGAAACGTGGTTGATTTCGCCCACCAGAAACAGCACGCGGTTTTCCAGCAGCATTTCTTCCAGGGTCATTTCGCGGTAGCGGTTGTAACCCGGTCCGCCCGGCCCGGGATTGGACATCGGCATATTCACCGGCCCGCGCGTGGGAAGAACGTTGCCTTGCGGCACCTGGCTGGCCAACGATTCCATCGCCCGCGCCAGCAGGCGGGGGTCGGGATTGCGATCATGAATATTGAACATTCGGCTCCTCTTGGGGCAGCGCCACCTGGCGATGCCCCG